>Ga0207675_100002704_pt1 | contig 17472 bp, 13 predicted proteins | sample KBSSwiS42_FD_184305 | JGI IMG/M metagenome (GOLD analysis project Ga0207675, IMG submission 184305) | Switchgrass rhizosphere microbial communities from Kellogg Biological Station, Michigan, USA - KBS Switchgrass S4-2 (SPAdes) (version 2) | ecosystem: Host-associated > Plants > Roots >... | reverse complement strand
GCCGCGGCCAGCCTGGCAGCGGGCAAGGTCAAGGAGGCGATTTCGCACTACAAGCGAGTGCTGTCGGACCGCGAGAAGGTGCTCGGCTCGGGGCACCCGGACACGATCGCGACTACCGCGAACCTCGCCGCCGCGTACCAGGCGGCCGGCCGGATGCCGGCCGCGATGCAACTGTCCGAGAAGTGCTGTGCGGATTCCGAACGGGTCCTCGGTTCGGATCACTCGGACACCCTCACGCGCATGGCCAACCTGGCGTACCTGTTCTACGCGGTAGGCCGGGTCGGGGATGCGGTGACTTTGCTTCGCGACCTCGCCGTGCGCTGCGAGCGCGTCCTGCCGGCGATCCGCTCACCGAGACCGTTCGGCAGAGCCTGCTGAGCATCGGTGACAGCTGATGCTGTCAGCAAGGAGACTCTCGGCCGAGGCCGAAATTTTCCGGTTTGTCGCCTGCTGCGGCGAACTGACCGGTACTATCTCGCTGGTGTTTCTCTCGTGTCGGCCTGCCTCAAGACCACCGGAGGTCTCAGCCGCGCCAGGTGTGGTGACAGCGCAGAGGCGCATTCCCTTAGAAGACTGAGTGAGGCTTTCCGCTGCGCATGATCGCGTGAAACGCCAGGCAGCAGGATAGGAGACCCCAGATGTCGGTTGAATCCCCGGCTAATGTCGCGAGGCCCGGGCTCGTCCCCGAGGGCAGGCTCGAGCCGAATGCCATCGGGGTAGCGCAGGACACCGTCATCGGGATGGCCACGGCCGCGCCTGCCGCATCGTCCGGGCTGACGCTGGCCGCGCTCGCCTTGGCGACCGCCTACGCTAGCGGGCCGGCCCTCATCCTGATGGCGCTGCCGATGATTGTCATTGCCAACTGCTACCGGCGCCTCAATCTGTGGAACGCGAACTGCGGCGCGGCCTTCGAATGGGTCGGCCGCGTGATCAACCCGTACGTCGGCTTCCTCACCGGCTGGCTGATGATCATGGGCGGCATCATCGGCACGGTCAGCACCACGGTGGTCCTCGGGCCGACGGTGCTCGCCGTCTTCGGCTCCACCACCACCGCTGTCGTGCCGAACCTCGCCATCGACACCGTGGTACTCCTCGGCATGCTCGTGATCGCGATCATCGGGATTCGCCTCACCGCCCGGACCCAGGTCGGCCTGGGCCTGATCGAGTACACGATCCTGATCGGCTTCGCCATCGTCGGCCTCATCGCGGTCATCAGCCACCGGCATGGCACCTTCCCCATTACCAAGGGCTGGTTCAGCCTCAGCGGAATCGGGGGTCACGGCAGCCTCACCGCGGGCTTCCTGGTCGCGTTGTTCGCCTATACCGGCTGGGACGGCACCGTCTACGTCAACGAGGAAGTCAAGCACCGGCGCGTCAACCCGGGCAAGGCCGCCATGATGGCGGTCGCCTTCCTGGCCATCGTCTATACCGTGTCCGCGGTCGGCCTGCAGGGCGTCGTGTCGCCTGGCAAGCTGCGGGACAACGCGACCAACGCCCTGCCGTACGTCGCCCAGGTCCTGGGCGGCAGCGGCTGGGCGAAGGTCATGGCGTTCTCCCTCGCGCTGTCGGTGATCGCGACCACCGGTGTCGGTATCGTGCTCGGTGCCCGGGTCATCTACGGGATGGCCAACCACCGGGTGCTTCCGCCGTTCCTCGGCAACGTGAACCGCCGGTACGCCACCCCGGTCGCCGCGAGCCTGGTGGTCGGCCTGACCCTGCTGGGGCTGACCTGGGCCTACCTGCTCTCCACCTCGCTGGCGAACGCCTTCAACGACGCCATCGCGATCACCGCCTTGCTGTACGCGGCCTTCTACATCCTGACGGCGCTCGCCGCCATCACCTACTACTGGCGCCGCATCTTCAGCAACGTCATGGACGCGGTGAACCTCGGCGTGCTCCCGCTCGGTGCCGCCGGGTTCCTCGGGTGGATCCTGGTCAAGTCGCTGCAGTCTGCCTCCGTATCGCAGATCTGGTCGCTGGTCGCGATCATCGGCGTCGGCGTCATCCTCATGCTCATCGCGCGCGTGGTGCTGCGGCCGCAGTTCTTCCACCTCCGGCGGGAGACCGAGGGTCCGATACGCTGACCCGGGATGCCGGAAGCCAGCATTACCGTGCGTGATAGCCGGTACGACGTCCTATTCGAGCCGGTTCAGCTGGGGCCTGTTCGCGCCAAGAACCGGTTCTTCCAGGTGCCGCACTGCAACGGCATGGGTTACCGCGATCCCACCGCGCAAGCGGCCATGCGCAACGTCAAGGCCGAGGGCGGCTGGGCTGTCGTCTGCACCGAGCAGGTGGAGATTCACCCGAGTTCCGACATCACCCCCTTCATCGAGCTGCGCCTGTGGGATGACGGTGACCTCCCCGCGCTGGGCAGGATCGCGGACGCCATCCACGCCGGCGGCGCCCTGGCCGGGATCGAGCTGGCGCATAACGGGATGAACTCGCCGAACCTGTCGAGCCGGGAACCTCCGCTGGGCCCGGCTCACTTGCCCATCGTGACCTGGGCGAACGACCCCGTCCAGGCCCGGATGATGTCCGCGTCTGACCTCGCCGACCTGCGGCGTTGGCATCGTCAGGCGGTCCGGCGCGCCCTGTCGGCCGGATACGACGTCATCTACGTCTACAGCGGACACAACCTGAGCATGCTGAACCACTTCCTGTCCCGCCGGTACAACCAGCGCACCGACGCCTATGGTGGCTCGGTCGCCAACCGGGCGCGTTTGCTGGCCGAAGTCCTGGAAGATACGCGCGAGGAATGCGAGGGCCGGGCCGCCGTCGCCTGCCGTCTGACCGTCGACGAGGGGATCGGCGACGCCGGGATCACGCCCGCCGAGGCGGCGGAGGTCATCTCCCTGCTCGATCATCTGCCCGATCTCTGGGACCTGGTCCTGGGCAGCTGGGAACTGGACTCGGCGACCTCGCGCTTCGCGGCGGAGGCCAAGCGCGAACCGCTGATCGCAGGCCTGAAGCAGCTGTCGGCCAAGCCAGTTGTCGGGGTGGGGCGTTTCACGTCGCCGGACACCATGGTCCGCCAGGTGCGCGCCGGCATCCTGGATATGATCGGCGCGGCCCGGCCCTCGATCGCGGATCCGTTCCTGCCCGCCAAGATCCAGGCGGGACACCTCGATGACATACGTGAATGCATCGGCTGCAACATCTGTATCTCCGGCGACATGACGATGTCGCCTATCCGCTGCACGCAGAACCCGTCCATGGGCGAGGAATGGCGCCGGGGATGGCATCCGGAACTGATCAGGCCGAGGGAATCAGACGCCAGCGTCCTGATCGTCGGGGGCGGCCCGGCCGGGCTGGAAGCCGCCCGTGCGCTTGGCCAGCGGGGCTACCCCGTGATGCTCGCCGAGGCCACCCGGCAGCTTGGCGGACGGGTTCCTCGTGAGGCCAACCTTCCGGGGCTGGCCGCGTGGCGCCGCGTCGCCGAATACCGGATCGGGCAGCTCAGCCGGCACTACCGCAACGTGGACATCAGCCTGCAGAGTGAGATCACGCCCGATGACGCCCTGGACTACGGATTCACCGACGTCCTGGTAGCTACCGGCGCGCGGTGGCGGACGGACGGCGTCGGGCGGTGGCACACCAGCGCGATACCGATCGAGGACGAGGCCAGCGTCCTGACGCCTGACGACCTGCTGGCCGGTGATCATCCGCTGCAGCGGCCTGGTGCCGCACCGCAGCGGATACTGGTGTTCGACGACGATCACTATTACCTCGGCGGGGTGCTGGCCGAGTTGCTGGCCCGGCACGGGCATACGGTCCGGCTGGTCACCCCGGCTCCGCTGGTGTCGTCGTGGACAGCCAATACCCTGGAGATCGACGACATCCAGCGGCGGGTACGCGAGGCCGGCATCATCGTGGACGTCAGCCGGGCACTCGTCGCCGTCGGCGCGGGGGAGGCGCGGACAGCGTGCGCGTTTACCGGCACGGAAGCCAGCGTGCCCGCAGACGCCGTGCTGCTGGTGACGGCCCGCCTGCCTCGCGATGACCTGTTCCTGGCGTTGCAGGAGCGCCAGGGCGAGTGGCCCGCGCGCGGCGTCCGGTCGGTCACGTGCGTGGGTGACGCCTGGGCTCCGACCACGATCGCCGGCGCGGTGTGGGCGGGCCGGCGCTACGCCGAGGAACTGGATACCCCAGGTCCGCCGTCGCGTGACCGGAGCTACCAGCGCGAATACACAGCCCTGGCCGACCTCGCCCCAGGCATCTGGCCACGGAGCTAGCCGTGGACCGGACTGACCTCACGGCCGCCGGCATCGTCCACGACGTCGCGCTCGAGGTCCTGGAGGACGACCCGTATCCGACGTACGCCTGGATGCGCCGGCATCGCCCCGTCGCCTTCGTACCGGAAACGGGACGGGTCTGGATCACCACCTGGGATCTGTGTGACGAGGCGGGGAGAAACGACAAGGTCTTCGGGCCTACCAGTGAAGTCTTCCACGCTGTCTACGGCAATCCGAACGTGATGAGCCTCAGCGGCCCGGAGCATCTCGCCCACCGCGCTGCGCTGAACGCCTGTTTCCGGCCTCGTGCGGTCAACGGCTACCGTGAGCACATCCTCAAGGCCACCGCCGTCCGCTATATCGACGCCATCCGAGACCGGGGCCAGGCCGACGCGAATAGCGCGATCCTGGAGCGCATCAGCATGCGCGCCATCGGTGACGTGATGGGGTTCACGGACGTTCACGATGACGTCTTGATCCGGTGGTTCCGCGGGTTCGCCGCCTATCTCGTCGACTTCGGCCGGAGCAGCGAAGTCGCCGAGCACGGCCGGGCCATCAAGGCGGAACTCGCCGCCGACCTGCGGACCAGGCTGGACTCGCTGGCGGCACATCCGGATGGCTCCACCGTCTCCCACCTGCTCCACGACGGCATGCCGGATGGAACCACCCGGGGCATCGACGAGATCATCGGCGATATCGGTGTCATGATCGTGGGCGGATTCCAGGAACCCGCCCACGGTGCCGCCAACTCCCTGCACGGGCTGTTCACCCGGCCCGAGCAGGCGGCACGACTCCGCGCGGACCCGTCGGCCTGGTCGGCGGCGGCCGTGGAGGAGGGCCTGAGGTGGCTGGCGCCGTTCGGCATGACCGAGAAGCTCACCACCGCCGATGTGACCCTGGGAGGCATCCTGTTTCCCGCCGGGACCGAGGTCGCCATGGTTCTCGGCTCGGCTAACCGCGATGCGACGCGGTACGCGGACCCCGACGTCTTTGACCTGGACCGCCCGAGGCAGAGCCATGCTTCCTTCGGCTACGGGCTGCATTTCTGCCTCGGGCACTTCGTCGCCCGCCAGCTGGAACAGGTCATGCTGGAGGAGATGTTCGCCCGGCTGCCGAACCTGCGACCCGATCCGGATCAGGAAGCTACCGTGCACGGCTGGGCGGTGCGGGCCGCCAAGCGGCTACCGGTGGTCTGGGACGCTTAACCGGACGCGGCTTAACCCGACGTGGTGTCGCTGGACGGGGTTTCGCTCGCCGGGGTTTCGCTGGACGTGGCTTCGTCCGGCACAGCCTGACTGGATGCGGCATCAGCCCGCGCTTGCCGCCGGGTCGGCGCGCCGAGCGCGTAGAACAGCAGGCCGATGAGGATCATCACCACCAGCGGTATCACCTGCGACAGCGTGTACTCGAGCCGCTGGTGCGCGAACCCTTCCGGCAGCGAGTCGTCAGGATGCGCCGTGCCGATGCCCGGGTAGATGATCGCGATCGTGGTGAGCGCGCACCAGGCCGTGGTCAGGATCCCGGCCGTCCACAGCCCTATCTTCCCGAACGGTATCCGGTAGGGACGCGGAACGTCGGGGTGGCTGTACCTGAGCTTGATCACCGACGGGAAGATCAGGAGGTACACCATCGTCACCATGGAGATGACCACGCCCAATGTGGCACTGAAGTATTTCGCCGTATTGCCGCTGGTCAGCGTCAGGGTGAGGACGAGGACGATGGTCGAGACCACGCCCGAGACGAGGTTCACCACGATCGGCGTCCCGAGGCGCTTGGAGAAGTACCCGAACGCCCGCGGGGCCGCGCCGTCGTACCCCGCGACCGCCTGGGCGCGGTCGGATCCGATCAGCCAGGTCACGGCCGAGGAGAGCAACCCGACGATCACCCCGATCGCCGCGATGTCGGCGAGGACCTTACCAGCGCCGGTGAGCACCGCGCCCGAGCCGGTCAGGTGCCCCCCGTAGACGACGAACACCTGCTGCAGCGCGTCGAGGAATCCCCCGACGTTGGACAGCCGGGACGGCGGGAGCACCAGCAGGATCGCCAGGACGGGGATGCCGTAGAACAGCAGGGTGCCGATCCCGGAACGCAGGACGGCGAAGGGGACGTCCCGTTTCGGGTTGATCATTTCCTCGGACGCGGCGCTGGGCAGCTCGAAGCCTTCGAGGTTGAAGATCAGGATGGGCGCGGCGGCCAGGAAGACGAGCCAGGTGGGCTTGAACGCCCCGGCTCCGAACCCATGCAGGCCGTGCTGGCCCGCGTAGATGAGCACGGTGAGCGTAAAGAAGGCAATCAGGAGAATGCGGATGGCCGCGCCGATGGTGGCGACCCATTTACCGAACTTCAAAGCCGTGATCACTGACGCTATGCCGGCCCAGATGAACAGCAGGCCGAATACGTACTGCCAGGACAGCGACAGGTCGACGAAGAATGTACTGAAGGCGGCCATCGCCGTGATGGCCAGCGTCCCGGCCAGCCAGATGGGGTTGTCGACCCAGTACATAGTTGCGACCACGGCGGCGGCGGCCCGGCCGAAGGCGAGCTTGACCCAGACGTAGGGGCCGCCCTCCTCGGCAAAGGCGGTGCCCAGCTCGGCGGTGATTAGCCCGTAGGGGACCAGGAAGAACACGACCATGACGATGAGCCAGGTGAACGACTGAGCACCATAACTCGACACAGCGCCGAGCGTGTCCAGCACGATAATGGCGGCGAGCATGAGGAACGTGGTATCCCAGCGCCCCACGGTGCGCTGGAACTTGCTCCGTTCCTCACTGGCTGCCGGCGTGTCGACCGCGTGAATGATCGCTGGACCGGCCGATTCCTGCTCCAACGGACTCTCCGATTCGTTGGCGCGCAGCACGCTGATGCTGTGCCCGCTCTGGGATGTACTGTGCGACTGTAGCGGTTCCTTCCGCCGCGACACCACCTGTGCATTGAGCCGGGTCATGGTGGATGGTACGAAGATGAGGACCGCTGGGGCTGACGCCGTGTTGATCATGCCATGTCCGCTCTAGGGATGAGGGCTGTCCCGTGAACCCGCGCGATCATGGGGAAGCGAGTGGGCCCGTTCGGGTGTGCCCGGACGCCGTGAGCACGGCATTTCGTGACAACTCGGCCAGGCGAGTTAAGGTCCGTGTGCCATGAGTTACGGCAAACGTGTGCCATGGGTTACGGCAAATGAGAAGCGATGCGAATTTTCCCTCTTTGTCAGCATGCGGCAGCCGGTTAGTCGTTAGAGTAACGTTGATTGTGCCGGTCAGGCGCACGGCTAAGCCTTGAGGGAGGCTTTCATGTTGGTTGCACTGCTGGGCCGGGGCCCGGCGGTCCTCAGGGCTGAGCGCCTCGATCCGGGCGGGACCAGAAAGCGCCGCCAGCACGCCAAGGACGGCATCACGCGTATGCCGTCAGCCGTCTACAAGGTGTGAGTGGCATGCTGGAGCAAATATTCTTCGTCGTCATCGTGCTCGCGGTCGGCTCGCTCATGATCGTGGACGTGGTCAGGACACGCCATGAGGGCTTCCATGGGCTCGCCGAGGGGCAGGCACCCGATGCCGCCGCCAGGCGGCCGCTCGCCGCAGCCGGCCTGGGCAGCCGCGAAGCGTTCTCCCGGGCACACTCCGGGACGGCGATGCCCGTCGCGGCGCACGACCAGGGCCTAGGCCGACATCCTGCGGGCGCCAGCCCGTCCGCTGGCCCGCCAGCCGGCGCGGACCCGCGCTCGCGCGCCGGCGCGGCGGCTGTGCCGGTCCAATCGCGCCGCAGGCTCAGGGACTGGCATGTCCGCTCGCGCCTGCTGCTGCTCGTCCTCATTCCGCTGGCCGCGGCCGCCGTCATCGCGCTCTGCATCACCTACCTCATTGACACGCTGCACAGGACGCAGGCCAACTCGAACGGGTCTGTCATGGCGGCGCTGGCGGCCGGTGTCGTGATCATCGTGGTGGCACTGGCGTCGTTGTTCACGATCGCCGTGGCCAGGTCGGTACTGCAGCCCCTGTACCGGCTACGGCTGGGAGCCCTGGAACTGACCGGGGCCCGCCTGGCGGATGCAGTCCGCCGGGCCAGCCAGAACGGTGCCAGCCAGAACAACGGCAACGGAGACGGCGCGCCGTTCGGCCTGAGGCCCGTCAACGTCGACGCTTCCGACGAGCTAGGCGAGATCGCGCGCGCCTTCGACGAGCTGCGCAGGGAGCTGCTCCGGCTGGCGGTCGGCGAAGCCTCCCAGCATGGCAAGCTCAACACCACGTTTACGGACCTATCTCACCGCGGCCAGTCCCTCATGGAACGCCAGCTCCGTCTCCTGCAGCACCTGGAACAGGGAGAGCCGGACGCCGAACGCCTCGCCGCGCTGTTCCGGGTGAAGCGCATCGGCACCCGCATGCACCGCTATTCGGAGAACCTGCTCATCCTGGTCGGTCATGAGCCGTCCGGCGGCTGGCACCAGCCAGTAGCGCTGGCCCATGTAATCAGGGCCGCAGTTTCCGAGCTCGAGGAATTCCAGCGGGTCTCGGCGACTGCGCAACCGGACGTTGCCATCGTTGGACCTGCGGTAAATGATGTCGTCCACCTGCTCATCGAGCTGACTGAGAATGCTACGTCATTCTCCGCGGCGGATATGCAGGTCGATATCTCCGGCCGTGCGCTGACCAGTGGCGGTGTCTTGCTGGAGATCACCGACCGCGGGGTCGGAATGACGCCGAAAGAGCTGGCGCACGCGAACTGGGCGCTGGAAAACCCGCCGACGGCAGATACGAACATCCCTAAATGGATTGGCCTGCTCGTTGTCGCTAGGCTAGCCGCACGGCACGGCATCGGGGTCCGGTTGCAGCCAGCGGATTTCGGTGGCCTGACCGCGCTGATCTGGCTGCCGGACGACATCCTTACCGAGCAGGGCGCGATGGTGGCGACGAGGCTCGGCGGTTCCGCGGGCGCCGGATCAAGGCGGGGTCTGCATGAGGCGGTCTCAGATCCCGGCTACGCCACCGCCCAGCGAGAGGCAGCCGCGACGAGCTTTGCCCCCCAGCCTGCGGATATCCGGGATACCGCGCCGAGCTGGCGGGCGGTACCTGATACGGGTCTGCCGTCATCCGAGCCGTGGTCGCCCGCCGCCGGCCGGCCGGCCCGCCGCGCCGGGTCGCATGCGACCATCGGATCGCCGGCCGCGGAACTGCCGGAAGCGGCCCCATTGAGCCAGGACACGAGTTCCGCCGCCGACGCCGTTATCGTGCCGCCCGCGGGCGATCGCGGAGCAGAGCAAAGGCTCCCCGTCTTCAACGCGGTCGAGTCGGCTTGGTTCAGCCAGGGCCGCAGCGCGCCCAGCTCGCCTGGTCAGACTTCAGCGGCCGGAAGCGGCTGGTCGTCTCCTGCCGACGCAGGCTGGCGTGCGGCCAGGGTAGTCGACTCGCCGTCCTCGGCGGGGTCGACGGCAGCCAAGCTCCCCAAGCGGCAGCCGAACGCCAACCTGGTACCGGGTACTATCCCGAGCCCGGAGCCCGTCATGCCGAATCGCTCACCCGCGGCCGCCCGCGACCGGCTCGCCGCCCTTAAGCGTGGCGTCGACAAAGGCCGGGCCGCCACCAGGCAAGCGGAAAATCCTGGCGAGGATGAGGAAGCGCGGCCGGGCTCGGCTGACGTTTGACCGCTGGCGTTTGACCGCTGACGCTTGACCTGATTCATTCGGCTGCGCACAGTTAGCGTTGTGCGAATGACACAGGAAACCACATGACCGATCATTCTGCTGCCACGGTCGCGGGGACTGCTCCGGGCGCGGGTGCGGGACTTGAGCCCGACGCCATCGGCGCGGCTCAGGACACGATTATCGGCATGGCCTCGTCGGCCCCGGCCGCCACGGTCGGGCTGTCGCTGGCCGCCCTGGTGGTCGCGACCGCCTACGGCAGCGGGCCGATCTTGATCCTGACCGCGATCCCGATGCTGATCATCGCCAACGCCTACCGTCGGCTGAACCTGTGGAAGGCGAACACCGGCGCGTCGTTCGAATGGGTCGGCCGGGCTATCAACCCGTACCTGGGCGTCCTGACCGGCTGGCTGATGATCGCCGCCTACATCGTCGGGACGGTGGCCGAGGTCCTCTTGCTCGGCCCCTCGGTGCTGGCGGTGTTCGGCTCCAGCTCCACCAACACCTGGGCCTATGTGGGCATCGGCTGCGCCGTCGGCCTGATCATGCTGGTGATCGCCGTGATCGGCATCAAGATCACGGCCCGGGTCCAGGTCAGCATGGCCGTCGTGGAGTACCTGATCCTGATCGGCCTCGCGATCGCCGGGCTCGTCTGGGTGCTGGGCCACCACGCCGGCTCGGTGCCGATCACTAGGGGCTGGTTCAGCCTGTCCGGCGTCAACGGCAAGGGCGACGCGGTGGCCGGGTTCCTGGTCGCGGTGTTCGTCTACGGCGGCTGGGACGGCACTCTGTACGTCAACGAGGAGGTCAAGCACCGTCGGGTGAACCCGGGGCGCGCCGCCATCCTCGCCGTGGCCCTGCTCACCGTCATCTACACGCTGTCGCAGCTCGGCTTCCAGGGCGTTCTCTCGCCGTCCAAGCTGGCCGAAGCCGACAACAACGGCACCGCGCTCGTCACGGTAGCCCAGGTCCTGGGCGGCGGCTTCTGGGCCAAGGCGATGGCGCTGTCGATCGCGCTGTCGGTCATCGCCACCACCGGTACCGGGATCGTGCTCGGCGCGCGGATCGTCTACGGCATGGCCAGCTACCGGGTGCTGCCGGAGTTCCTCGGCACCGTGTCCCGCCGGTACGCCACCCCGGTCGCCTCCAGCGTCATCGTCGGCCTGCTCATCGTCATCCTGAGCGCGGTCTACTACCTGGTCACCACGGTGCAGAACGCTTTCGTCGACGTGATCGACGTGACCGGCCTGCTGTTCTCGATCTTCTACATCCTCACCGCGCTCGCGGCCGTCGCGTACTACCGCCGCCGCATCGTCAGCGGCGCCGTCGACTTCGTGACCGTCGGCCTGCTCCCGCTCGGCGCGGCCGGCTTCCTGGGCTGGATCTTCGTCAAGTCGCTGGGTGAGGCGCCGTGGAGCCAGCGCTGGTCGCTCATCGGCATCGTCATCGCCGGGCTGGTCGTGGTCCTTTCCGCGCGGTTCATCCTGCGCTCCTCGTTCTTCCAGATCCCCCGGGAGAGCGAAGCATGACGGCGTGAAACCGGGATTCCAGTGCGTTCGAACGCACTGGATCCGGGGTTTCATGGCGGTTCCAGTTGGCCAGCCGCCGGGCTATCAGGAGCCGCCGGCCCCGCACGCTCCGGGTGAACAACACTTGCGTCACCCCTACCGGCCTGGTCACCATGTCTGGAGTGACGGCCGGCCCGGAGGAAGCCGCCTGGCCGCGTGAGCCGAGGGCGGTGACGGTGATCTGGACGGGTGAGCGCGGCCGGCAGCAGGCCCGGCTGGTCGCCGGCATGTACGGGGCCGCCGCCGGGGTTCCGTGCGAGCGCAGCGCGGTCATCGCGGGCGGCCTGCCGGGCGCGGACAAGGTCGCCGCCCTGGACCGGTCCGGCGTGGACCGGTCGCGGTACCTCACCGTCAGCATCAGCTCGGTCCTGGACCAGATGGCCGGGGCCGGGCTCATCCCGGGGGACGACGGCCGCTCGCCGCTGACGCGGGCGGGCCAGGTCCACGCCGAGGCCCAGCACCTGGCCAAACGGGTCCTGCTTCGAGCCCTGATGGACGGCAGGAACCTGATCCTGGACATCTCGCTCGCGTCCTGGCGCGCCGCCGAGGCCTGGACGTACGCGCTGCGGTTCGCTGATTACACGCTGACCGCGGTGTTCGCCGACATGAGCGTGGACGAGGCGGTGCAACGGGCCGGCGAGGCCCGCCGCCTCGGCGAAGAGGAGTTCCGCCGCGGGCAGGGCCACGGCGGCCGGGACGTCCCGGCCGCCGCCATCCGCGCGCTGGCCAGCCCGGTCGCTGCCGCGGCCGGGAACCGGATCAGATGGGCGGTCGGCGCGCGATCCGCCGGGGCCATCGGCGGCACCATCGGCACCGGGGCGTTCCCCGGCAGTGCCGTGATCGCGATGCTCGCTTCCTACCGCGAGAGCCAGCTCAGCCTCGACGACCTGTCGCTCGAGTTCCGCGCCCGCCGCTGGCCGCGGGTCCCGGACGTCTGCCCGCCTGAGCTCGAGCCGGCCCGCGAGGCCATCGACGACCCCGAGCCCTACGTGCCGGGCTCGTTCGACGACGTGGTGCTCGCCTACGACCTCGGCTGGCTGTCCGACGCCGACTACGACGTCCTGGCCGTCGCGGCCGACGTCGTGCCCGGTTCCTGACCCGGCGGGCCCAGACGGGCTGGCGGCCCAGACGGGGGAGCGGGGTGCCGTTGACAGGGCGCGGCACCCCGCTCCTATGCGGCAGGTGTCCGCGGGGCAAACGCCGCACCGCGCACCTGCCGATGGCCCCGTTCTGTCTCAACGATGACTTAACCGCCTAAAACGGGTCAACTTGTTTTCGGCAGGTCGGTAAACACCAGACCAGCACGGATTTAACAACAGAAACAGGTAATCTGGCCGCGTGGCCGAACAGCAGGCGCGCCCCCAGCCCGGGGCTGACGTCGGGATCCTGGTCACCATCCGGTCGCTGCTGCCGAACCTGGCGCCGGTCGAGCGCCGCGTGGCGCAGGCGGTCCTCGACGATCCGCAGGGCGTGGCCTGGCGGAGCATCTCCGAGCTGGCCCGGACCTGCGGCACGTCGGCGACCAGCGTGGTCCGTTTCTGCCGGGCCGTCGGGCTGCGCGGCTATCCCGATCTCCGGCTGGCACTGGCCGGCGCGGTGGCCCGCGACGACGACGCGGCCGCCGTCGCGGCGGCTTCGCATGACATCAACCCGGGCGACGACGCGGCCACGATCACCTCCAAGATCGCCTACGCCGATGCCCGGGCGGTCACCGACACCGCGAGCCACCTGGACATCGCCATCCTGGTCCAGGTCACCGAGGCGCTGGCCAAGGCCGGGCGGATCGACATCTACGGCGTGGGCGCCAGCGGTTTCGTCGCCCTCGACCTGCAGATGAAGCTGCAGCGGATCGGCCGCCCCGCATTCGCCTGGCCCGACCCGCACATGGCCATCTCGTCGGCCGCGCTGCGCGGCTCCGGTGACGTCGCGATCGGCCTGTCGCACACCGGCACCACCGTCGACACGATCGACGCGCTGCGCGAGGCGCACAGCCACGGTGCCGCCACCGCCGCGGTGACCAACTTCCCGTGGTCCCCGATCACCGAGGTCGCGGACTTCGTCCTGATCACCGCGGCCCGCGAGACCGCCTTCAGGTCCGGCGCCACCACCAGCCGGATCGCCCAGCTCACCGTGGTCGACTGCCTGTTCGTCACGCTGGCCCAGCAGGACCTGCCCGGCACCAGGGTGGCGCTGGAAAGGACCTTCGCCGCCGCCCAGGCCAAGCGGGTCCGCCGCACCCGCCGCCAGCAGCCCGGCGATCAATAACGGTCGCGCCCCCCTAAAGCCGCTAGACCGGTCCGCGGTTGGCGCTGCCCCAGACCTCGGGCACGTATCCCCGCGCCGCCAGTCGCTCGCCCGCCTCGGCCCAGACCGCGTGGATGAGGGCCGCGCCGACGATGGTGGACGTCGGAGCCATCCGCTCGGCGACGCCGGCGATGTCCAGCGCCGCGTCGCCGAAGCATCCGCCGTTGTCCAGCAGGTAGTCGGCGATCTCCGGCAGCTTGGGCAGGCCGGGCGCGGCCGAGACGGTGCCGGAGTGTTCCCTGGACACCAGCCCGATCACGGTGACGCCATGCCGCCTGGCCTCCAGCGCGAGCTCGACGACCAGCTTGTTCCGGCCCGAATTGGAGATCACCCAGCACAGGTCCCCCGGCCCCCAGTCCAGGCCGCCGGTGAGCTCCTTGTAGTAACCGGCCTGGTTCTCCAGCTTCCCGGCGGCCTCCGCGTCGGTCCGCGAGGTGAGTTCGGCGTTCCACAGCGGCCGCACCGCCTTCATGCTCCCGGCCCGCCGGTGCATCTCGCTGACCAGGGCCAGCGAGTGACCGGCGCCGAACGCGTAGACGTGCCGCCCGGCCAGGATCGTCGTCGTGGTCGCGGCGGCCACGTCGCTGATGGCCGCGTCGTTTCGTTCCAGCGCCTGATCGAGCAACCCCACGATGTGCTGCCGCCAGGCCTCCCGCACTGTTCGCTGCGCTCCCATGTACCGACCTTACGAAACGGATACCGGGGACATCTAGGGTGAGTCCATGAGCCAGCCAGGCCCCGCCGCGGGGAACCGCACCCTGCCCAGCCTGCCCGGGCGGATCCTCGGCATCGACGCCGGCGGCAGCGGCACCCGCGTCATCCTGCTCGAGCGCGGCACGGTCACGGTCCGCCCGGACGGACCGCCGATGAACGCGCTGCTCACCGACGGTTTCGCGGCACAGCTATGCCAGATCATCGAGGCCGCGGACGCGACCGCCGCGGGCGTCGGTATGGCGGGGCTGCGCCAGCCCCGCCAGGCCCGCGACCTCAGCGAGGCCCTGACCCGGCAGACAGGCCGCCCGGTGCACGTCACCGGCGACGCGGACAGCGCCAGGGCCGGCGCCTTCCTCGGCGCCCCGGGCGTGGTCGTCATCGCCGGCACTGGCTCGATGGCGTCCGGCTGGAACGGGGAGAGCTCGGCGCGTGCGGGCGGTCACGGGTTCCTGCTCGGCGACGAGGGCAGCGCCTACTGGATCGGCCGCGCCGCCGTCCGTGCGGCGCTGAGCTGGGAAGACGGCATGGGCGGCGGCTCCGCGCTGATCCACCGGGCCGTGATCGAGGCCGCCGGCCAGGGCCTGGAGGCCCTGATCGGCGAGGTCTGCACCCACCCGGCCGAGCGCGCCCGGCTCACCGCACTGGCCCCGGTCGTCACCGCGCTCGCCGCCGAGGACCCCGAAGCGCGGAAGATCGCGCTGCGCGCCGCCGAGCATCTCGCCGCCCTGGCCGAAGCCATCCGGCGCCGCCTCGGGCCGCTGCCGGTCGCCGGGGCCGGGAGGGTATTCAGCGCCCCGGTCATCTGGGACCGCTTCGCCGAACTGACCGGCGCCGTCCGCCCGCTCGCCGCCGCCACCGTAGGCGCCGCCCTGCTGGCCGGCCAGCGCGTCAATGGCGCCTGATCCCGCAGACCGGATCGGCGCGCTCCTCGACGAGGCCGTCGGCGACGGCGGCATCCCCGGTGCCGTCGCCGCGGCCGGCCAGGGACCGGTCACGCTCGGCCGGTGGGCGGCCGGCCAGGCCGACGCCATCGCCGGGCGCCCGATGCGCCCCGATACCGTCTTCGACCTCGCCTCGCTGACCAAGGTGGTGGCGACCACCACGGTCACGCTCGCGCTGGCCGGCCGGGGTGAGCTCGGGCTCGGTGACCCGGTGGCCGCCTACCTGCCGGATGCCGCCGCCGGCCGCGACGGCCGCGTCACCGTCGCGCACCTGCTCACGCACACCTCCGGCCTGCCGGGCAGCCGCCGGTTCTACCGCTGGTGCGGATCGCGCGCCGAACTGCTCCGCGACCTGCGCCAGATCACGCCAGAGCGGCCGCCAGGATCCGCAGTCGCCTACTCCGACCCCGGGTTCATGCTGCTGGGCGAGGTGGTGGCGGCGGTGGCGGGCGAACCACTGGACGCCGCCGTCCGCCGGCTGGTGACCGGCCCGCTCGGCCTGACCGCGACAGGATTTAGGCCGAACGGTCCGGCACGACGCTTCGCCGCCACCGAACGCCGCGGCGACGGCACCGCCTGGACCGGCATCGTGCACGACGAGAACGCCCGCCTGATGGGCGGGGTGGCCGGCCATGCCGGGCTGTTCGCCTCAGCGGACGACCTGGCTCGCTTCGCCGCCTGGTGGGTCAGCGACGACGACGCCGTGGTCCCGGCCGCCCTGCGCCGGGCCGCGGCCACCTGCCAGACCGGCGACCTCGGCGGCCGCCGCGGCTACGGCTGGGCCTGCCCCGGCGACGCCTTCGACATCCTGGGCGCCCGGTGGCCGCCGACGGCCGTGTCGCACACCGGCTTCACCGGCACCAGCCTGGCCCTGGACCCGGCGAGCGGCCTGTGGGTGGTGCTGCTCACCAACGCCGTGCACGCCGGGCGCGACGCCGCGCCCATACAGGCTCTGCGCCGGGCCGTGCACGGCGCCGTCATGGTCACAGGGTCCACACCGCCCTGACCTCGATCTTGCCGAACCTGGCGACGGGATGCGCCGAGGCCACCTGGACGGCCTCCTCCAGGCTGCCGCACTCGAGCATGTCGTACCCGCAGATGATCTCCTTGGTCTCGGCGAACGGCCCGTCGCTGACCAGGACCTCGCCGTCACGGACCAGCACCGTCCTGGCCTCCTCGGCGGGCCGGAGCCGGTCACCGTGCAGCCGGATGCCGCGCGCGATCACGTCGTCGAGCCAGGGAAAGCTGCCCATGTTGTCGGCGTCACCGTTCTCCGCGGTATCCGCTGCCTCGTCCTCGACGACGCGGTCCGGGTCTACGCAGACCAGCATCATGAACTTCATATCGTCTCCGATCCTCGATTCACCATCACGACGAACGGGAACCGCGCCATGGACAGGCCCGGCGTTCATCCCGCCGGAACGGGCACGACCGGCAGGGGATGCGCCTGCGCGACCAGGGTGAGCAGGACCGCGGCGTCGGTCCACGCCAGCGGAGCCGCGGAGACGGCCCGTCCGCGTGCGTCAACCTTCTCCGGCAACGTGCCGAGCCGGGTTGTGTGCGCGGCGAACCAGGTCAGCAGCTGGCTGGCCTGCTGCCGGTGGCCCATCTCGGCGTCGGACAAAGCGAAGAACGCGGTCTCGGCGGTCCAGGCGGTGGTCCGGTTGCCGGGCCAGTCCGTGCCCGGCAGCATGCCTCCGTTGGGCAGGCGCAACGACCGTTCGGTATCCATGATCGCGCTGACCACCGCGGGACCGGCAGCGGCGAACGGCGGCCCGAGGAAGGTGACGGCCGCGTCGTCACCCGAATCGGCGAACGGGAGGCGGTGGTATCCGTGACGTCCGAAGCCCGCCGCGATGCCATCCGCCAGCCTGGTGGCCGCCCGGGCCCACCGCGCGGCCGAAGTGCCATGGCCGAGCTCGCCGGCGATATCGGCGGCGGCCCGCAGCCCGGTGAGCAGGGCTGCGGCGGTACTGAGCGTCACCTGGACCGAGTTCTCCCAGTAGTCCATCGAGGCGGCCGGCAGGCCATCCGGCGAGAGCGAGTGGACCGTGGCGTCCGCGGCGGCCTCGACCATCGGC
>Ga0207675_100002700_pt1 | contig 17491 bp, 19 predicted proteins | sample KBSSwiS42_FD_184305 | JGI IMG/M metagenome (GOLD analysis project Ga0207675, IMG submission 184305) | Switchgrass rhizosphere microbial communities from Kellogg Biological Station, Michigan, USA - KBS Switchgrass S4-2 (SPAdes) (version 2) | ecosystem: Host-associated > Plants > Roots >... | reverse complement strand
GTCGCCGGCTTGGTCGGCGAAATGGAGCGGCCCTGATCGCGGGCATCCCGCTCCTGCATGTCCTGCAAAACCCGCGCGTATATAGCCGTCTCGCCGCGCCCTTGCAACTCTTTGACCCGGCGGTCGGCACGGGCTTGTACACTGGCAGTGATGAATAATTTGGCATCGGCGTCGGGGCAGACGACGGTCCCGATATCGCGGCCGTCGAGGACCGCCCCGCCACTATCCCTTGCGGCATTGCGGGCAAAGTCACGCTGCCAGTTGAGGATTGCAGCCCGGACCGATGGGATAGCGGCGACCTTGGAAGCGGCGCTGCTGGTGGCTTCGGCCCGCAGGGCGGGGTCGGCGAGGATTTCGGGCTTCAGCGTCTTGGCCGCCGCGGTCGCGACTTTTTCGTCCGCCGGATCAAGGCCTTGGCGCAGGACCGAGAGACCGACCCCGCGATAGAGCGAACCGGTATCGAGGAAATCGTAGCCGAAATGACCGGCCAGGCGCCGGGCCAAAGTGCCCTTTCCGGCCGCCGATGGACCATCGACCGTGATGACAAAACCACGCTTTTTCGAGCCAGCGGCGCTCATCGATTGGTCTTGGTAACCATGCCGCCGAGGCCGTTCATCAAGTCGACGAAGCCGGGGAACGATGTGCCGATGGCCTCGGCGTCGTCGATCTCGACCGGCTTTTTCGCGGCCATGCCCAGCACCAGGAACGACATGCCGATGCGGTGATCGAGCTTCACCGCAATGCGCACGCCGCCGGCCGGCGCCTTGCCGCCGGTGACAGTGAGGCTGTCCTGGCCTTCCACGACCTTGACGCCGCAGGCCGCAAGGCCTTGCGCCATCGCGGACAGGCGATCGCTTTCCTTTACCCGCAGTTCGGCGAGGCCTTCCATCTTGGTCTCGCCTTCCGCGAAGGCGGCGACGACGGAGAGGATCGGATATTCGTCGATCATCGAGGGCGCGCGCTCCGCCGGCACGGTCACGCCTTTCAGCGCACCGTGGCGCACGCGCAGATCGCCCACCGGCTCGCCTGCTTCCTCGCGGCGATTCTCGATCGCGATGTCCGCGCCCATCTCCAGCAGCGTTTCGATGAGGCCGATGCGATGCGGATTGAGTCCGATATTCGGCAGGCGGATGTCGGAACCCGGCACGATCAGCGCGGCCGCCAGCGGGAACGCCGCCGAGGATGGATCGCCGGGCACCACGATTTTGCGCCCGAAGATCTCCGGCTGCCCGGTCAGTGAAACCGCGCGGCCTTCGGTCGTCTGCTCGACCTTCAGCGTGGCGCCGAAGCCTTTCAGCATGAGTTCGGTGTGATCGCGCGTCGGCTCCGGTTCGATCACGGTGGTGATGCCCGGCGTGTTCAGGCCCGCCAGCAGGATCGCCGATTTCACCTGCGCCGATGCTACCGGCAATTTATAGGTGATGGGCATCGGCTCGCCGGTTCCGATCACCGCGAGCGGCGGACGGCCGCCGGCGCGCGAAACAATCCGCGCACCCATGCGCGACAGCGGTTCCGACACGCGCGCCATCGGACGCGAGCGCAAGCTGGCATCGCCGGTGAAGAAGGTGACGAAATCATACGGCGCGACCAGGCCCATCAGCAGGCGCGTGCCGGTGCCGGCATTGCCGAGGTCCAGCACCTCAGGCGCCTCGCGCAGGCCGCCGATGCCGCGGCCGCGCGCGCGCCACACGCCATCCGCGCCGCGTTCCGCTTCGCCGCCCAGCTGGCGCATGGCGGCGGCGGTGCGCAGCACATCCTCGCCTTCGAGCAGGCCGTGAATCTCGGTCTCGCCGACCGCCAGCGCGCCCAGCATCAGGGAGCGGTGCGAGATCGACTTGTCGCCCGGCACGCGCGCCGTGCCCTTGAGGGCGGTCGCGGTGCGCGAGACAAGGGGCTGTGGTGCAGCGGAAGCGGTCACGGCGGCTCACACTTTCGAGCGGATTGCGCGCGTCGCTTTAGCACAGGCCGGGGCCGCTGTGCCAATCCTGAGAAGGCGCGCGGTCACATAGCCTTGCGAGGCCGGTTGACAGGTGCGGGCAGGGCGTGGCAATGGGGCCAAGACTTCATGAACAACCGGCCGGCCCGCGAACAGCCTGGGGCTCGGTCCAAGGAGCGAGCGACGTGAGCAAACCGGAATGGGGCACCAAGCGCACCTGCCAGAGCTGTGCCGCGCATTTCTATGACATGCGCAAGGACACCATCATCTGCCCGAAATGCGGTGCGACCTATGATCCCGAGGCGGTGCTGAAATCCCGCCGCGGCCGGGTGGTGGAGAAGCTGGCCCCCGTGAAGCCGGTGGTGCCCGAGCCGGTGCCCGAGGAAGAGGCGGAGACCGAGGATATCGGCGCCGCCGAGGAGGAGGAGGTCATCGAGGACACCTCCGAGCTGGGCGAGGATGACGAGGACGTGTCCGAGGTGATCGAAGGCGGCGTGGACGACGAGAAGGATCGTTAAGCCTTTCGCAGCCTGCGAGCGGCAATTATTCGCTTGAATTAAAGGGGGCCGCTGCTTAGCTTCTGCCCCGTTTTCGGGACCGCCTTTCCCAGTCGGCGATCCTGTGAGCTTCGGGCCCATAGCTCAGCTGGGAGAGCGCCACAATGGCATTGTGGAGGTCAGCGGTTCGATCCCGCTTGGGTCCACCAAATGAAAACCCCCGCTGCAGAAATGCGCGGGGGTTTTTGTCTTGACGAGCGATCGACCTAGCCGGCGCACGTGTGCGTGGAAGTTTCCGACCGCGCGCCGCCGGCAGCCTGTTGCACGCTGCGGACGATCTCCTGGGTCGCAGCGCCGTGCTCCCTCATCGCCGCCGCGATGGTCGCGGCGATCTGGCCGATGCGGCCGATGGTGTCGGCGATCAACTCGATCGCGTGTTGCATCGCGCAGGCTGCAACACAAGTGTCAGCGCCGCCGCAACGCATGGGGTGGCGCTGTCGTGCGGCTGGCCGTCATGCTAACAGCTGAGGAATGACGTCCGATTGGCAGAGCATCGAAACGCCGCGCCTCATCCTGCGCATCCTGCCGCCGCCGGCGCTGGCAGCGCTGGGCGCCGGCGACCGGACGGAGGCGTCGCGCCTCACGCAGTGCGACCTCAGCAGATTTCCGGACGACCAGCTCTCGATCGCGGGGGTCAGGCTGAAGGACCTGGGCGACGATCCGGACTACCTGCCGTGGTCGCTGCGGGTGATGGCGTTGAAGCCCGACCTGCGCTTCGCCGGTCATTTCAATTTCCACACCAAGCCGAACGCTGATTATCTCAAGGAGCTGGCGCCGGGCGCCATCGAAATGGGGTATTTCGTGCTGCCGGAATTTCGCCGCCAGGGCCTCGCCGAGGAGGCCGCGCTCGGCATGATGGACTGGGCGTCGCGGGCCCACGGCGTAACCCGGTTCGTAGTGTCCATCAGCCCGGAGAATGCGCCCTCGGTCGCCATGGCGCGCAAGCTCGGCTTTGCCCGGATCGGCAGCCATATCGATGAGGAAGATGGTTACGAGGATATCCTGGCCCGCGATGCGCCCCAATAGGTGGGCTTGAAATCGTTAATTCCCGACCTAGATTCTAGGACATGGCCGCAATTGGGCCATCCGGCAGCGCGCCGAACACGGGCGGTGCCGGGAGACTGGTAGCTCGCTCATGCTGGAGGAGCTTGGAAGACATGACGCGCCTATCCCTGTTCAACAGTCCGCTGCTGCTCGGCTTCGATCACTTCGAGCGCACCCTCGACCGCATCGCCAAGGCCGGCGCGGAAGGCTATCCGCCCTACAACATCGAGCAGATCGGCGAGGATCGTCTGCGCATCACGCTGGCGGTGGCGGGATTCGGCCTGGACGATCTGGAGATCCAGATCGAGGACAATCAACTGACCATCAAGGGCCGGCAAAAGGACGATCCGGACCGGGTCTATCTCTATCGCGGTATCGCGGCCCGGCAGTTCCAGCGCAGCTTCGTGCTGGCGGAAGGGATCATCGTGAATGCGGCGACGCTCGACAACGGCCTGTTATCGGTCGATTTGCAGCGCCCCAAAGCTGTGAGCCAGGTGCGCACCGTGCCGATCAGCAAGGCCGGCGGCCAAAAAAGCGGCGCCAGGCGCGTGACAGTCGATGCGGAAAGCAAGTGAGAGCGCAGGGATCCGGCGCGCCGCACAGCGGGCATCCGATCCCAAGGTGAAGGAGTGGAACATGACGGAAGTGGAACGCATTCGCGCTTTGACCCCGAAGGATCTCTTGATGCTGGGGATCAAGGACATGGCCTATGTGAAAAACATCGAGGTGGACGGCGAGACCGCCGTCGCGCTGTTCGCCGCCAACGGCCTGCAGATCGCGGTGATGGAAGACCGGGAGACGGCGGTCGCGGCCGCGTGGCAGAACGGGCTTGCGCCCATGACTCTTCACTGATCGACGGCCAAAGGCGATCGGGCCTGGAGCCTCGAAATCTGAACGCCTGTTCAGCACTCTTAATGGTTTCCTAACTACGTTTACCGCAGCCTAGGGCGCTTTCTCGGCGGAATGCTCCGCTGACCGGGGATGTCGCGCGTGGACATACAAGCTTTGAAAGAGATCATCACGGCGCACCGCGCCTGGCTGCGCAATGAGCGCGGCGGGCGGCGCGCCGATCTTTCGCTGAAGGTGCTGCGCGATCTCAACCTGAAGGGCCTCAATCTCCCGAAGGCCAAGCTGACCGGCATCCAGCTCATCAATTGCGATCTCAGCGGCGCCAATCTGCGCGAGTCCGATCTGTTCGCCGCCAACTTGGCGGGCAGCCGCTTCATCGGCGCCGATTGCCGTGACTGCGATTTCCGCGGCGCAGCCCTGCAAGGCGCCGATTTCTCCGAAGCCAAGCTGAGCGGCACGGATTTCCGCGAAGGATCGCTGCTGGTCTCGAGCGGCGGCCGCGTCGAGCCGCCGAAACGCGAGACCTGGAAATCGGACAAGACCGACACCGCGATGAACCGCGCCGACCTGACCGGCGCGAAGCTGCGCAACTCGATCGTGCGCAAGGCGGACTTTTCCGGCGCGGTCCTGCGCAACGCCGACCTCAGCGGCGCGAACTTCAACGGCTCGACGCTCAAGGATGTGGATCTGCGCGGCGCGAACCTCGCCAACTGCGATCTCTCCGGCACGCAGCTCAACCGCGCGGTGGTCGAAGGCGCCTTCCTCGACGGCGTCGTCCTGACGGACGCCAACGTGCACGGCGTCAACCTCGACAACGCGATCTACAACAGCCTCGACACCTCGGTCACGATCTCGGTCGACGATTCGGCGGAGACCCAGGCGCTGATCGGCGAGATGATCATCGCGCACGAAAGCTGGGTGACATCGTCAGGTCTCGAGGGCCAGCGCGCGGACTTCTCCAACGCCGACCTGTCGGGCCTCGATTTCTCCGGCCGCAACCTGCGTGGCGCCCTGTTCGCGGATTCCCGCCTGCGCTCGGCCAAGTTCCATCGCGCGGTCCTGGATCTGGGGGATTTCTCGCGCTGCGACCTGACCGGCGCCAGCTTCGGGGCGGCTTCCCTGCGCGGCGCCAACTTCACCGGTGCTACGCTCCGGCGCACCGACTTCAGCCAGTGCGACCTCGAGATCGAGATCGCGGTGCTGGGCGACGGCAAGACTCGAGAATGGCCGCCCCGCTTCAACGGCTGCAAGCTCGAGGAAACCAACTTCAAGGATGTGAAGGCGACGCGCGTGATCGCGACCAACGCCGTCACGAAAAAGATCATCGCGGACGACGCGTTCCTGAAATTGCTGGCGGCGGGATCGACAGCGTAGTCAGGCCGCGTGGCTCTTCGCGGTGTCCGTCAGCAGCGCGTAGATCGCGTCGGTCTGATCTGCACCGCGCAATTTCTCGCACACCGACTTGTCGCGCAGCAGGCGGCTGACCCGGGCCAGCGCCTTCAGGTGGTCGGCGCCCGCGCCTTCCGGCGCCAGCAGCAGGAAGACGAGGTCCACCGGCTGCTCGTCGATCGCGTCGAAATCGACCGGCTCGTCGAGCCGCGCGAACAGGCCGAACAGTTCCTTGATCTCAGGCAGCTTGCCGTGGGGAATCGCGATGCCGTTGCCGACGCCGGTGGTGCCGAGGCGCTCGCGCTCCAGGAGCACGTCGAAGACGGCGCGTTCGTGCAGGCCGGTCAGTTCGGCCGCGCGCTTCGCCAGTTCCTGCAAGACGTGCTTCTTGCTGGTCGCCTTCAGGCGCGGCATGACCCGCGCCGGCGTGATGAGATCTTCGATTTCCATTATCTATCCTTGGGATCCCGATTCCTGCCTGCGTCCCGTTATTGCCGGGCTTGGCTCGCCAGACCGCCCGCTGCCGCCCCCAGGCGCGGATCGACCCAGCCGATGTTGCCGTCATTGCGGCGGTAAACCATGTTCAAGCCGCCATGCGCCCGGTTCAGGAACATCATGGCTTTCAAGTTCGAGAGATCGAGCCGCATGACCGCCTCGCCGACCGTCAGGGTCGGGATCTCGGTCTGCATCTCGGCGATCACGGCCGGCGCTTCGCTGCCGTTGACGGCGGGCTCCGCGTCTTCCTCCGCCTCCGGCGCCAGGATGTATTGCGAGGCGCGGAAGCTCTGCGTCTCCGCGCGATGATGATCGCGGAGCCTGCGCTTGTAGCGGCGCATGCGCTTGGTGAGGTGGTCGACCGCCAGATCGAAAGCGGCATAGGCCTGGTCCGCGGATTCCTCCGCATGTACCAGGATGCCGCGACCGATATGGACCGCGATATCGGCACTGAACAAATGCGACTGCTTCGAAAGGATGACAGTTGCCTCGATCGGATTGCCGAAATATTTAGCGATGGCGTGGTCGAGCGACTGCGCGACGTGGGTCCGCAGCGCCTCTCCGACGTCGATGTTCTTACCTTTGACCGTCAGATTCATGGTCTTTGTCCAACAGACGGGTTTAATGCCGCACAGCTGTCAAGGTGGCCATTCGGCCTTCAACCTTCGTGCCCGTCCGACGGCGGGCCGGGACCATATGTACCACCCCCTCCCAAGTCAAGGGCGGCCTCCCCACCGATCCTGGGGGAATCATGTAACGCGCCTCAGGCGGAACGCAAGGACTTCTCGCGCCGGCGCTGGACGGAAGACGGGATTTTTAACGATTCTCGATACTTAGCCACAGTCCGGCGGGCGATGTCGACGCCGTCGTTCTTGAGCACGGTGACCAGCTGATCGTCGGACAGGACGGCCTCCGCCGGTTCCTTGTCGATCAGCTCCCTGATGCGGGAGCGGACTGCTTCGGCCGAGTGGCTGTCGGCGCCATCGGCGGCCTGAATCGCGGCCGAGAAAAAGTAGCGCAACTCGAACAGGCCGCGCGGCGTCGCCATGAACTTGTTGGCGGCAACGCGGCTGACGGTACTCTCGTGCATGCCGATCTCGTCGGCGATGTTGCGGCGGATCAGCGGCTTCAGATGCTTGACGCCGTGCAGGAAGAACATCTCCTGCTGGCGCACGATTTCGCTCGCGACTTTCAGGATCGTGGTGGCGCGCTGATGCAGCGTCTTCACCAGCCAGTTGGCGGCGCTGAGGCGATCGGCGAGATAATCCTTGTCCTGCTTGCTCTGCGCCTTGCCGTTGACGCGCGTGTGGTACTGCTGGTTGACCAGCAGGCGCGGAAGGTTGTCGCTGTTGAGCTCCACCTGCCACGAGCCGTCCGGCATGCGATAGACCATGATGTCGGGCTGGATCGCCTGCACCTCGGTGCGGTCGAAGGCGTAGCCCGGGCGCGGATTGAGCGCGCGGATCTCCGCCGCCATGTCGGCGAGATCCTCGGCATCGACGCCGCACGCCTTCATGAGCTGCACGCGATCGTGCTTGGCCAGCAGCTCGAGATTGTCGAGCAGCGCCTGCATCGCAGGATCAAGGCGGTCAAGTTCCTTCAACTGCAGCGCCAGGCATTCGGCGAGGTTGCGTGCGGCAACGCCGACCGGATCGAACTGCTGGAGCTTCTTGAGCACCGATTCGACCAGCTCGAACGAGCAGCCGAGGCGTTCCGCGAGCGAATTCAGATCGCCCTGCACATAGCCCGCTTCGTCGATCAGGTCGATGATCTGCAAGCCGATCAGACGCTCGGTCGGATCGGCAACCTCGATGCCGAGCTGCTGCTCCAGATGCTCGCGCAGCGTGATGTCGCGCGTCAGGCTGTCCTGGTAGTCGCCGTCCTCGTCGGGAAAATCGCCGCGGCCCGCGCCGACGCGCCAATTGGCCTGGCCCGATGGCTCGCCGAAATCGGCGCTGCCTTCGCCCGCGCTGTTGCCGGTGTAGACGTTGTCGTAGTCGGCATCGATCGGCGAGTCCTTGGCCTCGGGCAGCTGCTCGCGGTCGCCGAACTCCTTGGTGTCGAGCATGCGATCGGGATTGGCGTCGTCGGCGGCCATTTCGGAGGGCGCCTCGCGCTCCGAATCGTCCGCGCGCTCCAGCAGCGGATTGCGCTCCAGTTCGTCCTCGACATAAGCCGCCAGGTCCTGATTCGACAATTCCAGCAGCTTGATCGCCTGCTGGAGCTGCGGCGTCATGACAAGGGACTGCGCCTGGCGCAGGTCTAGGCGTTGCGATACGGCCATTTGGGCCTGAAACTAGAGCGAGAACCTTTCGCCAAGGTAAACGCGTCGGACCGCCGGGTCATTCACAATCTGCGCCGGCGTCCCTTCCGCCAGCACACCGCCCTCGTTGAGGACGTAGGCCCGGTCGACGATGTCGAGCGTGTCGCGCACGTTGTGATCGGTGATCAGCACGCCGATGCCGCGGTCTTTCAAATGCGACACCAGGTCACGGATGTCGGCGACCGCGATCGGATCGATGCCGGCCAACGGCTCGTCGAGCAAGACGTAGTTCGGCTTGGCCGCCAGGCAGCGCGCGATCTCCACACGCCGCCGCTCGCCGCCCGACAGAGCGGTCGCCGGCACTTTGCGCAGATGGCCGACGGCGAAGTCCGCCAGCAGGCGATTGAGGCGATGATCGCGCTCGCGCTTGTCGGGCTCGGTCACTTCGAGCACCGCCATGATGTTGTCGGCGACGCTCATGCCGCGGAAGATCGAGCTCTCCTGCGGCAGATAGGCTATGCCGCCGCGGGCGCGCAAGTACATCGGCAGGTCGGTGATCTCTTCGCCGTCGAGATAGATCGCGCCGGCATCGGCCCTGGTGAGACCGGTCATGATGTAGAAGCACGTGGTCTTGCCGGCGCCATTGGGGCCGAGCAGGCCGACCGCCTCGCCGCGCTGCACGCCGATGGTGACGTCGCGCAAGACGGGCCGGCGGCGATACTGCTTGCCGATATGATAGGCGACCAGCCCCTCGATGCCGGTGGGATCGACCTCGGCGCCATTGACGACGAAGGTGGGGCCGACCGGATGGGTCGTGCCGTTCACCTGCTCCTCGCGCTGGTCGCCGGTTTCCATCATCAGTTCACCGGCGCCGGCTGCGTGCCGGAGTTCGTGTCGTTCTTGTCTTCCTTCGGCCGGATCGTGGTGAAGACCCGCTGGCCCGGCGCCGGCAGCAGCCTGCTGATGTCATTCTGCAGGTCCAACTCCGCCCGAGCGCCCTTATAGGTGTTGTCTTTGCTGTGGATCGTCACGTTGCCGGTCAGGACCGCGACCTCGGTATCGGGATTGTACGCGAGATGGTCGGAGAACGCCGTCTGCTCCTTACGGTCCACGCGCACGTGGCCCTGCGCCTCGATCTGATACACTTCCGATCCATCGCCGGTTTCATCCTCCGGCGTCGCCGGATCGTCGACCTTGTCGCGGAAATAGGCGGTCGCCTCGTCGGAATGAATGGTGGTGTTCTTCTCCGGACGGACGACCACCACCGCGCCCTTTGCCACCACCACGTCCTTGTCGCGCCAATATTCGATCTGGTCGCGCGCCGTCACGGTCTGCCGCTCGGTGACGATCTTCAGATTCTTGCCGGTGAGAACCAGGAGGCGACTGGATTCCTGATAGGTCGCGTGATCGCCGTACGAGGTGGATTGGCCTGTCTGGATCTTGACGTTGCCGATCGCCTCCCAGTTCGAGAGTTCGTCCTGGTCGTCGAGATAGGCGATCAGCGTGTCGGCCGCGATCGAGGTGTCGCCCTGCTGCGCCAGCGCGTTGCCGCGCGCGGTATACGTGCGCGCGTCGCGCTTCCACTCGATGCCGTTCTCGGCCGAGATCTCGATCGGATCCTTGTCGTTGTTCTCGAAGCCGAACCCGCCGCTGCCATCCGCCGCAGGAGCGGTCGTCTCCTGCGACCACGCGGCGGAGGAGAGGCCGAGGATGAGCGCGGCAGACACTGCGCCAAGGACAAGGAGCAGCTTCGTTGCTTCGGTGATGGCGGCGATCGGGCTCATCCGCCCTGCCCTTCGTTGTTCTTCTGCTTCGGATAGATCTTCATGTAGGCCTTGCCGGTGAATTCTATGGTATCGCCATCGTCGCGCACGCGGAACCCCTGCGCGATCAACTCGCCGTCACCGTTCTGGCCCTCCACGACGTCGTTTCCTTCGGCAGTCCTGGCCATGAGGTCGATGGTGGCGCGGTCGGTCTGGAACGACAGGCCGGTATCGTGGAACAGGCTCACGTCGCCGCTCAAGAACATCAGGCCGGCATCGCGGTCCAGGATACTGTAATTGGCGGCCAGCGCGACATAGGCGCCGCTGGATATCGCAATGTCGGCCAGCGGTTTCTTCAGGGAAATGTGACGGTCGTCACCCTTGATGGGTGACGCGGAATCCGCGGTGATGCTGAACAGCCTGCCCTTGTCGTCCCGGCCGTCAAACCTCACGTCGGACGTCACAGCCGCAGGCGTTGGTCTGTCCACGGGGACGACGCGCCCACCGGGCTGCGCCCACCAATAGATCAGGCTGCTGGCGGTCGCGACCGAGATCACCGGCAGCACCAGCGTGAGCACGCGCGCCAGCTGGCTCCTCCGCCGGATGAGGCGGCGCCAAGTGGAGACTTTGCCGGGGGCGTTCGGAATCATCCGCCCTGCCCCTCCTGCTTCTTCTCCTTCGGGTAGATCTTCATATAGGCCTTGCCCGTGAACTCGATGGTATCGCCATCGTCGCGCACGCGGAAACCCTGGGAGACCAGTTCGCCATCGCCGTTCTGGCCTTCGACCACGTCGCTGCCTTCGGCAGTCTTCTCCTTGAGATTGATGGTGGCGCTGTCGGTCTGGAACGAGAGTCCATTGTCGTGGAACAGGGTGACATCGCCGTTCAGGGTGATGATGTCGGAATCGCGGTCGAGCAGGCCGTCGTTGGCGGTCAGGGCCACGTAGGCGCCGCCCGACATCGTGATATCCGCGAGCGGCTTCTTGAGCGAGATGTGACGGTCGTCGCCATCGACGTGCGAGGCCGAAACGGCGGTGATGCTGAACGGCCGGCCCCTGTCGTCCTTGCCGTCATACTTGACGTCCTGGACAGTTACCTGGGCTTTTTGCTGCCCATCGCTGGGAACGCCTTGCAGCAGGGTCGGATCGACGATGGTGCCGCGCGACTGCAGCCACCAATAGCCGACATAGCCCATGGTCACGAACACGATCAGCGGCAAGGCCACCTTGAGCAGCCGCACCGACTTGCCGCGCCGCGCCTTGCGAATAGGCGTGACGTCGCGGCGCGCCGTGAGCTTGCGCATTCTACCCAAACCCGGCGCGGCATCGGGCGTCGCGACCGGTGGATCTGGCAGATTGTCGCTCGGGTTCGCCATGACCGTCCTTTGTTACGCCACGCCGGCCTTGAGGCAATCGTGCAGGCGCACGATACCGACCGGCTTGCCGTCTTCCAGCACGAACAGCGAGGTGATGGACTTCTCGTTCATCACGTGCAGCGCCTCGGCCGCCAGCGCGCCGGGGCGGATGGTGCGCGGATGCGCCGTCATCACCTCGCGCACGGTGCGGTGCATCAGGTCGACATTCATGTGCCGGCGCAAGTCGCCGTCCGTGACGATCCCCGCCAGACGGCCGTCGCCGCCGATCGCGCCGACGCAGCCATAGGTTTTGGCGGTCATCTCCAGGACCGCTTCCTGCATGCCCGATTCAACGCTGATCAGCGGCAGTTCCTTGCCCACATGCATGAGATCAGCAACCCGCAGCAGCTTCTGCCCAAGCTTGCCGCCCGGGTGCAGGGCGCGGAAATCCTCCGCCGAGAAACCTTTGCGCTCCAGCAACGCCACCGCCAGCGCATCGCCGAGCGCCAGCATCATGGTGGTGGAGGTGGTGGGCGCGATCGCCATCGAGCCGGCTTCTCCGACCTTCGGCAGCGCCAGCGTAACATCCGCCGCGGCGCCCAAGGTGCTGGCGGCGTTGGAAGTGATGCCGATGAGCGGGATCGACCAGCGGCGGGTGTGGCTGACGATATCCGCCAGCTCGAACGTCTCGCCGGAATTGGACAGCGCGACCACCGCATCGCCAGCGGTCACCATGCCGAGATCGCCATGGCTGGCCTCGGCCGGATGGACAAACAGCGACGGCGTTCCGGTCGAGGCAAAAGTCGCTGCGATCTTGCGCGCGATGTGGCCGCTCTTGCCCATTCCGGTGATCACGACGCGGCCGGTGACCCCCGCCAGGATGTCGAGCGCGCGGCCGATCCGTTCGTCGAGGTCGCCGGCCAGGCGCACCAGGGCATCGGCCTCCTGGGTGAGGACGCGACGCGCCGCCGCCAGCCCTTCGGCTGCCGGTTCATCGGTGGTGGATGGCGCGTTTGCGGGCGCCGCGGGCGTGTTTCGCGCCTCGCTCGCCTCGCCTCTTGCCCGTGCCGTCAATGCCCTCTCCTCAATCTACGGCGGCAATTCATCAGGACTGGCCGGACCATAGCGCCGCGCGGCCGGCAAATCCAGCGAAGTCCCGCCGTCCGGTGGCCTCAAGACCAGCCAAGCCTTTGCGCAGCAACGGAGAAGTTCGAGCCCTCTGTCCGCGGAGGCGGACATTTCGTCCGCGGGCCGCGCATGCGGACATCGTCCGCTGGTCTTTTCGTCAGTGCTCGAAGATATCGGGCTGATCCCAGCCCAGCCGATCCAGGGCGGCCCGCGTCGGGAGGAAGCCGAAGCATCCCTCCGCCAGCGCACGGCGTCCCTCCCGCTCCAGGATCGGGTCCAGCTTGTCCTTCAGCTGATGCAGATAGAGGACATCGGCAGCGGCATATTTCAGCTGCTCCTGGCTCAGGGTCTCCGCGCCCCAGTCCGAGCTCTGCTGCTGCTTCGACAGGTCGATGCCCAGCAGTTCCTTGCACAAATCCTTAAGGCCGTGCCGGTCGGTGAAGGTGCGCACCAGCTTGGCCGCGATCTTGGTGCAGTAGACCGGCGCACAATCGATATCGAGATTGACCTTGAGCGCACTCAAGTCGAACCGCGCGAAGTGGAACAGCTTCAGGACGTTGCGGTCCTCGAGCAGCGCCTTGAGATTGGGGGCGCTGACACGCTGGCCCTTGGGCGGCTTGGCGATCTGCACCAGATGGCAGACGCCGTCGCCCTGGCTCAGCTGCACCAGGCACAGCCGGTCGCGCATTGGATTGAGGCCCATGGTCTCGGTATCGACCGCGACCACCGGCCCGAGCTTCAGGCCCGCGGGAAGGTCGCCGCGGTGCAGCTCGATGGTCATGTCAGGAAACCTCTGGCACTCGATTCGTTCATTGCCGCCATCCTGCCGCCATTCGCGGCGTTTGGCAAAGCGCCCCGGCGGGCGCGCTGCGCCGCCGGCTGCGACCGGACCATGCTCATTGTATCTTTGAGATGGTGCCCAGGAGAGGACTCGAACCTCCACGGGTTGCCCCACAGGTACCTGAAACCTGCGCGTCTACCAATTCCGCCACCTGGGCCAAGCAACCTCACCGGGAGGCGGGTCGCGCGGCGCGGCGCATTCTGTCCAGAACCGGCTCAAAGTCAACCGCCATTTGGCGGGCCGACAGCGGCGTTTACAAAGCCGGTTGCTTGCCACATACCTAGCCAAAATCAACGCTCTCGGGACGGGGGATGGCCATGCAGCGCTTGGCGACGGTGTTCGGTGGATCGGGATTCATCGGGCGCTACGTGGTGACCAATCTGGCGCGCGCCGGCTGGCTGGTGCGGGTCGCGGTGCGCCGCCCGGACGAGGCCTTGTTCCTGAAGACCGCCGGCGTGGTCGGGCAGGTGACGCCGGTTGCCGCCAATGTCCGCGACCGAGCCTCGGTTGCGCGCGCCGTCGCCGGGGCTGACGCGGTGGTCAACCTGGTCGGCATCCTGCACGAAGGCGGCCCGCAGAAATTCGAGGCGGTGCATGCCGAGGGCGCGAAGGCGATCGCCGAGGAAGCGGCGCGCGCCGGCGCGCGGCACTTGGTCCACATCTCCGCCATCGGCGCCGACGCCAACTCTGATTCGGCCTACGCCCGCACCAAGGCGGCGGGTGAAGCCGCGGTACGGCAGGCATTCCCCGATGCCACCATCCTGCGCCCGTCCATCGTGTTCGGGGCGGAGGACGGGTTCTTCAACCGCTTCGCCAGAATGGCGCAGCTGGCGCCGGCGCTGCCGCTGATCGGCGGCGGCAAGACGCGGTTCCAGCCGGTCTATGTCGGCGATGTCGCCGCGGCGGTGGTGAAGGCGATCGAAACGCCGGACGCCGCGGGCCAGACCTATGAGCTGGCAGGTCCCAAGATCTACAGCTTCGTGGAACTGATGCGGATGGTGCTGCACGAGACCGGCCGCAAGCGCCCGCTGGTGCCGCTGCCCTTCGCGATCGCGAGCGCGATCGGATGCGTCGCGCAAGGCGCGACCAGCGCGGTCAATGCTGTGGTGCCGATCCTGCCGGGTCCGGCGCTGACCACCGACCAGGTGCGCCAGCTGAAGCGCGACAACGTGCCGAGCGCGGGCTCGGCGGGCCTCACCGACCTCGGCATCACGCCGACTGGCGTTGAAGCGGTCATTCCCGCCTATCTCGAGCGCTATCGCGCGCGCAGCACCTACCACCGGCCGTAAGACCGACCATAAGTCAGCAGCCCGGCCCGCCCGCGACGTAGAACACGTAGAGCAGGTAGGCGCCGAACACGACGCGGTAAAGCACGAGCGGCAGGAAGCCGGAGCGGCGCACCCAGTAGCTCAGGAATGCGATGGCGAGAAACCCGGCAACCGCTGACAGGCCGAACGCCAGCGCGGCCTGCGGCAGATCGATCGCGCCGCCAACCTCGAACACCAGCCAGCCCTTGTAGCCCGCGACCGCGGCGAGGATCGGGATCGACAGCAGCAATGCGAATCGCATCGTCTCCGGCCGCTCATAGCCCAGCACGCGCCCCATGGTCATGGCGATGCCGGTGCCGCTGGCGCCGGGAATGACTGCGCAGCATTGCAGCAGGCCGAAGGTCAGCGCCTGGCCGAAGGTCATGTGCTCGATGCGCCGCACCGTCAGGCCCAGCCTGTCGGCGCCGTACAACAGCAGGCCGAACCAGACCAGAGCGTTGCCGATCACCAGCGGGCTGCGCAGCGCGTCGCCGGCATAGCGTTCAACCAGGAACGCCGCCGCCAGGTAGGGAATTGCCGCCACCAACAGCAGGCCGATCAGCCGGACGCGGCCGTCGCGCTTGCCCTGCAGCACCTTCAAGAGGCCCTGCGCCATGCCGATGAGGTCGCCGGCGAAGCACACCATGACCGCCACCAGGGCACCCAGCAGCGCCGCCAGTTCCAGCCCGGGGGCCTGCGGCCCCCAGCAATAAAGTTGCGGCACCATGATGAGGTGGCCGCTCGATCCGATTGGCAGAAATTCGGTCGCGCCCTGGAGAATCGCCAGGACCAGGATGTCGATATTCGGCACTCGGCTAAACCCCCGAATTGGCCGGGCAAAGTTGGTTGGAGCTTATAGCACGTTGGATTCGCTGGAAAAACGCAACATATAGTCGCATAACGGAACCAATTGAAACGTCGTTGACACATTATAGGGCCGCTACATCCGGATTTGGCACATTAGCCGATCACAATATGTCAATTTAACTGTCCTAAAAGATAAAATCCGCTGGATTGGTCGTGTCTTTTGACCTATTCTGCCGCCGAATTTGAAACCTTCGCCATTAATCTGGGACTGGGACGGGCGCGGGATGGCTGAGCATCTGCTGAAATTCGTCAATCTCCCCAAGGCCATGCCGGACAAGCGCGAGGCCGGCCTGCGGCGCGAGGACTTCCAGGAGATCTATGAGCGGTTCCGCCCGCCGGCGGCGTCGGCCCAGGCCAGCCGCTGCTCGCAATGCGGCGTGCCGTTCTGCCAAGTCCATTGCCCGCTCAACAACAACATCCCGGACTGGCTGAAGCTGACCGCCGAAGGGCGGCTGGAAGAGGCTTACGAGATCGCCTCCGCCACCAACACCTTCCCCGAGATCTGCGGCCGCATCTGCCCGCAGGACCGGCTGTGCGAAGGCAATTGCGTGATCGAGCAGTCCGGCCACGGCACCGTCACCATCGGCTCGATCGAGCGCTACATCACCGACACCGCGTTCGAGATGGGCTGGGTCAAGCCGATCAAGCCGGCGCGCGAGCGAGCTGAATCCATCGGCATCGTCGGCGCCGGGCCGGCGGGCCTGGCCGCAGCCGAGTTCCTGCGCCGCAAGGGCTACCAGGTCACGGTCTATGACCGCTATGACCGCATCGGCGGTCTGATGATCTACGGCATTCCCAACTTCAAGCTGGAAAAGCCGATCGTGCTGCGCCGCGCCGAGCAGCTGACCCAGGGCGGCATCCAGTTCAAGCTGAACTGCGAGCTCGGCCGCGACGTCACGCTCGCCGAGCTGCAGCGCAAGCACGATGCCGTGCTGCTGGCGATCGGCGTCTACAAGGCGCGCGAGATGGCGGGGCCGGGCAGCGGCCTCGACAATATCGTGCCCGCCCTCTCGTATCTGACCGCCAGCAACCGCAAGGGCCTTGGCGAAGCGGTGCCGGACTTCGAGTCCGGCGCGCTCGACGCCAAGGGCAAGCGCGTGGTGGTGATCGGCGGCGGCGACACCGCGATGGATTGCGTGCGCACCGCGGTGCGCCAGGGCGCCATCTCCGTGCACTGCGTCTATCGCCGCGACCGCGCCAACATGCCGGGCTCGCAGCGCGAGGTGGCGCACGCCGAGGAAGAAGGCGTGCAGTTCGTCTGGCAGGCGCAGCCCGAGGCGTTCCTCGGCAATGCCGACAACCGCGTCACCGCCGTGCGCTGCCAGCGCATCCATCTCGGCCTGCCGGATGCCACCGGGCGCCAGACACCGCGCGTGATCGAAGGCTCCAGCTTCACCATCGAAGCCGACCTCGCCATCAAGGCGCTCGGCTTCGATCCCGAGGACGTCGCCGGCATGAGCGGCAGCAAGGACCTCGCGCTCACCAACTGGGGCACGCTGAAGATCGACTGGCGCAGTCTGATGACGAACATGCCCGGCGTGTTCGCCGCCGGCGACATCGTGCGCGGCGCCTCGCTGGTGGTGTGGGCAATCCGCGACGGCCGCGACGCGGCGGCGGCGATCGACAGCTACGTCACGCAATCGCGCGCCAAGCTGGCGGCGGAGTGACGACGGAGATTGGCGAGATGCATCGTCCCTT
>Ga0207675_100002698_pt1 | contig 17506 bp, 13 predicted proteins | sample KBSSwiS42_FD_184305 | JGI IMG/M metagenome (GOLD analysis project Ga0207675, IMG submission 184305) | Switchgrass rhizosphere microbial communities from Kellogg Biological Station, Michigan, USA - KBS Switchgrass S4-2 (SPAdes) (version 2) | ecosystem: Host-associated > Plants > Roots >... | reverse complement strand
CCGGCATGCCATTCAACTGGCTGCGTACTGACGTGGTCGGCGGACGCTCGCTCGTGTGGGGACGCCACGTCTATCGCTTCAGCGATCTCGACTTCGAAGCGAACAAGCAGGACGGGCACGGCGTCGACTGGCCGATCCGTTATCGCGACATCGCGCCGTGGTACTCGCACGTCGAGAAGTTCATCGGCGTGAGCGGCCAGGCGGAAGGGCTGGCGCAGCTGCCCGACGGCGAATTTCAGCCGCCGATGTCGATGAACGTCTGCGAGCAGGCATTCAAGAAGCGCGTCGAAACGAAATATCCAGAGCGTCGCGTCACGATCGGGCGCGTTGCCGTCCTGACGGAGCCGCTCGGTGATCGCGGTGCCTGCCACTACTGCGGTCCGTGTGCGCGTGGCTGCTCGGTTGGCGCGTACTTCAGCAGTCAGAGCTCGACGCTGCCGGCCGCCACGAAGACCGGGAATCTGACACTGCGACCCGATTCACTCGTGGAGTCGCTCGAGTACGACCATCGCAAGCGTCGTGTGACTGGCGTGCGCGTCATCGATACGCGGACCGGCGAGCGGCAGAAGTACACCGCGCGAGTCGTTTTCCTCTGCGCCTCGGCGTTTGCATCGACGCAAGTGCTGCTGAACTCGCGCGCCGAGCAGCATCCGGATGGGCTCGCGAACAGCAGCGGCACATTGGGTCGCTACATCATGGTCCACTACCACGGCGTCGGAGCGACCGCGACGATGCCGGGCTTCGAGGGCAAGTATTTCTACGGCAACCGGCCGAACACGATGTACCTGCCGCGTTTCCGTAACTTGCGCGGCGAGGAGAGTAGGCACGACTTCGTACGCGGTTACGGCTTCCAGAGTGCGGCTGCGCCGATCGCGTGGAGCTCGTACTGGCATCGTGTGCCGGGGTTCGGCGCGGACTTCAAGCAAGCGCTGCGCAAGCCTGGGCCGTGGTTCATCTTCCTCGAAGGGTTCGGCGAGTGCCTGCCGTACGCGGACAACCGGATCGTGCTGGAGCGCGCGACTGATCGCTTCGGTGTGCCGCAGCTGCGCTTCGAGGTGACGTTCCGCGAGAACGAGCGGCGCATGGGCGCGGACATCCTGCGCGAGAGCGTCGACATGCTGAAAGCCGCAGGCGCATCGAACATCAACCCGCTGCCCGAGCCGGCGATTCCCGGCACTTCGATTCACGAATACGGCGGCGCGCGGATGGGGAACGACCCGCGCGAATCCGTCGTGAATGCGCACAACCAGGCACACGACGCGCCGAACCTGTTCATCACGGACGGCGCATGCATGAGCTCCAGCTCGTGCGTGAATCCCTCGCTCACGTTCATGGCGCTGACAGCGCGTGCCGCCGGGTACGCGGTCGAGCAACTGAAAACTGGCGCTATCTGAATTGGACGTCGTGCGGACTAATCGTTACGGGTGGGACCGGTGTATCTCACGATCCAGATGCCGCCCTCGGCGCCGTTCGTCATATAGACGTAGCCGCGCGTGTCGACCAGCACATCCTCGACACCACGCTGACCCTTGTCCCAGTCCGGGATCGGCGGCACGAAATACGCCACCTCGGTCGGGAACAGCGGATTCGAGATGTCGTAGACGCGCAGACCGGCGAGGAAGTAGGTCGCGAAGATCCGCTTCGCCGGTTTCTCGGCGATCGACAGGTGCGTCTCGGCATTGACGTTGTGCAGGCCGAAGCGTCCTTTCAACTCGCAGAATGTCTTGTAGGGAGCTCCCGGCGGCGCTGACGGTCGACCGAAGCGCGCAACCAGCAGCGGGTTCGCTGGATCGCGGTTGTTGATGATTCCGGCCTGGGCGAGCGTTTCGCTCTCGCAGCCGGGTTTCTCCGGCTCGGTCGAGAAGAACAGGTAGTCGTTCGGCAGCTGCAGGGCGGTGTGCATCGACGGTGGACCGACCTGCGTCAGCGGACTGAACTCGATCCTGCCGATGATCTTGGGATTGGCGGCGTCGCGCACATCGAGGTTCACGATTCCCGGTGCGTAGGCGAGCGTCATCATCGTGCCGTCACGGTTCAGCACCGGCACGCCGTGAAAGGCCATCGGGATGCGCTCGACGCCGTCGTTGTCTCGCTGGCCCGGCCACCACCAGCGGCCCACTTCGGTCGGATGCCGCGGATCGCTGACGTCCAGCGTCAGCAGGATCGACTGCCCTTGATAGCCTTCGACGAACGCGGCGAGATACGCGTACTTGCCGCCGAAATAGCCGTTGCGATGCGTGCCCCAGCCGCGCGCCGAGAAACCAGAGAGCCGCTCAGGGTTGAGCGGATCTGCGATATCCCACAGGGTTACCAGTTCCAGATCCTGCGCCGGCTGCCGGAACGGACGCGGCGTGCCGCGATCGGTGAACGGCAGCTGCGCACCGAGCAGCAGCAGATTGCCCGAGGAAGTGATCTGCGCGCTGCCTCGCTCCGACTCGATCACCTTGACGATCGCCGGTTTGGTCGGATCCGTGACGTCGATGACCTGGAAGCCGCCCGGGCTCGTGGTGCCCACGAACAGGTACCAGCGACCGGCGTCGGTTTTCTTCATCGTCAGCTTGAAGCCGCGCTGCGCCTGCAGCTTCAGGTATGAGACAGGCTTTACGTCTTTCGCCTGCCACCCCGAAGGAATCGAATCCGCGAGCGTCGCTTGCGTGGGCGGAACTGTGAGCATCGCGGCGGCGAGCGCCTGGACGAAAATTGCTCTCATGCAGGCACCTCGTTGGGAGTTGCGGCATTCTTGGCCTTTGCGCCGGTCGGAGTTGACCGCCGCACCGTCAAGACTTGACTCGGCGTGCGGCTGCTTCCGGCGGCAACGCTGCAGAACCTAGACTTCACCTGTGACGCAAAACCTCTCGTCGACTTCCAGTCAGCGCAGCACCCTGTTCATGTGCGTTGCTGCAGCGCTGTTCGAGGGCTTCGACAACCAATCGATGGGCGTCGCCGCTCCGAAACTGATACCTGCATTCGGACTCAGTCCCGTCGCCACGTCGTGGGTGTTCAGCGCCGCCACGTTCGGCTTGTTCATCGGTGCGATCGTCGGCGGGCGGCTTTCCGATCTCATCGGGCGCCGGCAGGTGTTGATCGGCTCGATGCTCATCATGGGCATCTGTTCCCTCTGGACAGCGACGGCCGGCAATCTGGAAGTGCTGGTCCTCGCTCGATTCATGACGGGCCTGGGTCTCGGTGGCGCGATGCCGAACTTCATTGCGCTGTCGGCCGAGGCGGTCGCGCCAGCGCGGCGCATGACAACCGTTACCGCAGTAACAGCGGCGTTGCCGCTCGGCGGCGCTCTCGCCGGCCTGATCGCGCTGAGTCAGGGGTTCGGTTTGGGATTGGACTGGCACGCCATCTTCTATGTAGGTGGATTCGGGCCGATCGTGTTGGCGCTCATCATGATCCCGACGCTGCGCGAATCGCGCGTGCCGGCGGCGGCCAGCGAGCCCAGTGTTACCCCCGTTCCGCCGATGATGACCGCGCTGTTCGGCGGCGGCCGAGCGGCGACTACCTTGCAGCTATGGCTCGGCTTCTTCTTCGCGCAGATGATCCTGCTGCTCATGTTGAACTGGCTGCCGACGCTCTTCATGGGTCTGCACTTTTCACACGCGCAAGCGAGCTGGTCAGCGATCCTGTTCAATGTGAGCGGTGCGCTCGTAGGGATGCTGTTGGCGCGACGGTGCGCCGGAGCCGATCGCCGCCTGTGGATTGCGCTGACGTACGGCGGCATCGCGGCTTCGCTGGTGCTCCTGCCGACGGCCTCGACGTTCACGGTGGCGGCGATCGCTTGTGGGTTGGCCGGTGCGACGATCATCGGTGCGCAGTTGATTCTGTACGCGGCGGCTCCGCAGTACTACGAGACGTCGATTCGCGGCACCGGAGTTGGCGCCGCGGTAGGTGTCGGACGGCTCGGCTCCGTCTTCGGACCGCTGTACGGGGGCGTGCTGCTTGCCTTCGGCGGTGCGAGTACAGTAGTGCTCCTCGGCACGATTCCGTTCGTGCTGATCGCAGCTGTCGCGACCCTGGCGCTCGCCCGACAGGCGCAGGAGGCCCGAGATGCTCAACCGTCGTGAATTCGTAGTTGCCTCGACCACCGCCGCCGGTGGTCTGCTGCTCGCGATCCGCTTTCCTGCGTTCGCGAAATCGCGTCCCTACGAGGCTTACACCGGTGCGTCGAGTGAGGTGAGCGCCTGGCTCGCAATCGAGCCCGACAACTCGGTCATCATTCGCTGCGCACAGGCCGAGATGGGCGAGGGTGTCTTCACGTCGCTGCCGATGCTGATTGCAGAAGAACTCGAAGTCGACTGGAAACAGGTGCGCGTGGAGTATGCGTCGGCGAACCGCAGCGTTCGCGAGAACAACGTCTATGGACGGATGACGACCGTAGGCAGCTTTGCGATACGCGGCACGCGGGTCGCGATGCAGACGGCGGGAGCGACGGCCCGCGAGCGATTGCGCGCGGCTGCTGCGAAGTCGTGGAGCGTCCCGCATGCAGAGACACGCGCCGAGTTGGGACGCGTGCATCACACTCCGAGCAATCGTTCAGTAACGTATGGTGAGCTCGCGAGCGCGGCAGCGACGGTCACGGATATTCCCGAGTTCAAGATCAAGACAGCCAGCCAGTTCAAACTGGCCGGCAAGCCGACGCGTCGAATCGACGTGCCGGCGAAGGTCGACGGCTCGGCGACGTTCGGCATCGACACGCGATTGCCGGGCATGTTGTACGCAGCGATCGCTCACTGCCCGGTCTTTGGCGGCAAGGTGAAGAGCCATGACTTCGCTGCAGTCGCGAAGATGCCGGGTGTCAGGAAGACAGTCGATATCGGCTCGGGCGTGGCCGTTGTCGCGGACACCTATTGGCGCGCGGCCACGGCGCTCAAGGCGCTCCCGATCGAGTGGGACCGCGGCGTTGGTGCTGGCAGTTCGTCCGACCAGTGGCAACGCGACTTCACTGCTGCTCTCGATACTCCAGGTGTCGTCGCGCGAGAGATTGGTGACGCGAAAGCTGCGCTCGACGCTGCCGCCAGCACGGTGAATGCCGACTATCGTGTCCCATATCTTGCGCACGCGTGCATGGAGCCTCTCAATTGCACGGCCCAGGTGCGCGCCGATCGCGTCGATCTGTGGCTCAGCACGCAGAGCCCGGATGGCTTGATTCCTGCTATTGCGCAGGTCGCCGGCGTGCCGCCGCAGAACGTCTACGTCCACAACTGCTTCCTCGGCGGCGGCTTCGGCCGGCGCAGTCCGCCGGATGTGGCGAGCGAAGCTGTGAAGATTGCGCAGCAGTTCGATGTGCCGGTGCAGATGATCTGGTCGCGGGAGGAGGACATGCGCATGGGTCGCTATCGGCCAATGTCGCACATGCGCTTTGCAGCCGCGCTCGATCCTTACGGAAATCCGACCGCGTACGTGAGTCACTCAGTGACGCCATCGATTCTCGCGACCGCAGGACGTCCGATTCCTGCAGGCAGCGTCGACCCGACTTCCGTGGATGGGCTGGCCGAGATTCCGTACGCGATTGCGAATCAACGCATCTCCAACATCCGCAAAGAAACTCACCTGCCTTCGTGGTTCTGGCGCGCAGTGGGCAAGACGCAGAATGTGTTCGCGCTCGAGTCGTTCATCGACGAAGTGGCGATAGCGGCAAAAGCGGATCCGCTCGCATATCGATCGAGGCTGCTGAAGCCGGAGCTTGCAAGCTATCGCCGCGTGCTCGCGATGCTGAAAGAGAGGTCACAATGGGATCGCCCACTGCCTGCGGGGACCGGCCGCGGCGTAGCGGTCCACGAGAGCGTAGGGACCGTCGTGGGACACGTCGCGGAAGTCAGCGTGGCGCGCGACGGCATCCTCAAAGTGTCGCGAGTCGTATCGGTGGTCGACTGCGGCAATCTGGTGAACCCGCTGACCGCGGAGGAGCAAGTCGAGAGCGCAGTAATCTGGGCGCTCACGGCCGCGTTGTACGGCAAACTCACGGTCGTCGATGGCGTCGTGCAGGAGAGCAACTTCGACGCCTATCGAATGCTGCGGATTTCCGAGACGCCGAGCATCGAAACCTATTTTTCGCTCTCTGGCGGCGACTCGTGGGGTGGCATCGGCGAGGCGGCTGTGGGCACCCTTGCACCCGCCGTCACAAACGCGATATTCCGCGCGACAGGCAAGCGTGTGCGCTCCTTGCCGATTGCGGATCAGGATCTGCGCTGGAGCTAGTCCGCGCTCAGATCATGCCGTTGCTGTTGCGCGCCTTGTCCGCCGGCGGAATCGGCTCGGTCACGGCCCAGTGCTCTGCGATCTGGCCGTCCTTGATCCTGAAGATCTCCATGGTCGCCACGGGACCGTTCGGATCGTCGCGACGGAAGTGCACCATCACCAGGTCGCCTTCGGCGATCACTCGTGCGAATTGCGGCATCTTGCCGAGACCCTTGGGCGCGACCATGTCGATGTAGTGGAGGATGGCAGCACGCCCGGTTGGGATGCCTGGCATGTGCTGGATGTAGTCCTCACGCACGATCCGCTCGACAGTCGCCTTGTCGCGCCCTTCGACGGCAGCAAAGAACTGCTTGACCAGCGCCTTGTTGCGATCGAGGTCGCCAGTATCCGCGGAGGACGCCGAGCCAGCGAGCGCGAGGAGGAGGGTGCCGACAACCAGTAGCGTCTTCATGACGCATCTAACGCAGGGCCGTCTGAATTGTCGACACATTGCCCGCCGCGTTCCCCGATTGTCGCCGATGTGCCTCGGCTCACGTTTGAGGAGGGGCCGGTACGGAATCAAGCCTCTTGCCACCTGAGAATGGAAGTGCACCAGCACGCCTCCGCAAAATCGCCGGCTTTCTGGGTCGGAAAATTGGCAATCTTCACGGCTGGCCTGAGCGCCTCGCTGCGCTCGGCAATCGCGACCGACATCAAGGTCGCGTACCTCGATCCTGTGAGCATGGCGGACTCCGGGCGCATGATCGGGGTCGCGCTCGGGGCAGCCTTTCTGGGCTTCTCGATCATGCTGATGGTGTCGAGCTTGCTGCTCGACCGGATCGGCATGAAGCGGATGCTGCTGGCAGCCTCCGCCGGCTTCATCGTCGGAACGGCGATCGTGGTCTTCGCTGACGACTTGTCGTCAGGACGTTCCGTCTATCACCTCATCGTCGCGGGCATGTTCATCTGCGGGATCGGCTGGGGCTGCGTGGAGGGGACGGTGAACCCCATGGTCGCATCACTCTATCCCCACGACACCACGCACTGGATGAATGTGCTGCACGCGTGGTGGCCGATGGGGATGATCATCGGTGGCCTCACCGGCGTCGGCGCGAGCCAGCTCGGCATCGACTGGCGCGTCACCTTCGGTTTGGTCGCTGTGTTCGCCCTCATCATGGGCGTCCGGACTTCGCAACTGGAGTTCCCTCCCACGACCAGTGTGCGGATGAACGTAGCGAGCAAGAGCCAGTTCGCGGAGATCTTCCGGCGTCCAAGCTTTTTCATCTGGTTCTTCCTGATGCTCCTGACGGCCGCGACCGAGCTCGCCCCGGGGCAATGGGTCGATGTCGCGCTGACCAGTGTCGTCGGGATGCGCGGCGTTCTGCTGCTCGTCTACGTGTCAGCCATCATGTTCGTCGCGCGGCATTTCGCCGGGCCGCTGGCTCACAAGCTTTCGCCGGAAGGCCTGCTCGCGAGCTCGAGCGCCCTTGCCTTCGTAGGTCTGTTGAGCCTGAGCGTCGCGAATTCGCCCGTCACCGCGATGCTGGCGGCGACGGCCTGGGGCTTTGGCGTCTGCTACCTCTGGCCGACGATGATTGCGGTGGCCGCCGAACGCTATCCGCGCGGCGGCGCGCTCGCCATCGGGCTGATGGGTGTGGCCGGCTCGATTTCGAGCTACGTCGTCCTGCCGCTGCTGGGTGCGGTCTATGACACCGCCAAGATTGAAGCCGCCGGCGGCGCCGCGCAGCTGGCGACGCTCAGCCGCGAGCAGCTCCAATCTGTGCTCGTGTTCGCTGCAGGCGAGTCGTTCCGCGTCGTGAGTGCGATCCCGGCGTTTCTGGTCTTCGCGTTTCTCGCGCTCTGGTTCTTCACACGCAAGAGCCGCGCCGCGCCTGTCGCCGCGTCTACGACAGTGGCGGAATGAGCAGGTCCTCCCAGCAATTCCCCGCGCGTGGAGCGATGCGGACGTCCATCCTAAATTGTCTTGCTCTTGCCGCTATTGCGATGGGTGGATTCACGACACCGCTTCCGCCAGCACTCGCGGCAGAGATCGCAGGCGAGGTGCCGGCTACCGGCAACCCGGGGTTGCGCCAACAGGGCGACGCGCTCTACCAGCAGATTTGCGCCGCATGCCACGGCGGGGACGGCAGTGGCGGACCGGGCGGCGCGCCCGACCTGAGGCAGTCTGCGATCGCCACAGCTGCTGACGGTGGACGGACGCTGAAGGCTTTCCTCGACGTCGGACGACCTGAGCGCGGCATGGCGCCGTTCCTGTTGAGCGAAGCTCAGAATGCGCAGCTTTCCGCCACCTTCCGCTCGCTGCGTGCTGCCGCAGAAGCCGCGACCGGCGCAGACTCATCCGGCGTGGATCCCGTATTGGTCGGCGATCCGGCGGTGGGCAAGGCGTTTTTCAATGGTCCCATCGGCCGCTGCAACACCTGCCACGCCGTGGAGCCCGACCAGTCCAGTTCGGCCGCCAACTTGGCCCATATCGCGCGCAAATATCCCGACGCTCGCAACCTGCAAAACAACATGCTCCTGAATCGGGTCTTCTTCTGGAGTCCCGCACTCAGCGAGGATGTGACGGCGACCGTCAGCTACCGTGAAGGGCGGTCCTACTCCGGCTTCCTGAGCAGCGTCTCGGATTTCAAGGTCATCATCCGCGACAAGGCGGGTGTGGAGACGACGTTCTCGCGCGACAAAGGTGAACCGCACGTCGTCCTGCAGGATCGGCTACAACATCACCTCGATCTGCTCGAGATCTACCGCGACGCCGATATTCACCATCTGACTGCGTATCTGACGACGTTGAAATGAAGCAGCATCTCCTCGCGGGCGCTTGCCTCGTTGCCGTGCTCTGCAGTGCCCGCGCGGCCTGCGCGCAAACCGTTCCAGCGCAAGTGCCGAAAGTCGACATGCCTCCGACGGGAACGTTGCCCAACCGGGCCGTAGCGGTTCCGCCGGTCACCCAGAACGACCTGATGAAGCGCGCCGGCGAGCAATGGGTGACCTATCACGGCGACTACAGCGGCCAGCGTTACGCCTATGTCGACCAGATCACTCGCAAGAATGTGGCGGATCTGCGGCGAGCATGGTCCAGCGAAACCAATCCGCCGCAACATCCAGTGGGCCGTCGCGGCCCACCGGCCTTCCAGAACGTGAAGCTGCCGCCGGTCGGGCCGGGACGCACGAGCTCCAGCTCGAGCCTCGATGGCCTGGGCGGCGTGCGCTCGTCGCCGCTCTACCAGGCGGGCTTGCTGTTCTACACGATTGGTCAGAATGCCTTCGCGATCGATGCCCGCACGGGCAAGCAGGTGTGGCACTACATCGGCAACAGCACCGGTGGGATCAGCAATCGCGGGCTGGGGATCAGCGGCGACACGCTGTTCATGATGGCGAATGGCGGACTCACTGCTATCGACGCGAAGACGGGAGTCGAGAAGTGGCGCAAGCACCTCGCTGGCGGAAGCGTAGTGCCGTACGCCCCGATCATCGTCCGCGACCATGTCTACATCAACAGCGGCAGTTCGCGCGGGACCACGCGCGCGTGGCTGGAGTCGCGCAATGTCCGGACCGGCGAGCGCGAGTGGATCTGGTATTCGGTGCCGAATCCCGGCGAGCGCGGCGCCGAAACCTGGCCTAGCGTGGCGACGATGGTCAAAGGCGGCGGCTCGCCCTGGCAGCCCCTGACGTATGACCCCGAGTTGAATCTGCTTTTCTTCGGCACCGGCAATCCCGATCCCATCAAGGATGGAGCGGACCGGCCCGGCGACAATCTCTACACCTCTACGATCGTTGCGCTCGATGCGGACTCCGGTCAGTTGAAGTGGCACTTCCAGATGGTGCCGCACGACGACCATGACTACGACGGTACGCAGACCACGGTGCTGTTCAGCAAGCGTGTCGCAGGCAAAGAGCGCAAGCTCCTGGCTCAAGTGAGCCGCAGCGGCTTTCTCTTCGTGCTGGACCGCGTGACTGGCGAGAACCTGGTCAGTCAGAAGATTTTTCCCGAGGTGAACTGGACGGACCACAATCGTCCCAATGGCACTCCCGAGCCGACGCTCGCGAAGTCGCCGCAAGCGGGCGGCGTGCTCCTGTTTCCCAGCTCGGAAGGCGTGACCAATTGGCCCTCGCCTAGCTACAGCCCGCAGACCGGTCTCATCTACGTCAATACGGTCAAGTCGCGCGGCGTGTTCTATCCGAAGGGACGGGAGTACATCATCGGCAGCTTCCGCAATTCGCTGCGAGCCTTGGATCCGCTCACGGGCAAGGTCGCGTGGGTTCACGAATATCTCGAGCCTTACGGGATCAACGCCAGATATCCCGGCGTGCTCAGTACTGCGGGCGGCGTGATATTCACGGGCGATGTCTCCGGCAACTTCGTCGCGTTCGACGCAATGTCCGGGGAGATTCTCTGGCACGACGAGCTGCCGTCGTACTCGGTGAGCAACGCGCCGATCTCGTATGTGCTCGATGGCAAGCAACACATCGTCGTCGGTTCCGGCGATCAGCTGTTCGCATACACACTGCCTTAGAACATGCGCAAACTACCGGCGCTTGCAGCGGCTTTGCTGATGACGACGACTGTCCAGGCACAAGTGCCGCAGGGGATGACCCCACTGCTGCACTCCGATCTCAGCGGTTGGCATTGGAGCCTCAGCACTCATCACGGCTCCACGGGCAAGGCCGTCTTCGAAAATGGCGCGCTGTATCTGTCGCAGGCGCCCTATGGACAGGGCGGCCTGTTCATGACGGACAAGCGCTACAAGAACTTCGAGCTCTATCTGGAGACCGACATTTCATGGGGGCTGAACAGCGGAGTGTTTCTGCGTTCGACGGAGACGGGCGGCGCCTATCAGATCGAGCTGGTGGCTCTCGCTTCCGACTCGCCGGCGATGACCGCGGTCGGCTCGCTCATCGGCGAGGGCGTCGCCGTACAGACGGCCCGGCCCTCGGATCTGCGGCCGATCTGGAAGGACGGCGGCTGGAATTCATTCCGCATCCGCATGACCGGCGACGCGCCCAAGGTGACCCTGTGGGTGAATGGTCAACAGGTCCTGGAGAGTCAGCAGCCGCGCAACGCAAAGATCGCCGGCGAGACTGCCGGCAGCATTGCCTTGCAGCTGCATTGGAACGCGACTTACGAGCCGCAGATCGCGCGCGCGAGTGAAGGCCGAAGCTGGAAGGCAGGCGCTCGGATCGGCTTCCGCAACGTCGCCATCAAGGAACTCCCGTGAGGAATCTGCTCGCCGTTCTCGCGGCTTCGATCTGCGCGATTGCGCCGGCTGCCGCTCAGGTTGCAGCACCACCGCAGAGCATCACCAATAGCGTGGGCATGACGTTCGTGTTGATCCAGCCCGGCGCGATGCAAGTTGGTGTCTTCACACCTGCTTGTCCCACGCCGCCCGCGCCCGGAACCGCGCCGGCCGGACCCACCCCGCCGCCGGGAGTGGCAAATCCGCCGCCCGTGCCGCGCGACCCGCGTAACGAGTGGAGCGCTGCCGATTACCAAGCCTGCGCAGAAATCGTGGCTCGCGAGTCCAGCCCAGGATTCCGCGTTGAAGTGGCCAAGCCGTTCTACCTCGGCAAGTACGAGGTAACCCAGGAGCAGTGGCGTCAGGTGATGGGTAGAAATCCGTCCACTTTCCAGGGCCCTCTGGTTAATGGCGACACGTCCAAGTTCCCTGTCGAGTCGATCGAGTGGGCCGACGCGCAGGCGTTCGTGGCCGCGCTCAACCGGCGCGAGAAGACCACGGCGTATCGCTTGCCGACCGAATTCGAATGGGAATATGCCTGCCGGGCAGGCGGATCGGGACAGCAGTCGTGGGCTGATATTCGCGCCACGGCGGTCGAAGGCGGCACAGCCTTTGGACGCTATGGCGGCGAGCGGGTTACTCCAGAGACGCCCGCTCCAACGACGCGGCAAGTCGGAACGAAGCCGGCCAACGCATGGGGACTGCACGACATGCTCGGCGGCGTCTGGGAATGGGTCCAGGATCCTTACAACGGCAAGATGTTCGCCGATCCCAGTCCAGCTCGCGATGGGCAGGTTCGCGTGCTGAAAGGCGGCAGCTTCACCTCCGACGTGAAGAATGCGATCTGCGCGACTCATGCCGGAGGACCCGCCAATGGTTGGGACGTAGGTCTGCGGATCCTCAAAGAGGCGCCGTGAGTTGCCTTGAGTGAGACGTCGATGAAGATCGGATTCAATCTGCTGGTGCTCGGCGGGCTGATCACCGACGCGCATGCATCGCAGCTGCAGCGCCTCGCGGCGCTTGGCTACGATGGTGTCGAGATCCCAATTCTCGACGGCGATGCCCGTCACTACCGCAAGCTGGCATCGTGCTGTGCCGACCTGGGTCTCGAGCGGACCGCGTCCTCCGCTTTGCTCGGCACCGACAATCCCTGCAGCGCCGATGCTTCGATCCGCAAGGCTGCCTACGATCGCCTGCGCTGGATGATCGACTGCGCGCACGCTTTGCAAGCTGCGTCGATCTGCGGCCCGCTATACGCGCCGCTCGGTTATTTCAGCGGCAATGGTCCGACCGAGGCCGAGTTGAGCTTCGCGGCAGACACGTTGCGTGCTGCTGCAGAGCACGCCGCGCCAGCAGGCGTGAAGCTGGTGCTTGAGCCGCTCAACCGCTTCGAGACCTACGTGATCAACACGGCGGAGCAGGGGAGCGCATTCACGCGTCGTGTCGGCCACCGCAATGTCGGCTACATGTACGACACCTTCCACGCCAATATCGAAGAGCGGTCGCCGGTCGGTGCGTTCGAGAAGCATGCGAGCGAGTTCGCTCACATCCACATCTCCGAAAACGACCGAGGCATCCCCGGGCGCGGCCATGCCGCCTTGGCATCGGTCATCGCGGCGGCACGGGGGTCGGGCTACCACGGCTGGCTCACGGTCGAGGCGTTCGGGCGCGCCGTGCCGGAACTGGCAGCAGCGACTCGCGTATGGCGCGACCTATTCCCCGATCTCGAGACGCTGTTCGCCGAGAGCATCACCTTCATCCGTCGCCACTGGGACGCGTGAGCGTGCCCTACGACATCGAACCGACGATCGCGTCGCTCTAGACGAGTTTGGGCAAAACTCTGCTCGCGGTCCCGCGCGAGATCGCCGGAGCGCAAGCCGGTTCCTGCGGCGACATCGCGCCGACCTGCGAGAAGGGCGTAGCGGTGCAAGAAGAATTGTCGACACGGCCATTGCGCAGGAGTTCTAGTTAGGAAGGCCCGGAGGTGGACTGATGACTATGCGTGCCCGCGGATTGCTCGCTGCGTTCGGTGCTGCAGCGATGATGTCGCATGCCGTGTGTGCATCGACGATGCCAACCGTGGTCGCTACGAATTCCGGTTCAGTGCAAGGAGTGCGCCACGAGGAGGTGACGGCATTTCTGGGCGTGCCGTATGCCGAGCCGCCCGTCGGTGCGCTGCGGTGGCGCGCGCCGGTTGCCGTGCAGCCATGGACTGGGGTTCGTATCGCGACCGAGCACGCCGCGAGTTGCTATCAGGAATGGCCTGCACGTACGTTCGGACCGTACACGTCCGAGTTCGTCGACACGCCGCGCCACGCAGAGGACTGCCTGTATCTGAATGTCTGGGCGCCGGCGCAGAAGCAAGCAAAGGTCCCGGTCCTCGTCTGGATTCACGGCGGCGGCTTCGGCGGAGGCTCGGGCGCGATCGGCATCTACGACGGCGCACATCTCGCTTCGCGGGGAATCGTTGTCGTTACCATCAACTACCGCGTCGGGCCATTCGGCTTTCTCGCACACCCGGAGCTGACGCGGGAGGCACGGGGTACCGGTGCCGGCAACTATGGTCTGCAGGATATGATCGAAGCCTTGCGCTGGGTGCGCGCCAATATCGAAGCGTTCGGCGGCGACTCGGCGCGCGTCACGATCGCAGGTCAATCTGCCGGCGCGATCGCGGTCAGCGATCTGATCGTCTCGCCGCTTGCGAAAGGACTGTTCGCGAGCGCGATTGCGCAGTCCGGCGCGGGCATGGGCATCCCGGCTATCCCGCTTGCCGAAGCAGAGCGCAACGGCCAGAGCCTTGCCAAGACGGTAGGCGCGACAACACTCGCACAGCTGCGAGCGCTGCCGCCGGAGAAGATACAGGCCGCAATTCCGACCTACTTCGGACCGCCGCCGCCCGGCGCGCCGCCGCGTATCCCGCTACTGCCGGTGCTGGACGGCGCCGTGCTGCCGGTCGATCCGATCGATCCCACTGCACGCGTCGCATCACACGTTCCGCTCATCACCGGCTTCAACTTCGATGAGTTCATGCCGCCGCGGGATCAGACCATCGCGGAATTTCAGCAGTCGGTGCGCGATCGCTACGGTGCACACGCGGACCGGTTGCTCGCGCTCTATCCGCACGCGACTGACGCAGAGGCCGCACAGTCCGCGCGCGCACTCGTTCGCGATGCTTACATGGCCTCGACGTATCGATGGGCGACCGATCGTACGCGTGCAGGCGGAGCGCCCGTGTACGCATATCTGTTCACGCATCCGACACCGGTCGCGAAGCCGCCGAGCTTCGGCACATTCCACACATCGGAGGTGCCGTATCTGTTCGGTGTGCTCGATCGCAGCCGCAGGCCATACGGCGATAGCGATGAGCAGATCGCGAAGCAGCTGCAGTCCTACTGGCTCAACTTCATCCGCAGCGGCGATCCGAACGGTGGAGCGTTGCCGCGCTGGAATCCGGTGACTGGCAATGCGGTTGAAGTGATGGGTCTCGGCGACGACGTGAAGCCACGTCCTGCGGTGTCTTCGCCGGAACGATTCCAGGCGCTGATGGGCTTCGTGGACTCAGGCGGCCGGCTGTCGATCCGGTAAAAGGCTTACGCGGCGAATCTGGGAAAGAGTCGGGTCGCCGTCCCGCGCGAGATTGCCGCCAAGTCGCTGCTGCTCAATCCCACGCTGGGCAGTTTCGCCTGCGTAGCCTCGATCGGTACGAGGGGGAAGTCGCTGCCGAACATCACTTGTGTCGCAGGCACGAGGCTCAGCAACGCCGCCATTGCTGGCCGATTCGCCGAGTTGGCTACCTCGTAGTGCAGGCGCCGCAGCTCCGCCTCAACTCCGTCCGGTACTGCTGCGGCGAGTTGCGGCACGCTGGTACTCAACTGCGCAATGCGCCCCGCGAGCATTGGTATGGTGCCGCCGGCGTGGGAGAAGATGAAACGGATCGCACGACTCCGCGCGAGCTGACCGGAGAACATCAGGCTCGTAATCGTCCGGTTCGTGTCCTGCGTGAATTCGGTGAGGAATGGCGGAACGTAGGACATCAGCTGCGAGCAGCACACGGGAGATCCGGGATGGACGTAGACGACGGCAGCGCGTCGCTCCAGCTCCTGCATCACCGGATCGAAGCTGGGATCGCCGAGCCAGCGATCGCCATAGCTCGTCATGAGCACGACCCCGTCCGCATGGAGCTGATCGAAAGCGTATTCGATCTCGCGCAGAGTGCCTTCGATGTCGGGAAGGGGGAGTGCGGCGAAGAAGCCAAACCGTTTCGGATGTCGCTGCTGCATCTGTGCGGCGTACAGGCTGGTTTCGCGCGACAAGCGTCTGCCTTGCGCTACATCGCCGAACCAAACGCCTGGCGCTGAGATCGAGACGATTGCTGTAGCGACGCCGGTCTCGTCCATTCGCTCGAGTGCTCGCTGTTCCGACCAGCCGAGCCAGTTTGGCACGATGCGGCCGCCGCCCTGGCGTGAGATGTGCTCCTTCACCTCCTCGAACCAGAATGGCGGGATGAAGTGGTGATGTACGTCGATGAGACCCGAAGGGCTCGATGCAGCCTGTGCGGGTGCGAAGCTGGCGCACACACTCGCCGCTGCCAGGCGGGCCAGCAACGCGCGTCGTGTCAGCGTGGCGGTCTGCACGAGGACCTCTCTAAGCTTCAGAAAACAGGCGGATCTCGACCTTTCGAATAGATAGCTCCGCCCCTTCGATCTCGAGCGCCAGCCGGCCCTTCGTCAATGGTCGATACACGTTCCGGTCATCGATAGCCTGGCCCACGATTTCATAGAGCGTGTTGACTATGCGGCCGTTCACCAGATGGGCTGCACGGTCACCGATCGCGATCAGCTCGATCGTGTTCCAGTCGTCCATACGCTCGAAGTCACCATTGCGCGGCAGATACTGTCTTTCGATTGCCGGTCGCGGTTCAACGACGGTGAACGTCGCTTTTGGCGTGGCGGGCGGCTGAGTGGGCCACGCTGGAGTGCCGCCTTGGTTAGCGCCAGGCCAACAGCGCGCATTGATCAGAATCGCATCGCCCATGTTGCTCTCCTGGAATTGGAACTCCACCGAGTTCGGCCATACGCGATCGCGCTCTGGGAACATGTGATACAGCAGCCCGGAATTTCGTTTGGCGAGCAGACGCGGCTCGAAGCGGCGCTCGCCGAACTTGTATTCGATTCGCAAGTGATAGTTCGCGTACTCGCGTCGGGTTGCGATGTGCCCGAAGCCTGGCGCGCTGCCGCCGGTGTGAGCAGGCCCCAGCATGTGAATCATTCCATCGTGGACCGTGACTGCATTCGTAGCGTCCTTGATGCCGACGCTGTCCTGGTAAAAGTCCCAGCCGTCGAGATTGCTCCCATTGAACAACTGAACCCACGGGCCAGCGCTGGCGGGGATGCTCTGGGCGAACGCAACCAGCGGAGGCAGGCTGCCGACGATGGAGGCGGCGGATGCAAAATGCACGAACTCGCGACGATTCACAGTGAGAACCTCATCAATCGCTTCGTCTGACGCCCAGCGCGGCTTTAGCCGCCACCAACGAGTCTGTCGTCGAAACGCTAGGTTTGTATTCGAGTCCGATCGGACCCGCATAGCCGAGCTGTTCGAGAGTTTGCATCTGCGCCGCCCAATCGATACGGCCGGTGCCAGGCTCATGGCGTCCGGGCGCATCGGCAACCTGCACGTGCCCCACGTGCTGCATGCGTCCTGTCAGGATCGAGCGCGGCTCCTCGCCCATCATCACCGAGTGGTAGAAGTCGTACAGGACTTTCATGCTTGGCTGCCCGACCTCCTCGGCGATGTCCAGGGCTTCCGAGCCCGAGGTCAGGAAAAATCCGGGGTGGTCGACGACACTGTTCAGTGCTTCCACGAAGACATGCTTGCCAGCGTCGCGTGCCATGCGTGCTGCTTGCGCGAATGCGGCGACCACCGCCGCTCGCTGTTCTTGACGCGGTCGATCAGCCGCGGCAGGACCAATGGTTGCCAGGACAGCGGACGCGTTCAAGCGCTGTGCGACCTGCAGAGCTGCAGCGAAGTCAGCGAAGAAATCCTTGTGCGTCTCGCGCTTCGTGAGA
>Ga0207675_100002695_pt1 | contig 17523 bp, 20 predicted proteins | sample KBSSwiS42_FD_184305 | JGI IMG/M metagenome (GOLD analysis project Ga0207675, IMG submission 184305) | Switchgrass rhizosphere microbial communities from Kellogg Biological Station, Michigan, USA - KBS Switchgrass S4-2 (SPAdes) (version 2) | ecosystem: Host-associated > Plants > Roots >... | reverse complement strand
AGGCCATGGTGGCGCCCGCCAGGTGCCACTCGCGGCCAGGTCGAGGCCGTCGACTGGGGCAAGGTCGCCCACCAGATGGTCACGCTCAACGCCCTGCGTGTCGGCGCCGGCTCGGAGGAATGATCTGGCCCCTGGCGCAGGGCCAAGTCCCGTTGCAGAGCGATGGTGGTGCCGGCACAGCCACCGGTTGACGAGACGGGCGATGTTTGCAGCCTGCCTGTCCAACCCACGGACCGCCGATGAGCATCCTGGGCTCAGCGACCCCCGGTGTAGATGTAGTGAGCCGCGTCGAAGTCGGCACCCCCGTGCGCGTCCTCATCAGTGTCGCTGGCTGCATGCATGTCCAGCCAGACGATCGCAGCGTCGACGTGGCGACTCGCAACCAGTACGTAGGCGATGCGGTTCGCCTCCTGGCAGGTGAAATGCGGTCCCACCCGCTCCGCCGTTCTGGGGCGGCTGAAGATGCGGGCGAGGCCGTCCAGCGCCTCCTCGAGATCACGACCTTCGTCGCGCCCGGCGAGAAGCATTCGAACCAATGCTGGCTTCGCGCCCATCTCAGAGGTATACCCACAAACGCCGTACGTCATACCTTGATACGCAACTTCACTCGGGCAAGGCAGCGGTGAGCTATTTCGCCACCGCCATTCCCCGCTCGTCGTGCACGACGTCTGGCCAAGGCTCCCGCGCCCAGCTGAGCCCCTCATCGAGCGCCCGCCCGATCTCGTCGGCGGTGTCCCCTATCTCGGCGAGATCGTCGATGTATGACGTGATGTCGTGGCCGCTCCGGCTCAAGTAGTCAGGCAGCCCGCTGCGCAGGAAAGAGGTCAACCAGCCTCGCGGGTCGGCCGGCATGCCAGCCTCGAACTTCCGGTCCCCTGGTTCGCCGTCGGCCATCTCGGAGTGCCAATGCATCCGGTCGGCCTTGCCCGGTCCCGACTCGAGGAAGTCGCACCGGCACATCGCCTGGTCCAGCGTGACGACGTCAGAGGCGTAGACCGATCCCCGGGCCCGCGACCGCGCAGGCTTGATCTCGACGCGTACACCGCGCTCTCGTACGTCGGGCTGGCCCGTCAGCGCGGGGTCGAGGAAGTCGACCCGGCGCACCGCGACGGCCAACCGGTCGAACGTCCACACACGCTCCATGCTCTCTCGCTCCTGCGTCGTCGAAGGCCGGTCGGCCTCAAGATAGCGTCCGCGCTGAGCTGAGTGTGCTCGCAGACAGTACTCGAGGTCGCTGGCGTGGCGCCTTCCGCGTGGCAGGCCAACCGATTGCCACCACCTGACGGACGTGAAAGGTTCTCGTGATGGCCATCGGTGTCGTGTCAGGTTGCGTGATCGTCACCGGGATGCCGGGAGCAGGAAAGACGACGATCACCGGTCTCGTGGCGGGGTCGTTGCCGCGGGCCGCACAGGTCGGCGGCGACGCCGTCAACGACATGATCCGCAGCGGTTTCGTTTGGTTCATGGGCAAGCCGTAGTCTGCAAAGCCCGAAATGCCCGGCGCGACCTCGAGGACCAGTTCGAGTTCGACGGGTACGGGCCTCTCCACGCAGACATGGAGCGCGAGTTCGGCGGCGTTGGCTGGTGGCTGGACACATCTGCGATGACAGCCGACCAAACCGCCGACATGCTCGTGGCAGACATGGCAGGCCGCACCACGGTGTCGGTTCCTGGTTGGAACACCTGGTTGAGGCGACTTCACAGCGACTGAGAGCTTCCCGTGCACCGTCACCTCCGTCACCACCGGCGAGGCGAGGGGCGGTGGTCAACATCCAGCTCGACGGCGGAGCCGTGCCCACGATGGCGTCCACCATGTGGCTGCCGAGGTCGCCCTCGTCGTCGAGCGACCCACGACCTACCCCTTCGGACCTAGGCCAGGACCGCGGGGTGGGGCATCCTGTTGCCGATCACCTCCGGTCCCGGAGGGAAAGGGTGTGAGGTCATGTCCGACGTCGAAGTACGGCGCCGCCGCCGCGGAAGCGGACTCAGCCGTCTGATCGGTCTGCTCCTGGTGATCTGGTTGATCATCGGCGCAGTGGCAGCCTTCCAACGCGACTACTTCAGCAACAACAACGACAGCTGCGCCAAGATCGGCACGATCGTCGTGACGATCATTGCTGGGCCGCTCAACTACGTGGGCCTGAACCCGAAGGTGCACGACTGCAACGTGCCACAGCCGAGCACGTAGGCGGGAGCGCGACCCCGCGCTAGCGTCGGGACATGGGTGCTGCGAACGACCTCCTTCTCGACGGCTATGACCGGATCGCCCAGTCGGTGCCCGACGTCCTCGACGGACTGGGCACGGACGGCGCCGCGTGGAGGCCCGACGACGAGTCCAACTCCGTCGGCTGGCTCGTGTGGCACCTGACCCGGGTCATGGACGACCATCTCGCGGGCCTGACGGGGGACGAGCAGGTCCTCACCTCCGAGGGGTACGACGAGAGGCTCGGTCTCGACCTGCCCGTCGGTGACACCGGCTACGGACACGACGCCGACGACGTGGCGAAGGTCCGGTTCGCCGACCTCGACGCGCTCGCCGCCTACCACCGCGCCGTGCAGGAGCGGGCGGCGGCGTACCTCGCGACGGTCACCGACCTCGACCGGGTCGTCGACGAGCGATGGGACCCGCCGGTGACGCTCGGCGTCCGGCTGGTCAGCGTGCTCGACGACGCCGCCCGGCACGTCGGACAGGCGCAGTACCTCAGGGGGCTGGTCGACCGTCGTGCCTGAGCACCGGCACGAGCTCCCGCCCGACCTCCGACCGGATCGGCCGCCCCGGCGCGAGCCCGACCAGCGCAGCCGCAAGCGCGTCTACTTCTGGTTGATGGGCGTCTGTGTGGTCCTGATCCTGCTGGCCTGGAACGTGGTCCGGTTCTGGTCCGTGCCCGCGGCGGTCATGATGAGCGCGGTGGCTGCCCTGATCCCGCCGACAGCCGCGATCCTCGGCAACCGCGGCCACGGGGCGTAGCTGGCGCGCCCGACGAGTGCCGACTTCGGTGCCGCCGCAGGTCAGTGCCCGTCCGCGTGGGCGGCGTCGCGGATCTCACCGACAAGCTCCTCGATCACGTCCTCGAGGGTCACGATCCCAAGCAGCCGGCCCTCCTCGTCGACGACGCGGGCCATGTGCGCGCCCTTGGCCTGGAGCACCGCGAGCGCGGTCTGCAGCGTGTCGGTCGGCCGCACGTTGGCGAAGGAGCGGATCCACTTGTCCTCCACCACCCGGGCGCGGCCGTGGGGATCGGTCTCGAGGACGTCCTTGATGTGCAGGTAGCCGACCAGCACGTAGTCCTCGGAGACCACCGGGAAGCGCGAGTAGCCGGTCTCGGCGCACACCCTCTCGACCTCCCCGACGCGGGCTCCGCGGCGTACGGTCTGGAGGTCGCCCATCGGAAGCAGCACCGACGACACCGGGCGCGAAGTGAAGCCGAGGGCGCCGGAGAGGCGTTCGTACTCACCCTCCTCCAGCATCCCCTCCTCCCGGGACTCGTCGACCAGCGCCTCGACCTCCTCGCGTGTGAACGTCGACGCCACGGCGCTGGCGGGCTCCAGCCTCAGGAGTCGTACGACGCCATCGGCGGTGCCGTTGAGCGCGATCACCGCCGGCTTGAGGATCGTCACGAAGGCCATCATCGGGGGCCCCAGCACGAGGGCCGCTCGCTCAGGACCGGCGAGCGCGATGTTCTTCGGCACCATCTCGCCGAGCACCACGTGCAGGTAGACCACGATCGCCAGTGCGACCGCGAACGACGCCGGGTGGAGCAGGCTCTCGGGCACGTTGACCGCGTCGAACACGGGCTCGAGCACGTACGCAAGCGCCGGCTCGGCGATCGCGCCGAGCGCCAGCGACGCGACCGTGATCCCGAGCTGGACGGCCGCCATCACCTGGGAGACGTTGTCCATCGCGCGCAGCGTGGTGCGCGCTATGCGCGAGCCGGCCCTCGCCTTCGGCTCGATCCTGGTACGACGCGCCGACACGAGCGCGAACTCGCCGCCGACGAAGAACGCGTTGGTCAGCAGCAGGAGGACGCCCACGAGCATCGCGGCCTGGGAGCTCATGGCTGTTCACCGGCTTCGGGCTGGACCGACGGGCTGTCTACCCGGCGGATCGTGAGCCGGTCGACACGGAGGCCGTCCATACGCACGACGCGCAGCTGGGCGAACTCCTGCACCGGGTCCTCGTCGTCGTCCTCGGGGATCACGACCGGCAGCGGCACGTCGGCCTGGTCACCCCGCTCGGGGATCCGGCCGAGCGCCCGCACCAGCAGACCGGCAACGGTGTCGTAGTCCTCGTGCTCGGGCAGTGCCAGCCCGGTCGCGTCGCGCACCTCGTCGGGCCGGAGCAGCCCGGACACGATCCAGCTGCCGTCCGGACGCTGCCGCAGCCGGGAGCCGTAGCGGTCGTGCTCGTCGGCGATGTCGCCCACGATCTCCTCGACCACGTCCTCGAGCGTGACCACGCCGGCCGTGCCGCCGTACTCGTCGGAGACGATCGCCAGCTGGAACCCCTCCGCCCGCAACTGTTGCAGGAGCGGATCGAGACGCAGCGACTCGGGCACGACGGTGGCGTCGACCATGATCTCGCGCACCTGCGTCGACGCGCGCTCGGAGCGGGGGACCGCCACCGCCTGCTTGACGTGCACCGAGCCGACGATGTGGTCGGTGGATCCCTTGATCACGGGGAACTTGGAGTAGCCGGTCGCCGAGCTCAGCTCGATCACCTCGGAGACCGGGTCGCCGGTGTCGACGCAGGCCATCCGCACGCGCGGCGTCATGATCTCGCCCGCCGTACGCGGGCCGAAGGCGACCGACCGCTGGACCAGGTGGGCGGTCTCGCTGTCGAGCTTGCCCTCCGACGCCGAGCGCCCGGCCAGCGAGGCCAGCTCGTCGGACGACCGTGCGGAGCGGAGCTCCTCCTGCGGCTCGATGCCCAGCGCCCGCACCACAGCGTTGGCGGAGCCGTTGAGCACCTTGATCGGCAGCTTCATCGCGGTCGTGAACCCGCGTTGGAAGCGCTGGGTGGCGCGCGCGGTCGCCAGCGGGCTGGCCAGCGCGATCTTCTTCGGCACCAGCTCGCCGAACAGCATCGTCGCGATCGTGGCGAGGGTCAGGCCGATCGCCACCGCGATGCCGGGCACCCACGCCTCGGGGATGCCGGTGCTCTCGAGCGGCCCGTCGATCAGCTGCGCGATCGCGGGCTCGGCGAGGAACCCGATGATCAGGTTGGTCACGGTGACCCCGACCTGGGCCCCGGAGAGCTGCGTCGACAGGGTCTTGAGCGCGATCCGGACGCCCGCGGCGGAGCGGTCGCCCTCGGCCACGGCCCGCTCGACTGCCGCCCGGTCGACGGTCACGAGGGAGTACTCGGCGGCACCGAAGACCCCGCACGTGAGCATCAGGGCGATCGACACGCCCAGCAGCACCCAGTCCATGCCCGCCATTGTTGCCGACCTGCGCGACTCGCCGGACCGTCGGTGTCCTGTGGGAGCGTTGTGCACCTCGGGATCCGGGAACCATCCGGTCCTGCCTCTGCGTTGACAGGACACACGCTCGGGGCACCGTACGACGACGGAGGTGGGTCTGAGTGATGCGCTTCTCGGCCACCGGCCGCACGCACGTCGGACTCGTGCGCACGGGCAACGAGGACTCCGGCTTCGCCGGGCCGACCCTGATGCTCGTCGCTGACGGTGTCGGCGGCAGTGCCGCGGGCGAGGTCGCCTCGGCGACGACCGCCTACGTCGTCTCCGCCTCAGCCCTGGCGCGGGTCGGTCTGCGGCCGGCCGGCGTGCTGGGCCGCGCCGTCGCCGAGAGCCAGCGCCAGGTGCGCCAGGGGGTGCGGCGCGACCCGGCGCTCCGCGGCATGTCGACCACCCTGACCGCGCTGCTCACCGACGGCCAGCGCTTCGCGCTCGCGCACGTCGGCGACTCGCGAGCCTATCTGTTCCGAGACGGCGGGCTCAGCCGGCTGAGCAGCGACCACACCTGGGTGCAGATGATGCGCGACGAGGGCCGGATGACCGAGGCCGAGGCGATGGTTCACCCGTGGCGCAACGTCGTGCTACGCACGATCAACGCCGACGACCCCTCCGACGCCGACGTGATGCCGGTGGCGCTCCGCCTCGGCGACCGGGTGCTCCTGTGCAGCGACGGCCTCACCGACCAGGTCAGCGAGGGGTGGATCGAGCAGGTCCTGCTCACCCACCCCGACGACAAGGCGGTCGACCTGCTGCTCGACGCGGCGCTCGCCGCCGGGGGGCGCGACAACATCACCTGTGTCCTCGGCACCGTCGTCGACGGCCCGACCGTCATGGCCGACGGCCTGCTGCTCGGCGCCGTACGCGACCCGGCCAACATCGTCGACCCGGCTGCGGTGCACCACATCGCCTCGGCGTGACCGGGCCAGGTCTCGATTCCTCGAGCGTCGCGGGTCCGGCTCCACCGCGCATCTCCGCCCATCCAGCAGTGCGAGAACCTGGCGCAGCAGGTCGGGTTTCGCAGTCAGCCCAAGGTCGTCTCTTCGACGGAGCCCGAGGGAGCCAGATCTGGAAGGCGCCTCATGCGGAACGAGTTCAGCAGCCCGATCAGACTGGCGAGGACGGACACGAGTAGCGCCACCTGGAGCGAGACGTCCCTCGCGTGGGTGTTGATCCGGAGGATCTCGTCCTGCACGGCCTGAGGTTCCTCGGTGAGCAACGCGTTGAGCTGGGTATCGCTCATCACCTGGGCGTCGTCCTCCAGCGTCTGGGCGATCTGCTCCTGCTGGGCGGCGGGGATCACCGTGCTGGACTCGGTCATCTGGTTGAAGCTCAGGGAGAGGGCAGCCAGCATCAGGCCGCCTGCGACCGCCAGCCCGAAGGACAGTCCGAACGACCCTGCGGCCGAGTTCACGCCTGCAGCCTCGCTGACCCGCTCCTCCTCGATCGGTGCCAAGGTGTAGTTGTTGAGCTGGGACACCAGCAGGCCCAACCCCGAACCCGCAATCAGCAGCGGGCCGACGAGCCACCAACCGAAGTCGGCGCGAGGAACCAGCGGAATGATCACGGCCATCCCGGTGGACGTCAGCAGGAACCCCGCACCAACGATGCTGCTCGATCGACGGTTCCCGGACCTTCGCCCGGCCAGCAGAGCCACTGCGAACATGCTCAGCGACAACGGAGCCAGGGAGAGCCCGGCTTCCATCGCGTTGTACTCGAGCGTCATCTGCAAGAAGATCGGGAGCACGATCATCGCGCCGCCGAGCGTGATCTGCTGCATCATCTGCTCGACGATGCCGATCCTGAAGTGCGGGAAACGGAACAGGTCCGGGTCGAGCAGCGTGGGCTTGCCCTGACGCTTGCGCCGCAACAGCCAGTACGCCAGGGCGACCAGCCCGAGGACGCCGATTGCGATCAGGGCTCCCACCGCCTCGCCCCCTTCCTGCCAGACCAGGATGCCCAGGACGACACCCCCCATACCGGCAACCGAGAGAAGCGCACCCACAACATCGACCTGCCGAGGTCCCATGTAGGGGACCTCGCGAACGAGACGGATGTTGGCGAGGACCACCGCGATCACGACGACCTCGAGCAGGAAGCCGACCCGCCACGACAGGAACGTCGTGACGAAACCACCCAGGAGCGGTCCGACCGCGGCGGCAATGGCCGCTGCGGCCCCGACCAGCGCATAGGTCTTCTTGCGGGCCGCGCCATCGAAGTTCCCGTGGATGAGCGACTGCATGGCCGGCAACAGCAACGATGCCCCCAACCCGCCGAGGATCGCCCAGAAGATGATGATGGTGCTCAGGTTCTGAGCCAGCGTCATCGCCAGAGCGCCGATCGCGTATGCGAGGAGGCCCAGGACGTACGCCCGCTTGCGCCCGATCAGGTCACCAACCTTGCTGCTGATCAGGATGAACGCGGCGGAGACCAGAGCCTCCAGCGCGATCGCCGACTGGACGCCGCTCACTGTCGTGTCGAGATCCTTGACCACCGCCGAGATCGAGACGTTCATCAGCGACGTGTCGACGACCAGCACGAACATCGCCGCTGCCAAGAGCAGGGCCAATCGGGGGCTCTGAGGACTCTCCGACTGAGCGCCAGCACTCGCGGCGTCGCTCATGGGCACCTCCACGCCCTCAGCCTGACGTGCGCGGAGCGTCTCAGCCTCCCCCGCCGGGGGTGAGCGGGTCGCCGGCCCCTGGTCGACAAGGCTGTGCTCCCATGCCCGGGCCAGACCGAACGGGGACGGGTTGGAGACATCGGCTGGCGTTGGGCCCCGTCGTACCCCACAATGGACCTCACAAGTACACATCCGTCACACGTGACCGCGTGGCATCTCCGTTCGAGACCGCTGGGGAAGGCGTTCCTCGACGCCGGGAGACAAACAGGAGGTCACCGTGACGCGTTCTGCGACCCGTGGAGTCATGTACGTCCACTCGGCGCCGTCTGCGCTGTGCCCGCACGTGGAGTGGGCGGTCGGCGGCGTGCTCGGCATGTCCGTCAGCTTCGACTGGACGGTGCAGCCGGCGCAGGCGTCCTCCCATCGCACGGAGTACTCATGGGTGGGCGAGGGCGGGACCGCGTCCGCGATCGCCTCCGCGCTGCGCGGCTGGAACCACCTGAGGTTCGAGATCACCGAGGAGCCGACTACCGGCACCGAAGGTGCGCGCTTCTCCTACACGCCCACCCTCGGCATCTTCCACGCCGTGACCGGCATTCACGGCGACATCATGATCCCCGAGGACCGGCTGAAGGCCGCCGTCGTGAAGGCCGCGCTCGGCGACACCACGCTGCTGCTGGAGATCGACAAGCTCCTCGGGAAGCCGTGGGACGACGAGCTGGAGACGTTCCGGCACGCCGGTGACGGTGCGGCGGTCCGCTGGCTGCACCAGGTCGTCTGAGCATCTCCCGGGACGAACCGGTCCAGACGCCTGGTCACGGTTCGGACAATGCGTGAACACATCGGCATCCGGCGGCCGACGATGTGCTCGTGCGTTCACGGATGGCGCCCCTGCTGGCGGCTGCCGTCGCCTTCGTACTCGGCTTCGCGCTGATCAGCGCGGATGCCTCCTCGAGCGACCCGCTTGCCGGTCCCGGTCGTGCGCTGGCCGGGGCCCACGACGACACGACCAGTCCGTTCAACCTGGTCGACGTCCCCGCCCTGATCCGGCACCGGTACGACGGCCACGCGCTGCGTCGTACCCGCGTCCTCGAGCGGACGGCCACCACTGAGCGCTGGGCGATCACCTACCGCGGCGACGGTTTGCGCCTGACCGGCACCCTGGCCCTACCGCGAACTCCGGGGAGGCACCCGCTCGTCGTCGCCCTGCACGGCTGGATCCCGATCGACCGCTACGTGCGCGGTGCGGGCCTCCGCCGGGAGGAGTCGCGCCTGCTCGCGCAGGGGTTCGCGGTTCTGCACCCGGACTACCGCAACTTCGCCGGCTCGGATCGCGAGACCGGGCGGGCCGTTGCGCACCCGATCGGCTACCCGGCGGACGTCCTGAACGCCGTCGTCGCCCTGCGCCGTACGCGGGTGCCCGGCGTGGACACCACGCGCGTCGCCCTGCTCGGCCGTTCCATGGGCGGCGGGGTGGCGATGCAGGTGGCGGCGGCGCGTCCCTCGTGGTTCAGCGCGGTGGTCCTGTACTCCCCGATCGCGGCCGACGCCACCGCCGACTACAACCGATGGGTAGCCGGCAACCCGGCTCTCCGAGACCGGGTGCGGCGGGCGTACGGCACGCCCGCGACTCGCCCGGACCTGTGGCGACGCGCCAGCGTCGCGAACTACCTGTCCCGGATCACGGCGCCGGTGCGGATCCACCACGGCACTGCCGACCCGATCTGCCCCGAGCAGTGGAGCGTCAACACGGCCGGGCTTCTCCGTTCGGCAGGTGTCGACGTGCGGCTCCGGACGTACGCCGGCGAGCCGCACCGCTTCCTGCGCCAGTGGCCGGTGTTCATGGCCCGCGCCTCCCGCTTCCTCTCCGTTGAGTTGGCCCTCCGACACCGTTGAGTTGGCCCTCCGGCACCGTTGAGCTGGCCCTCCGGCACGCGGGGGTACGGGAAGCCAACCTCAACGGGGCGCGAGGCCCTGCTCAACGGGGCGCGAGGCCCTGCTCAACGGGGCGCGAGGCCCTGCTCAACGGGGCGCGAGGCCCTGCTCAACGGGTTTCAGAAGCTGCCGAAGGCGACCGCGACGTTGGCGCCGCCGAAGCCGAAGGAGTTGTTGAGTGCCGCGATGTCGCCGTCGGGCAGCTTGCGCGCCGACGTCGGGATGTCCAGCTCCACGGCCGGGTCGAGGTTGTCGAGGTTGATCGTCGGTGGCGCCATCCGGTGATGGATCGCAAGCACCGTGGCGATCGACTCCAGGGCCCCGGCGCCTCCGAGTAGGTGACCTGTCATCGACTTGGTGGAGGTCACCACGACCTCGTCGGCGTGCTTGCCGAGGGTCGCGTGGATCATCAGCCCTTCGGCGATGTCGCCCTGCGGGGTCGAGGTCGCGTGCGCATTGACGTGGACCACGTCGCCGGCACTGATTCCCGACTCCTCGAGCGCCCGCTTGATCGCCCGCGTGCCGCCGCGACCCTCGGGGTCGGGCTGCGCGATGTCGTGGGAGTCCGCGGTGATTCCGGCGCCCAGCACCTCGGCGTAGATCTTGGCGCCGCGGGCCTGCGCGTGCTCGAGCGACTCGAGCACCAGGATGCCGGCGCCCTCACCGAGCACGAAGCCGTCGCGGCCGGTGTCCCAGGGGCGGGAGACGGTGGCCGGGTCACCGGCGTTCTTCGACAGCGCCATCATGTTCGCGAAGGCCGCCATCGGGAGCGGGTGGATGGCCGCCTCGGTGCCGCCGGCGAGCACGATGTCGGCCCGGCCGAGGCGGATCTGGTCCAGCGCGAGGGACACCCCCTCGTTGCCGGAGGCGCAGGCGGAGACGGGGGTGTTCACCGCGGCGCGGGCGCCGACGTACAGGCTGATCTGCGCGGCGGGCGCGTTGGGCATCAGCATCGGTACGGCGAGCGGCGAGACCCGGCGCGGTCCTTTCTCCTTCAGCGCGTCGTAGTTGTCGAGCAGCGTGGTCACGCCGCCGATGCCGGACGCGCACGCGACGCCGAGCCGTTCCGTGTCGATGTCGACGTCGGCCAGCCCGGAGTCGGCCCAGGCCTCGATCGCGGCGACCATCGCGAGCTGCGCGGAGCGGTCGAGGCGACGCGCCTTGACCCGCTCGAGCACCTCGGTCGGCTCGACCTTGACCCGCCCGGCGATCTTGACCGGCATCTGCTCGGCCCACTCGTCGGTGAGGTGGCGGACGCCGGAGGTGCCGGCGAGGAGGGCGTCCCAGGTGCTGGCGACGTCACCGCCGACGGGGCTGGTGGTGCCCATACCGGTCACTACGACTCTGGTTCGACTCATTGGTTCCTCATTTCGGGCCGACGGCGACCCGGCCGTCCCACGAGGGGACCGGGCCGCCGGCGGCTCACTGACGACAGGGGGTCAGGACTGCTGCTTCTCGATGTACCCGACGGCGTCGCCGACGGTCTTGAGGTTCTTCACTTCGTCATCGGGGATGGTCACGCCGAACTTCTCCTCGGCGGCGACCACGACCTCGACCATCGACAACGAGTCGACGTCGAGGTCCTCCGTGAAGGACTTGTCGAGCTGGACGTCGTCGGCATCGATGCCGGTGACCTCGTTGACGAGCTCGGCCAGGCCGGCGCGGATCTCCTCGGTGGTTGCCATGGTGGCTTCCTCTTTCGTTTGGTGTTGTGAGCTTCCATCGGGTGGTGCGTCGTGCAGAACTCGGTGGTGCTTCAGGGGACCGTGATCACCTGGGCGGCGTACGCCAGGCCGGCGCCGAACGCGATCAGCAGCGCCGTGTCGCCGGGCTTGGCCTCGCCGCTCTCCACCATGGCATTGAGCGCCAGGGGGATGGAAGCCGCGGACGTGTTGCCCTGGTAGGCGATGTCGCGGGCGATCGCGACGTGGGGCGGGAGCTTGAGGGCACGCGCCATCGCGTCGACGATGCGCATGTTGGCCTGGTGGGGCACGAAGACATCGAGGTCGTCGACCGTGACGCCGCTGCGGTCGAGCGTCTCGCGGGCCACCTTCGCCATCTCGTACGTCGCCCAGCGGAAGACCTCGTTGCCCTTCATCGTCAGGTGCGGCATCCGTGGGGAGTGGGAGGCGACCACGTCGCGCCAGTCCTCGCGCTGCCGGATGTGGTCGTAGTGCTCGCCGTCGCTGCCCCACACCACGGGTCCGATGCCGGGCACGTCGGACGGGCCGATCACGACCGCACCGGCGCCGTCGGCGAAGATGAACGCCGATCCGCGGTCGTCGGGGTCGGTGATGTCGGAGAGCCGCTCGACGCCGATCACGAGGGCGTACTTGGCGGTGCCGGAGCGGATGAAGTCTGAGGCCATCGCCACGCCGTGGCAGAAGCCGGCGCAGGCGGCGGAGATGTCGAACGCGGCCGCCTTGTCCGTGCCCAGCTCGTGGGCGATCGCGGTGGCGATGGCCGGGGTCTGCAGCATGTGGGACACGGTCGCCACGACCACGCAGTCGACCTGCGCGGCATCGATGCCCGCGTAGGTCAGGGCGTCTCGGGCCGAGGACACCGACATCGACTGCACTGTCTCGTCCTCGGCGCACCAGCGCCGCTCGATGATGCCGGAGCGCTGCTGGATCCACTCGTCACTGGAGTCGATCGCCGCGACGAGCTCGGCGTTGGGGATCACCCGGCTGGGCCGGTACGAGCCGATCCCGAGCACGGCCGTGTGGCGCAGCGTGTCGGGCGCCTTGATCGCGGTGCTGGGGTTGGTCACTGGGCGTCTCCCTCGGGGTGCGGGCGGAGCAGCGGCTGGCCGGGCAGGTCGCCGTCCTCGACCAGGCACTCCACGATAGTGCCGCCGACGCGGGTGAGGACGCGCGTCTCGTCCCGCAGTCTGGGGAGGGACGTGCGCATCTCCGGCGAGATCACGACGTGCCCCCGCCGGGGGAGGGGTCCGTCGAGGACGGCTCACCGTGCCGGTCGCAGAACTCGCGGGCGTCGTCGAGCTGGTCGGGCGTCTTGAGGGCGAACGTCTCGACTCCCTTCAGCGCCCGCTTGGCGATGCCGGTCAGGGTGCCGGCCGGCGGGAGCTCGAGGATGCCGGTCACGCCGAGCTCACTCATGGTCTCCAGGCAGAGGTCCCAGCGCACCGGGTTGGCGACCTGCTTCACGATCCGGCGTACGACGTCGCGGCCGTCGTGGATCACCTTGCCGTCGGCGTTGGAGATCAGCGCGGTGCGCGGGTCGTGCGTGGAGACGCCACGGGCCAGCTTGTCCATCATCTCGACGGCCGGGGCCATGTGCTCGGTGTGGAAGGCGCCCGCGACCGACAGCGGCATCAGCCGTGCCTTCTCGGGCGGGTTGTCGGCCAGCGCCTGCAGCTGTTCGGTGGTGCCGGCGGCGACGACCTGGCCGGGCCCGTTGACGTTGGCTGGGGTCAGTCCGTGCTTGTCGAGGACCGCCAGCACCTCCTCGGCGTCGCCGCCGAGGACCGCGGTCATGCCGGTGGGTGTGGCCTTCGCCGCGTCGGCCATCGCCCGGCCGCGCTCGCGCACCAGGACCATGGCCTGCTCGGCGGTGATCGCCCGGGCACCAGCGGCTGCGGTCAGCTCGCCCACGCTGTGGCCGGCGACCGCACCGATCCGGCCGAACGCGTCGCCCGGGTGCGGGAAGAGGGAGAGGGCTGCGACCAGGCCCGCGCCGACGAGCAATGGCTGCGCGACCGCTGTGTCGCGGATCGTGTCGGCGTCGGCCTCGGTGCCGTAGTGGGCGAGGTCCAGACCGGCCACCGCGCCGAGCCAGTCGAGGCGGTCGGCGAAGGCCGGGTCCTCCAGCCACGGGGAGAGGAATCCGGGCGTCTGGGACCCCTGTCCGGGGGCGACGATGATCAGCACGAGATCCATCCTTGCGAAGTCGGACCGCCGACGCGCATCCGGCACGTACGAAAACGCCCGACCCAGACTTGTAGGTTTCCTACAAGTTAGACCCTGCGTCCCGGAGTCGGCCAGCGGTCAGCGCCACCCGCAGCGTGTAGGCGTCGCGGGGGTCGGACGGGTTGAGTCCGGTGACCTCGTGGGCACGGCGCAACCGGTACCGCACGGTGTTGGCGTGCACGAACAGCGCGCGGGCCGTCGCCTCAAGCGAGCTGCCCCGGTCGAAGTACTCCTGCAGGGTGTCGATCACGACGGCGCCGGCGTCGACGAGCGGTCCGTGGATCTCCTCGACGAGATGGGCCAGCGCCTGCTCGTCGCCGTTGAGGGCGCGCTCGGGCAGCAGGTCGTCGGCGTTGACCGGCCGGGGTGCCTCGACCCAGCCGCGCGCCGCCCAGTAGCCGGCGAACGCGGCCGCGGCGCTGTGGGGAACGTCGACCAGGTCTTCGACCAGCGGGCCGACCACCACCGGTCCCTCGCCGAAGACCTCGGTCAGCTCGGCGAGCGACGCGTCGCCAGCGCCGGGGCCGCCGACGATCACCACCAGCCGGTCGCCCTGGACGGCGCAGAGCGCGCGGAGGCCGGCGTCGTGCGCAATCCGTCGTACGTCGTCGGTGGCGTCGTGGTGGGGCGCGTCCGGCATCGGCCCGACCACGGTCAGTACCCGGCCATCGTCGGTCCAGCCGAGGGCGCTGGCGCGGGACTCGACGGTGCCGTCGCTGTCGCCGCGCAGCACCGAGTCGACGACCAGGGCCTCCAGGCGGGCGTCCCACGCGCCGCGCATCTCGGCCGCGCGCGCGTAGATCTCCGCGGTGGCGAACGCGACCTCGCGGCCGTAGCGGGTGATCGCCGCGATCGCGGACTGGGCATCGGTCTCACCGAGCACGTCGACGACGTTCTCCTCGACCACCTCGATCGACAGCCGCACCATCGCGACTGTGCGTTGGAGGCTGATCCGGCCGGCGAAGGCCCGCGGTGCGGCGCCGAACACCTCGGCGCGCAGCTCGGCGGTGGGATGCGGGTCGCGGTACCAGTCCACGAAGGCCGCGATGCCGGCCTGAACGATCAGCCCGATCCAGGAGCGCTCCTGGGCGGACAGCTCACGGAACCACGGCATCTCGCGCTCCATGCGCTGGAGGGCCGTGGTGCTCAGCCGGCCCACCGACTGCTCGAGCCGCAGCGCGATCTGCGCGCGGGTGCGCGGCTGCGTCGTGGTCACCCGAGGACTCTATTGCGGGTGGTGGGGGTGGGTGTGGGCCGCGAGCGGGCGTGCGGTTTCACCACGGTATGCAGCCGAACCTGCGCATCCCACGATGAGCAGCCCATGGGAAGCGCGGGTTCGTCGTGGGAAGCAGCGCCGCGCGTCCGATTTGCCGTTGTTATTCCGGCATACCGTGGTGAACCCTCGCCTCCCACGACCAACATCCCCCCTGGACCGACCCAATCCCGTGCACGCAAGGGGTACGCGCGCAACACTGGAACATGTTCTGGTTAACTTCTCGGGTCCCTTCTTCCAGGCAGATGGGTGACACATGACGCATCGGGTGCAGAAGGTCGTCATCCATGGACACGAACGTGCGTTCGTGAAGATCGGCACGGGTCCGGTCCTGCTGCTCCTCCACGGTCTGGGCTGCGACCACACGAGCTGGGACCCGGTGATCGACTCGCTGGCGCGCCGGTACACGGTGATCGCGCCCGACCTTCTCGGCCACGGTCAGTCGGCCAAGCCGCGGGCGGACTACTCCATCGGCGGCTACGCCAACGCGATGCGCGACCTGCTCACCGTGCTCGGCATCGAGACCGTGACCGTGGTCGGCCACAGCCTCGGCGGTGGGGTCGCGATGCAGTTCGCCTACCAGTTCCCGGAGCGCACCGAGCGGATGGTGCTGGTGGCCCCGGGCGGCATCGGCCCCGACGTGACGAGGGCGGTCCGGGCGGTGACGCTGCCGATGTTCCAGCAGCTCATAGGCCTGGCTACGCTTCCGGGGATCCGGCACGTCGGCGCCGCGGCGCTGCGCGGGCTCTCCCGCACCGGCATCTCCCGGGTCCGCGACCTCGACGAGGTGGCCGACATCTTCGAGTCGTTCCGCGACCCCGCCGCCCGTGCCGCGATCGCACACGTGGTGCGCGCCTGCGTGGACTGGAAGGGCCAGATCATCACCATGGCCGACCGCGCCTACCTGACCGCCGCGATGCCGATGTGCGTGATCTGGGGCAAGGACGACGCCGTGATCCCGGTGTCGCACGCGGAGATCGCACGGAGCATCGCGCCCGGCGCCGACATCGAGGTCGTCGATAACGCCGGCCACTTCGTGCACAAGGACCACCCGGAGCGGTTCGTCAAGCTGCTCAACGACTTCGTGCGCACGACCGAGCCCGCCTCGCACGACCGCTCCGACTGGCGCGAGATGCTCACCCACGGCCCAGAGTCGCCTGCCGTGCGCGAGCGGGCCGGGCAGCGGCCGCTGCGCCCGGTCGCGCGGCTGTCGCGGCGCCGTACGAGCTCGGCGTAGCTAGCGGTCGTCGTCGGCCGGCGCCCCCGGCTGGTGGTGCAGCCAGAGTCCGATCAGCCCGAAGATGACGCTCATCGCCCAGCTGATGTAGCCGAGTGGTCGGAACAGGTTCATCGTGGCCTCGCCGACGAAGTACGACGCACCGATGAGCAGCACGCCGGACATCAGGAACACGACGGCGCGCCGGTATGCCGCACGCGCCGCCGCCGGGGTGTCGTCAGGCGTCGCCGCCCTCCTGCTTCACGTCGGACACCGCCGTCGGATCGTCGATCCGGTAGCGGTCGAACGCCTCCTGGACCGTCTCCGTCTTGACCTCGCCGCGCTGGGCCAGTGCCTGCAGCGCCTGCACCACGACCGACTCGGCGTCGATGTGGAAGAACCGGCGGGCGGCCGGCCGGGTGTCGGCGAAGCCGAACCCGTCGGCGCCGAGCACGTGGTAGTCCGTCGGCACCCACCGGTTGATCTGCAGCGGTACGGCGCGCATGTAGTCGCTCACCGCAACGACCGGCCCGGCGACGTCCTTGAGCTTGTCGGTCACGAACGGGATCCGCGGTCCTTCCTCGGAGGGGTGCAGCAACGCCCACTCCTCGGTCTCGATCGCGTCGCGGGCCAGCTCGTTCCACGACGTGACCGACCAGGTGTCGGCGGCGACGCCCCATTCCTCGGCCAGCAGGCGCTGGGCCTTGGCGATCCAGGGGAAGCCGACACCCGACGCGAGCAGCTGCACGCAAGGCGCGTTGTCCGCACCGTCGAAGCTCGGCGGCACCGCGACGTGGTGCATGCCGCGCAGGATGCCCTCGACGTCGACGTCGTCCGGCTCGGCCGGCTGGTCGACCGGCTCGTTGTAGACGGTCATGTAGAAGATGACGTCCTCGCCGTGCGGGTGCTCGTCGGTCGAGCCGTACATCCGGCGCAGGCCGTCCTGCATGACGTGGCTGACCTCGTAGGCGAACGCCGGGTCGTAGTGCACGACCGCGGGGTTGGTCGCCGCCAGCAGCGGAGAGTGCCCGTCGGCGTGCTGGAGTCCCTCGCCGGTGAGCGTCGTACGCCCCGCG
>Ga0207675_100002694_pt1 | contig 17524 bp, 10 predicted proteins | sample KBSSwiS42_FD_184305 | JGI IMG/M metagenome (GOLD analysis project Ga0207675, IMG submission 184305) | Switchgrass rhizosphere microbial communities from Kellogg Biological Station, Michigan, USA - KBS Switchgrass S4-2 (SPAdes) (version 2) | ecosystem: Host-associated > Plants > Roots >... | reverse complement strand
ATCCAGGCGTTCGATCATCTCGACGCCTGTTGTGTCTTGGCCGCTGACGCCCAGACGGCCGAGAAAGATCTCTTCGAGCTCAAGAAGGTAGCCGATGGCGTCTATGCAGCAGTTGCCGCGCCACGCTACAAGGTGAATTCCAACGCCGCGGTGATCCTGACCAACGATGGCGTGGTCGTGGTGGACTCCCACTCCAAGCCCTCGGCGGCCCAAGCGCTGTACAGGGACATCCAGGGTCTGACCAAGCAGCCCATCCGGAAGGTGATCAACACACATTTTCATGGTGATCATACTGGAGGCAATGAAAATTTCGGCGGACAAGGTGCTATCATCGTCTCACATGATAATGCCCGGAAGCGATTATCCGTAGATTATTTATTTGAAGCAATGAAACAAACGCAAAAGGCTTTATCCTATGAAGGTTTACCGGAAGTGACTTTTGCCGATTCAATAACATTTCACATGAATGGAGAAACCGTTCATGTGTTTTATGCAAAGAATGCTCATACCGATGGAGATATTATCATTCATTTTAAAGAATCAAACATCTTTCATACTGGCGATGTATTTGTTCGCTATGGTTTTCCTTTTATTGACCAGGGCGGCGGAGGCAGTATAGATGGAATGATAAAAGCAATAGAAAACCTGATTGCTGTTACTAATGATCAATCAAAAATAATTCCCGGTCATGGCAACCTGTCAACAAAAAAAGATCTGATAGATTATAAGGATATGTTGGTAACAGTTCGCAAAAGAGTTGCAGACGGAATAAAACAAGGCAAGACACTTCAGCAAATTGCTGACTCAGATCCATTAAAAGGTTACATTGCTGTTTTTGATAAATATTTTTTTGTTGAAGCAATTTATAAGTCATTAAAGAAATAGTATTATACTAATCTTCACCTATGGCCTCCACCCGCCAGCTTGCTGCTATTCTATTCACTGACATCGTTGGTTATTCTGCCATTATGCAGCAAGATGAACAAACAGCCATCAATTTAGTAAAACATCACAGGGCTGTCATTGAAAAAACTGTTGCCGAACATGATGGTGATGTGATCGAATATTACGGTGATGGAAGCCTATGCATTTTTACAAGTATTACACAGGCAATGCACTGTGCTTTTGAGATCCAAACACAACTTCGGGAAAAACCTTCCGTTCCTCTTCGCATTGGTCTTCATATAGGCGAAGTGGTTTATGAAGATGGGAAGATCATGGGTGATGGAGTTAATATTTCTTCCCGTATTCAATCGTTAGGACAGGCCGGCAGCATTTTATTTTCAAAAGAGATCTTTGATAAGATCAGGAATCATTCTGAATTCAAAACAACTTATCTCGGGAAATTTTTATTAAAAAATATCGAAGACCCGATGGACGTCTTCGCTCTTGCCAATGACGGATTAGTTGTACCTGATGAAAAACAAATTGAGGGAAGAATAAAAAAAATCGAAGAAAAAGAGCCTGTTAATTATAAAAAATGGATCGTCATTTCACTTGTTATCGTAGCATTATTGACCATTGCAGCATTTCAATTTGGTTTTTTTAATAAACAATATGGGTTTACCGGCCATGATAAATCTATTGCAGTTTTGCCTTTTGAAAACATAGGTAATGATACATTGCAGCAATATTTTGCTGATGGAATAACGGAGGATATTATCACACAGCTTTCTAAAGTTGCTGATCTGAAAGTCATTTCCCGTACATCGGTGATGCAATACAAAAACACTACAAAGAATATTAAAACAATTGCTCAGGAGTTAGGAGTAGCTGCCATACTTGAAGGAAGTGTAAGAAAGGAAGGAAAACAAGTACGCATCACTGCCCAGCTTATTGACGCCAATACAGACAAACATATTTGGGCTAATACTTACGACCGTGGTTCTTCTGAAGTTTTCACAATTCAAAGCGAAGTAGCACAGAATATCGTGAACGAGTTGAATGTTAAATTAACCTCTGAAGAAAATAAACGTCTTGCTGACAAAGCCACAAACAATGTAGAAGCTTATGAAGAATATTTGCGTGCAAAACAATTACCCTGGTCAAAAAGAGTAGATACGTTACAGAGTGTGCTGAAAAAAGATCCGGGCTTTTCCCTTGCATGGTCTGAATTGGCCAGTACTTATTCTAAAATACCCTGGAGAAACCAAAGTGAAAAACCTTTCTATGTCAGGAAATCTCTTGATGCGGCATTGACTGCGGTTGCCCTGGGGCCAGGGCTCTCTGAGACACATATGATACTAGGCGATGTGCTAAAGATCAGTACCCTGTCACCGTCTCTTGCAATCAAAGAATTGAACATATCCATTGAATTGAATCCTAATAATGCAGAGGGTTATGTTTATTTGGCTTTTGCACAAATGGAAATGGGAAACTTTATTGAAGCAGAAAAAAATTTACAGAAAGCAAAAAGCCTTGATCCGCTTTCATCGATCATGCACAGCGGTTGGCTAAATTATTATCGGTATTCACGTAATCCTGAAAAATTTCTTACATATAGAAATTCTATCCGGCCGGCAAACAGGCCGGATTCAATTCCCGGCACCATGCTGACGTATTATTTTCTGAAAGATAATTATGACAGCATTTTATTTTACACAAAGCAGTTCTCAAATTCATTGTACAGGAATATTGCGTATACACGTACAGGTCAGCAAGAAAAAGCAAAAAAAATTGCAGACTCACTTGAAAACGTATCACCTTATGATCATGCTTTTCAAACAGGAATCCTTTACGCATGGTTAGGAGAAAAACAAAAGGCGATAGAAAAATTAAATCTTGCTTACCGCCTGTATGATTTCGGGCTGATCAGTATTAAAGTTGATAAACTTTTCGATCCCTTAAGAAATGAAGAAGGCTTTAAAGAATTATTGAAAAAAATGGGGTTAGAATGATCTTCCGCATGTAACTGATTCAAGAGAAAATCACCCCGGCGTCACTTCTTTCTAAAGCATTTTGTAAGTATTTTTATGAACTATGCCGCCTTATCTTACTCTGTTTAAGAAAAGAAGGCTTTCGCCTTTATTAATATTACTATTTCATGCACTTTTATTTGCAACGGTTACAAATGCCCAAAAAAAAGGTCGGCTGGAAAAAAATTTAACAGCTCGGTGCGAAGAAAGACTTTTTTTTAAGCTTTATGACCAGGTAGATAAGGAACTCAGTCCATATGATATGATCGCTGAGCCGGATAGTTCAGTAATCATAGTTGGACACATCAGGAAATTTCCATTGGTAGATGCGGATCTAACCGATGGTTTGATCACAAGAATCAACAAATATGGGGATATCTTATGGTCGAATGCAATTGATGGACCGGGCACACAAATACTTATTTCTGTTACGCAGCTTGCCGATGGTAATTTTGCGGCCTTTGGCGTTTTTGAAATCTCGACAGGTATAGGTTTTTTTTTAATTAAGTTTGATATAAATGGAAATCTGTTGTGGCGCAAAGACTACCAGAACACTGGCGGTGGTGAATATTTTGGAGATGTAATAATCAAGGAAGATGCAGACGGATCGTTAATAATTACTTCACAATTCTCCGAAAATGGCCTGTCATTTAATTACCGATTGTTATTCCTTAAAACAAATTCGTCAGGTGACCTGCTGGTCTCAAGATCTTATAAGCCTCCCGGAATTATAAGCTATACACATACAAATGATATGATTTTGAAAGACGGCTATTCCTATACAGTGGGCCTTTATTTAGACTATGGCATCATCACCAAAATTGAAAATTCAACTGGTAATCTTGTGTGGAGCAAGAATTATACATTCAATGGTGATGAGATAGAATTCCTTCAAATTTTTCCCTATTCCAATAATCGCTTTTGTGTTATTGCACAAAATGACATTAATCCAACTGACACAAGTGTTTTTTTTATAATTGATACAGCGGGAACATGCACTTCTTCTAAATACCTGCAATTTAATACAGGCTGGCCGCGGCAATATGGAAGTGCGGCCATTACCAGTAATTATGAAATTATTTGGGCAATGTATTATTACAGAATACCAACAGACTCTACAAGCTTTACTTTATCAAAAGTACATCCTGAAAACGGGATCATTTATTCTAACGATTACAAAGAGATTAAGAATTTTCCAATCATATACAAGACGGTTATTTCAAATGATAGTTCTGTTTATAGTACGGGATTCACGGGTGATTTCACAGGAGAATATCCTTTATTCCTTGGAAAGTTCTCGGTCAATGGAACACTGGGATGTCCTCCTGTTCCAATTGATGCGCATTTTGGAAGCGGTACTGTACAAACTGTCAATCTTCCTATGACAACGACAAACAAGGTTTACCCGGCTTTGCCACCCATAAGTTCAATAGCGCCATTTTCAATGACTGTTGACAGCATTTGCTACATAACAAACTTTTGTGATACATTAAAAATACACGGACAGGATACGCTATGTGATCTTCAACAAAGTTTGCAGCTCACTGCTTTCAAAAATGCAAATTGTATGACACCGATCAGTTGGAGTTTAAATCAGCAAGTAGTTCAAACTTTACAAATAATAAATGACACTACTGTACAAATTCAGTTTAACCAAAACTGGCAAGGTTACTTATATGCTAAGATCACAACTCCCTGTGGGCAATTAAAAGATTCCATTTTTATTACTGTTTTAAGATCTCCAAGCCAGGTTGCGTTGGGAGCTGACTCCTTAATTTGTCCAAACAATACCTTGTTACTTAATGCACACTCTGGTTATAGTTCATACCTGTGGCAAAATGGTTCCACAGACTCTACATTTACTGTAACTTCTCCAGGAACTTATTGGGTGCAGGCAACTGATGCTTGCAATAATATTTATAGAGATACTATTAATATTTCAGCTGCACTGCCTATACCATTTGATATCGGGCCCGATGTTTCAAAATGTAATTCTGATTCGATCAATATAGTTGCACCTGCAGGCTTTATTAATTATTCTTGGAGCCCGAACTATAATATCAGTAACACAAATAACCAGTCTGTTTTTGTTTTTCCTGTTATTGATACAATGTACAGAGTGATTGCAGAAAAAACACCAGGATGTTTTGTTTACGATTCACTTTATGTCAATGTAAATACATCTCCCCCGATTTATCTGGGTGCAGATACCAGTTTCTGTACTGGAAATTCGATCACATTGAATGCAGGCAGTGGTTTCACAAATTATATATGGAATACAGGGCAATCTGCTGCAACCATAACCGTAAACTCTGCCGGAGTATATTCAGTACTTGCCACAGATAATAATAATTGCAAGTCAAAAGACACTTTGCGTGTATTAAATGTTTATGCGAATCCTGTTATTGGTCTACCAAAAGATTCTTTATTGTGCACTGGCTCATCAAAAAATCTCAATGCTGGTGCAGGAATGTCATCTTATCAATGGAATACAGGTGCCAATACCAGTACTATTTCAGTTAATAATATTGGAACATATTGGGTGAATGTAATTGACAACAATGGTTGCACTAGTGCAGATACAACAAGAATAACAAGATTGCTTGCTTTGCCGGAAGCCTTTCTTCCTTTGGACACAGTACTGTGTTCTTATTCAATATTAAAAATTTCATCATCGCAAGCTTTTTCTTCTTATCTCTGGAGTACCGGGTCAAGACAATCAGGTATTACGGTCTCTCAACCGGGCATATACTCATTAAGAGTAACTGATGCTTTTAATTGCGTTGGTAACGATACCATCATCATCAACCCCAAGCAATGTCTCGAAGGAATATTTGTTCCGAATGCATTTACACCAAATAAAGATGGTAAAAATGATATTTTCAGACCATTACTTTTTGGAGTTGTATCAAATATGAGGTTTGTTATTTATAATAAGTGGGGACAAAAGGTCTATGAAACTTCGAAATTGTATGAAGGATGGGATGGCAAAGTCAGTGGCCAAGATGCCAAAACAGATGTGTTTGTTTGGACTTGCGAATATCAGTTTGAAGGACAAGAGAAGAAATTCGCTAAAGGCACTGTGATACTTATTCGATAAAATAAAAGAGCCTCCAACTAAGGAAGCTCTTTATTATATCTGACAGTATTTTATTATTAATTACCTCTGCCTCTTCCACGGCCATTACCATTACTGTTTCCGTTTCCATTGCTGCGTTGTTCTTGCGGCTGATTTTGTACCTGCGGTTGTTGGTTCCTGCCCTGGCTTTGTCTTTCCATTCTTTGATCATTCTGACTTGGGAATTGTTGTCTTTCCATTCGCTGATTCTGATTTGGCTGCTGCCTTTCTACCTGCGGGTTATTTTGATTAGGGAACTGTTGCCTTTCTGTTCTTTGATCATTGCGATTTGGAAATTGTTGTCTTTCCACCCGCTGATCATTTTGAGGGAACTGTTGCCTTTCAGTTCTCTGGTTACTACGACCAGGCATTGTTCTCTCAGGCCTTTGATCATTCTGACCTGGGAATTGTTGTCTTTCTGTTCGCTGATCATTTTGAGGGAACTGTTGTCTTTCCGTTCTTTGATTACCACGACCAGGCATTGTTCTCTCAGGTCTTTGATCATTTTGACCAGGATATTGCTGTCTTTCTGTTCGCTGATCATTTTGAGGGAACTGTTGTCTTTCTGTTCTTTGGTTACCACGACCAGGGATTGTTCTCTCAGGTCTTTGATCATTCTGACCAGGGAATTGTTGTCTTTCTGTTCGCTGATCATTGCCAGGAAATTGTTGCCTGTCTGTTCTTTGACCATTTTGATTTTGTGATCTGTCTATTCTTTGATCATTACGATTATCATTTCTTCCTTGGATCCTCGAATTATCATTATTTTGCCTGTCAGTGCTTTGATTTCTCTGGTTGTATCTTTCATAATTCCTTGGAGAATTTCTATCTGATCTTCTGCTTATTTCAGGTCTATAGATCGAAACTTCGTTACTTCTTTCAGTTGTACGACCAGCACTTTGCCTGTCACGAAGCCTTACACCCTCAATTCTTGATCCAGTATACCTTTCGGCATCATTACGCCTTGGACCCATTGAAAAATTCCTTCCACTGCCACCACCATAGTTATTAATAATTGTTGTGTTATTAATAATGGTAGTGTTCCTGCTTCTGTCTATATAATAATTAGAGATGTGTGGAGAATTGATATAGCGGCTTGGTGCAAAACACCAATCGTCATATCGCATATTATATCGGCCACCTATATATATATCAATACTAATACCCGGTCTCATTGGTGCCCAGCCATAATAATCATTATCACCACGCCATACTACCCATGCTGGCCCCCATTCATAATCGGGAACCCATAGCCAACCATACCAATCATCATATACCCAACGACCATAGTGGAATGGAGCCCAGCCCCACTCATAATCTGATACCCATAGCCAACCATAATCTTCTGACCATGCCCAATGCCCCCCGGTACTGTAAGGATGAAAATCATCATACCTGTACCTGTCGGGCTGCCACACATATCCATATTCGGGATAATCGATCCATTGACCATAAGGACTCAAGTCATCATAAAAGGTCTGAAACGAAACACCGACCGATACCTGTGCCGAGCTTTTGTTTTGAAATGAACCAAGAAGCAATATACTGATCGCTATCATGGCTGTTTTAAAGATTCGCATCATAATAAGGATTTAGGATTGTAAAAAAATTTCATTCTTTATTCATTCTCATTCCAGGTGGTGATCTGGCTACTACTAAACCCATTCGGTTATACATGCAATATGACGATAACTATGCCATCTTTAATGTTAAGGAGTTGTTTGAATTTGATTTGCCCTGGTGTTATCAGAATTTTCAGTTAATATTTTTTGCAAAAAAAAGCAGCTTACACAAGCTGCTCTCAAAAACTCTTTTATAACTACAATTAATCAAAGCGATAAGCAATACCGACCTGTCCCACTTTACTTCGCTGAACAGTAGCATCGTAATCTGCAACATCAGTAAGACCAAAATTATAACGGCCATAAATGATCACATTGTCAGTAGCCTTGATGCCTGCTCCAAGGCCAATACCAAATTGTGCCGTTGAAAAAAGGGTTTTGATATCCCTTTCAATACCGCCTTTTGGGTTTTCTTTTGCACCAATGAGTAACCCAACCTGCGGACCAAAATCTATATATACTTGTTTTGTCGGATAGAATTGTATCATCACTGGTATCTGAATATAACTGAGAGCCCATGTAGTTTCTCCTCCATTAACACGAAGTTTCAAACCTTCGCCAGAATACAATAGTTCAGGTTGGACACACCAGTATTTGTTGAGAGTTCGGTGAACAAATATGCCCCCATGCGGACTGATTCTTGATTTAGCATCCTCATTAGCACTTAGACTTGATATATCTACACCGGCTTTTACGCCAAAAGCTGTTTGACCCTTAACATTTGAAGCATACAATAATCCCACTGCTGCAATAAAAAGCATTGTTACTACTTTCATAATGATTGATTTTGAAAAAAATAAATTTCAAACGTTATGCCAGCGGAATGATTTTGAGTATTATAGGTTGCAATTCAGGCATTAATTTTTTTATTGGTGATCACCCTTTGAACTTTGATCTATTAGAGAGAGGAAGTTTTATCTCGTTATAAAAAACAAATGCCCCATTATTGGGGCATTGCGAATGATCATTATAGTTATTTTACTGTTTGACATTTACAGTTACCTTACTTGTAAGCCGACTTCCGTATGAACGATGCAAAGCATCTGCAAACTGAAGGGTTAGTGAATGTTTACCAGGGGTCAATTTAACCTCTGTAGAAGTTTGTGCATTTCCAAAATGAAGATGAACAGAATCTTTTTTGATTATTTCACCCATTGGTATAGAATCTATATCGATCAGGATATGATGATGTCCTGAAGCAGGTTTTATGTGGCCATTTGCAGTATCCACACTCATCGCTTCAGCACCCATTTCAACTTTGAAAGGAGATGTAACGGTTTGTCCATCCTTCAGGTTTGCAAAAAATACTTTTGCTCCTGTAGGCACTTCCTGCATTGGCGGCATTTCAACCGCAGAAGTGGTAGAGGCATGTGAATCATGAGACATCTCTGTTGATGGCTCTGTTTTTTCTTCATTATTACATGCTATCAGCGATGCAGCAATAATAGCAGCTGTGAAAATGTATTTCATAATCTTTTTAAATTAAGGAGGCTAAGGTAACAAACTTGTTGAAACAGGGATTGCCATTCTTAATTTATTTTGCTTTCGTAACTTTATTTCCCTCAATCAATTTTTATGGACCAACGAATTATCAATTTATACGATGAATATATTCATTCATCTAGTATTACCCGGGCTGACTTTTTGAAAAAGGTTACACTCATTACCGGTAGTGTGGCAGTTACTCAATCAGTATTGTCGCAGATAGAAAATGATCATACAAAACAGGGTATGGTAAAAGAAGAAGATCTTTTTACCGAGTACGTGAATTATCCCGGTACACCAAACGAGATGAAAGCCTACATAGCAAGACCTAAAGAAGAGAAAAAATATTCTACAGTTATTGTTATTCATGAAAATCGTGGATTGAATGCACATATTGAAGATGTAGCCAGGAGAGCAGCTACTGCTGGATATTTAGCAATTGCTCCAAATGCTTTGTCTGCACTGGGCAGAACATTTGCCAACGAAGATGAAGCAAGAAATGCATTCAGGGATCTGAAGCCGGAAGACAATCTTAAAAATTTTATCGGTGCATTTGATTATGTAAAAACAAGAAAAGATTGCAATGGGAAGATCGGTTGTGTAGGTTTTTGCTGGGGTGGCGGAATGGCAAATAGCCTTGCTGTAAGTATTCCTGACCTGAAAGCTGCCGTACCATTTTATGGTCGTCAGCCCGCAGCGACTGATGTTTCTAAAATAAAAGCCGCCTTGCAACTACATTACGCAGGGATGGATGAAGGTGTTAATGCGGGCATTCCTGCATATGAAGAAGCATTAAAAGCTAACAATATAAAATATGAATTGTATATGTATGAAGGAGCACAACATGCTTTTCATAATGACACTTCACCAGCTAGGTATAACGAGGAAGCCGCTAAGAAAGCCTGGAAAAGAACACTGGAATTTTTTGAAAAATATCTTAAATAGTTTTACCGCTCTATGAGAACAAACAAAAGGTTTGCATTATTAGTTTCGGTTTTATTTTTTTCGTTTTCAATTCTTGCACAAAAAAGTACACTCAGTTATACAGTAAAAATGGATAACCCTGAGTGGCACTTCTTTCATGTTGCCCTTTCCTGCAAAGGCATAAAAAAAGATTTTATCGATTTTAAAATGCCTGTATGGACACCGGGTTATTATCAAAAACTCGATTTTGCAAAAAATCTCCAGCAATTCAAAGCTACTGATGCAACAGGTAAAGAATTGAAATGGGAAAAAGCAGGTGATAATGTGTGGAGAGTATATAGTAAGAACTCAGATATCAATCTTTCTTATGAAATAAAAACCGAAAGGCCATTTGTAGCTACACCTTATGTAGATGAAACCCGTGCCTACATTTTACCTGCAGGAGTTTTTTTATACATTGACAAAATGATCGATCATCCTGTAGAGATAAAAGTTATACCGGATGAAAAATGGAATCGTGTAGCAACGGGGCTTGATTCAATCGTCGGAAAAAAATTTACTTACACGGCAGCCGATTTTGATATTTTATATGACAGCCCGATCCTTGTCGGCAATCTTGAGGAACTTGCTCCATTTTATATAAGAGGAATTAAGCATCGCTTTATTGGTTATAAGCTTGGAGATTTTGATAAAGAACAATTCATAGTCGATCTGAAAAGAATTGTTGACGCTGCTGTGAATGTGATCGGCCATATTCCTTATAAGAGCTATACTTTCATTGCTATTGGCCCGGGTCCAGGTGGTATTGAACATTTAAATAATACCACCTTTGGTTTTAATGGAACAAATTTTAAGAACAGGGAAACTTATGTCCGCACACTTCATTTTTTAGCTCATGAATATTTTCATCATTATAATGTTAAAAGAATACGACCGATCGAACTTGGACCATTTGATTATGATAAAGGCAGCCGTACAAAAATGCTTTGGGTATCTGAAGGTCTTTCTGTTTATTATGAATATATGATCGTAAGAAGAGCTGGCATTTCTACTGATGCAGAATTACTAAATGCCTTTCGCGGAAACATAGTTGCTTTTGAAAGTAAACCTGGCAAACGTTACCAAACACTTGAACAGGCAAGCTATGAAACATGGAGCGATGGTCCATTTGGAAGAACAGGTGATGAAGTGAATAAAACAATTTCGTATTATGATAAAGGCCCTGCTGTGGGAATGTTGTTTGATTTTAAGATCAGGCAGGTTACAAATAATAAAAGATCATTGGATGATGTAATGCGCTTTCTTTATAAAGAATATTATCAAAAACAAAAAAGAGGTTTTACTGAAGAAGAATTAAGAGCAGCATTTGAAAATATTGCCGGTACGCCTATGACTGATGAATATGCCTATGTAACTACAACTAAAGAAATTGATTATCCAAAATACTTTACATATGCAGGTTTAAAGATCGATACAACAACAAAGATATTACCTGCTGCATACGCAGGTTTTACTTTACGGCAAAAAGAAGATAGTGTTTTCATTGCTGCTGTCGATTATGAATCTCCTGCATGGAATGCCGGTCTGCGAAGAGGTCAACTGGTTCAAAAGATCAATGGAGAAAAAGCATCTGCAGATCTTTTGAATAAAACAATTTCTGCAGCAAGTCCCGGCAATACGATCAGCTTGACTTTATATATAAATGATGAAACAAAGAATGTCGACATCATACTTGACAGGAAAAAAGACCGTCCCTTTATAATTGCAACAATGGGTGATCCTGATCCATTACAAAAACAAATTCTTGAAAGTTGGTTAAAGGGATAAGAACCTTATCTTTAAACAATAATCGACACACACATGTGGATATTCCAGGTCGCAAGGTTTTTTAGAAATATATTCAGGCTGATCGCTATATTCTTTATCATCATAAAGCATATAGCGAAAAACTGGATGTACAATACATGGATGCGTCGCATCTTTGATCCAAAGGGTAAACGATTAACCAACAGAGCCGAACAACTTCGTCAAACCATTGAAGAATTAGGTCCAACCTTTGTCAAGTTTGGTCAGATCGTTGCCGACAGACCAGACCTCGCCTCAGATCATTTACGTGAAGAATTAAAAAAGCTGCAATCAAATGCAAGACCGATGGATGATGGTGAAGCCATCAGCTTGATTGAAACTGAATTGGGTGATCCGATCGAAGAGGTTTTTCTTACGTTGGAGAAGAAACATTTAGCATCTGCCTCTATCGCACAAGTTTATTCAGGTGTATTAAGAACAGGTGAACGGGTTGCAATCAAGATACAACGTCCAAATATCAAGCATAAGATAGAGATCGATCTTATACTGATGAAAGTGTTGGCAAGACAAGTTGTAAAAACATACCCTGGTCTTGCAAGTTTTAATCTTATTGGTTTTGTAGAAGATTTTGGAGAAAATCTTTTAAAAGAACTTGACTTCAACAATGAAGCATCGAACATGCTTCGTTTTGCTGATATGTTCAAAGACGATCCACGTTGTTATATTCCAAAAGTTTTTGTACAACATAGTCGCCAGCGTATGCTTGTAATGGAATTTGTGGAAGGTTTGCGACCCGATGATATCGATGGATTAAGAGCAGCCGGTTTCGATACACAGATCATTGCTGAGAACGGAACACATATAATATTAAAGATGATCCTGCAGCATGGATTCTTTCATGCCGATCCACATCCCGGGAATATTTTTATCCGCGGTGATAACCAGATCGTTTTGCTCGATCATGGAATGGCGGCAAGCCTGAAACCAAAACAGATCCAGGCTTTGATAAATTTTATGCTTGGCTTTTCGAAAAATGATCCGCATCGTATAGCAAAATCATTATTGAGTTTATCAGAAATAAATTATTTCAAAGAACTGGAAGATCTTGAATTCAGGCTCGGCGAGATCATCAAGAAATATAGCTACATGAGTTATGAGCAGGTAGATATTTCTGCGATCATGACTGAAGCTTTTAAAGTAATCGCAAAGTATGGCCTCACAGTTCCTTCCAACTTATTCACATTAATAAAATCTCTAGCAACCATTCAAAAATTTGCTGAACATCTTGAAGCAAATGTTTCTATTGCAAGCATGATCCGTCCATATGCTACTGAAAAAATAAAAGAACAATTCAGCTGGGATGCAATTGTGAAAGTAGTGATGGATTCTGCTGAAGATTATTTATACCTCGTAAGCAAATTACCTAAAGACATAAGAGAAGTTGTAGGAAAATTCAAGGACGGGGTGATGCGCCATGAGATCAATTTCAGCGAAGACAGCTTTACCAATAAAGCAGTTCGCATGAATATAAATAGGCTTGCTTTTGTTTTTATACTTGGGTTAATGATGATCTGTTCTACATTGCTAATGATATTCATGAAGGAAAAACAAGTGATAAGAATATTCTTCTATACAACACTTTTCATTACGACGGTAACTGCGCTTAGATTACTTTCAAAAACAAGATTCAGCTGATCATTTTACAAAACCACTTGCACGGAACAGCAGTTCCAAAGTCCCTGCATATCTTTCTTTGTAAAATTTCTTTTTTACAACATCATTAAATATTGAAGTAGCTATCCAAACATTGTCCGAGGTGCGGTTATCAGTAAGCTTCATAGCTAAAGGCACTAAAAAATTATATTCATCCAATCTTTGCATATGCCTGTCCTGCTCATATATCCAAAGTGTATAAGCATAATTTTTATTATCAAACTCGGCCTCATTGATCCGTTGTTTACTATACGAAACAAAAACTGACGTTGACTTAATGCCTCTTTGTTTCAATCGTTCAATAAAATAAGGGATCACATCTTCCATAATTCTTTGCGTAGCGGAATTTCCATTACCTACGATCAAAAGAGAATCTAAAGCAGCATCATCAACGGCTGGAGTACGTTGCTGGATGTATACGCTGTCGGCCATTCTTTTCATTACACCACAACTGCAGCAAAAGGAAGTGATCAGTATGAAAAGGAATATTCTCATAACGAGTTTCTTAAAGTTAAGAAATCCATTCTAATATCTAACACGTTGAACTGGCTGGAAAGGTTGCCCCACTCTTGATTTTCCTGACTTCTGTTGATTTTAAACGCCATCCATTTTAAAAAAAACTCCTACTTTTAAGCATTGAGAACCAAAACAAAACTCTAATGAAAAAATTATTTCTATTAGCCAGTTCTTTATTTATCCTGATTACAGCAGCCTTTGCTCAACAAACTGTTTCTGGTCGGGTGACCGATGAAAAAGGAAATCCTGTAGAAGGAATTTCTGTTGTTGTAAAAGGCACTAAAAGCGGAACCACCACCGATAAGAATGGTGACTTTTCCATTAAAGTTTCAGATATAAACGCCACATTGATTTTCTCTGGGGTCGGGTATTACAAAGAGGTTCCGGCCAATAATGCTTCCAGTGTTACATTAGAATCCTCATCAATTGTTCTCACAGGAATTGAAATGGTTGGTACACGCAGCCTCAAAAGATCTGCAACTGAAACCCCCGTGCCTGTTGATATCATCCCGGTTGCAAAAGTGATGAACCAATTAGGCATGGTTGAAATAAATTCAATTCTTCATTACATCGCTCCTTCATTCAACGCAAACCGCCAATCAGGTGCTGATGGCGCCGATCATATCGATCCGGCAACACTGCGTGGCATGGGTCCTGACCAAACTCTGGTTTTAATTAATGGCAAAAGAAGACATCAAAGTGCATTAGTAAATTTATATGGAAGCCGTGGCCGCGGTAATACAGGCACAGATCTGAATGCAATTCCGGCTTCTGCTATTGAAAGAATAGAAGTATTGCGTGATGGAGCCAGTGCTCAATATGGTTCTGATGCGATCGCCGGTGTTATAAATATCATTTTAAAATCAAGTGTAAATGAACTTACGGCTAATGCTACGGTTGGTACACATATGACCGGCTATGGAAGCACACTTAAATTAGACGGACAAAAAGTTTTGGAAAATCAAACAGACGGCCTTGAATACAATGCTAATGTGAATTATGGTTTTAAATTAAAAGACAATGGATTTTTAAATCTTACTGGTGATTATTTAAATAAAGCAAAAACATATCGTCCTAACTACGAGCCAATATTTCCTGACAACTATCGCCAAAAATTTGGTGACGGTTCTTATGCTAACTATCGTGTATTCTTTAATAACAAGATCAGCCTAGGCGGATCAACTGAATTTTATTCATTCGGTGGTTACAATCGTCGTGAGGGTGAAGCTTACGCATATACCCGTGATGCAGGTAGTGAAAGAAATGTGATCGCAATTTATCCTGATGGTTTCAATCCATTGATCACTTCTGAGATCACTGATAAATCAATTTCATTTGGAATAAGAAGTAAATTCTGTGGATGGAATGCAGATTTTAATGGAACAACCGGTAGCAATCGTTTTCATTACGGTGTTGAAAAAACATTGAACGCTTCTTTACTTGAAACCTCCCCCACTTCATTTGATGCGGGTGGATTTCAATTGGCACAACAAACACTTGGAGCTAACTTCTCAAAAAATCTAAGTACAGTTGGTGAAGGCCTTAACCTTGCATTTGGTTCTGAGTTCCGTTATGAGCAATATGAAATTTTTGCCGGCGAAACTGCATCATGGAAACAATATCTTGATGGTGATGGTAAACCAATCGTGTTCTCAATAAATGGACCTGGTGATACAACATTCCGCCCCGGTGGTTCACAAGGTTTCCCCGGTTTTCAACCAAAGGATGTTGTAAAAGCAAGACGTAAGAATTGGGCAGCTTATGCTGATGCAGAATTTGACATTACAAAAAGTATCTTAATTGCAGGAGCCGTAAGAGTTGAGAACTACAGCGATTTTGGTTGGACTGATAATTATAAATTGGCAACAAAACTGAAGCTCAATAATAATTTAAGTTTCCGTGGTTCATGGAGCACAGGTTTCCGTGCACCATCTTTACCACAAGCTTATTTTAGTTCTACATTTACTAATGTGGTTGCAGGCCAGATATTCGACCAGGTGATAGCTCCGAATACAAGTTTATTAGCAACAGAAGTTGGAATTCCAAAATTGAAAGAAGAAACATCGAACAACTTCAGCGTTGGTTTTGTAGCCAAGATCGCTAAGAAATTTAATTTAACTGTTGATGCTTACCAGATCAAAGTAAAAGATCGTATTGTGTTGACAGGTTTGTTTGATACCGGCGATGATCAGATAGGAACAATATTGCAAGGCCTGAATGTTGGCGCTGCACAATTCTTTACAAATGCTGTTGACACAAAAACAAATGGCGTTGATGTGATCGCCACTTACAATGACAATCTTGGACAAGGGAAACTGAATGTGACACTTGCTGCTAACTTTAATGAAATGAAAGTGCAGGCAATTCATACTACACCACAGCTTGCGGGTAAGGAGGAAACTTATTTTGGTGTAAGAGAAAGATATTTCTTATTAGCATCTGCTCCAAAACATAAAATAAACTTAAGTGCTGATTATGCTGTAAATCGTTTCAATTTATTTGCCCGTGTTACTCGTTTCTCCGGTTTGAAACTTATTGACTTTAATTTTGATGAAAGCGATCCTGATATTTATGATCCAAGATATACTGTTGATCTGACTCTTGGTTTTAAAGTGAGTGATAATTTCAACTTTGCAATTGGCGGTGTAAATATTCTGGATGTTTATCCAAGCATACAGGATCCAGGTTTAACTGAAACCGGTGGAATGTGGGATGCAGTGCAAATGGGACATGGTGGTGCATTCTTCTTTGGAAAAGTTGGGTATACATTTAAGAGAAAGAAATAAACTTATTGAAGTCCTACCAGGTAAGAGCCTCCAAATGGAGGCTCTTATTTTTGTAAGTTATTGGGATAAGATTCATAGTGTTCTTCGTTTTGCTTAAAAGCCCTGGATCATTAAGAACACAAAGGCTGCTAAGTTCTTTTTAAAAACTCAGAAGATTTTTTTAGTATAGTATCAATCGAAGACCTATCGATTCCTGCAAATTTTATTGGATCAGTTGGATCATTTTTGTGAGCATTTATTTCATACTGCATCCAACCTACATCATGCCATTGTCCCAGCTTATACCCGATCTTAGGATATGTTGTCAAATATACAAATCCAAATTTTTTATGGAAAGCAATGCTTCTATCATTTGGTAAAGTGATCACTGCGTAAGCATTTACATAACCTTGCAATTTTAGAATTTCGAACAATGCTGTGTATAATGCATTGGCAACTCCGAAACCAAAAAACTTTTCTGAAATATAGACTGATGGTTCAGTACACCATTGATAACCTTTTCTATCTCTATGCTTACCTGCATATGCATAACCTCCAATTTGTTTATCGATCTCGCAAACAAGCCAAGGTCTTTCCTCAAGAGTTGAAAGAATTCTTTTTTGGAATTCTTCAATAGATGGCACTTCTGTTTCCTGGGTA
>Ga0207675_100002693_pt1 | contig 17528 bp, 11 predicted proteins | sample KBSSwiS42_FD_184305 | JGI IMG/M metagenome (GOLD analysis project Ga0207675, IMG submission 184305) | Switchgrass rhizosphere microbial communities from Kellogg Biological Station, Michigan, USA - KBS Switchgrass S4-2 (SPAdes) (version 2) | ecosystem: Host-associated > Plants > Roots >... | reverse complement strand
CCCGAACGCGCCTGGCATGCGCAACGTCCCGTGGTTCCACATGGTCGCCGGCGACGTTATCTCGATGCCGGACAAGTGGGAGTACCCGTGGTTCGCGGCGTGGGACCTGGCGTTCCACTGCGCGCCGCTGTCGCTCGTGGACGTCGACTTCGCCAAGCACCAGGTCGAGCTGCTGCTCAGCACCCGCTACCAGCACCCGAACGGGCAGATCCCGGCCTACGAGTGGAACTTCAGCGACGTCAACCCGCCGGTGACCGCGTGGGCGGCGCTGTGGGTCTACGAACGCGAGCAGGCGATCCGCGGCGAGGGCGACCACGAGTTCCTCGCGCGCGTGTTCCAGCGGCTGCTGACCAACTTCACGTGGTGGGTGAACCGCAAGGACCCCGACGGCCGCAACCTCTTCCAGGGCGGGTTCCTCGGCCTCGACAACATCGGCATCTTCGACCGCTCGGCGCCACTGCCCGGCGGCGGCACGCTCGCACAGGCCGACGGCACCGCCTGGATGGCCCTCTACTGCCAGTGGATGCTGCAGATCGCGGTCGAGCTCGCGCGCGGGGACGAGGCGTACGCCGACATCGCGCTCAAGTTCGTCTCGCACTTCCAGTGGATCGCGATCGCGCTCAACCCGCCGGGCCTCGACACGCCGCTGTGGGACGAGCAGGACGGCTTCTTCTACGACGTCATGCGGATGCCCGACGGGACGACGATCCCGCTGCGCGTGCGCTCGCTCGTCGGGCTGCTGCCGATGTGCGCCGCGACGGTCTTCGAGCCCGAGGTGCTGGACGGCCAGCCGGGCCTGGTCGAACGCGCGCTGCAGTTCGCCGAGCACTTCGGCGACAGCGTGCCCGGGCTCGCCCACCTGCCCGGGCCGAACGCCAGCGGCCGGCGCCTGCTCGCGCTGGTCGACGAGACGCAACTGCGCCAGATCCTCACCGTCATGCTCGACGAGGACGAGTTCCTCTCCCCGCACGGAATCCGCGCGATCTCACGCGTGCACCTCGACCACCCGTACGAGTTCGACTGGGCGGGCCAGCACTACGAGGTCTCCTACCTGCCGGCCGAGTCGGACTCGGGGATGTTCGGCGGCAACTCGAACTGGCGCGGGCCGGTCTGGTTTCCGATGAACCTCGTGATCCTGCGGGCGCTGTTCAACCTGCATCGCTACTACGGCGAGAACTTCAAGATCGAGTTCCCGACCGGGTCCGGGAACGAGCTCGACCTGCGCGAGGTGGCGCTGGCGATCAGCCGGCGGCTGTCGGCGACGTTCCTGCGCCGCGACGACGGCCACCGGCCGGTCTTCGGCGGCCAGCGGAAGTTCCAGGAGGATCCGCACTGGCGCGACCTGATCCTGTTCCACGAGTACTTCCACGGCGACAACGGCGCCGGGATCGGGGCGAGCCACCAGACCGGGTGGACCGGGCTGGTCGCGTGGCTGCTCAAGTCGAGAGCGATCCTGGAGCCCGAAGACGTGCTGGAGAACGGCTTCGACGCGGTGGCGCTGAAGATCGTGCGTTCCTATTGATTACGTGCCGCCCGAGCAGCAGAGGATCGCGTAGGCGACCGGCTCGCTCGTCACGTCGCCGTGATCCTTGATGATCGAGTCGGCGAGCAGATTGTTGACGGTGCCTTTGGCGAGGGTGTACTTGGTGCCCTTCTTCCCGAGCACCGCGGCGTGGCCGGTGGCCTCTCCGGTGTGCTGCGCGCCGTTGCGGCCCATGCCCCCATACGGGTCGTTCTGATCGCCCAGGGCAGCCGCCACTTGATTCGCAATCCGCGACGCGAGCGGATAGGCGACGCCTACGGCCTTGTCGTTCTTGGTGTGAGTGATGATGATGGGTCCCGAGACGCGGGCGTCGCCCAGGACCGCCCGGTAGAAGCCCGGTTTCCCGTCCCCGTAGTCGGCAGACAGTGCGTTGTGCGAGAAGGCCGCCTGCAGGAGCGAGATCGTGACGTCCGCGGTGTTGGGCGAGAGTCCACCGGCCGCGGCGGTGACGAGACGGCCGCCGAAGCTGTGTCCCACCAGGTGAAGGCGAATCGCAGGTTGGGCCTTGCGGATTCGCGCCAGCAGCGGGGCGACCCCTTTCAACCCCACCACGCCGGCGCGGTCTTTCATCTGATAGTAGGTGACGAAGTTCGCGATCCGGCGGGCGCCGCCGATGATCCCGTCGACGAGATCGCCGAGGCCGGCCGCTCCGCCAGGGGCTCCGCCGATGATCGAGGCTCCGCCGCCCTTGGGCTTCGGTCCCGGCGCCAGGACGGGAGCCGACAGCGCCTTGAACAACTGTTCCGGCGTCGCCTTGAGAAAAGCGGCCGAGCCGTCGTCGATTTCCTTGGCGGCCTTTCCCTTGGGCATGGTCGAACGCAGTGCGTCGACGTAGGCCTTTCGAGCGGCCGGTGATGTAGCGAGTGTGGGAATCGCCTTGAGCGCGCGGTCGATCGCCTTCACCCGCGCCGCAGAGGGTTTCTGCTTGCCTCCCAGGCGCTCCGAGTCCTGCTTGAGCGCTTCGAGGATCTTCTTGAGGGCCTTGTCGTTGGCCTTGCTTGCCGTCGCGGCTCCACCCCCGGGAATCAGGTCGTCGTCGGTGAACCGCTTGCTTGGCCAGAAGATCTGGCACACCGCATAGGTGCGGCCCTTCAGTCGAGCCAGGGCGGGAGCGGCGCCCGGCGCCGACCGCTCGTCGAGCAGTGCGGTGAGGTTGCCCACGAGCTCGTCGTAGAGCTGCCGGGCATCGGCCATGTCGTTGTTCCAGCCGTGTGACAGGACGAGGAGATCGGTGACGCCCTTCAGCCCGGCGACCAGAGTGTCGGCTTGGGATTGTTTGAAGACGTTGCCATCCTTGGTGAACTCGACATCGAAACGGGTGAGCGCCATGACGCCTCTCGGTTACACCGATTGAATGGCCCGAATCAGATCCACCAGCCCGTGGCCTTCGAAGTAGCGCTCGCGTCCGAGCGGCGTCGCGGTGGAGGTGAAGACTCGCTTCACCTCGTGCGGCTTGCCGATGAACTCACGGCGAATGGACAGGAACGCCGCGATCGCTCCGGAGACATGGGGAGCGGCCATCGACGTGCCGCTGTCTTCCATGTAATACGCCGCCTTGGCGTCGCGCGGCTTGCCGCTCGACGAGATGGCTTGCGCCAGGCGACGGCCGGCCCCGCACGATGAGATTCGCTCGCCCGGCGCCACCAGATCCGGTTTCAAGCGACCGTCGCCGGTGGGCCCCTTCGACGAGAAGTACGAGACGCCGAAGGTATGCGGGGAGTCGCGATGCGTGGCACCCACCGTGATCGCTTCGTCCGCGTTGCCGGGATCGTTGATGGTGTTGGACAGGCCTACCTTGGTCTGTCTCGCCAGCGCCCCCACGGTACCGTATCCGGTGTTGCCCGCAGCGGCCACGACCACGACCCCGGACTGCACGAGGCGATTGACCTCGGCGCACAGCGGGCTCTGCCCGCAGGCGAACATCTCGGCGTCGAATTCGTACCCGACGCTGAGGTTCACTCCGTGCACCCGGAGTAGCTTGGGGTTGTCGTTCAGCCGCTCGCGGATGTATGCCAGCGCCCGGATGACGTCGCTGGAACGGCCCGCGCCGCTCTCATCCAGCACACGAAGGCTGATCAGCTTGCAGAGCGGCGCCACACCCCGAAAGCGGGAGTTGTCTGTCCGAGGGATGGCTTCGTAGCGAGAGCGGTCCGGGTCGTTTTCGTCGGTGTCCGCCTGATCGATCTTGAGCACGCGCTCCAGGGAGCAGACCTTCTTTTCCTTTGCCTCCGGCGCCTGCCCCGCGATGATCCCGGCGACATGCGTGCCATGTCCGAAGTCGTCTTTCAAGGCGTGTGCGCGGTGGCGTTCCACGAGCGCCGCACGACGCTTGGGGTCGGCGAACGGATCGCCCAGCGGCTGGCCTCCGCCATTACCCTCGGGATCCGAGACGAAATACCGGTGGAGGTCCCGGACTTCAGGGTCACCCAGCGCGCCAGCTTCCCGTGGACCGAAGTGAGGGTGACTGGCGTCGATCCCCGAATCGATGACGGCCCAGACGATGTTCCGGCCTCCCGCCTCGTAGGACTTCAGCGCGGCGTCTGCCTTGATGGTCGGCATCGACCGGTAGATGTGGCTCTTCACGGGGAAATCGGGCCACAGCTTGTAGATCGCGCGAAACATCATCGCGGTGAAGCCACCGCCGGTCGCGCCTTTGGCGTTGCGGTTGGCCTTTGCCGCCTCGGCTCTGGCGCGCCGGTCGTCTTCGACCAGGAGGCGCCGCCACTCGGGCACGCTCAACCGCCACGTGAAGTAGGTCTTGGCCAGCGCTACCGGCTTGGTCTTGGTCAGAACTTCTTCGTGAAGTGCCAGCAGGGCCGCCGACGCGCCTTCGAGGCCCGCCATGTGCTGAAGATTCAATTCGATGACGTACGGCCCCCGGCCGTCTTTGGCACCCACCAGCCCCCAGTCCTTTCGTTTCTCGGGGTCGTAGAGCTCGGGCGGGGCGAACATCTTCGAGAAGCGGTCGGTAAGACTGGGCTGGTTTCCAGAGTCCTTTGTCTTCCTGCCGGAGTCTTTGGGCGTGCCGCGACGGCGCGGTTTCCTGTTCGTCGATGCTTTTTTGGCCATGGAGTCTCGATGGCTGGGAGAGCCAGTCCTGCAAAAGATAACGTCAGATGATGTCGATTCGAACAGGTCTACTCGTTGTCTCGCGACGGCTCACACTCGGCGGCCGTCGAACGTCATGCTTCGCATGGCGCGAACGTTGCACTCGGTCGATCGCTCCGGACAGGGCCGTTGCGCTAAGGCTGAGCCGGCAAGCCACGGTGACCAGCGGTGAGTTCGCTATCGACCCTCGGGCCATCACTCGTTCTTGTTCTGGCAATCGCGGCCAGTGGGTGCGACTCCAAGTCGAGCACGTCGACGGGGCCGTCTCCCGTGAAGTGCCAGGTGTCGCTCGAAGCGCCTTCGGACTCGATCGTGTCCTCGGGCGGCAAGAGCGCGGTTTCGGTGACGGCGCCGCCGGAATGCGCGTGGACGGCGTCATCAGACGCTAGCTGGATCACCGGTCTCACGCCGTCGTCCGGTCAGGGCAACGGGCGGGTGGAGTTTCAGGCCACCGCCAACCCCGCGGCAACGATGCGGCAGGGGCGCATCGCTGTCAACGATCAACAGATCCCGGTCCAGCAGCAGCCCGCTCCCTGCCGATTCGAAGTTTCGCCGCTTGCTCCGACGATCGACGCCGCCGGAGGCACCCTCACCATCGCGATCGCCGGGCCAGCCGGCTGCGGCTGGCAGGCCAGTGGGGGCGGCGGCTGGATTGCCATCTCGAGCACGAGCGGCAGCGGGGCCGGTAGCGTTGGTCTGCGCGTGTCCTCCAACGCAGGCGCAACGCGAAGCGCGGCACTCCTCATTGCCGGTCAGACGGTGACCGTGACCCAGTCGTCCACGGCGACCCCGCCACCGAACTGCGTGTTCTCCCTCGATCGGGCAACTGCGGCGGTGAGCGCCGCAGGAGGCCCGCTGACCGTCACGGTCAGCGGTGCGGCCGGCTGCCCACGAACGGCCACGAGCGAGGCGCCGTGGATCACGGTCGCCGCGGGTGCCGCCGGGACAGGTCCGGGGGCCGTCACGCTCAACGTCGCGCCAAACGGCGGCGCGGCCCGTGTCGGAACCGTCGCGATTGCCGGCCATGCGTTCACGATCACCCAGGCAGCGGCCGGGTTGGACACGACGAGCTGCGCCTATTCCATCGCACCGGCAAGTCAGTCCGTGGGCGCCGCCGGTGGGGCCGGCGCGGCGATTGCGCTTTCAACCGCGCCCGGCTGCCCCTGGACGGCGACGAGCCAGGCGCCCTGGATCACCGTGACCTCGCCGGCAAGCGGCAGCGGGGCCACGACCGTCCGATTCACCGTCGCCGTCAATACCGCCGCGGCGAGGATCGGCACGCTCGCGATTGCGGGGCAGACGTTTACCCTCAATCAGGCTGCAGGGACCTGCGCCTACTCGATCAGTCCCAACAAGGATTCGATCGGCGCGAAGGGCGGCGCTGGCAAGGCGGTCGCCGTCTCGGCTGGTGCCGGTTGCAGCTGGACGGCGACCAGCAACGATTCGTGGATCACGGTCACCGAAGGGGCGACCGGCAGCGGCAATGGCACGGTCCGCTTCGCGGTGGACGCCAACAAGGGCAAGCAGCGAACCGGCACGTTGACCATCGCCGGCCAGACGTTCACGGTCGACCAGGACAAGTAGGGCGCCACAGCACGGGTCTCCGATGAGCATTCGTACGCCAGTAGTCGTGATTGCGTTTGCGGTTGTCGCGTCGGCTGCGCCCGCGGCGGCACAGCAGACGGTCAGTGAAGTCCTGTCGTTTCTCCTGACCAACCGGTCGATCCCGACCGGCGATTTCGTTCAAGATGCGAGAGCCGCCGCCGCCACGCGCGACACGATCTCGACGTTCCTGCTCGTCGAGCTTGGAACGCTGCCGGTCACGTCCTCCGCCAGTGCCTTCACGTACCGGCTGGATCGCAATCTGGGAACCGTCGTCCGATCGAGCGACAGCTTCGGGCCGTTTCTCGCGGAGCGGTCGCTGACGTCGGGGCTGCTCCGGGGCTCGCTCGCGCTCACGTATCAAGCCGCGTCGTTCGACACCGTGGACGGCCGCAGCCTGACGGACGGCACCCTCGTCGCGACGGCCAGCCGGCTGCGGGGCGTTGCTCAGCCCTTTGATGTCGAGGCCCTCTCCCTGGATCTCGACACCAAGACCATGACGCTCGTGGGGAACCTCGGTGTCGCGGATCGGTTCGACATCGGCGTGGCGCTGCCTTTCGTGTCGCTTTCACTGAACGGCCGTCGCGTGGACACGTACCGGGGGACCGCACTCGTGCAGGCCACCGGGTCCGCCTCGGCATCGGGACCGGGCGACCTGTTGATTCGCGGCAAGTACAACGTCCTTCGCCGCACGGGCAGCGGGCTGGCGGTCGGAGGCGAGGCCAGGCTGCCGACGGGCGACGCGCAGAATCTCCTGGGGACCGGTGAGGCCTCGATCAAACCTCGCGTGATTGCCTCTGTCGAGCGCGACCGCGTCGCCCTCCACGGCGACTTCGGATACACCATGGGTGGCCTGGCCGACGAGCTGGATTACGGAGGCGCCATCACAGTGACCGGCACGCCCCGTTTGACGCTGGTTGGCGAGATCGCCGGTCGCCGGCTGTCGTCGGCGGGCCGCCTGACGGAAACCACCGAGCCGCACCCTGCTCTCGTGGGCGTCGATACGATTCGACTCACCAGCATCGAAGGCGCCACGGAACGATTGGTGGGCCTGGTCGGGTTCAAGTGGAACATTGCCGGGACGTTGCTGCTCAGCGCCAACGTCATGCGGCCTCTCACGAGTGCCGGACTGAACGCTCGCTGGATGTCGACGATCGCGTTCGACTATTCGTTCGAGCCTTGATCGTATGGACAAACCTGACGCCTCGCCGTGGCCTCACGGGTCGGAAGCTCCCGTCGTGATCGCGCTGACCGACGATGAGCGGCTGCACCCGATGGATGCGTTCGCGGACGAATGGCCGCAGGCGGAACGGCCGCAGCAAGAGGAGTCCACGGTATACGAGCGCGTCCCCGCGACGCCACCAGCCACGCGCGACGTTCGAACCGCACCACCAGTGCAGCCAGAGATCTGGCGCTCACAGGTGTGGCCGGTGCGACGGTGGGCCGTCGTGCTGGCAGCGAGTGTCGTGGTCTACACCGCGACGACTCTCGTCTTGATGCGCATCACGCCCCGCGGTCCGATCGCGACGTCGAATGAGCGGAGTGCTCAATCCAAGCAGGCCGTGCCTTTGATGCCCGAAGCCGTGGCCGTCTCCGCGATGCCCAGGCCGGCGGCAGTTGCCGCGGCGCCCGAGCCGGCGGCGGTTGTCGCCATTGCGACGAGCACGGCCGAGGAGCCCAAGACGCGAGCGGTCGTCGCGATTCGCGAGTCCAGACGCGACGCGCCGCCAGTTCGATCTGATCCGCCGGTTCAGCGTGTGTCGGTCTCGAGGCCGCGAACGGCCGAACCGTTGCCGATTGCGGAGGCTCCGGTTGCGCCGCTCCCGGCCAGCCCGCTGCCGCCTGCCGCTCTCGCGGCGGAGCCGCGTCGAGTCGTGGATGTTCCGGCGTCACCTCCTCGCCCGGAAGCGATTGCCGCCCCGGTGCCGCGACGGTCCTCACCGGAAGCCGCGATTCAAACGGTATTGACCCGATACCAAACCGCGTACCGAAATCTCGATGCCGTCGCCGCACGCGCAGTCTGGCCGAGCGTCGACACCAAGGCGCTGGGCAAGGCGTTCGATCGCCTCGAGCGGCAGGATGTGACCTTCGACTCCTGTGCGATTGCGGTGAGCGACATCGGCGCCGTGGCGTCCTGTGAAGGATTCGCGCGGTATGTGCCACGAGTCGGCAACAAGGCGCCTCACGACGATCGGCGGCAGTGGGACTTCACGTTGAGCAGGGTTGACGACATCTGGCAAATCGACACGGTGTCCGCCCGCTAGCGGGTCGCCACGGACCACAGCGTCAAGCAAAAAGACGCGCTAGGGCTGTACCGAACAGCGCAGACACAGAAGCGGAGCCAAGGCACGATAGGTCGTGAAACACAGGCATACGTTACCAGCCATTGTCCTGCTTGCGTGCGTGGCGTCGATCGCCGCCGCCCAGACGCCAGGGGGCGATTCCACCACGCCGCGCTTTACAGAACTGGTCGTCGTTCGGTCGACGGTCCGAGCCGAGTTCGACGCGCGCCTGCTGGGCTACTACGAGCTCCGGAGGACGCTCGAGGACGGGCTGCCGGCACAGCATGTCACGGACAATCCCGCCGAGAACATCGAGATCGAGCGAAAATTGGCGCGGCGAATCCGGCACGCACGCGCCGGCGCTCTGCGGGGGGCCATTTTCACTCCCGACATCAGCCTCGAGTTCAAGCGGGTCCTCCTGATTGAAACGACACCCGAGGTCCGGGCGGTCATCATGGACGACAACCCGGGGCCATTCTCGCACCGGGTCAATAGCCACTATTCGAAACGTCGACCCCTGTCGACGATGCCAGGAACGTTCCTCCGCGTGCTGCCTGCTCTCCCCGACGGGATCGAGTATCGCTTTCTCGGTCCTCATTTGATTCTGCACGACACGAAGGCGAATCTGATTCTCGACACGATGTCCTGCGCCATCCCTTGCCTCGACGACAAGGAGCCCCGAGAACGTCGATAGCCGACACGCTTCGCAGCGCACCGGCACGGTGACCGATCAGAATGTCGTGGTGATGCGTGCGTTGAACATGCGTTCACGCACGCGCCAGGTCGGACGTACCGTAAAGCGTCCGACACGGAGGTCGGAGCCCGCGGCGATGTCGGCGACTCCACGCGCGGAGAACCAGCCAGCGCCGAAAACAAGGTTGGTGATGGCGTCGAATGTGTACGAGCCCCAGAGTGTGCCTTCAGCCTGGGGCCGGCGGCCAACGGAAAACAGCGCGACACCTTCAGCGGCGATATCCGGCGCTCGGCGGGGGCCCATGTTCCAGAAGTAGCGCTTGCCGACGATGATCGCCGGCGAGCGGCCTGCCGCCGTCAGCCCGGTGACAAAGCCTCTCGTCCCCCGGATCCGGCGGCGCACCATCGCGTCCAGCACGCTGCCGTCCGGGGGGTCGGGCGGCACCATGAGGTTCTCGATCCGGACGTCGCCGAACGTGCGAACCAGCCACGGCGACCGTCCGAGAACGTCGTGGCGATCGCGGGGCGACAGCTCGAAGCCCTGAAACCAGGATTGGAGGTGGTCGGCCGGATACAACGCATAGCGAAGGCAGCCAGCCATCTCGGCCTGGAACTCCTCCGTAGGACCGCACAGCCGCGAGGCCGATGCGTCCCGGTCGTCCATGAAGGAGTCGCGGTAGCGGCTTCCCGTGGCGCCGGTGTCCCGGATGCCCCACTGGAGCTTGGGAGCAGCGGTACTGTCGATGCCGGGTGTGAATCGCCCGTCCCGGTCGATGTCTGGTGCCATGGCATGGGAGCCTCGCTCGACGAGCATCGTCAGCGGCGGTGTCAGGGCATGGCCGTCGCTGACGTCGTACCGGTTGGGAGGAATGCTTCCATCGTGCGCGTTGGCGACCACGCTCTGAATACGAAACGCAGCACGCGCCCACGCCTCGTCCCTCACGCCACCGGTGTCGTGTGCCGCCCCGGTCGGGCTCAGGATGAGATAGAGACGCTCGAGGTCGTGCGGGTGATTGTCTCGCACGCGGTATGGCAGCCACGTGCCGCGCACGGTGAATTCGTTGTAGACGTAGTAACACCAGTACTCGACCACCACCTGCATCGGCCCGTCGCGATCCGCGCGGGTAAACACGCGATATCCCAGCGCAGCGCGCTGCAGCTTTGCCGCCAGCGACAGCGCACGATACGAATCGACGCGCAAGGACCAGACTTCCAGCCCCGGGCGAGACGGCTCCGTGCCGTCCGCGGCGCTCAGAGAAAGCATCGAACTGGTGGGAAAGTAGTGCTCGAGGGGATGAAAGACCAGAATCGGCGCGAACGCCCCCCCGATGGCCGCCCGTTCAGCGGGAGAGAATTCTGGTGGAGCGAGCGCCTCTGCTGCCTCGAGGCGGCCGCACGTGAGTGCCAGTCCGAACCGCAGGATCCACCTGAAAACCGCCCTCGGCTGCACCATGGAACGTCAGCATAGGACGTCGTCCCGAGTCGGGATGTCGCCTTTCGAACAGTTGCGCAGGGACTGCGTAGCCAATAGCGCGCACGCCCACCGAGATACACTGACTGACGAGGTGGATCGCATGCGCAGAGCGGGTGGAATCGTCTCGCTGACGGGAATCGTGGTCGCGATCGGGCTGGTGACGCTGGCCGGGCAGGGACGGCAGGGTGGCGCGAGTCGTGCCACGGCGAAACCCTACACGACCTGGCAGTCCTACGCGGGCGGTGCGCACTCGTCGCAGTTTTCCGCGCTCGATCAGATCGACAGAAAGAACGTGGCGAAGCTCGACGTGGCCTGGAGCTTTCCCATTGCCGGCGCCAGCATCTTCAATCCCGTCGTCGTCGATGGCGTGATGTACGCCCCGGTCGGCGGCGGCGCGCTCGCGGCGATCGACGCGGCCACCGGCAAGGAGCTCTGGCGCAAGGAAGGGGCCGCGCCCTCGGGCGCCCGCGGGATGAACTACTGGGAGAGCCCCGATCGATCGGACCGCCGGTTCATCTACCTGCAGCGCGGCGACGTCGTGGCGGTGAACGCCCGGGACGGTGAGCTCATCACCTCCTTCGGCAACAACGGCCGTGTCGATCTACGCGAGGCGATGGAACGCAAGCCGGCCGGTCCCGCTCCCGTCACGACCAGCAATCCGGGCCGGATCTTCGAGAACCTTTTCATCATTCCGCTGCCCGGTGGACCAAGCTACGGCGGCCCGCCCGCCGACGTTCATGCCTACGACGTGCGGACCGGGAAGCTGGCCTGGGTCTTCCACGTCATTCCGCACGACGGGGAGTTCGGCGCCGACACCTGGCCTGAAGGCCACTACAAGGTCGGCGGCGGCGGGCACAACTGGAGCGAATTCACCATCGACGAAGAGAACGGCATCGCGTTCGTCGGCTTCGGCAGCCCGCGCTACGACTTCTACGGCGGCGATCGCAAGGGCAACAACCTGTTCGCCAACTCGCTGGTGGCCATCGATGCCCGCACCGGCAAGCGGCTCTGGCATCAGCAGCTCATTCACCACGACCTCTGGGACTGGGACATCCCGCAGTCGGCGAAGCTGCTGACGATCCGCCAGAACGGCCGGCCGCGGCAGGTCGTCGCGCAGGCGACGAAGCAGGGGTTCCTCTACGTCTTCGATCGCAAGACGGGCCAGCCGATCTGGCCGATCGTGGAGCGGCCGGTGCCTCAGACCGACGTGCCCGGCGAGTGGTCGTCTCCGACGCAGCCCTTCCCGACGAAGCCGGCGCCGTTTGCGAAGCAGTCGTTCACCGAAAAGGACATCAACCCGTACCTGCCGAAGGAGGCGCAGGACGAGCTGCGCGCGCGGCTGCGCACCTATCGCAACGACGGGATCTTCACGCCGCCCAGCTTCGAAGGCTCGGTGGAGATGCCGGGACACAACGGCGGCGCCAACTTCGGCACCAGCGCCGTCGATCCGGACCGTGGCGAGTTCTACGTCGTCCACAAGTCGCTGCCGACGATGATTCGCCTGGTGCTGCCGGGATCCGGACGTGGCGCGGGCGGCGGGACCACGGTCGTCACGCCCGAACAGAAGGCGGAGCTGATGGCGAAGGCCAAGGCGCTCGTGGACGCCGCCGCGGCCAAGGGCGAGCGCGTCGAGTTCACCTCGCCGGTGAACTTCCTGAACATCAACTTCCCGGGAGGGGCGATGACGGCGGCGGCGCCGCCGTGGTCGGAGATGGTCAAGTACGACCTGAATACCGGGGAGATCGTGTGGCGGGTTCCCACGGGCGTCCAGGAGGCTCCGCCGGAATACAACATCCCGAGCACCACCGGTGTGCAGTTTCCCCGGAACGCCCCGCTCGTGACAGCCGGCGGATTGATCTTCTTCGCCACCGGTCCCGAGCGGAAGATCCACGCCTACGATCGCGACAACGGGAAGGAGCTGTGGCAGCACAGCCTGCCGAACGGCGCGGAAGGGATGCCGGCGACTTATCAGGTGAACGGGCGGCAGTTCGTCGTGCTGTCAGTGGCGCAGGCGACCGGCACGTTTCCCGCCACGTTCGGTAATGCTGGTGCCCCACCTGCAGGAGCCGGCCGTCAAGGCCGGGGCGGCGGTGGACCGTCGCTGCCCGGCGCCTACATCGCGTTCGCGTTGCCGCAATAGCCCCGAGGCCCGGGGCTTCGGCCATCCGAAGCCCCGGCGGTGGTGTCCGGCCGTCTAGGGGAAGGTGATGCCGTAGTAGATGAAGAACGCGCGGTTCTTGTAGTCGCTGTTCGCGCTGTCGTAGCTGTCGTTCCCGAGGGCGTAGCCGATGTTCAGCAGGCCGCTGTGCGGCAGCACGATCGAGATGCCGGGCGTGAAGTAGCCCCAGAAGTTCTTGCCGCTGAACCAGTCGGCCACGAAGCTCACCTTGCCGCTGAGCGGCTGCTCGTAGCCGAGGATCGCGCCAGTCTGTTCGTCGTCGCCGTACGACATCGACTGGTAGATGCCACCATGGAAGCGCGGACCGTAGTTGCCGCTCTTCACCTTCTTGCTGACCTCGGCGTAGACCATGCCGAAGTTGTCCTGGTCGTGGTTGACGCCGAAGTAGCCGATGACGCCGGCCGCCGCGGCCACACCCGCGTCGTCGTTGTTGTAGAACTTCACCTTGAAGTTCGGCTGGATCTGCGAGAACGTGCCGCCGTCGTCAGCGTACGTGGTGTTCGCGAAGTTCACGCCGACTTCCGCCTTCGACCCCGCGCCGACGACGAGGCGCGGCATGAAGATCTGGAACTGGCCAGAGTCGGGTTTCGGGAGCTGCGCGAGGTAGTCGAACTCGAAATAGCCCTTCTTCGGGGCCACCGTGTCGGTGGTGGGGATGTTGAAGATCGTCGACTGCGCTGCCGCCGGCTGTGCCGCGACCACCGCCAAGCCACACATCAAGCCAACGAGCAGGGATTTCAATCCACATCCGCGATTCGTCACACGTTCCTCCTGGGATCTGTCGGGTCGCGGCCCGGTCCGCCAACGCCCGCACTGCCTTCGCACCGAGCGGTCACCGACCGCGCTTCCGGGTGCGTGCCGCCGCCCATCGTCGGCCGGCGCGCCGCGCGCCGCCGACCCTGCTTGCGATGGGGTCGATGAACGGTAGAGCAAGACGAAGGCCAGCCGTATGGAGGCGCGTCACGCGGGCCGTGAATCGCGGTTTCTTGCGGAAAATACGCTCGATTCATCGGATCGCCGACGTGATCGACGGCTCGCCTGGCTCGACACATTTCGGTATGAACAGGCTGGTGGCGCGCACATTTATGTGCCATTTCAGAGGCGAGAGCCCGACGCTGGCGCGCCTCGCCCGGACGGTCGACCGCCGCTCGCGGCGCGGCCCTCCCGGTCTCCGTTATCGATCGACAGAAATGTTCAACCGAATGGCTGGCAGGACAATATTGTCTGTCTGCGACTCACCGAACGCTTCAGCCGGAGGCGACGCCTTATCGGTACTGGCCGATCCGCACGCGCATCCGAGGCGGCAGCGACGCCGAGGCGCGTGCGACCACGAACACTTCGGTCCCGCGAGTCAGCCGTCGCGGAGTCTTGAGCAGATACGGGGTCGGCCATTCGATCGACGGCTCGGTCAGCGCGAGCAGCACATCCGTGCCGCCGTCGGGCCGCCGTGCCGACACTTCAACCGAGGACAGGCCGGGCACGATCTCGGGCTGAATGGCCCACACGAAGGTGTCGCGGCTCACCCTCGCGCGGCCTCTCAGGGCTCGCGCTCCCGCGGCTGGCTGCGCGTCGAGCACCAGGTCGGTCGCCGTCTTCGACGCAGGCGCATTGGAGAAGAACACGCCAAGCGTGCCGTGGTCCATCTGCGGGTCGCTCTTGCCTCGATACTGGACGTCAACGACGATTCGAGCGCCGGCGGGCAGGCGATAGACGGTGCCGTCTGGCAGGCTCACGTACGGATGCCACGGCGTCCAGGTTCCAAGCCATTGGCCCGTGCCCTCGACGCTGAACACCGCGGCGCTGACGACGCGGCGATCGCCGGGCATGAACTCGAGCGCGCGCACCTGGCGCGGCGACCTCAGCCCGAGATCGACGACTGCTCTGGTGCTCCCCGATCGCAGCCCCGTGGTCTCGACATCGAGCGTCACGTCGGGCTCGCCGAATTGCCAGTGGTTCCCGTGGGGTGTGGCGCGCACGTCCTGCGGCGCGGCGGCCGTCGGGTCGACGACGTTGAGGAAGACCCTGCCGGCGTTGCGAGGTCCGAGCCCTTCCACCCACGACACGAGGAACTGCGATTCGCGCAGGGTCAGGCGGTTTTCGTTGACGAACTCGCCGTATCCGGCCACCGCCGACCACGGCGGCATGTGGCGGCGGAGCACCGACGCCCGCATCGAGCGGCCCTGCAGCCAGGTCTGCTCATAGGTGACCAGTGGAAACGACAACCCGTTGTCGGCGTGGCACATCACGCACCGCGCGTTCAGGATGCGCACGATCTCCCGATCGAACAGCACGGTCGTCGTCAGCGACGCGTGCGACGAGACCGTCCGCGGCCACGCCACGATGAGGCCGAACGTACACGCGAGCACACCGGCCGCCACCAGACGATTCATGGCCCGCTCACGTCGAACGTCGTCACGAACGTGTGGATCTTGTCGTGGCGCCGGAACTGCGTCCATGCCCGGTAGCGCCCCGGCTTGGGCATCAGTCCGTCGAAGACGACGCTCGGCCCGCCGCGCAGCGTCTCGAGATCGGCGCCCGGCGGGATTACGAACTGCGGCATCTCCTCGTCGTCGCTGCCAGGGACGATGTCGAGCGAGTGCGAGTGGACGTACTCGTTGAGGTCCTCGCTCATGATGAGCGTGTGGCCGAACGCCCCCAGGTAGGTCTGGAGGTCCGTGACCGGACGGCCGGTCGCGCTGTCGGTCAGCGAGAACTTCAGGTGGCCGTAGAGTCCGGCCGCGAAAGGGGCGGGATCGTAGCTGACCGTTGCCGTGAGGTCGTCGACCGTCTGGCGCCCGCTCGCCTCGAGGGCGAGCCGCGCGGAATCACCCGCGAGGTCCCCGGTGTAGCCCGCGGTGACCAGCGGCCGCGCGATGAACTGCGAGGCGCCTCCGGCCGGGAGAAAATCCGACAGCACTTTGTAGTAGCCCGGCTTCGGCAGCGTCACGTCGATGACCCACGTGCCATCGGCCTGAAGTTCAGGATGGATGTGCTGGAAGTGCGTCATGTCCTGGCTGATCACGAACAGGTGAAACTGCCGCTCGTGCACGGTCTCGAACTTGACGATCGGTTCGCCCGTGCCTGGATGGAAGACGCGGAAGCGCCACCGGGCCACGGTGCCGGCCTGCACCACGGCCGGCTCCGTCGTGAGCTCGAGTCCGTAGTCGCGCACGTCGAAAGGCGCGCCGCGCACCAGCGCCATGCCGCATCGCGGGCATCGTCCAGCGATGTCGAGCGTGTAGTCGGGGTGCATCGGGCAGACGAACGCGGTCGCTTCCGCATCGCTGACGGCGCCAGGCGCGGGCGTCTGCTGCGCGTGAACGAAGAGGGTGACGGCCCACAGCAGGGCCAGCGTCAGGATTGCGGCGGGCACCGCCCGTTTACCGATGTGGACTCGTCGCATTGCCCTCGTAGGTGCCGGTGCCGGGGCCAGGCAGCTCGTTGGCGCGAGGGCCCGTGTAGCGCGCCACATGCAGGCCGGTGTCGTTGTCCACCCAGTAGATCAGGCCGTCCTTGAAGACGGGATACGTGCGGGCGACCCCCTGCGGGACGGTCAGCGCATGGCCGACCTCGCGCGGTGAATACGGATTCGAAATGTCGATCACGCGGAGGCCGTGCGCGTACCAGGTGGTGAAGACCAGGTTCTTGAAGATCGTGGGGTTGTGGTTCTGCTGCGGAATGCGCCGGCGGGGTTGACCATTCGGTTCCGTGGTCGCCTGCGTGAGGCACTCGTCCACCTGATTGTCCGGGATGGCGAACGCGCCGACCATGATCGGGACGAGTTCTGATTCCACCGAGACCATGCGCGCGTAGTTGAGCGGACAGCCGCCGTTCTCGTCGCTCAGCCACACGTAGGCTGGGCGCCCCTTCGTGTTGCCGCGAACGCGGGCTGGACGGCCGGGCACGAAGACGGCGCTGTGCGTCCCGGTCGGCGTGGCGTTCACCGGCGGATAGACGTCGAAGCGCGATCGCGTCATCAGTACCAGGTAGCGTGCGGCCTTGGCCTCTGGCGGCGCGTTCGACGCGAGGTACGCCTTCAGGCCCGGATCGTTGTTCACGACCATGTGCAGGCAGTCGTTGGCGATGAGCGGCAGCCTGGCGGCGTCGATGACCCCGTTCACCGACGCAATGGTCGATCGCTGGTTGCAGCCAGCGGAGCCGGCGGCCAGCTGTGCGTTGCGCCCCTGCGCGACCGCCTGTGAATCGAGCACGTAGAATCCGGCCGTCGTGCCCGCCACGTACACGCGCTCGCCATCGTCGGTGACGGAGACCGAGTGGAGGCGATTCTGCTCGCGATTCTGGAAATTGCCGGCCTGACCGAGCGCGTTCTTCGAGTCGCTGAAATCCAGGAAGCGGCCATCTGAAAAGAGTCCGGTGGCGTCCGGCCGCTCGTCGATCGGCGGCCCGCCGACTTCCTGCAGCGTGAAACCCGCAAGCATCCTGGGCTTGGCCAGCATCTCGCCGGTGTCTTCGTCGGTGACGGCCATGACCAGCAGATCGGGAACCTTGAGGCCTGGACTCGTCGGGTCCGGCACCCCGCCGGTCCAATTCGTCATGTAGACGAGGATGCGGTTGGCGTTGGCGGGGTCGTGCCAGAGGAAGAACTCGTGCGACTGCGAGTAGAAGTCCACGACCTCACTCTTCGCG
>Ga0207675_100002688_pt1 | contig 17542 bp, 18 predicted proteins | sample KBSSwiS42_FD_184305 | JGI IMG/M metagenome (GOLD analysis project Ga0207675, IMG submission 184305) | Switchgrass rhizosphere microbial communities from Kellogg Biological Station, Michigan, USA - KBS Switchgrass S4-2 (SPAdes) (version 2) | ecosystem: Host-associated > Plants > Roots >... | reverse complement strand
GAAGCTGATGCCGTGGTCGGCGGTCACGACGACGAGCGCGCGGTCGTAGAGGCCGGTCCGCCGCAGACGGGCGACGAGCCTTCCGAGCACGCGGTCGGCGTAACCGAGCTGGAGCAGGTGGCGCTGCCAGTACTGGTCGACCGCAGCCTGGTTCCCGTTCCAGATCTCGTCGGGCCCCCAGCCCGGCGCCTGGCGGACCGAGTAGCGCCGGCCCGAGGGCAGGTATGCCCAGGGACTGTGGGGGAGCATGAAGTGGACGTACCAGAGCGACTCGCGCCGACCGGGCCGGAGCGACTCGACGAAGGCCGGATCGAGCTCACCGGGATCGCGGTGCGAGCTTGCGTCTCGGAGAAAGTTGTCCCAGCCGTTCGCGATCGACGGGATTCCATCGGTCAGGTCGTCCGGGAGCAGTTGGTGCAGGTAGACGACGCCGGTGTCTTCGGCGAGGCCGCGCATTCGACCGCTGAACGAGCCTTCGAGGCCGGGGCAGAGCTTGGGCGGGCAAAGGTGGGTCTGGTCGTCGACTACGTGCAGCTCGGACGCGCCACCGACGAGGGTGAAGAGGTTCTGGCGGTGGTCCGTGTAGACGGGTAACTCATCCGCACGCGGGAACCGGCCTGTGAGGATCGACGGAACCGCGTGCGTCGTCCCCTCGGCCACCGTGCTCGTATTCGCGAACCAGGTCGAGCCCGCGGCGAGGGCGGCGAAGTTGGGGAAGCGAACGGCGTCGATCCTGCCGTGCGCATCGAGCAGCGAGTTGACCGGAAGCTCGTCGAAAGCGACAAGAAGCACCGGAACCTGCGCTCGCTCACCGGCCGCGAGGGCGTTGTCGGTGCCGGTGAACGTCAGTCGAGAGGCATCGGAGCTCAGAAGGAAGAGCGCGAGGAAGAGGAGGGGAGCCGGCGCGAGGACGGTGAGCACGAGTCGCACTCCGGCGAGCCGCAGGTACGCGAGCGCGGCGGCTGTCCCGACCGCGGCGGCCATCGCGACGAGTACCCAGCCGGCCCAGCCCGCGCCGCGAATCCCCTGGAGGACGAAGAGCCCGACGAGCCCCCCGACGAAGACCACGTGAACGACCGCCCTCGGCGGCTGCGGGACGAGCGCCTCGATCCCCGTCAGGATCGCCGGCGGAACGAACAGCAGCACGAAGGCGAACAGCACCACGTCCCAGCGCGTCGAGCCGCGCGCGGCGAAGAACTCGCCGTTGTTGCCGAGCAGGTCGAACAGCGGCTGCGCCACGGCGAACGCCCAGAGGACGAGCAGGTGGAGCGCGGCGATCCGGAGACGCATGGTCAGACCCGAGGCCGTGCGAGGTAGAGCGTGCGTGTGCCCGCCGAGAGCTCCTCTTGCCGCTCGAGCTCGAAGGCCCCACGCAGCGCCCGTTCGAACTGGTCGCGACCGTAATCCTCGTGCGTCTCGGCCCGCTTGGCGGCGAGTAGTCGCTGCACCATCGGGTCGTCGCGCCCCGCGAACTCGATCACGAGCCGCGAGTCGAGCCCGCGGAGCCAGCGCACGAGCTCCGCGAACGGCACGTTGCGGCCGATGGCCAGGTGGTGTACGAGGGCGAGGCAGAGGACGAGGTCGGGCCGGCCGCGCTCTTCGAGCCTCCGCCGCTCCACGCCGCGCCAGCCGCGTCCGGGTGACGGGTCGGCGAGGTCGACCACGAGCGGGAGGATCGTGCGCGAGCCCTCGCCGCGCAGTGCCGCGAACAGCTCGCCGACCACCCGCTCGTCGCCGTCGACTGCGACCACGTTGTCGGCGTTCACGGCGCGGGCGAAGCGACCGTCGTTGGCGCCGAGGTCCCACGCGAGCCGTGCATGGCCGGCCTCTCGCACGAAGCGCTCCTTGCGCTGAGCGTCCTCGTCGCTGTACGGCGCGGCCTCGCGGTACCCGGCCCAGGTCGAGCGTCCGCGGCGGGGTCTGAGCCTTCCGACGAGCTTCCGGAGCCGGCGGACATTCGCCTGAATCAGCTCCTTGCGGAAGCCCGATGCCTTCAGCTCGGCGCGAACATCGCCGGTCCGGCCGGCGTGCTTCGCCTCCAAGCGGTCGTGCAGGATCACGTGCGTGAGGACGCCGCGCCTGAAACGCGGGAGCAGCGCCCGGGCCTGCGAAGGCTCGATTCCCTCGAGGCTGCCTCTGAGCCACGCCTGCGGCGTGATCCCCCGGTAGGCCTGCAGCAGCAGCGGATAGAGGAACAGCGTGCAGAACTGGCGGTATCCGGCCCAGGGCTCACCATCTCGCAGCCGCTCGAAGGAGCCCACGTCCACGAAAACCGGCTCCGAGCCGTGCCACTGCACGTTGTAGGGGCTGCCGTCTTTCAGGACGAACCCGTCGGCCAGCGCCTCGTCGAGGAGTCCCAGCTGGAGGAGCGCCGCCTCGCGCAGCATTTCGAACGGCCACTCGTATGGGTAGGAGACGAATGGCACCCGCTCGTGGCGCAACAGCCCGGGCGAGATCTCCTCGGTGGCGACGATGCGGCCATCCTCGAGCGCGCGGCGGAAGAAACGCGTGCTCTCGAGCGCCGCCCAGTCCTGTTGAGCCCGCGGTGACAGCTCCCGCAGCACGTCGCCCTCGGGTGAGTAGACGACGCGCGCTTCGGGGTCGCGGAAGGATGCCGGCTCGGGGGTGCGGCTAGCTGTCGTCGTCATCCCTGCGAATCCGCAGGGTGCGAAGCAGCCGCCGCCAGCCCATCTTCGCGGTCACCCCGATGGCTGCGACCCCACCGAGGATGATCTGGAGCAGCAGGCTCCCGGAGCCGGGGTCGAGGTAGGCGAAAGGGGTCACGCGGAGCTGAATTGTGCCAGGACGGTCACGGGCTCGCCACGAGGCAGTGCGGGGAGACGAGCAGCGCAACGCGCTCGAGCAAGGCGCGGTCGTCCTCGCCGAAGGCCGCTGGGCGGTCGGAATCGATGTCGATCTCGCCGACCACGCGCCCCTCATGGGCTATCGGGACGACGATCTCCGACCGGGTCGAGGGGAAGCAGGAGAGATAGCGCGGGTCTGCGTTCACGTCGTCGACGACCTCGGTCCGGCCGGTGGCCGCAGCAGCGCCGCAGATGCCCTCGCCGACCGGGATGCGCACGTGCTCGGTCGCTTCCGGCCCCGTCCACGGCCCGAGCACGAGGTCGTCTCCTTCGACGAGGTAGATCCCGACCCAGGAGTAGTAGTCGAACTGGTCGTGCAGCACGTCGACCACCGCGCGCAGGACGTCGTCCGCCTCGCCGCCGCGGTTCACGATCCGGTCGATCGCCTCCAGAGCGCCGCTGTGGCTCACGCCTCGAGGTCCGTTCCTTCGAACGCGCCGATCGTGTCGCGGTACGACTCGGGGATGCGGCAGGCCTTGCGCTCGGCGAGGTCCACGAGGACGAGCGTCTGCTGCGCGGTCACCATCAGCACATCGTCCTCGTCGTAGGCCGCGCATTCGTAGGTGACGCTCGTGCGACCGATGCGAGCGGTGCGGACGAAGACCTCGATCAGGTCGTCGAAGCGAGCAGGCGCGAGGTACTCGATCGTGTTGGCGCGCATCACGAACTCGCTCTCGCCGTCGGGCTGTGTTTCGAGCAGCTCGAGGTGCCGGTGGTACTCGACGCGCGCGCTGTCGAAGTAAGGCAGGTAGCGCCCGTAATAGACGATCCCCTGGGCGTCGGTATCGGAGAAGCCGACGCGCGTGAACGAGGCGTATTTGAAGGGCGGCTTGCGGTCGGTCACGTGCCCGAGCTCGACCGTCACGAGCGGATCACCTCGAGGACTTCGTCGCGCTTCGACTCCATCAGCTCTTTCGACCGAGCCTCGAGGTTGAGGCGCAGCAGCGGCTCGGTGTTCGACGGCCGCACGTTCATGTGCCAGTCCTCGGCGTCGACGGAGACTCCGTCGAGGTGGCTGATCCGGCCCTCCGGGGCGAAGCGCTGCTCCAACTCCCGCAGCTTCAGGGCCACGTCCGGTACGGGCGTGTTCAGCTCGCCGGTGATGAAGTAGGTCTCTCTGAAAGGTCGGAGGATCTCCGAGAGTTTCTGGCCCCGCTTCGAGACGAGCTCGAGCATGAGCAGGAACGGGACGACGCCCGAGTCGGCCTGTGAGAAGTCACGGAAGTAGTAGTGGCCGGAGACCTCGCCGCCGAAGGTCGCAGCCTCTTCGCGCATGCGCTGCTTGATGTAGGCATGGCCGACCCGGTTCATGAGCGGGATCCCGCCCGCGCGCTCGATCGTCTCCGGAACCGCCCAGCTCGCGCGCACGTCGTAGATGATCTTTGCGCCCGGTTCCTTCTCCAGCACGAGCTCTGAGAAGAGCGCGGTCACGAAGTCGCCGGGGACGAACTCGCCGGTGTCGTCGACGAAGAAGCAGCGGTCGGCGTCGCCGTCGAACGCGGCCCCGAAGTCGGCCGCCTCCTCGAGCGTCTTGCGGACGATGAACTCGCGGTTCTCGGGGAGCAGTGGATTCGGCGCGTGGTTGGGGAAGGTGCCGTCGGGCTCGAAGAAGCAGCGCACCGCCTCGAGCTGGGGCAGCCGCTCCAGCACCGGCGGGAGCATCACGCCGGCCATGCCGTTTCCCGCGTCGATGACGATCTTCAGCGGTTCGATCGCTTCGATGTCGACGAACGAGAGAACGCGGTCGACGTACTGCTGCCAGATGTCGTAGCGCTCGACATGTCCCGGGGTCAGACCCTGGCTCGTGTCCGAGAGAGCCATGGCCCGGTCGCGGATCTCCAGCAAGCCCGACTCGCCGCCGACGGGAAGCGCGCCGGCGCGGACGATCTTCAGGCCCGTGTACTCCTTGGGGTTGTGCGAAGCCGTGACCGCGACCCCGCCGTCCAGTCCGAGCTCTCCCACGGCGAAATAGAGCATCTCGGTGCCGACGAGCCCGAGCTCGAGCACGTCGGCGCCGGCCTCGGACGCGCCGCGGATCACCGCCTCCGCCATCGACGGCGAGGTGACGCGCATGTCGTGCCCGACTGCGATTCGCTTCGTCTCGAACACCTCGACGAACGCCCGGCCTATCCGATATGCGCCATCCTCGTCTAACTCTCGTGGATAAATGCCCCGGACGTCGTACGCCTTGAAGACCTTTGGGTCGAGCATCGCGCTGATGCTAATGGCGGGGCTGCTCGTGGGTGGAGGAGCTGGAGCCACGCCGGCCGCCGCGAAGAAGCGGCTTATCCCGGCCGTCGTCGCCACGGGAACGTACGGCTACGGGATGCCGCCCGAGCAGGAGTTCGTGAAGCTCGACCCGCGGACCCTTCGGCAGGTCGGGCACTCGGCCCCATTGGGGAAAGACTTCCTCGGGTTCTCCGGCGCTGTTGAGTCGCGCGATGAGAGCCGACTGGCCCTACTCACGTACCACTTGCTGCAGTTCATAGACCCAAGCGTTCCGATCATGACCGGAAGCCTCCCTGGCGGGCTCGATTCGGGCGACGCCGTGCCGTACTTCTCCGGCCCTTGGGTCTGGCCAACACCAAACCGGCTCGTCGGGCTCGGCTTGGGCGGAGAAGTGCTTGCCGTCGATCCGACGATCCCCGCGCTCGTGGGCCGATGGGACAGCGGCAACTCGTCGGTCATCGATGCTGTGGTTGGCAAGCGGCGTTTGGTGGTCGCCGAGGAGTCCGGCTTGGGCAGTCCGCTACGTCTCGTCTCATACGGAACCGATGGCCCCAAGGCGTCCTTGACTCTCGGCTTGATCCGTTCAGGTGTCGAGACCGGCCGCTGGCTAGGTCTTCCGCCTCTGGCCCGGCGGGCGGTAGAGGTCTCCCGCCAGGCACTCGCCGAAAGTGCTGGGATCACCCGATCCGAGACGGAGACTCTCGCGATCACGCCTGGGTACTGGAGCGAGCCATTTCCGCCGCCTGATTCCTCGTGCGGGCCGCGGCAGGACCGCATCGGCGTCTCGGTCGGGAGCATTGTCGCCGGGTACGCGATCGTGCTCCGGGCGCGCGGAGAGCGCTTCCGGTACCACGTGTTCCTTCACGGTCCCGCGGCTCTCTGCGCGCGGGATCCCGATGCAACTGCGTCGCCCGTTCCAGCGAACAATCTCCTCAACGCGCCGGCAGGGACGTCCTACGGCTATCGCATCGTGCCCGGTGAAGTGGATGGGCGCGTGCTCGTGCTCACTCCGGACGGGCGAGTCGCTCGCGCAAATCCGAGCAGCGGGAGGCTCGACTACCTCGTCCTCCGGCGGGCACTCGGTCCGCCCGGGACAAGGCTGTTCGACTCCGGCCGTCTCGGACCAGGCCGGATCGCCGTCCAGGTGTCGCGGAAACGAGGCGGCGCGATCGTGCTCGTGGATCTCGGCGGACGCACCGTTCGGGCGGTGGTCCGCGATCCTCTGAACTGCCGATCGCTCGAGCCGGCTCGGGGTCTCGCCCTCGTCTACGGCCCTTCGGGTCAGAAGGCGTGCCGCGGTCTTTCCGCATACAACGCAGCCGGGAAGCTGCGCTTCAAGCTTTTCCGGACGCGAAGCATCGTCGAGGTGCAGGTCTCTCGAGGTCTCGCGTACGTGCGCCCCCGACCGACGAGCGAAGAGATCTTCGCCGCCGAACGCACGCCGATATGGGTTGTCGAACTCAGCAGCGGACGCGTGTTGCGGGCGCTTCATCCAAAGCGCCCGATCAGGCTGCTGCCGCTCCCCTGAGTTCGGTTTGGGCGATTCGAGGGAAGCTGCGGCGGGCCGAATTCGTTCCTACACTTGAGGCATGGAACGCAAGCTTGCCACGGTCCTGTTCGTCGACCTCGTGGATTCGACGGCCCTCGTAAGGGGCGCCGATCCCGAGGTCGTGCGCCGCCGTGTCCAGACCTTCTTCGAGCGCGTCTCGCATTGCGTGGTTACCCACGGCGGGATCGTGGAGAAATTCGCCGGCGACGCGGTCATGGCGGCCTTCGGGATCCCGCAGGCCCACGAGGACGACGCGGAGCGCGCCGTGCGCGCGGGGCTCGCGATCATGGACGCGGTCGACGAGCTCGAGCTCGAGGCCCGGGCCGGGATCGAGTCCGGAGAGGTCGTCGCGGACGACAGCGAATCGACCTTCGCCACCGGTGAGGCAGTCACGCTAGCGGCGCGACTCGAGCAGGCCGCCGAGCCCGGGCAGCTCTTGATCGGACCGGCTGCGCACCGCCTGACCCTGGGACGTGTCGAGGTCGAAGACGTCGGTCCCGTCGACCTGAAGGGCCTCGATCGGCAGATCTGGGCCTGGCGAGCCACGGGTACGAGCGGGAGCGGCTCGCGGCCGCACCAGCAGGCACCGCTCGTCGGGCGCGACTCCGAGCTCGAGCTCCTGGTGAACACTTATGAGCGCGCCCTGCGCGACAAGCGCGCCCACCTCTTCACGATCTACGGCGAGCCTGGTGTCGGCAAGAGCCGGCTCGCGCACGAGTTCAGCGAGGGGCTCGAAGGCGCCACCGTTCTCGCGGGCCGCAGCCTTCCGTACGGCGAGGGCGTCACCTACTGGCCGCTGGCAGAGATGGTCAAGTGCGCGGCCGGGATCGTCGACGACGACCCGCTCGACGTCGCGATCGAGAAGCTGCGCGACTTCTGCGAGGACGAAGCCGTCGCTGATCTGCTCGGGCTCGCTTCCGGGGTGCTGGAGGCGGTTCAGGCCGAGCGGAGCCAGCAGGAGATCGCCTGGGCTGCGCGCGAATGGGCGCAGCGGCTCGGGCAGGAGCAGCCGCTCGTCCTCATCTTCGAGGACATCCACTGGGCCGAGGAGCCGCTCCTGGAGCTGATCGAGCATCTGGCCACGTGGGTGCGCGAGGCGCCGCTTCTCCTGATCTCGCTCGCGCGACCGGAGCTGCTCGACATTCGGCCCGGCTGGGGCGGTGGCCGCGTCCGCGCGACCGCAATCGAGCTAGAAGCGCTCGGTCCGATCGAGAGCGAGGAGCTCGTGGATGCGCTGATGACCGACGGCACGCTCAGCGAGGCCGACCGACAGCAGTTGCTTGCGAAGACCGAGGGCAACCCGCTCTTCCTCGAGGAGACGGTGCGGATGCTGGACGAGGACGGCACCGCAGAGATCGGCCGGATCCCGGACACGCTTCAGGCGCTGATCGCGGCTCGCATTGACCGGCTGGCACCTGAGGCGAAGTCGCTTCTGCAGCGCGCCGCAGTGATCGGCCGAATCTTCTGGGAGAGCGCGCTCCTACACCTTTCGCCAGAGCTCGAATCGATTGACGCGCAGCTGGAAGACCTGCTGCTGCGCGAGTTCGTTCTCGACGAGCCTCGGAGCTCGATCAGGGGCGAGACCGCGTTCAAGTTCAAGCACGTCCTGATCCGGGAGGTCGCGTACTCGGGTCTCTCCAAGTCGGCGCGGGCCGAGCACCACGCGCGTTTCGCCGAGTGGCTGAAGGAGCGGGCCGGCGAGGAGCTGCTCGAGATCCGGGCCTTCCACCTCGACCGGGCGACCGCTCTGCTCGCGGAGCTCGATGGGTCGGCGCCGGTGGAGCTCCAGCGGGAGGCAGCCGAGGCGCTGACTGAGGCCGGGCTGCGCGCGTTCGCCCGTGAGGCAAACCGCTCCGCGCGGCAGCTCCTCGTGCGCGCGGTCGAGCTCGAGCCCACGTTGCGCCGCCGCTACCTGGCCGCCCGCGCGGCGGACCGGCTCAGCGACCTGCCGGCAGTCTCGCGCGAGATGGAGGAGGTGCTCGCCGCCGCGATCGACGCCGGCGACCGCTGGACGCAGGGTCGCGCGCTCGTGACCCTAGCCGAGGCCGTTGTCCTGCGCGACGCCGACGTGGTGGCCGCCGAGGAGATGATCGACCGGGCGCTCGAGGTCTTGGAGCCCGACGATCTCACCGGCCGTTTCCGAGCCCTCCGCGCGAGCGCCACCATCGCCTGGACGAGCGGCGACCTCGCCAAGGAGGAGCGGGTGATGCAAGAAGCGATCTCGCTGGCGCGGCAGGCCGGGCGGAAGGACTTCGAGAGCGAGGCCGCCGACGAGCTCGCGAGCGTCTACCTCGCCCGTCTCGAGCTCGACAGGGCGCAGCCGCTGATCGAGCAGGCGATCTTGCTCGCAGAGGAGAGCGGGAGCGCCGAGGCCCGCGGCCGGGCGCTTCGCTTCGCAGGCCAGCTCCATCTTTACCGCCGGGAGCTCGACGACGCCGAGGCCGCACTCGCTTCGGCCCGCGACTACCTCGCCGAGGCGGGAGCCGCGTGGGCGCTCGGGCGGACGCTCAACTTCTCGGCCTGGGCGGCGCGGCACAAGGGCGACCTGCCCAAGTCCGAACGGCTCTACCGCGAGTCGATTCGAATCCTCGCCCCGCTCGAAGACCGGGTGACACTGTGCGAGAGCCAGCGGGGCCTCGCCGAGCTTCTGTTGCTCGAGGGTCGCGTCGACGAGGCCGAGCGTTTCGCGCTCGCCGCCCGGGAGACCGTCGGCCCGCACGACCTCACCTCGCTGTCGACGACGACCATGTCGCTCGGGCTCGTGCGCGCGGCGCAGGGCCGCGACGAGGAGGCCGAGCAGTTGCTGCGAGCGGCGTACGAGCCGATCGAGGCAAGCGAGCACCGGCTGCACCAGGTGGGGGCCCTCGAGGCGCTCGCTCAGTTCCTGCGCGACCGCGGCCGCGAGGACGAGGCCGCCGAGCTCGACGAGCGCCGCGCGGCTCTTCTCGACGACGCGGCCAACGCCGCGCGAATCGCCTGATCCGACTTCAGGTCGGGCGACTCCGAGATCACCGTGGCCGCGCGCTCGAAGCGCTGCAGCGCTTCGCCGAGCGGATCCGCGCGCAGCGTTCCCTCGCCGTACGGGAGGTGCTTGGTCTCGTTGCGGTTCGCGTAGGCGATGTCGGAGAAATGGATGTGGAAGGGCGCGTCCGCCTCGAGCACCTCGTCGACGGCCTCCAACGCCGCGGCGAACGGCTCGACGTCGGTGTAGGCGCCGTCGCTCGTGGCGTGCATGTGCGCGAAGTCGAGTACGGGGCGAACCCAGCCGGAACGCCGCGAGATCTCGACCACGTCGTCGAGGCTCCCGAAGTCGCGGACGCGGCCCATCACCTCGATCCCGAACGGCACGACGCGGCCCTTGCCCTCGAGCCGCGTGCGCAGCTCTGCCAGCTGCTTGGACACGGCCGAGATCGCGGCCCTGTGCGTGCGTCCGAGCAGAAAGCCGGGATGGAAGACGACGAGCTTCGCGCTCGCGGCCACCGCGATCCCGGCCGAGTGATCCAGCATCCCGACGGCCATGCGGAACTTCTTGTCGCGCTCGAGGTGACCCATGAACCCCGCGATCGGCGCGTGGACGGAGAGAACGATCCGCGCCTTGCGCGCGAGCTTGCCGAACTCCTCGGCCCACTCGTAGTCCATCCAGAAGCCGCCCGCGAAGTCGATCTCGCAGGCGTTGAACTTCTGCTCGCGAAGCAGCCGGACGGCCTCCTCGGGGCTCTTACGGGACGGAACTTCGGCCGGGCCGAAGTGAAGCGGTGCCACGCGCCAACGCTAACCGTGCGAGCTCGTTTGTGCCGTGACGCCGGGTCCCGGATGATGCGCGCGTGAGCGAGCACGCGGTCTTGACGCGGCTGGTCTTCGGATCGCGCCGGACGATTGCCGGGACGGTCTACGGCACCATCGTCGTCCTCGCCGCGCTTGCGGCCGGAGGGAAGGCGTTCCAGAACGATCTCTGGCACCTGATCGCGATCGTGGACGTCACGGTGCTCGTGCTCTGGATCGCCCACGTCTATTCGCACGGGCTGGGGGAGAGCCTTCAGCTCGGCAGGCGTCTGGACGCCGCAGAGCTCGGGGCGATCGCCGGACGCGAGTTCGCGATTCCCGTGTCCGCCGTGGCCCCGACTGCGATCCTGGTCCTCGGCGCTCTTGGACTCTTCGAGAGCGGCACCGCGGTGTGGCTCGCGGTCGGTATCTGCGTGGTAGCTCTGGCGGTCCAGGGACTGCGGTACGCCCTGCTCGAGCGCCTAGGCACCGTCGGTACGCTCGTCTCGGTCGCGCTCAACCTCGCTCTCGGCCTCACCATCGTGGGTCTCAAGGTCGTCGTGACGCACTGAGGCGGATGCCGTCCGAGGGTGCATCTACCCTCAGCGCATGGCCAAGCGCCCTTCACGAATCGACCTGCTCGAGCTCGATATCGACCTCCGCCTCGCCGACCTCTGGCGGGAAGCCGCCGACATCGGCGAATGGAATCTCGATGTCGTCGCCGCCTTCATGCGCGCGGCCTACGGCAAGGGCTACTGCGACGCTTTGACCGAGGACAATCCGGGCAGCCTTTGCGAGGAGCACGGGTACCGGATCCCGACGCGGCGCACCGAGCCTGCTCGCGAGCTCTAGCAAGCCTCTTTACACTTCCGTCGTGGCCCGGAACCGTCGTTCCGTCCGGCTCGTGCTCGCGCTCTCGGTCGCGGCCGTGCTCGCGGTCTTCCTGCTGTACGTCTCGATTGCGGGCGGGCGCACCGCACAGGTCAAGCCAAGCCAGCTGGCAGGGCACACCGAGAACGTCAACCTCGTGGGCAGGGTCGTCGGCCAGGCTCGCGGCACCGGCTACTCGAAACCGGGGCTGCGGTTCAAGGTCGGTGACATCAAGGGCAGCGCCACGGTGCCCGTCGTCTATCACGGCAGCGTCCCGGATCAGTTCAAGACAGGCCGCGACGTGGTCGTCTCGGGGCGCTACGCAAACGGCGTCTTCGTCGCGAAGCGCGACTCGCTCGTGACGAAGTGCCCGTCGAAGTACTCGCCGAAGAAGGCGTAAATGAGCATCTGGCTCGTTCTGGGCGCCCTGCTCGCCGTGGCGTGCGTGCTGCTCGTGGCGCGCCCGTTCCTACGGGAACCGGTTGCCGAGAACGACCGCCTCGAAGAGCCGGGGACGCGGGAACAGGAGCGAATCGCGCTCGAGGAGGAGCGCGACCGCGCGCTCGCGGCGCTCAAGGAGCTCGAGTTCGACCACCGCACGGGCAAGGTCTCCGACGAGGACTACCGCGCGCTCGTCGGGCCCTTGCGCCGGCGCGCCGCCGAGCTGCTGCGCGCCCTCGAGCCGGCGAAGTCGCGGCAGGAGCGCGTCCGTGCCGGCCGCGGCTGAGTGTGTCAATTGCGGCTGCCGACTGCCGCAGCGGAGCAGCTTCTGCCCCGAGTGTGGTCAGCGGGTCGGGAACGGGCCGGATGAGACCACGGTGGAGGCGTTGCCGACCCACGAGACCGGGCCGGTTCCGGTCGAGCTGAGCACGGTTGAGCCGCGCTTCTTCGGGGTCACACCACCCGCGGCCGTCCTCGCCCTGGCGGCGGCCTCGCTGGCGCTCGGAATCGCGTTGCTTGCCACCGGCCACGCGATCGTCGGAGGCGTGCTGCTCGGCGTTGCGGTGGTGTTCGCGGCCTTCTTCGTCGAGCTCGCCAGGCGGGTGCCCGACGCTCGGGTGGTGCGGCTTTCGACCGGGGCCGTCGGGACCATCCGCGCCCACGCGGGCCTGGCGGTGGAGACCGTGAGTGCGCACTCGAGCGCGCGCCTCGAGCTGTTCCGGCTGCGTCGCGAGCTGGCGGATTTGGGTGCTGAGCGGGGAGAAAGCATGCGCGCTCTCGGCGAGGCGGTGTACGCTGGCGACGAGGAAGGGATCGAATCGGCCCGCTCGCGGCTGGAGGAGCTCGACGGGCTGGTCGCGGCAAAGGAGGAAGAGATGGAGCAAACGGCCGCAGGCGCGATGGAGCGAATCCAGCGTGCCCAGATCCAGGTGCGGCCGACGCAGATCGAGACTCCGGCGCCGATCCCGGAGCCGTTTCCGGAGCCGAGCCCTCCTCCTCAACCGGTGCCCGTGCCGGAGCCGACGCCTGAGCCATCCGAGCCGCCCGGCCCGACCACTGTGCCGGAGCCGGGTCCGGAGCCGAGCCCGCCGCCGCAAGGGGGCTAAGCCCCCCTTCTCCGGGCAGGGACGTCCGCCCGGCCGCCGAAGGTTCTTCGAATGCGCATGCGCCGAGTCGTTCCGGTTGTCGCGCTGCTGCTGGCCGTCGTCGCGACGCCCGCGAGCGGCGACGTCGGCAGCCGAAAGCAGCGGATCGACGCGCGTCTCCAGGCCGTCCAGGCCAAGATCGCCCGCGCCGAGCAGCGTGAGCGCGACCTGGCCACCGAGATCGCCTCGGTCAACAGCGAGATCCGCGGTCTGGCGACACAGGTCGGAGTCGTCTCGACGCGTCTCGCGCCGCTCGAGCGTGATCTCGCCCTGCACAAGGAGAAGCTCGACCGACTGAACGAGCTCTTCCGCGTGCAGACGGACCGGTTCGAGTTCTACCGCCACGAGTACGCGGTGCTGCTCGACCGACTGGGAAACCGGGTGATCGACCTCTACGAGGGCGGTGAGCCCAACTCGCTCGAGGTGCTCCTCTCGGCCAAGACCTTCACCGATCTGATCTCGCAGGCCGAGTACGTCGACGCGATCGGCACACAGGACAAGCAGATCGCGGACCAGGTCGGGACCGCGAAACAGCGCGTCCACCGGCAGCGGGAGCACACGAAGCGCTTCCGCGCCCTTGTGGCCGCCGAGACGAGAACGATCGCGATCAGGGCCGGCCAGGTGCGCGCGCTGCGCGATCAGCTTCTCGCGAGCGAGAACCGCCTAGCCTCTGCGCGCGCCTCGAAGCGGGAGAGCCTGCGCAACGTCAAGGAGAGCAAGCAGGAGTTCCTGAGCGAGGCCGCCGGGCTCGCGCGGGCCAGCGCCTCGCTTGCCGCCCAGATCGCATCGGCGCAGTCGAGTCACTCCTACTCGCCGCCGGGAGACGTGACGCCGTCGGCCGCGGGCTTCATCTGGCCGGTCAACGGCCCGGTGACGAGCGGATTCGGGGAGCGCTGGGGCCGCATGCACGAAGGCATCGACATCGGCGTCGGCTACGGCACGCCGATCCACGCGGCCGCCTCCGGCCGGGTCATCTATGCGGGCTGGATGGATGGGTACGGCAACCTCGTCGCGATCGACCATGGACGCGGGATCTCGACCGCGTACGGACACCAGTCGAGCATTGCGGTCAGCAACGGCGAAACGGTCTCGCAGGGCCAGGTGATCGGCTACGTGGGCTGCACCGGCCACTGCTTCGGGCCGCATCTGCATTTCGAGGTCCGCATCAACGGCGCTCCGGTCGACCCCCTCGGCTACCTCTAGTCACGTGGGGGAGCCCCTGGTTTCCCCACGAGCCCCCTCCTTGAGATCCGCATCTCGGCTCGGCCTGTTGCTGGCGCCGGCCCAGGGTCCCGGAGAGCTGGCGTTCTTGGCGTGGTGAGCCTCCCGCCGGGCCTAGCCCGGCTCCGGCGGCGACTCGAAGTGACCCGAAATGCGTTAATCGTTTCCGGTGGCTGCTCGTCAAGTGCCAGGCCTTGTCGGACTGGCCCTAGAAGATCCCGAACGTCTGGGCAAGCAGAAAGACGTTCAGGGCCGAGATCAGGGTGGCGACCAGGATGGCGACAGCAGTCGTCGTCCGCTTGTTCACGAGCGTGCCCATCAGGTCACGGCGGCTCGTGAAGTAGACGAGCGGAACCAGCGCGAACGGGATCCCGAACGAGAGGATCACCTGGCTGATCACGAGCGTGCGCGTCGGGTCGAGCCCGATCGCCGCGACGATGAGCGCGGGCACCATCGTCACCAGTCGGCGCACGAAGACCGGGATCCGCCGCTGGACGAAGCCCTGCATCACGATCTGGCCGGAGAGCGTGCCCACCGTCGAGCTCGACAGGCCCGACGCGAGCAGCGCCAGGGCGAAGAGCGTGCTCGAGGCTCCGCCGAGGATCGGCGCCAGGGTCTCGTGCGCGGTCTCGAGCGAGTCGACGTTGGTGATGCCGGACTTGTAGAAGACGCTCGCGGCCATCACCAGCATCGCCATGTTGATCAGCCCAGCGATTGACATGGCGATCAGCACGTCGATCTTGGTGTAGCCGAACAGCCGCCGCGCCTCGTCGTCGTTGCGCGGCACGATGCGGTTCTGCATCAGCGCCGAATGCAGGTAGATCACGTGCGGCATCACGGTCGCGCCGAGGATTCCGACCGCGAGCAGGACGGACTCGCTGCCGGCGAACGCCGGCGTGACCGAGTGCTGCAGGACCGTTCCGAGCGGCGGGCGGGCGTAGAAGAGCTCGGCGACGTACGACACGCCGATCACGCCGACGAAGGTTGCGATCACCGCCTCGAACGTGCGCAGCCCGAAGCGCTGGAGCCCGAGGATTACGAGGGTACAGACGCCGGTGACCAGCGCCGCGGGGAACAGCGGCCAGCCGAAGAGCAGCTGGAAGCCGAGAGCCGCGCCCAGGAACTCGGCGAGGTCGGTGGCCATCGCTATCAGCTCGGCCTGGATCCAGAGGCCTCGCGAGGTGCGGCGCGAGAACTGCTCTCGGCACACCTCCGGGAGATTGCGCCCGGTAGCGATGCCGAGCTTCGCCGACAGCGTCTGGATCAGCATCGCCATCAGGTTCGAGACGAGGATCACCCAGCAGAGCGTGTAGCCGTACTTCGAGCCACCGGCGATGTTCGTCGCGAAGTTGCCCGGATCGATGTAGGCGACACAGGCGACGAACGCGGGCCCGAGGAAGGGAAGAATGCGGAAGGGCCGCGGAAACCCGCGAAGCGCCTGGTCTACCGCTTTGACGTTGCCGGTGGCGAGCGAGTCTGCGCGCGTCGCCATCATGCACTGATTGTAGCGAAGAAGTTAGGCGTGCCTAAACTTTTGCGAGGCGCAGGTCGGGCAGGTTGCGCCAGCGCTCGTCGACGTCGAAGCCGTAGCCGACGAAGAACTCGTCCGGCACGGTGAAGCCGACGTAGTCGACCGGCAGGTCGTCCACGAGGCGCCGGTACGGGCGGTCGAGCAGCGCCGCCACCCGCAGGCTCTCGGGCCGGCGCAGGTCGAACAGCTTGAGCAGGTAGTTGAGCGTGAGGCCCGTGTCGACGACATCCTCGACGAGCAGCACGTCGTGTCCGGCGAGCGGGATCACGGTGTCCTTCAGCAAGCGGACGCGGGAGTGGCCGCCGGTGTCGGCGCCGTTGTAGCCGGCGAGCTCGACGAAGTCGACCTTGTGCGAGGTCGGGATCGCACGCGAGAGGTCGGTCAGGAAGACGAAGCTCGCCTTGAGGAGCGCGATCAGCAGCAGGTCCTTGCCTGCGTAGTCCTCGGCGATCTGCGCGCCAAGCTCTCCGACGCGTGTCTCCAGCTCCCCAGCCGAGAGGAACACGTCGCCGACTCGAGGGTCGGAGGCGCCTATGAGGCCAGGTCGAGCCGGTATCGCTGGGCGAGCCGCTCGATGTCGCGCTTGTAGAAGAGCTTGACCTGGACGTCGGGGTAGCGCTCGCGGAGTTTGCGCAGCTTGCGGTTCTTCCGCGTCACGAGGCGCTGCTTCATCATCGTGATCTCGAGGAAGAGGTTCTGCTCCGGGAGGTAGAAGTCGGGCGTGAACGCCTCGGTCACGCGCCCGTCGTCGTCCTGCTCGAGCACGAAGGAGCGCGGCTCGTAGGCCCAGGGAACGCCGTAAAAGTCGAGCACCTTGGCACATTCGCGCTCGGCCTCGTTGGCGAACCGCGGCGTTTTCTCACCGCAATACGCCTGGAAATCGCCGATTTCCGCCACCTGGCCGAAGAGTAGCAACGCCTGCGGACGCGACAGATCCTGGCGGTTGGAGTCGGCGGTTCGGCGCTCTTCTAACCCGTCAGGCGGGCCTCTAGGCCTGAAATACACTTCGAGCATGCCGGAAGGTCGAAACGGCAACTCGCTCACGATCGCGCAGATCTCCGACATTCACTGCGGAGGTCCCGACTTCGTGCCGAGCCTTCTTGAGCGGGCGATCCGAGAGATCAACGACCTGGAACCCGACATCGTCATCTGCTCGGGCGACCTCACCACGTTCGGCTTCAAGCACGAGTACGCGCTCGCGCGGACCTACCTCGATCAGGTCGAATGCGAGTCGGTCGTGGTGATCCCGGGCAACCACGACTCGCGCAACGTCGGCTACGTGCACTTCGAGGACATGTTCGGAGACCGCAACTCGGTGCTGCGGCTCGGCGGCGTGACCGTGGTCGCGGTGGACTCGACCGAGCCGGACCTCGATCACGGCCAGATCGGGCGCGGCCGCTACCGGTGGATCGAAGAGCAGTTCATGGACGCCGTCGACCTGCGGATCTTCGTGTTGCACCACCACCTGCTCCCCGTGCCCGGCACCGGCCGTGAGCGCAACGTGGTCTATGACGCGGGCGACGTGATCGAGTGCCTCCAGCGCGCCGGGGTCGACCTCGTCCTGTCGGGCCACAAGCACGTGCCGTACGCCTGGCGGTTGGAGAACTTGTTCGTCGTCAACGCGGGGACCGTCTCGTCACAGCGTCTTCGCGGCAAGACACGGCCCTGCTACAACGTAATCGAGGTCACCGACCGTCACGTGGACGTGTGGCGCAAGTACCCGTTCCACGGCCAGGAGCGGATCATCCAGTTCTCGACGGAGACGCTCGCGTTCGAGAAGTACACGACGCGGATCGAGGACGAGGTAACGGCGAGGACCTGATGCGAGCCTTGGCGATCGCAGACGGGGAGCACTACGCACCAGTGGTGCGCGACGCGCTCGCCGCCTTGCCGTACGAGTTCCTGGGCGTCTGGCTCGCGGGCGGGACCG
>Ga0207675_100002687_pt1 | contig 17542 bp, 17 predicted proteins | sample KBSSwiS42_FD_184305 | JGI IMG/M metagenome (GOLD analysis project Ga0207675, IMG submission 184305) | Switchgrass rhizosphere microbial communities from Kellogg Biological Station, Michigan, USA - KBS Switchgrass S4-2 (SPAdes) (version 2) | ecosystem: Host-associated > Plants > Roots >... | reverse complement strand
GTGGGTTTCATGGCCTGGTTCACCGGCATGCACATCCTGTTCGACTTCAACACCGTGCAGTCCGGGGTCGGGGTCGGCAACGAGTTCATCTATATCGTCGCCGCCGTGGTCGGCGGCTGCCTGCTCACCGGCGGCTACGGCTCGGTCATCGGGGCCGCGATCGGGGCGCTCATCTTCGGCATGACCAACCAGGGCATCGTCTACGCCGGCTGGAACCCCGACTGGTTCTACTTCTTCCTCGGCGCCCTGCTGCTGGGGGCCATCCTGTTCAACAACTTCATCCGGAGTCGCGCGGAGGCATCCAGATGACCACCACAGCCGATACCAAGACCGCGGCGCCGCTGGTCCGGCTCACCGACGCCGGCAAGAACTACGGCAACATCATCGCCCTCCAAGGCGTCACCCTGGACGTCGGGGCGTCAGAGGTCACCTGCGTGCTCGGCGACAACGGCGCTGGCAAGTCCACCCTCATCAAGATCATCGCCGGGCTGCACCAGCACACTCACGGCACCTACGAGGTCGAGGGCGAGGACGTGCACTTCGGCTCGCCCCGCGAGGCCCTTGACCGCGGCATCGCCACCGTCTACCAGGACCTGGCGGTGGTGCCGCTGATGCCGGTGTGGCGCAACTTCTTCCTCGGCAACGAGGTCCGCAAGGGCCCGGCCATGGACATCGCCGGCATGCGCACGACGGCCAAGCAGGAGCTGCTCGACATGGGCATCGACCTGCGCGATGTCGACCAGCCGATCGGCACGCTGTCCGGTGGCGAGCGCCAGTGCGTAGCCATCGCCCGGGCGGTGCACTTCGGGGCCAAGGTGCTCATCCTCGACGAGCCGACGGCGGCGCTGGGCGTCAAGCAGTCCGGGGTGGTGTTGCGCTACATCATCCAGGCCAAGGAGCGCGGCCTCGGGGTGATCTTCATCACCCACAACCCGCACCACGCCTACCCGGTCGGCGACCGCTTCCTCATCCTCAAGCGGGGCCGCAGCCTCGGCTACTGGACCAAGAGCGAGATCACCATGGGCGAGCTGACCGGTCTCATGGCCGGCGGCTCGGAGCTGGAGGAGCTCACCCACGAGCTGGAGGCGGCCGGCGGCGAGGACTCCGAGCTGCGGCAGGTCGCCCAGGCATTCGAGCAGGAGGTGGCCGAGCTGCACGTCGGCGGGCTGGGCGAGCAGCGGACCCCGCCGTCCGACAACACCGGCACCCGGCAGGACCCGCCGCAGCCATGAGGATCGCGCTCGACCCCTACATGCTGCGGACGGTCCCGCTGGCCGAGCTGCCGCGGCTGGTGGCCGAGCTCGGCTACGAGCACATCGAGCTGTCGCCGCGGGAGGACTTCATCCCGTTCTTCGTCCACCCGCGGGCCGACCGGGCCGCCATCGCCGGCTTCAAGAAGGCGCTGGACGACGCCGGCGTCTCGGTCTCCTCGGTGCTGCCGCTGTACAAGTGGTCGGGGCCGGACGAGGACGAGCGCCAGGCGGCCGTCCGCTACTGGAAGCGGGCCATCCAGATCGCCGTCGACCTCGACTGCCGGGTCATGAACTCGGAGTTCAACGGCCGGCCGGAGGCGGCCGCGGCCTCCGAGGCCCAGTTCTGGCGGTCGCTGGAGGAGCTGCTGCCGGTCTTCGAGCGCGAGGGCATGCAGCTACGACTGGAGCCGCACCCCGACGACTTCATCGAGGACGGCCGGGCGGCGGTCGACATGGTCCGTGGGATCGACAACGACCTGGTCAGCTTCCTCTACTGCGCCCCCCACACCTTCCACCAGGGCGGCGACCTTGAGGGGATCATGCGCTACGCCGGGCCGCTGCTGACCCACCTGCACATCGCAGACTCCTTCGACCACCGGGGGTCGTCGGGGCTGCGCTACATCCTCAACCCGCCGGGCACGCCGGCCCGTATCCACCAGCACCTGGACATCGGCCAGGGCGAGGTCGACTGGGACCTGTTCTTCGCCACCCTGGCCGATGTGAGGTTCGACGGCATCGCCACCGTGTGCGTGTTCGCCTGGGAGGAGCGGGCCGCCGAGTCGTGCCGCTACAACCTCGAACGGGTCCGGCAGCTCGCGGCCAAGCACGGACGGTAGGGAGGTTCGCCGATGACCAGCACCCGGGCTCGCCTCCGGCTAGGGAGCTGCCCCGACTCCTGGGGCGTCTGGTTCCCCGACAACCCGAACCAGACGCCCTGGCACCGGTTCCTGGACGAGCTGGCCGACGCCGGCTACCGGTGGGTGGAGCTGGGTCCCTACGGCTACCTGCCGACCGACCCTGCGCGGCTGCGCGACGAGGTCGACCGGCGCGGGCTGGCGGTGTCCGGCCAGGCCGTGTTTGGCGCCCTGCACGACCCGGGCCGCTGGGAGTCCGACCTGCGCGACGCCCACCAGGTGGCCGAGCTGGTCACGGCCATGGGCGCCGGCCACGTGGTGCTGCTCCCCGCCGACGCCGGCCCCAACCCCCCGGAGCTGGACCGCGACCAGTGGCGGACCCTGGTCGACCGGACCGCCGAGCTGGGCCGCATTCTCAGAGACGAGCACGGCCTGGCGGCGGTGTTCCACCCGCACGCCGACAGCTTCGTCGGCACCCAGCCGCAGATCGAGCGGTTCCTGGCCGAGACCGACCCGGCCGACGTCAACCTGTGCCTCGACACCGGCCACGTCGCCTACTACCGGGGAGACAACGTCGCGCTGATCCGCGACCACCCCGACCGCGTCGCCTACCTGCACCTGAAGCAGGCCGACCCGGCCGTGCTCGACCAGGTCGAGGCCGAGGGCCTCGGCTTCGCGGCGGCGGTCGGGCGCGGGGTCATGTGCGAGCCCCCCAAGGGCGAGCCCGACATGGAGGCGCTGCTGGACGCCGTCGACCAGCACCTGGACGGCGAGCTGTTCGCGATCGTGGAGCAGGACCTGTACCCCTGCGACCCGGACGACCCGCTGCCGATCGCCACCCGGACCTGCACCTACCTCCGAAAGCTGGGCGTTGGGAGTGATGCGCGATGACCCTGAGGATCGGTGTCGTCGGTGCCGGCCAGATGGGCCGGTACCACATCGAGCGGCTGGCCGGGAGCGTCCCCGACGCCGAGGTGGTGGCCGTCTCCGACGTGTTCATCGAGGGGGCCAAGCAGGTGGCCGAGCAGGTCGGCGCCCGGGCCTACTCCGACGGCCACGAGCTGGTCGCCGACGACCGGGTGGAGGCCGTGCTGATCGCCTCCCCCGGCTTCACCCACGAGGAGTTCACCCTGGCCTGCCTGGCCACCGACAAGCCGGTGCTGTGCGAGAAGCCGCTGGCCCCGACCATCGACGCCTGCGTTCGGGTGCTGGAGGCCGAGGCGGCCAAGCCCCGGCGGCTGATCCAGGTCGGGTTCATGCGCCGCTACGACGACGGCTTCCGGGCGCTGAAGGCGGCCGCCGACGCGGGCCGGGTCGGCCGGCCGCTGCTGCTGCACTGCCGCCACCGCAACGCCGAGGTCCCCCCCGGGTTCACCAGCGACATGATGATCACCGACTCGGTGGTCCACGACATCGACGTGACCAGGTGGCTGCTCGGCCAGGAGATCGTCGCCACCACCGTGTTCAAGGCCCGCCCCAGCTCGCTGGCCCCCGAGGGCCTCCAGGACCCGCAGATGGTGATGCTGGAGACCGCCGACGGCGTGCTGGTCGACGTGGAGAGCTTCGTCACCTGCCGGTTCGGCTACGACATCCGCTACGAGCTGGTCGGCGAGACGGGCACGCTCGCCCTGGGCGAGCACGCCGGGGTCCAGGTCCGCGCCGAGGGTGGGCACCACGGCCCGATCCCGGCCGACTACCGGGAGCGGTTCGGCGACGCCTACCAGAACGAGCTCGAGGAGTGGGTCGCCGGCGTGCTCCGCGGCGAGATCACCGGCCCCAGCGCCTGGGACGGGTACGCCACCACGGCCGTGGCCGAGGCCGCCGTCGAGTCCCAGGCCAAGGGGGGCCGGGTCGCCGTGGAGCTGGTCGAGCGGCCCGCCCTGTACGCGTGACTGGCCCGCTGGAGCGGGTGCGCGACGGGATGGCGGCCGCGGCCGCCGGCTGGCTGGCGTCGCTGACGCCGGAGCAGCGGGCCAAGGCCCGCTACCCGTTCCCGGCGGACGAGGAGCGGACCACCTGGTACTACACCCCGACCGAGCGGGGCGGCCTGCCCCTGGCCGAGATGGGCCCGGTCTCCCAGCGCCTGGCCCACCGGCTGGTGGCCAGCGGGCTCAGCGAGGGCGGCTACAACACCGCCGCCACCGTGATGGGGCTGGAGAACGTCCTCGACGCCAAGGAGGGCTGGCGGCGGGGCTACGACGGGCGGACCGTCCCCCACCGCGGCCGCGACCCCCAGCTCTATTTCGTCAGCGTCTTCGGCGACCCCGGGGCCGGCGCCTGGGGGTGGCGGGTCGGGGGCCACCATGTGGCCCTCAACTACACCCTGCTGGAGGGCGGCGCGGTCTCGGCCAGTCCGCTGTTCCTGGGGGCCAACCCGGCCATGAGCCCACTGGTCGGGCCAGGGGTGCTACGGCCCCTGGCCGCCGAGGAGGACCTGGCCCGGGGGCTGCTCGACGCCCTGGCCGCCGAGCAGCGGGCCGCGGCCCTGCTGTCGGAGACGGCCCCCGGCGACATCCTCCAGCGCAACCGCCCGGCCGTGCGGGCCGGCCCGCCCGAGGGGCTGGCCGCGGCCGGGATGCTGCCCCAGCAGCGCGAGCTGCTGGCCGGGCTGCTGCGCCAGTACCTCGGGCGGCTGCCCGGTCCCCTGGCCGCACTCCAGGCCGAACGGGTCCTGGGCGAGCGGCTGGAGGCGGTCCACTTCGGCTGGGCCGGCGGGACCGAGCCCGGCCAGCCCCACTACTACCGCATCCAGGGGCCGCGGCTGCACATCGAATACGACAACGTCCAGGACGGCGCCAACCACGTCCACTCGGTCTGGCGCGACCCCGAGGGCGACTTCGGCGGTCAGTCGCCGACCGGGTAGCGCTCCACGGCCAGCAGCTGGGCGGCCAGGGCGACGGCGTTGGCGTCGTCGTCGCTCATCTCGGTCCCATAGCGGCCCCTGGCCCTGGCCACGCCCTCGCCCACGTCCAGCACCAGCATGTCCTTGAACCAGGCGGCCTCGTCGTCGCCGGCCCGGCGCAGCAGCAGGTCGGCCTGGAACAGGCCGACGCCGATGGTGCGCGGGTCCGCGTAGAACTGCTCGGCCAGCCGGTCACGGTCGTCCAGGACCGACTCCAGCAGCTCGCGCCGGAGCCGGCCCTCCCCCAGGGTCGCCACCTCCAGGCAGCGCAGGAACACGTGGAAGTCGCGGGGGTCGAAGCGGTTGTAGGCGCCGACCACGGCGCCGAACATCCAGAACGGGGCGAACTGGAGCGTCCGCCATTCCTCCGGGGTGTACCTGTCCCGCTCGCTCACCTGCTCGTTCCCCGGCCCGGGGCGCGCGCCCGGCCCGCTCGACCAGGGTACGCGCCCGGGACCAGTGGCGGGCCGGTCGTGCCCCGGACGACCAGGCGGGGCGCGAGCACGACCTCGCGGGGCCGCACCCGGCCGCCGTCGAGGCGCTCCACGGCCGCGGCCACCGCGTGCTCGGCCTGGCCGCGGGCGTCCTGGCTGACCGTCGTCAGGTTCACGTGCGCGAGGCGGGCCAGGCTGCTGTCGTCGTAGCCGGCCACCGACACCTCCCCGGGGACCTCGACCCCGGCCCGGTTGAAGGCGTCCAGCAGGCCCAGGGCGCAGGAGTCGTTGTAGGCGACCACCGCGCCGGGCAGGGCGCCACCGTCCAGGAGCGCCCGGGCCGCCCTGGTGCCGGCCGCCTCGGTATGGTCGCCGCCGATGACCCGGACGTGGTCGGCCAGGCCGTGGCGGCGCATGGCCGTGCGGTAGCCGCGGCGGCGGTCGGTGGCGATCGTCCCCCTGCCCCCGTCGACATAGGTGATCGAGCGGTGGCCAAGCCCGGCCAGGTGGTCGATGACCTGGCCGACCCCCTCGGCGTCGGCCGACCGGACGACGTCGACCGCGCCCCCGACGACCCGGCGCCCGATCACCACCACCGGCAGCTGCCGCCCAAGGGCGGCGAGCTGGGCGGCGGGGGCGACCGGGCCGAGGAGGACCAGGGCCTCGCAGCGGAAGTCGACCAGCGTCTCGACGGCCCGGCGCTCGTCGCGGGTGCGGGTGACCGCGCTCAGGACGACGTCGTAGCCTCGGCGCTCGGCGGCCTCGTGGAGGTCTTCGACCAGCTCGGCGTGGTACGGGCTGCCCACCTGCATCAGCACCCCGACCAGGTGGGTTCGCCGCCGGGCGAGCAGGCTGGCCGTCCGGTCGGGTCGGTAGCCGAGCTCGGCGGCCGCCTCCAGCACCCGCTCACGGGTGGCCGCGCTGGGGCCGGGGGCGTTGGACAGCACCATCGACACCGAGGCCGGGGACATCCCGACCCGCTCGGCGACGTCCTCCAGCCGGGGTCTGCGGGAACCTCTTGACATGTCCATGGATGCCTCGCATAGTACGGTTTGAAGCGCTTCAAATCAAGCGCTTCAAACCCCCCGGAAGGAGGCTCCACCCATGTCCGATTCGTCCATCGGCGTCGCCGTCATCGGGGCTGGCATGGCCGGCCGGGCGCACGCCGCCGGGTACCGGTCGGCCTCAACGGTGTACGGCGAGGGCCTGCCCGAGATCCGCCTGGCCGCGATCGCCGACGTCAACCCCGCCTTCGCCGCCGACACCGCCCGCCGCTTCGGCTACGAGCGGGCCGAGGGCGGCTGGGAGGCCGTGGCCGCCGCCGACGACGTCGACGTGGTCAGCGTGGTCGTGGCCAACCCGCTCCACCGCCGGATCGTCGAGGGCTTGCTGGCCGCCGGCAAGCACGTGCTCTGCGAGAAGCCGATGGCCCCGACCGTCGAGGACGCCGAGGCCATGGTGGACGCCGCCGGGGCGTCGGACCGCGAGACCGGCATCGGCTTCGTGTTCCGCCGCTCCCCCGCCATCGGCGCCATCCGCGAGCAGCTCGCCTCCGGCGCCATGGGCCGGCCCCTGCACTTCAACGGCCACTACTGGTGCGACTACGGGGTCGACCCGCGGGGCCCGATGAGCTGGCGCTACAAGGGCGGACCGGGCTCGGGCGCCCTGTCCGACATCGGCAGCCACCTGATCGACCTGGCCGAGTTCGTGTGCGGCCCCATCCAGTCGGTCCGGGGAGCGGTGCTGTCCACCTTCGTCACCGAGCGCGCGCTCCCCCTGGGCGCGGCCGTCGGCCACGCCGCCGCCGAGGTCAGCGACGTCACCGAGCCGGTGGAGAACGAGGACCTGGCGACCTTCACGGCCACCTTCGAATCCGGCGCGACCGGCACCCTTTCGGCCTCCCGGGCCGCCTTCGGCCTGGCCAACTCCCTCGGCTTCGAGCTGTTCACCTCGGCGGGGGCGGCCACCTTCGACCTGGCCCGCGCCGGCGAGTTCGGCTTCATCGACGGCGCCCCGGCGGGCCCGACCCAGGGCTTCCGCCAGGTGCTGGTCGGGCCCGGCCACCCGTACCTCACCGGCGGCATCCCGATGGACTTCCCCGGGGTCGGCTACGGGCAGAACGATCTGTTCACCTTCCAGGCCCGGGCCTTCCTCGAGCAGGTCGCGGGGCTGGAGGGGCTGCCGCGGCTCGCCTCGTTCTCCGAGGGGCTGCACAACATCCGCCTGCTGGACGCGGTCGTCGCCTCGGCCAAGGCCGGCGGCGCCGACGTGACCATCGACTGACCGGAGGACGCGGATATGAAGCTCGGTGCCTACACCGCCTGCCTGCACGACCAGCCCGTCGGCGAGGCCCTCCAGACCCTGGCGGGTCTCGGGCTGGACAGCGCGGAGATCAACTCCGGCGGGTTCCTGCCCCCCGTCCACCTGCCGGTCGACGACATCCGCACCAGCCAGGACGCCCGGGACGAGTACCTGGGGCTGTTCAGCTCGGCCGGCGTGACCCTGACCGCCCTCAACTGCAACGGCAACCCGCTCGACCCCAACCCCGCGGTCGGGCCCCTGCACGCCAAGGACGTGCGCGACTCGATCGAGCTGGCCGCGCTGCTGGGGGTGAAGCGGGTCGTCACCATGTCGGGGCTGCCTGGCTCCGACGCCGGCGCCCGCTACCCGTCGTGGACGGTCGAGCCCTGGCACAGCGTCTACCTCGACGCCCGCGACTACCAGTGGAACGAGGTCGGCATCCCGTTCTGGAAGGACATCCAGGCCCGGGCAGCCGACGCCGACGTCAAGGTCTGCATCGAGATGCACCCCCACAACCTGGTCTACAACCCGGGCACCATGGAGCGCCTGGCCACCGAGATCGACGCCACCCACGTCGGGGCTGAGATGGACCCCAGCCACCTGTTCTGGCAGGGGATCGATCCGGTCGTGGCCACCAGGCACCTGGGCGGCCTGGTCTACAACGCGGCCGCCAAGGACACCCGCATCAACGAGGCGGCCAAGCTCAACGGCGTGCTCGACGACCGTTTCGGGCGGGTCGCCAGCGACGACCCCGGCGCCCTGTCGCTGGGCGGCGACTACACCCTGAGCCGCTGGCCGGAGAGCTCCTCCTGGGACTTCGTGGCCGTCGGCCGCGGCCACGACGCCGAGTTCTGGACCGAGTTCCTTCGGGCACTGGCCGAGATCGACGCCGACATGGCGGTCAACATCGAGCACGAGGACCAGGAGCTGGACCAGATGGAGGGGCTGCGCTACGCGGCCGAGACCCTCCGGACGGCCGCCTCCCGGCTTGGCTGATGGACCGAGGTCGCGGCATGGCCAGGGTCCGCTGGGGTGTCCTGTCGACGGCCAGCATCGGCCGGCTGGTGATCGAGGCCACCCGCGCCGCCGACCACGCCGAGTTCGTGGCCGTGGCCAGCCGCGACGCCGACCGGGCGCGAGCGTTCGCCGACGAGCTGGGGCTGGAGGCCAGCTACGGCTCCTACGAGGAGCTGCTGGCCTCCAGGGCGGTCGACGCCGTCTACGTCCCCCTGCCCGTCGCCCTCCACACCGAGTGGACGCTCAAGGCGCTGGCGGCGGGCAAGGACGTCCTCTGCGAGAAGCCGCTCGCCACCAGCGCCGCCGACGCCGCCCGCTGCTTCGACGCCGCCGAGGCGGCCGGCCGCCACTGCGTCGAGGGCCTGATGTACCGCCACCACCCCCAGACCTCCCTGGCCCGCAAGCTGGTCGCCGACGGCGCCATCGGCCGCCTGGCCTACGTCCGGGCCGCCCTCACCGTCAGTGTCCCCCCGGACGACATCCGCCGCTCGGTCGCCCTCGGTGGCGGCGCCCTCGGCGACCTCGGCTGCTACTGCGTCAGCGCCATCCGCCTGTTCGCCGGCGACCCCACCCGCGTCGCCGCCACCCGGATCCTCGACGGCGACGCCGGGGTCGACCTCCGGATGGCCGCCACCCTGCGCCTGCCCGGCGACGTCCTGGCCCAGTTCGACGTCGCCGTCGACCTGACCCGCCGCGACGAGCTGGAGCTGGTCGGCACCGAGGGCCGCCTGGTCGTCCCCGAGCCCTGGCTGTGCCGCGCGAGCCACCTGGAGCTGTCCCGCGACGGCCGGGTCGAGCACGTCCCCGTCGACCCCGAAGGCACCCTGGGCCTCACCGACCCCGACCATGACGTCTACCGGGTCGAGCTCGACACTGTCTCCGCGGCCATCGCCGGGGGCGGCGAACCGTCGTTCGATCGTTCCGACGCGATCGCCCAGGCGACCGTGATCGAAGCCCTCTACCGCTCGGCCGAGCTCGGCACACCGGTCGCGGTGGGCTCGGCTGGCTAGGCCGCGGGTGTGGTCACCATGACCGCGGCGACCGCGGTCGGCACGGGCGTCGACAACCCGAACCCGGGAATCCCGTGTTTTCCTTCAGTCGTCCGATGGCTGTTGCTGCGCCGACGTCCCGGCGCCGAAGACTGCAGAGAACCGCTCAAGAGCGACTTCGTCGTCGCCGGAGGCGTATGCCTCAAGTCCAACCGTGCCGCGGTAGCCCATGTCCTCAAGCGCCGCGGCGATCGCGGCGAAGTTGATCTCACCTGTGCCTGGCTCGCACCGGCCGGGCACGTCGGCGACCTGGACCTCACCGATGAGCGAGTCTGCGCGCTTGAGCAGCTGGATCAGGTTCCCTTCACCGATCTGTGCGTGGTAGAGGTCGAGCATCATCCGCAGCCCTGGTCGGGCCACCGCCTCGACGAGCGCGAGCGTGTCGTTGGCTCGGGCGAACGGGGCGCCGGGGTGGTCGAGTGCAGTGTTGAGATTCTCCAGGCAGAACGTGACGCCCGCGCGCTCGCCCAGCTCGGCAAGGCGCGATAGCGTCTTGTACGCGTTGAGCCACATCGCGCCGGTGACCTGGTGGACAGCGCGCAGTGGCACCCCGTCCGGGCCGAGCTCGGTGCCGAACACCAGCAGACGGCGGCAGCCAAGGCGCTCGGCGACCGCGAGGGACTCCTCTGCACCGCGAAGCAGGGCTTTGGCGCCGTCTTCATCGAGAAGGCTGCCAGCTGTGTGCCCCACCATCGACGAAAACTCGGCGCCCGTGCCGACCAGCACGTCGATGTCGTGACGGGTCCAGTTCCAGATCTCGACCTGGAATCCGGACTCGGCGATCCGCCGGACTCGTTCTTCAAATGGCAGGTCCAGGAAGACCATTTCCGCACAGACGGCCAAATTGAACATCGCGAGCTCCTATCGGGTAGCCATAGTTGCTGCGCTTGTCAGGCGAATCCGACGACCTCGACCTTGGTGGCCCGCCCCGCTCGGAGCTCCTCGATCGCGGCCGGGAGCTCCTTGAGCTGGATCTGGTGAGTGACCAGGGGCTCCAAGTTGAGCCTTCCCTGCTCCAGCAGGCGGATCGCAGGGGGGAATACCAGCGTCTCCTGACCGATGAACCCGCCGAGTAGCTGCAACTCATCTCGCGTGATGCGCACCTGGGCGATCTCGCTGCGCGCCCGTTCGTTCATCCCAAAAAGAACGATACGACCGGCCTTTCGAACCACATCAAGCGCGTTCGGCAGCTGGGAACCGACCGCATCGATGACGACATCTGCCCCGAGCCCTGCAGTGGCGTCCCGGACGGAGACGGCCAGGTCCTCCTGTCGGGGGTCGACAACGCGGTCGGCGCCCATCGTGGTGGCGAGCTGCCGGCGTTCCTCGGTCGGCTCGACCGTGATTACCTGGCAGCCAGCGAGTTTGAGCAACGCCGTGTAGAGCTGGCCGATCGGCCCGCCGCCGAGGACTGCGGCAGTTTCACCTGGAAAGACCTGGGCCAGCTTCGCCCCGTTGACCACCGTGGACAGAGGTTCGGCGAGCGCAGCGATGTGGTTGGGCACATGATGGCCGATCGGGAAGCATTGGGTAGCGGGCACGACGACATGCGGTGCTAGGCCACCGTCGATGAAGACGCCGTGGCTGGTGAAGTTCTCGCAGTGATTGCGAAGCCCACGTCGGCACCATGAACACTGCCCACACGAGATGTTCGGAGCCACCACGACACGGTCTCCGGGAGCCAGGCTCGTCACATCTGCTCCGGTTTCGCGGACGACGCCGACGAACTCATGCCCGAGCACCGTCCCAGGTGTCGCCTCGAAGCCTGGTGGCGTGCTGAGGATGTGCAAATCGGTGCCGCAAATCCCAGACGATTGAACGTCCAGGAGAACATCACCCGGCCGACGAAGGCGTGGCACAGGTCGCTCAACAAGTTCCAGTTTGCCGATGTCGGCGAACACTGCCGCTGGCATCGTCGGTGCTGTAGTTGTCATGCGATTTTCCTACCTTCAAACGAGGTACCCACCGCGAGAATCTGTTAGCGGGTCGGCTACACTGGGGCGGTTCTTGGTCGGGGTGAAAAGCCGGCGGCTCGGTAGCAGTCATCGACGAGCTGCATGTTGGCCACCGCGTCGTCGGCGTCGATGGGGAGGGGGGCGCCGTCGCGCAGGTGTGCCCGGAGGGCCTCGAGCTGGTAGGTGTAGGAGGAACGGCGGCCCAGCTCTTCGACCCGCCGCCCGTCGGGGGTGGACACGAACACGCGGTCGTCGATGTGGGGCTGGACGAAGTTGGCCGCGGTCGCCTCGCCGAGGGTGCCGGTGATGCGGAAGGGCCAGTGGTCGCGGTCGCCGGCCATGTTGCAGCGGGCGGTGCCGGTGGCGCCATTGGGGAACTGGAGATCGGCCTCGAGCCATTCGTCGACGCCGGGGTGGCCGGCACGCTCGCCGCCGCGGGCCGAGACGAGGCGGGGTGGGCCGCCGGCCCAGGGGGCGAGGATGCGGTGGGCGTGGAGGGTGTAGCAGCCGAGGTCCATGAGGGCACCGCCGGCCAGCTCGAGCGACCAGCGGGGGTCGCCGTCGGCGGGGGCGGGGATGACGGCGTCGACCTCGACTCGCCGGAGCTCCCCGAGCTCGCCGGAATCGAGCAGCTCCAGCAGGCGGCGGGTGACCGGGTGATGCAGGTAGTGGAAGCCCTCCAGGACGGTCACCCCGGCCGCCGCGGCGGCGTCGCGGACCTCGGCGGCCTCGGTGGCGTTGCTGGCCGACGGCTTCTCGGTGAGCACGTGCCGGCCGGCGGCGACGGCGGCCAGGTTCCAGGGGCCGTGGAGGCTGTTGGGCAGCGGGTTGTAGACGACCTCGACCTCGGGGTCGGCGACCACGTCGGCATAGGTGCCGACGACCCGCTCGACCCCGTGGGTGGCGGCGAACGCCCCGGCGCGCGACCGGTCGCGGGCGGCCACCGCGACCAGGCGGTCGCCGGTGGTGCGGGCGGGGCCGGCCAGGGCCAGGTCGGTGATCCGGGCGGCGCCGAGGACGCCGATGCGCAGCGGCTCCATGTCCGCCCCCTACCCGGCGCGGGCCAGCACGCCGCGCAGGTGCTCGGCGCTGGCCCACACGTCGGCCACCGGGCCCTCGCCCGCCGGCTCCTCGGTGAGGATGGTGTCCTGCTCCAGCACGTACCAGCCGTCGTAGCCGCGGCCGTGCAGGGACCCGACGATGGCCGGCACGTCCACGTCGCCCGCCCCGAGGGGGCGGTACATCCCGTCCCGCACCCCCTCGGTGTAGGTCAGCTGGCCGTCCTGGACCCGCCTGGCCAGGCGGGCGTCGACGTCCTTGAAATGGACGTGGGCGACCCGCTCCGGGGCCTGGCGGGCCAGCTCGGCCGGGTCGGTGCCGCCGATCAGCAGATGCCCGGTGTCCAGGCAGAGGTCGACCGAGGAGCCCTCAAGGACCCGCTGGACCTCGGCGCCGTTCTCGACCATGGTGCCGACGTGGGGGTGCAGCACCGCCCGGACGCCCCGGCTCGCCGCCAGGCCGGCCAGGCGGTCCAGGTTGCCCAGCAGGACCCGCCAGCCGTCGTCGTCAAGCTCCGGCCGGGTGTCGTAGCCGTCGGCGCCGGTGACCGCCGACAGCACCAGCACGCCCGCCCCCGAGGCGGCGTAGGCGTCCAGGAGCCGGTCGACCTCGGGCACGGGGTCGTGCGTGGGGACGTGCAGCAGCAGCGGGGTGAACCCGCCGACGGCCTGGAGGTGGTGCTGGCCGAGGACCCGGGCCATGGCCTCGGGCTGGCTGGGCAGGAACCCGTCGGGCCCCAGCTCGGTGGCGGCGAGGCCGACCTCACGCATCTCGGCCAGCACCCGGTCGGGCTGGAGCTGGTAGCCCCAGCCGGGCACCTCGCACACCCCCCAGGAGATGGGGGCGCCAGCGATCTTGTCCTGATGCATCGGGGCACCCCTCTGGGGTTCCCCGAACCCCTCCGTGGCGTTCATGGACGCACCTCCTCGATCCGCACCGGACGGTGCTCGCGCACGGACAGCCCGCAGGCCTCGGCGACCAGGTCGGCCTCGAGCCCGTCCTCCACCGTGCAGCACGGGCTGCGCCGGTCCCCGGCCACGAGCTCGGCGAACACCTCCAGCTCGGCCTGGTAGGCGGCCAGGAACCGGTCCATGAACATCCGGTGGGGCACGCCGGTGGGGAACGTGGCCAGCGGCTCGACCGAGCGCAGGGGCAGCTTCTTCTCCAGGCCGACCGCGATGCTGTCCTTGGAGCCGTGCACCTCCAGCCGCACGTCGTAGCCCCGCGGGTTGTAGCGGGTGTTGGAGACCAGGGCCAGGATGCCGTCGTCGAGGGTGAGCATGGCCGCCGAGGTGTCGACGTCGCCGGCGGCGGCGAAGAAGCCGTCGCCCTGGTTGCTGCCGGTGGCGTAGACCTCGACCACCTCGCGGCCGGTCACCCAGCGGATGATGTCGAAGTCGTGGACTCCGCAGTCGCGGAAGATGCCCCCGGACACGGCGACGTACTCGGGCGTCGGGGGCGCCGGGTCGAGGGTGGTGGAGCGGACGGTGTGCAGCCATCCCAGCTCGCCGGCGGCGACGGCGTCGTGCGCGGCCTGGTAGGCGACGTCGAAGCGTCGCTGGTAGCCGATCTGCACGGGGACGCCCGAGGCCTTCACCCGGGCCACCACCTCGGCGCCCTCGGCGATGGTCCGGGCCAGCGGCTTCTCGCAGAACACCGGCAGCCCGGCGTCGACCGCGGCGAGGATCAGCTCGGGGTGGGCGTCGGTCCCGGCGGCGATGACGACGCCGTCGAGGCCTGCCTCCAGCAGGGCGTCCGGCGAGGCGGCCGGCTCCGCCCCCAGGCGGTCGGCGACCTTGGTGGTCAGGCCGGGGATGATGTCGGCGACAACGAGCGAGTCGACCATGGGCAGGCTGGCCAGGGTGTCGGCGTGGAACTCGCCGATCCTCCCCAGCCCGAGCAGTCCGAGGCGCATGGTGGCCTCCTTCCTTTCCTAGTTGGCCACCGCCGAGGGCCGCCGTCCCGCCAGGACGTCGACGACCCCCTGGGCGGCATCGGCGAACGTGGCCGCGGTGGCGCGGCGGGTCAGCCCCATGAGATGGGGGGTGAGCACCACGTCGGTGTGGTCGAACAGGGGGTGGTGCGGCGGCGGCTCGGGGTCGAACACGTCCAGACCGACCCCGGCCAGCCGGCCCGCCCGCAGCGCCGCCAGCGCCGCGTCGAGGTCGAGCAGCCCTCCCCGGCCGCAGTTGACCAGGACCGCCCCCGGCCGCACGCGGGCCAGGAACGCCTCGCCGACCAGGTGGCGGGTCTGGTCGGTCAGGGGCGCGTGCAGGGTCACGACGTCGCTGGCTTCGGCCAGCGCCCCGAGGTCGGGGGTGTCGACCTCGGGCGGTGGCGGGCTGAACGGGTCGTGGGCCAGCACCCGCATCCCGAACGCCCCGGCCAGCTCGCCGACCCGGCGGCCGATGCGGCCGTAGCCGACGATGCCGATGGTGGCGCCGTCGAGGTCGCCGACCGGCACCCGGCCGCGCTCTGCCCAGCGGCCATCGCGGACCAGCCCGGTCAGGGGCCCCAGCCGCTTGACCAGATGCAGGGCCATGGCCAGGACGCCTTCGGCGACGGCCCCGGTGCCGCTGCCGGGCGTGACCACGACGGTGATCCCGCGGGCGCTGGCCGCCTCCAGGTCGACCAGGTCGACCCCGACCCCGGTGCGGGCGACGACCCGCAGCCGCGGGGCCCGGTCGAGGAAGGCCGCGTCCACCACCGCGTCGGCGCGGGCGATGGCGCCGGCGGCCACGGCCAGGTCGTCGGCGCCCGGGTCGGGCACGAACGACACGCCGTCACCGAGGACTCCGGCGACCAGGGCCGGGTCCACCTGGCCGAGGGCGACCACCACGGGCCGGTCAGCGGCCATCGTCCGCCAGCTCCAGTTGCGCCGCGGCGGTGGCGAAGGCGGCGGCCGCCGCCTCGCGGACGGGGAGCCTCCGGAACGCCTCGGAGAGGATCTCGACTCCCCAGGGCCCGGTCCAGCCGGCGGCGCGGAGCGCCCTGATGCAGCCCTGGAGGTCGAAGGCACCCTCCCCGCACAGGCGCCGACGGTTGGCGGTGTCCTCGAACAAGGTGCCCACCTGGTCGGCGTCGGCGTCGTTGAGCTCCACGCCGACGATGTGACGGAGCGGGACCGCGGCCAGCTCGGCCGGCGGCGTCCCGGCCCGTTCGGTGTGCCACACGTCGATGAGAAGTCCCCCGGCGTCGTGGCCGGCGTCCTGCACCAGCCGCAGGCCGTCATGGACCGTCCGGATGTTCGACCAGGGAAGGAACTCCAGCCCGACCCTGGTCCCGGCCTGGCGGGCGTCCTCGGCCAGCCCGGCGAACTCCGCCACCCAGCGGTCGTGGTCCCAGGGTTCGCCGCTGACGTCGGGCGCGACCTTGACGTGGCGTGCGCCGAGCGCCCCGGCGGCCTCCAGGAGCTTCCCGCGGACCTCATCGGACCGCCGTCGTCGTGGCCCGTCGGCCCACCAGTCGGTGATGAGCTCCAGCTCCAGGTGGACGAGACCGTTGTCGTCGAGCAGCGACCGGATCCCGGCCAGGCCATGCTCCTGTTCGGCCACGAGCAGGTCGACATGGAGCAGCCCGATCCCACGGAACCCGGCCGCGGCCGCGGCCTCGACCCGTTCCCGCAGCGGGAGCGGGCTCCGCTCGTCGCCCCGCAGCGGCGCCGCATCCCCGGCGGTCGTCCAGCAGGTCGCCAGCAGGTCCTGGTCAGGCATCGGTTCCCTCCCGTGGCGGCTGGGACGTGCTGGCCCGGACCACCAGGCGGGGCGGGATCAGCTCGGACCCGCCCTCGGCGCCGGGCTCGCCGACGCGCTGCAGCAGACGCTCGGCGGCGGTGGTCCCGATGGTCGGGTTGTCGGGGTTGACGGTGGTCAGCGAGACCTGGGAGATGGCGGAGAAGAAGGTGTCGTCGTAGCCGGTGACGGCCAGTTCGGCCGGGACGGTCACGCCGGCCTCGAGCGCGCCGGCCAGCGCGCCAACGGCGGCCAGGTCGTTCACGACCGCGATGGCCGTCGGCCGGTCGCCGTTCTCGAGCAGCCGCAGCGCCCCGACGTAGCCGGCCTCCTGGGTGAAGTCGCAGGGCTCGACCCGGCACCGGCCGGCGAGCCCGTGCCGGGCCATGGCGGCCCGGTAGCCGGCGGCGCGTTCGTCGGCGACCTCGCCGCCGGCGCCGCCGAGGTGGGCGATCCGCTCGTGCCCCCGGGCGACCAGGTGGTCGACGACCAGCCCGGCCCCGGCGGCGTCGTCGCTGCGGACCACGTCGGCCCCGACCAGGCCCTGCCGGCCCCCGCCGGCGACGACCACCGGCACGTCGCCGACGGCGGCGGCCAGGCCGCTGTGGTCGGGCAGCGACCCGACCACCACCAGCCCTTCGACCTTGAGGGAGCGCAACGCCTCCACCGCCCCCAGGTCCAGGCGCGCTCCCTCGCCGGCCCGCGGCCCGGGCATGACCGCGCTGGTCAGGAGGGTGTCGAGGCCGGCGTCGTGCAGCACCGTGCGCAGCGGGTCGACGATCTCGACGAACCAGGGGTTGTGCAGGTCGGCGACCAGCACCCCGACGGTGCCCGAGCGGAGGGTCGACAGCGACCTGGCCGCCCAGTTGGTCCGGTAGCCGAGCTCGCGGGCCGCCTCCTCGATCCGCAGGCGGCTGGACTCCGCGACCCGGGGGTCGCCCCGCATGGCCAGCGACACCAGCGACTTTGACACCCCGGCGCGGGCGG
>Ga0207675_100002685_pt1 | contig 17555 bp, 19 predicted proteins | sample KBSSwiS42_FD_184305 | JGI IMG/M metagenome (GOLD analysis project Ga0207675, IMG submission 184305) | Switchgrass rhizosphere microbial communities from Kellogg Biological Station, Michigan, USA - KBS Switchgrass S4-2 (SPAdes) (version 2) | ecosystem: Host-associated > Plants > Roots >... | reverse complement strand
AGAACATACATTGACACGCACTTGACGAATGCGTGACGCAGAGCGGCGCACTTTCAACTTTTCCCCGCGTAAACGGGGATAATCGGTTCCGCTCCCTGGCATGGAAATTGGGCCGCGCGCGAGCCGCACATCTGTTCTCACCGCAAGCATTTACCCAACCAGGGTTGCGGCTGGCGGGCTTGGGATGGACCGCGGGCGCTGCGGAAAACCACGTGGAAAAAACCTGGCCGCTCTGTCGGATGATTTAACGACTCTACTTCCGTCTAGCGCAGGTACTCACGTCTCAGTATTTGCATGTCGTCCCACACCACCCGCTTCCATTCGGGATTCCGAAGCAGGGCGGCGGGATGGTAGGTGGGCAGGACCATGATCTTTTCCCGGTAGTAATGGATACGCCCGCGCAGCTGCCCCATTGGTGCGTCGGGTTTCCCGGTCAAGAACTGGGCCGCATGCCGTCCCAGCGCGCAAATGATCTTGGGATTCACGAGCTCGATTTGCGCTTCCAGAAATCCCGTACACGCGGCGGTTTCCTCGGGTTTGGGATCACGATTTTGAGGTGGCCGGCATTTGAGGATGTTGGCGACGTAAATCGATTCACGATCGAATCCCGCCGCATCGATAATTTGATCGAGAAGCTGGCCCGCGCGCCCCACGAACGGCAATCCCTGGCGATCTTCGTCGGCACCCGGAGCTTCGCCGACGAACATTATCCGCGTGCGCCCCGTTCCGCGAGCGAACACGGTTTGCGTTCTCGAGTCACACAGCCCGCACTTGCGGCACGTCGACACTTCCTTGGCGATCGTGGCCAAGGATTGAACGCGGGCGGCGCGATCGGGCAGCTCGGGCTCGATGGAAACGAGTGGCAGCTTCTTGCCGCGTGATGCGGATGCGGACGCTGCGGGTTGGGCAGATGCGGCAGATGCGGGTTGGGCAGATACGGCCATAGGCACGGGCTCGGGCGTGCTTTGAGACGCGACGGGCACGAGCAGCGACGTGCGTCCTTGATCGTGCGCGCGCTCGAGTCGCTCCCGAAAGGCGACGCTAAGCGCGGCGAGCTCGGTGCGTGGATCCTTCATGAGCGCGACGTTTTACGACCCAGTCGAGAATCTTCTTCGCGACTTCGCGTTTGGGAAGTGAGGGCAAGGGACGCGGATCGCGTCCGGGCTCCAGAAGCGTTACTTCGTTGGTGTCCCCTCCCACTGCGGTCCCACTGTTCAACACCAGAAGATCCACGCCTTTCTTGGCCAGCTTTGCCTGGCCGGCTTCGAGCATGGACTCGGTTTCCAGCGCGAATCCCACCAGAAGCTGTCCGCTCCGCCGTTCTCGCGCCAAACCGGCCAGGATGTCGGGATTGGAGACGAGCGACACTTGCAGCGCATCGCCGCGCTTGAGTTTCTTGTCCGCCACATCCGCGGCGCGAAAATCGCCAACCGCAGCGGCCATGATGAGCACGTCGCATTCCGGGAAAAGAGCGTTTGCTTTCTCCGACATTTCGAGCGCGGTCAGCGCACGCTCGGTGCGGACGCGATCCGGAGGTGCAATATCCATGGCACCGGCGAGCAGCGTTACCGAGGCGCCGCGGTCGAGCGCTTCCTCGGCCAGCGCGATGCCCATCTTGCCGCTCGAACGATTCGTGAGAACGCGCACGGTGTCGATGGGTTCCTCAGTGCGGCCCGCCGAGATGAGCACCCGGACTCCGGACAGATCCTGCGGCTGTCCAATCAGCTCCGCCACCTGATTGAGGATCTCGGGAGGATCGGCCATGCGCCCCACTCCGTGCTCGCGGCAGGCCATCCAGCCTTCGCCGGGTTCGACGATGTGATGGGCCAGGCGGCGAAGACGGGTGAGATTGTCTTGTGTCACCGCGTTCTTCCACATGCGGTGGTTCATGGCCGGCGCCCACAACACGTCCGCTCCGGCCGCCAGCACGACCGTGCTCAAGGCGTCGTCGGCCAATCCCCAGGCTGCTTTGGCCATGGCATTCGCAGTCGCAGGCGCGACGACGATCAAGTCTGCTTGCTTCACAAGATCGATGTGCTCGACACCGCTCGCATCCGCGTTCTCGGCGTCAGACGCGTCTTCGGTGTAGAGCGAGGTGAGGACCGGGTGACCGGAAAGCACGCGGAAGGTCAATGGGGCGATGAAGCGAGTGGCTGAGCGGGTCATGACGACCCAAACATCGGCACCCTCGTTCTCGAAGAGGCGGAGCAGCTCGGCGGCCTTGTAAGCCGCGATGCCTCCGGTTACGCCCAACACGATGCGCTTGCCGCGCAACTTCATCGATGCGACCTCCGCGCCGTGATCGCCGGGCCAGAGCCCATCGGAGAGAGCGTTATCTTAACAACGTTCCGTCGGGCTATGCGCCATCTTCCAGGCGCGGCGGCTCCCCTGCTTCCGGCTCGTAGGTGTGCTTGATCTTCTCGTGGATCAATCGATCCCAGGCCACCGTGGTCGGCCGCACTCTGAGCTCGCGGCCGGAGAGCTTGGCCACGTCGTTGAGACGCCGGGCTTCACGGGCTGCAATCAGGACCATTTCGTACTTGTTCATGCTTCTCCTGGACGCCGCTTCCACGGGAAGGTTTCATGGAAATTAGCGGCGAACGAACATAGCACAGTACGCATGTTACATGCAAGAGACGAGCCGATATCCCTCACCTGCCCGATGCGCCGAACCGGCGGCTGACCCGCAGCCGTTCCGCGGCAATGATCGTGGCGGCGGCGCGGACAGCATCTTCCAGGACGTCATTGATCACGAGATAGTCGTAATGCTCCCCCTCCCTTAGTTCCTGCGACGCTGCGGCCAGTCGCTCTTCGATGGACGATTCGGCATCGGTCATCCGGCCGCGGAGACGGCTTTCCAGAGCTGCTCTAGAGGGGGGAGAAACCAGAATGAGCACTGCGTCCGGAACGAGTGCTTTCACCGAGCGCCCGCCTTGCACGTCCACGTCGAGCAGTGGAAACCGGCCCGCGGATAATGCCGTCTCGAGCGGAGCGCGCGGCGTGCCGTACAGATGTCCGTGCACGACCGCCGACTCGAGAAAATGTCCGCGGTCGATTTCCGATCGAAACTGTGGCTCCGACCAGAAGTAGTAGTCCACGCCATCCTGTTCGTGGCCACGCGGAGACCGCGTGGTGGCCGAAATGGAACGAACGAGGCGCGGGTCTTGTTCCAAGAGATGCCGGCACAGAACGGTCTTACCCACTCCGCTGGGACCGGAAAGGACGACCATAAAGGGACGCGCCGGCGGCCATCCCGCGAACGAGGCCTTCGTCATGACTATTCGACGTTCTGGACTTGCTCGCGAAGGATCTCGATTTCTTCTTTGAGCACGATGACCTGGGTTGCGATCACGGCGTCTTGCGCCTTGGCTCCGATCGTATTGGCTTCGCGATGCATTTCCTGAGCGATGAAGTTGAGCTTGCGACCTACGGGACCGCCTTCGTCCAAGCAAAGCGCGGTCTGATCGAGATGCGAGCGCAACCGCACGCATTCCTCCGTGCAGTCCATGCGCTCGGCTTGAAATGCGGCTTCCATGATCAACCGCTCTTCATCCACGGTGGCCGTGCCTTGAAGTAATTCGGCTACCCTCGCGCGCAAACGGTCCTTGGCTTCCAAAACCCGTTGCGGCGCGCGGGTCTCGATGACGGAGAGCGCTTCCGCCACGCGATCCAGGCGCAAACGAAAATCCTTGGCCAGCGTTTGGCCTTCCATCTCCCGCATGCGCACCAGGTCTTCCAGCGCGCGATCGGTGACATCGACCAGCTGTACCCAGGACTCCTCTGGGTCCAGCTCGGGTTCAACCCATTTGAAGAGCTCGGGCATCGACGTCACCTGCTGCAAGGTGACCGGCTCGCGAAACCCGAAACGGTTCCGAAAATCGCGAAGCGCGTTGACATACCGTTCCGCGAGATCCAAATCCACCGTCAGCGCGCCACCATCTTCTCGTTGTCCCTTCCAGGACACGGTCATGCTGAGTTTTCCCCGGCCCACTTTTTCTTCGACCCGGGCGCGCAGCTTGGGTTCGAACATCTGCAACCCGCGAGGAAGGCGCAGCGACGCCTCCAGGAAACGATGGTTCACCGAGCGAGCCTCGGCGATGAGCACGCGCCCGTTCTGTTCCGCTTCGCCCCGGCCGAAGCCGGTCATGCTGCGAATCACGCCCGTGCCTCAATGTTTGTCATAGGTCGCTCGTGCGATGGTGCGGTACTGCTTGCCGTCGGTGGATATGTCCATGGTCCACTCGAAGCGTTTGGGGCCGACGTTGTGACTGATCAGGCGCGAGTACAGTTCTTGACCCTGCGCGCGATCGACTCCTTCCAGGATGAAATCCTTTCCCTTCCAGCTGCCTTGATAGAGGGTGATCCGCGCGCCCTGATTGTCCGCCCAGGTCGACTGCCAGGTTCCGGTTTCGCGATCGAAACACGTGAGCCCGGTGCCCAAATACTTCATGCCGTTCAGGGTGCCCTCGAAATCCACCGCTTGCGCGGTTCCATCCAGCACCATGCGCATTTTCGCGGTGCATTTGGAGGTTTGCCAGTGCTGCTGGTCGTCGAGCACCGAAAAGGCGACGTTCCATTCGCCGGCCTGCTCGGCCAAGAGTTGCATTTGCGGAGGAAGGGCGGCTCCGGGTGCTCCGCTCACGCGTGCCACCAACACCCAGGCGAGCATGAACCCGATCGGTCCAAGGACCTTGAACATGGCGTGCTCCTCGTGCCCCCACGCGGATGGCCCCCTTTTCGGCATATCTCACCATGTGCCGCGCATGATGTAAAGTTAGCCTCCTTTCCGGGACGCTGCCGGCGTTTTCCCCGAGACGCGCACTATGATCGAACGCCTAGAGAACTGGATCGATGGACGGCCGGTGCCGCCGGTTTCGGGCGCCTATCTTCCCGATTATGAGCCGGCCACGGGCACGGTGTTCGCCGAAGTGCCGGATAGTGATGCTGCGGACATCGATCGCGCGGTCAAAAGCGCGCGCGCCGCGTTTCCGAAATGGTCAGAGACCCCGGCTGCGGAACGTTCCCGGATGCTCCTCGCTTTGGCTGACGGGCTGGAGTCGCAGCTCGAGCGGTTCGCGCGAGCCGAATCGCAGGACACTGGGAAACCCATTCGCTTGGCGCGCACGCTCGACATTCCCCGCGCCATCGCCAACTTTCGGTTCTTCGCCACCGCGATCCTGCACACACACTCGGAATCGCACGCCACCGATCGCGCCGCGCTCAACATCACCTTGCGTCAACCTCGCGGCGTGGCGGGATGCATTTCACCTTGGAATCTGCCGCTGTATTTGTTTTCTTGGAAGATTGCGCCCGCGCTTGCCACCGGAAACACGGTGGTAGGCAAGCCTTCCGAAGTCACACCGTACACCGCGTATCTACTGGGCGAAGTGTGCCGCGATGTGGCGTTTCCGCCCGGAGTGCTCAACATCGTGCAGGGACGCGGGCCCACCGCGGGAGCGGCGTTGGTCGCACATCCCGACGTGCCGGCGATCACGTTTACCGGCGGCACCGCCACCGGGGCGGAGTTAGGCGCACAAGCCGCGAGACGGTTCAAGAAGGTGTCCTTGGAACTGGGCGGAAAGAATCCGGCCATCGTATTCGGCGATGTCGATCTCGATCGCGTTGTTCCGGAAGCAGTGCGGGCCGCGTTCTCGAATCAAGGTCAATTTTGTTTGAGCGGTTCGCGGTTGTTCGTGGACGAACGAATTTTCGGGGAGTTCGTGAAGCGGTTCGTGGAGGTTGCCGGCCGCTTGCGCGTTGGCGACCCGGCCGACGAGAGCACCGAGTTCGGCGCGCTGGTGTCGGCGGCGCACCGGGACAAGGTTGCGTCTTACATGAGTCTGGCTCGCGAGGAACAGGCGGAAATCCTGCTGGGGGGCGGCCCCCCCGCGTCGTTGCCTGAACGTTGCCGGAATGGTTACTTCTTGAGTCCCACGGTTCTTACCGGGGTTCGTCCGGACAGCCGGCTCATGCGCGAGGAAGTGTTCGGTCCGGTCGTGACGATTACACCGTTTCGCTCCGCTGCCGAAGCGGTGACCCTGGCCAACGGGATCGATTACGGCCTTGCGGCGGTCATCTGGACCCGCGATCTGGACCGCGCGCATCGCGTGGCGGCCGCTCTGGAAGCGGGCATCGTGTGGGTGAACTGCTGGTTGTTCCGCGATCTCCGCACGCCGTTCGGCGGCATGAAGCAAAGCGGCATCGGCCGCGAAGGGGGCGAGGAAGCGCTCCACTTTTTTACCGAGACCAAGAACGTGTGCATCCGCTTCGACGAAGGAGAGGTTCGGTGAGCGAATTTCTTTCCGAACGCGCGCCAGAACCGGTTGGCCCTTATCCGCATGCCCGCCGGGCCGGGAACTTGCTGTTTCTTTCGGGGATCGGACCACGCCAGCGCGGGACCACACGCATTCCGGGTGCGGAGATGGATACGGCGGGGAATGTTATCGCGGTGGATATCGAGACGCAGTGCCGCTCCTGTTTCGCGAATTTGAAGGCGGTTTTGGAGGATGCGGGAAGCGCTTGGGAGAACATCGTCGATGTGACGGTGTTCCTGGTCAACATGAAGCGCGATTTTGCAGCCATGAATCGGGTGTATGCGGAGCATTTCGGCGGTGTGCGCCCGGCGCGAACGACCGTCGAGGTGGGCGCCCTGCCCACGCCAATTGCGGTGGAGCTCAAAGTCATCGCCACGATCGATTGATTTTACGTTCATGTGTTAGCTGACGCTTCCTGATCGCGCATCTGTTACCACGTGCGGTACTCGTTCCGGAGCCAGTACCACACGTGGTACCTGCTCCGGAGCCAGTACCTCACGTGGTACCCGTTCCGGAGTCAGTACCACACGGGGTACCCGTTCCGGAGCCAGTACCACACGTGGTACTTGTTCCGGAGTCAGTACCTCACGTGGTACTTGTTCCGGAGTCAGTACCTCACGTGGTACTTGTTCCGGAGCCAGCACCTCACGTGGTACCCGTTCTGGAGCCAGTACCTCACGCGGACTTGTTCCGGAGTCAGTACCACACGTGGTACCCGTTCCAGAGCAGCGATAGATCCCGTAATGAATCACAAAAAAATCGGGGGAGGCCATTTGACCTCCCCCGATCCCTTGGGACGTAGGCTATCTCTGTGTCGACCGAACCGAGCCTGCATCTCTCTCTGGAAATGTCTGTGCTCCGTTCGATCCGTTATGTCGCTTTACGCGATCAGAACCTGAGTCCCAAAGCCATCGAGAACTGATTTTGGTCCGAAATCATGTACTTGAGCTGACCGAAGGGCCGCGCCGATCCGTACTTCGCGCCAATGCCTCCGATCAAGTTCAAGCCGAGATCCGTGTCGCTATGACCTGGGTTATTGCTCAGATCGGGGTTATCGGTGTTAGCAAGGACCAGTGCCGGTCCGCCTCCTAACCACAATGCTGGGCCGGAACCCATGTTCAGATCTTTATGGACATCTGCGTTGATCGTTACATAGCTACCATCCGCAAACACCACTTCAGCGTTCGGGTTGAAGTACCAGGTATCGGACAGGGCAGTCAACAAACCTCCGCCCAGAAATCCGGCACTGGATTCGGTGTAAAGCCCACCACGAACTTCGGGCATCAGCCGATTGTGAGCTTGTACGGGGATAGCCACGATCACGAGTGAGAGCAAGAAGGGAATCGTGGTGACGACGAAACGTCGCATCATGTATCTGTTCTCCTCTCCGCCTGAAACATTTGACGGAGCAAAGCATTCAATCAATTGCTTTGCTTAACTAGGTTACCCCGACCCTTGTCCGATGTTCCCGCCGAATCCCCCAATTTGGAACCGATGTTGAGTGGAAGAAAATCAGATCTTTACACCCAGTTCGGGAATAAACATGGCACCCAAACGCTCGAACGCGTGTGGATCGATGCGTAGTTTGGCGGAACGTCCGCCGGCGCCCACGATCACCCAGGCATGATCCAGCACGCGTGCGTCAACGAACAACGGCAACGTTTCCGGAAGCCCAAAGGGCGTCACGCCCCCTACTTCCATCCCGGTCAGCGCGCGCATGTCCTCCGGGCCGGCAAAGCTGGCCCGCGGCACGTTCATGAGCCGCCGCACCTTTCCGTTTACATCAAGTCTCGAGTCGGCCAGAACCACGCAAGCCGAGAATTGCTTGGGCTCTTTCTTCGAGGCGACTATGATCGTGTTGGCGGATTGCTCGAGCGGCACGTCGTACGTGCGGCAAAAGGCCTCGGTATCGGCGAAAGCCGGATCGATGGGCATGATCTCGCAGGCGATCCCCAGTCGATCGAGCGTCTGACGCACGGTGTCCGGAATCATGGGTGCCTCCCGAGATGCGGAGCATACCCGAGAGGAGCGTAATCAATGCAACGAACCACGATCAGCACCGGAACTCGATGGGAGCCGCTCGTCGGCTACTCGCGGGGGATCCGAGTGGGGCCCTTCGTTTATATCTCCGGCACTACCGCCACCGACGCAGAGGGCGAGATCGTGGGGCGTGATGACATCCAGGCCCAGGCCATTCAGTGCTTGAAGAACCTTCAATCCGCTCTGGAGCGCTTAGGCGCGAAGCTGGAGCACGTGGTGCGAACGCGCATGTACGTCACCGACATCGTGCAGTGGGAGGAGGTGGGCCGGGCTCACGGTCAATTCTTCGGCACCATTTGCCCCGCCACGTCCATGGTCGAAGTCAGCGCGCTCGTGTTGCCGGAAATCATGGTGGAGATCGAAGCGGACGCGATCGTGCCGGAGGGCAAGCCTTAGACCCCAACCCTTAGAGCCGATGGCGAATCAGCCACAAATCGGGGAAGAGCGGCTTGAACAGCGACTTCTTCAAAAACTCGACACCCAAGCTCCCGCCCGTCCCGTGCTTTTCTCCAATCGTGCGCGCCACCAAAATGACATGGCGATAGCGCCACTCCTGAAATCCCTCGTCGAAATCCGTCATGAGCTCGAACAAGATCGCGGTTGAGGGTTCCTCCCGATACAACCGGTAGATCCCTTCCTGCACGATCGCGTTGGGCTCGTTAGGTAACGTGAGATCGCGGGAGCGAATCTCCTCCGGAATCGCTACGCCGTGCGCTTCCAGAAACTTATAGAAGCTATCCACCACCGACGGCGCACCCTGGCGCTGCAGAAGAGCAGTGTGCGCTGCCCCGCCCTCCGCGTGGTAACGCAACATGTCCTTCCGCTTGTAGCCGAGCAGGTACTCCATCTCCCGGAACTGAAACGACTGAAACCCTGAAGCGGTGTCGAGCCGGTCCCGAAAGCTGGTGAACGACATGGGGGTCATGGTTTCCAGGATGTCGAGCTGCGCGACGAGAATTTTCATGATCGTCCGCAGGCGTTTCATGGTGTGAATGGCGTCATAAAGCCGGTCCCCCACGAAATCGGACTGTACCTTCTCCAGCTCGTGCAGGATCTCCTTGAACCAGAGCTCGTAGGTCTGGTGGGTGATGATGAAGAGCATCTCGTCGTGCTCGGGGGGGTTCGATCGCGGCGATTGCAGCTCCAAGAGGCGATCGAGCTGGAGATAGTCGGCATAAGTCAACGGCATAGTTTCCTCACTATAAGGCGGCAATCCCCACCGCAATTCCCAGGACCAGGAGCCCAAGGGCCAATAGTACGACGCGATCCTGGAGCCGGGCTCGCCGGCGTGCCCTCGCGTACGGAATTCTCGAAAACGTGATCATCGAATAAAGCGGCAGGTACCAGCGCGGGAACAGGCGATGGAGCCAACGCTCACCTCGCTTCCGCCAGAGGAACGCGCGCGAGCCCACCTTGTCCCGCATCTCCACGAAGTTCTCCAAGGCCAGCTCCGCCAGGGCATCGGTGTGCGGCTTTCGCAAACGTTCGAACTCTTCGAATGCGTGGTCCCAGTGGGGCGCATGACGGTCGATGCACTCGGCTAACACCGTGCAATCCTCGAAGGAGGCGTTCATCCCCTGGCCATAAAACGGCACCACCGCATGCGCGGCATCGCCGAGGAGCACGGCGCGGTCTCCAACATGCCAAGGCCGGCAACGAACCGTCACCAACGAACCCACCGGATGCTCCTTGAACTCCTCCACGAGATGGGGCATGAGCGGGACAGCATCCGGAAACGTCTCATTGAAAAACGCGCGGATCTCGTCTTCCGTTCGAACGGTGGCAAAGCTCGGTTTCCCCTCCGACGGCCAGAAGAGCGTGCAGGTGAACGTCGCGTCCGTATTAGGGAGGGCGATCATCATGTAGGTGTGGCGCGGCCAGATATGCAGCGCCTGAGCTTTAAGAGCGAATGTTCCGTCAACCGCAGGCGGCAGGGTCAGCTCTTTGTATCCGTAATCCAGATACTCCTGACTCGAGTCAAACCCTTCCTGGCGCGAGAATCCTGCGCGCACCTTCGAAAACGCACCATCCGCGCCGACCAAAATGTCCGTGCGCAGAGTTCGCGTCACACCGTTGTCACCGGTGAGCTCCAGCGTTCCTTCCGCCACGTCGCAATCCGTGCATTTAGCGCCAAACGTGACCGTCACCCCTGGGCAAGCCAAGGCCGCGTCCAGAAGCAGCGCATTGAGACGGCTTCGGGAAATAGAGTTGAGATACTCGCCCCGTTTCGTTCCGTAGGGTTGGAACGTCTGCGTTCCGGAAACTGCATGCATCATGCGCCCGCGCATAGGAATGCTGATCGCTCGCGCCGCACCGGCGAGGCCGACCGCTTCGAGCGCATGAAGCCCGCGCTCAGACAACGCCAAGTTGATCGAGCGGCCGCCGCCTCCGCCGGCTTGGCGCGGATCGGAACGCATCTCCAGGAGGTGCACGGGGTAGCCTCGCCGCCCCAAATACACCGCCAAAAGCGGCCCGGACAGACCGGCGCCCACAATGGTGAAGACGGGCTGCTCGTTCAACGCAGCAAGGTCCCGAGCACCCGAACGAGCCTCCAGGAGTCGTGATACCCGGTGGTGAACGGCACCGCAGCCACCCGAATGACATCTGGTTCCCGGAAGTCGCCCACCACCCCGCGCTTGGCCATCTCTCGCTCCAAGCGCGATGCACCCTCCTTGAGTCGCAAGGAAAGCTGTGCCCCGTGTGCTTCGGGTTCGGCGGGGGTCATGATCTCCAGCTTGTCGCCCAGCTCGGCCACCAACAAGCGCCGCAAGTATTCCGTCACCGCGAGTTGCTTGCCCCGAAGCGCCTCCATTCCCGCCCGATCGAAAACCTCCAACGATGCGCGCAAGGGCGCCATGGAGAGAATGGGAGGGTTGCTGAGCTGCCAGCCATCGGCGCTCGGCACGGGTTGAAACTCCGGCTCGAGCTGCATGCGAAACCGCGTGCCGGGATCGTTCCCCCACCATCCGGCCAGCCGCGGTAATGACGTGTTCTTAGCGTGGCGCTCGTGCACGAAGGCGCCTCCCGGCGCACCCGGACCGGCGTTCAAATACTTGTAAGAGCACCACACCGCAAAATCGGCATCCCAGTCATGCATCGAGAGCGGCACGTTCCCCATCGAGTGCGCCAGATCGAACCCCGCCCGGGCGCCGACCCGATGCGCGGCTCGCGCGATGCGGCGCAAATCGAATCGCTGGCCGGTGAGGAAGTTCACCCCCCCCAAAAGCACCAGCGACAGCTGATTGCCTTCGCGATCGATCGCCGCTTCCAGGTCGTCTTCATCGATCAGCACCTTCCCCGGCCGGGGGCCCACTCGCACCAGCGAGGTTTCCGCGTTCAACCCATGATGATGGAGCTGTGTTTTCACCGCATAAAGATCCGAGGGAAAAATAGGGTCTTCGATGAGGATCTTGTGCCGTTCTGCATCCGGTCGAAAAAATGTCGCCATGAGGAGATGCAGATTCACGGTGAGGCTGTTCATCGCCACCACTTCGTGTTCCTGTGCTCCGGCCAAGCGAGCCAAGGGAGCCCGCAAACATTCGTGATAGCGATACCAAGGTAAATGTTCCGGTGGCTTGGGTTGGCCCTCTTCAGCTGGATGATGTCCCGCCACCGCGCTCTGGCCCCACGCTCCAAGTTCGGCCTCCACGTAGGCGGCCGCGCGACGGGGCATGAGACCTAACGAGTTACCGCAGAAGTAGGCCACCGGGTCGCCATTGTTGCGAACCGGATACACGAACTCCGTGCGCAATCCGCGGAGCGCATCCAGGGCATCCTGCTTTCGCGCGTAGGCTTCGTCGGTGGGAAACGGAAGCTCGGCCGGTTTCACAGCGTTTTCCCTAAAAACTCGAGCGCCGTTCCGCGCTCCAAACGCCTTCGATCGGCGGCGGATAACGGCAACGCGTCGAAAATTTTCCCCGGCTCCGCTTCCCCCAATGGAAACGGGTAATCCGTTCCTAGCGCAATGCGATCGGCTCCCACCAGATCGAGCAAGTGCTGCAAGGCACGCGGATCGTGAACCAGGGAATCCACGAAGAATCGTCCGAGCTGTTCACGCGGGGAGTGCTTGGTGTCCGTTGCGCACAGATCGGGGCGCACGCGATAGCCGTGTTCGATCCGGCCAAACGTTCCCGGAAACGAACCGCCGCCGTGGGCAAAGAGCACGCGCAGCCGGGGCAGCCGGTCGAATACGCCGCCGAACATCATCGAGCAAATAGCGCGCGAGGTCTCGGCGGGCATCCCCACCAGCCAGGGCAACCAGTACTTGGGCATCTGCGCCGATCCCATCATGTCCCAGGGGTGAACGAACACGGAAGCACGCAGCTGTTCCGCCCGTTCAAACACGGGAAACAACGCTGGTTCCTCCAGATTCCACGCATTGACGTGGGTGCCGATCTCCACTCCGGCCAGCCCGAGCTCGGTCATGCAGCGGTCCAGCTCATGCATAGCAAGATCAGGGTCCTGAAGCGGCAGAGTTCCCAATCCCACGAATCGATCCGGGTGGCGTCGCACGACACCCGCAATGTGATCATTGAGGAAGCGTGCGAAATCATTCGCGTCCGTCGCCGAGGCTGCGTAAGAAAACAACACTGGAATCGTGGACAACACCTGCAACTCCACTCCCGCCTCGTCGCAGTCGCGAATGCGTTCTTCCGGATCCCAGGAGTTTGCGTCCAGCATCCGAAAGGTCGAGCCGTCCGCGCGCACCAGCTTGGCGCGGCAGGCGTCCAGATGTTCCAGTTTCAAGAAGCGCGCGTCGCGAGGCGAGTAATCCGGCAGATCCGGCGGCAGGATGTGGGTGTGGACGTCTATTTTGCCGGAGACGAGGGGCGTGCCCACCGTAGCGTTCAGAGCGGTGCGGGCGCCTGGGGCAGCGTCATCACCGCGCCGCATTTCTTGCAGGTCCGCAGCGTAACGTCATCGTGAAACGCTTCAATAATTGGTTTGAGCTGGGTGCCCAGATCGGTGCAGTGAAACGATGCATCATACAGGATGTTGCCGCACGACTCGCAGTACCAGCGCAGATGATCGATTTCGTCCGCGTGCCGGCGGCGCTCGATCACCAGTCCTACCGTGTTGGGAAAACGCTGAGGTGAGTGCGGCACTCCCGCCGGCAGCAAAAAGATGTCGCCTTCCCGAATGTCGATATCCCTGGGGACGCCGTCCTCGATGACCTTGAGCACCATGTCGCCTTGGATCTGATAGAAGAATTCTTCACCCGGATCGACGTGATAGTCCTTGCGCGTATTGGGTCCCCCGACCACCATCACGTTGAATTCGGTGTCCGGCCAGACGAGCTTGTTGCCGACCGGCGGCTTCAGAGACGCTCGATTTTCCTGAATCCAAGACGCGAGATCGAGGGCTGCGAGCTTGGGCACGAACAATCACCACCTTGCTACGTAACGGTTTCTGGCATTATATCCGCCCCCATGACGTGGAACAACCGGTTCGGCCTTCTATCCATAACGCTCCTCGTGCTCCTCGTTGCCGCGCCGGCGTATGCCGACGACGCGCTCTCCCTCGCCCGCGCGTTTAGAACCGCACACAGCGCCGACATCCTTCGCGAGTTCACGCAACTCTTGTCCATCCCGAACGTGGCCTCGGATTCGGCAGGGATCCGCAACAACGCGGAATGGATTCGTGATGCGTTTCAAAAGCGCGGGGTGTCCATGTCGTTCCTCGAGATTCCCGGTGCGCCGCCCGTCCTATTCGGGAAGCTGACCAGCCCCGGCGTAACGCGCACGCTCGGTATTTACGTGCATTACGACGGCCAGCCCGCCGGCAAAGAGGGCTGGCTACAACCTCCGTGGACTCCCACGTTGTACTCGGGCCCGCCCGAGTCCGGGGCACTTCCGCTCCCCTTACCTCAAACGGGTGCAACGATCGATCCGGAATGGCGGCTCATGGCGCGCTCCTCGGGCGACGACAAAGCCCCCATCATCGCCATCCTCTCCGCGCTCGATGCGCTCAACGACATGCCGCGCACCTCAAATCTCGTGTTCTTCTTCGAAGGAGAAGAAGAAGCGGGCAGCCCGCACCTGGGCGAGTTCGTGGATCGCTACGGAAAGGACATTGCCGTGGACGCGTGGCTCATGTGCGATGGGCCCGTGCACCAAACGCGTCGACCGGAACTCGCCTTCGGCGTGCGTGGGTTCACCGGTCTCGAAATGACCGTCTACGGGCCCTCCCATGGGCTTCACAGTGGCCACTATGGAAACTGGGCGCCCAATCCGGCCATGAACCTGGCGCGCCTTCTGGCTAGCATGAAGGACGCCAACGGCCGCGTGCTCGTGCGCGGTTTTTACGACAGCGTCGCACCGCTGGGCAAAGCGGAAAAGAAGGCGCTGGCCGCATTGCCCAAGTATGACCGTCCGCTTTTGAATGAGTTTTGGTTAGCCGAGTCCGAAGGAAACCGCTCACTCGACGAGGCGTTGCTGTTGCCGACCTTGAACGTGCGCGGGTTGCGTTCGGGAGATGTGGGAAAGGATGTGCGCAACGTCATTCCCCCAACCGCAACGGCATCCCTGGAAATGCGGCTGGTGAAGGGCAACGATCCCGAAACGATGCTCGATTTGATCGAGGCGCATCTCAAGCGGCAAGGCGCGACCATCGTTCACGAGGAACCCGACTCGACGTTCCGTCGCACCCATCCCTTGGTGGTGAAGGTGCTACGGCAATCGGGATATCCAGCCGTGCGCACACCCATGGATGATCCCATCGTGCCGCTTCTCCGAGAAGCCGCGCATGCGGCGTCCGGTCAAGACGTGGTGATGACGCCCGGCCTGGGCGGATCGTTGCCCCTCTATCACTTCACTCGCGTCTGGAATAAGCCGCTGGTGATCGTGCCCATCGCCAACCACGACGACAATCAGCACGCTGCGAACGAGAACCTGCGGCTGGCCAATCTCTGGTACGGGATCGATCTCTACGCCCTCTTGTTTACGCTCCCGCCCTCGCCCTGATCGTTTCCGCCGGTGTACACTTAAGATCTCCTGGCCGAGAGCCCCTCTTTACTCTATGGCTCGTGGGGTAAGGATTCTCCAACCAACATGAACAGTCTGACCCTCCGCGGCATGCTGGCGGAGATCGCCGCGATCACGGGCCAGCGCCTGGAACGTGTCATCCCGCTGGATAGCCGTGTGCTGCGCCTCGATTTCGAGACTCAATCCTTGGTGGTGTCGCTGCACCCCCAGCACAGCACGCTATTCCTCACCCCGCTTGATGACACGTCCAGCGATACGCCGCTTCCGTTCGCGCAACTCTTGCGCACGCATCTGGAAGGCGCTCGTCTCACCGGTGCTGTGCAGGCGGGACTCGATCGCGTGGCGGCACTTCATTTCGAATCGCGCGATCGCTTGGGCGACGTCGTTCACCGCCATTTGATTCTGGAGCTGACCGGTCCTCGGGCCGATCTGGTGTTGGTTGAAGGCCAAGATCCGTGGATGGGCCGCATCCGCGGACAGCTCCGCGGCCCAGTGGACTCGCGCAACAAGGCGGCTTACGCGCTTCCGATTTCGGCCAAGATCGACGCATCGCAGGCTGACGATGCCGCCCTCATGGCTTCCCTTGCCCAATCGATTGAGAAATACGGGGCCGGTCCACAGGCCCTGGTTCAAGCCTGGCAAGGCGTGAGTCCCGCGATTGCACGCGAAATACTCGAGCGCACGCCCCAACCGGATCATTTGCTCGATGTGGTGTCGGCCTGGCGTGAATTGCTGGACAGAACGCGTCCCAAGTCCATCCACCCGACCTTGATCACGCGACCGGACGGCACCGCGGACGTGGAGTGTTTCGTGCCGCGTCACTCGTCGGGCGATTGGGCAGGTTTTCCCTCGTTATCTCTTGCGTTGGCCGAGAACTATCGCCGTTTCCGCAATGCATCCAGCCGGCGCTCCGGGCCGTGGCGGGCGCTTTTGTCCGCCATCGATCGCACCGAGCGCGCCATCGCTGCCGTCGACCGCGAACATACCGAAACGGGAAGCGCGGGAGAATGGCGGCGTCAAGGCGAAGCGATTCTCGCTCACGCGCATGCAATCCCGCGCGGCGTCACCGAGGCCGAAATTCCCGATCCCGCTTCCGATGGCCATTTGCGCGTGCGGCTCAATCCTCGGCTCAGCGCCACCGAGAATGCGGATTTGTTTTTCAAGAAAGCGCGGAAAGCCGCCCGGCGCGATCCTGCCTTGGATGCACGGCGTCGCGACATCGTAGCCAGACGCAACGCGCTCGAAACGTTGCGGGTTGAGCTCGAGCGCGAGGAGCCGGACGAAGCGTGGCTTCGTCGCGCCGAGGCGCTCGGCGTGCGTTTGCCGAAAGAAACGAGTCCGTCCGAAGCGACCAAAGAACCGGCGGATCGGCTCCCCAGCGCGCTCCGGCCTCGACGTTACGATCTGGGGGAAGGCTGGCAAGTCATGGTCGGCAAGAGCAATCGTGGAAATGAAGTGCTGACCTTCGAGCTGGCGCGCCCGGAAGATGTATGGATGCACGCGCACCAATCGGCGGGGTCACATCTCGTGCTGCGTCATGACGAAAAAGGCAAGGAGCCACCCCGATCCGTGCTGTTCTCTGCTGCGGCAATCGCCGCGTACTACTCCAAAGCTCGTGGCTCATCCAAAGTGCCGGTGCTCGTATCGCAAAAACGTTTCGTGCGGAAACCACGCAAAGCCCCGATCGGCACGGTCACCGTGTCCAAGTATGAAACCCTGATGGTTTCGCCCCACTGCCCGGAGGAAAACGGCCGATGAACCGTTCACGCGCGCCATGGGTTGGCCTGGCGCTTTTGGCCATGATGGCCGGCTGCAGCGACGATACGCCGACAGGTGGCGGCAACCTTCCGCCTCGCATCGTGTCGTTGAACGCTTCCCCCAGCTCGGTCGTTCTGAGCGGAGAATCGAGAGTCACCGCTCTAGTCAGCGATCCCGATAACGATCCGCTCAAAATCACCTGGCGGGCCACGGGCGGCGTCTTCGGCGACACCACCAAGACCAGTACGACATGGCGTGCGCCCAACGCGCCCGGCCTTTACATCATCCGCTTGAGCGTGTTCGATGGAAGCGCCACCGTCATCGATTCGGTGGACGTGGCGGTTGGCAACGCGTCCCTCACTATTATTTCCTCGCCACCGTTTGCGTACATCACGCTCGACGGCATCGCGACCGGGCTCACCACACCGCACACGTTCAGTCCTCTGGCGGCTGGATTTCA
>Ga0207675_100002683_pt1 | contig 17558 bp, 11 predicted proteins | sample KBSSwiS42_FD_184305 | JGI IMG/M metagenome (GOLD analysis project Ga0207675, IMG submission 184305) | Switchgrass rhizosphere microbial communities from Kellogg Biological Station, Michigan, USA - KBS Switchgrass S4-2 (SPAdes) (version 2) | ecosystem: Host-associated > Plants > Roots >... | reverse complement strand
CGTTCTAAGACTGGAGTGTTGGAAGCGAGTTTGATTACTGGCGCGATCGCGTTGCCGATAGTCGTGCCACGGCCGGTCGTGAACACAACCACGGTGGCTCCCGCCGCGACGAGTCCGGGCGTCGATTCCTGGTCATAGCCGGGACCTTGCATCAAGTTGAGTCCGCTATTCTTCACGCTCTCCGCATACTCGAGCACGCCTTCAACGCGCGTCGTACCCGCTTTGGCGACAGCGCCGAGCGACTTGATCGTGATGTTGAGTAAACCACCGGCAACGTTGCCCGGACTCGGATTGTTATTCAGCACTGCGCCAAACTTCGACGCATATTCCTTGTACCAATCCACCATGCGATAAACCGCGCGTCCTGTTTCGACGTCCTTTGCGCGCGTGGCGAGAAGATGTTCGGCGCCGCAAAACTCCGGCACTTCAGTAATCAGAACTGTGCCGCCTGATTGGACCAGCAAATCCGCTGCCCGTCCCAGTGATGGATTTGCGGAGATCCCGGAGAAACCGTCGGAACCACCACACTTCACTCCCAAAACGAGTTCACTGACGGAACATTCTTCGCGTTCGGTCTGATTCACTTCCGGCAGCATCCGCTCGACTTCCTGCAAGCCCTTTTGAATCGCCGCCTGCGTCCCGCCCACTTCCTGAATGCCAATCTTCGCCACGGGTTTGTCGAAAGACTTTTCACGCTTCAGCAGATATTTTTCAACCTGCGAAAGGTTCGTCTTCTCACAACCGAGATCGATCAGGATCACGCCGCCGACGTTCGGATGATCGGCGTAGTTCGACAACGTGCGCAGCATCACGTCGATCGTCGAACCATCCTGACAACCGCAGCCCTTGTTATGCGGAATCGCCACAACGCCATCGACGTTTGGGTATTTATCGCGGTCATAAAACGTAAACTCTGCAATCGTAGAAATCTGCAACGCCTCGTGACTCGCGCACATGCTGGTCGGCACGATCAAAACGTAATTGCGTGTACCGACGCGTCCGTCCCGACGACGGTAGCCGGCGAACGTTGCGCGCTGGTCCAACGATAGATAGTCAGGCGCAGGCGTGTGCAAGTTCTCCGGCAGTTCACGAACGATCGGCACGTCGTTCGACATATTGTCGTGCGTAATCTGTTCGCCTTGACTGATTCCCAGCGAAGTCCCGATCGGCTGTCCAAACTGAAGCACAAACGCGCCCGCCGGAACGTCTCGAGTCGCAAAACGGTGTCCCGGCGAAATCGCCGCGCGAACTTCAACCTGCGTTTCGTTCGGCAGCAGCAACTCCAAACCTGGCACGGTCGCTTTCTTGACTACAGCGACGTTGTCTTTCGGATCCACGACGATCGCGAATTCACTGAGTAGCGAAGCTGGCGGTGTTTGAACGCTCGACATATTTTCAGTTTTCCAAAACGTTCCGCAGGATCAACGAGCGGATGTTCGGATGCACGCGCAACCAGAGTCCCGGATTCTCATCAAACTGCCGCTCGCGCGTTTGCGCGTCATCTGCAATTCGCGTCGTCAACAACTGCCGGTACGACTCGCGCTTCGCCGGCGCCGTATCGGCATCAACGATCGATTGGACCACACGGCGCGCGCCGAGAATCGCAGCCGGTCCAAGTGTCAGAATGTGTTTAGCAGCGCGACACTCAGCTTCATCAGCTTCACTGACAAGAGTACCACCCGCCTTAAACTTATTGATGTGATGCTCGAGAATCGATTGCGAGATCGGAATCAGTCCTGCTACGTCGCTGTAAGTTGCCCCGGATCCGGGCTTGATATACGCGAGGTGCGAAGCGCCGCCAGCCTCCGGACCAAGACCCAGAAAGAAAAGATCTATGCCGCCAAGCGACTCGAGCTGTTGAATGTAACGAGTCAGTTCGCCTTCGAGATCCTCAACGTCAGTCCGCATCGACGTAAAGCTTTTCACTTTGTTAAAGAACGCTTCGCCGAGCAGCCGTTCAAAGTCGCGCACGAAACTCAAACCGTTGTCCATCCGCAGCGGCGCAAGCGCATCCTGCGTAAAAACATGAAGGCGTGCGAACAATGAGTCGTACTCGCTTGTCTGCGCGATCGAACCCAACAGCCGGTGCAACGCCTGGCCGCCACGGCCACCGACCAGAATCATCACCAGCGAACCGTCTTTCGCCGCAGCCGCACTGGTGATCTCCTCAAACATCGCGCGTCCGACCGCTTCTTCAGACGGCTGCACTTCATAAACGATGTCGCGCACTGGGAGTCCGGCGAGATGGTCGGGGTCGTTCGCGTCATGCCAAAGCCAGACGTTTCCTCCTGCGAGGCGACGGCGGATGCTTTGTTTGCTGGTTGCTGACATTGGATGGCCCGTTTCCGAAGAGCCTGACTGGTAATACCAATTTCCGTGGAAGCACGACTTTAACACGCAGGCCGCAACTACACAAGCGGCATTTTTGAACCCCCAACTTGGCTGGTAAAACCAGCTAATCATAAATTACTACGCCACTTTTTGTGCTTGACGGTAACAGACTCACGGTGTTACACAGTATCCGCACTTTCTAAAAGTGGTCTAACCTTTAGCCAACAATTCATGCCTGTATGACCTATTCTCCACTGGAGCTTACCGGCAAAGTGGCCGTGGTCGTTGGCGGCACTTCCGGTATCGGACGCGCCATTGCGCATGGTCTCGCCCAGGCGGGCGCAGACGTAATTCCTACGTCGCGCCGCGCCGAACAAGTGGACACTGCGGCCCGCGAAATCGAGGAGCTTGGCCGCCGTTCCTTGCGTGTCACTTCCGATGTTGCCGACCGTGCGTCGTTGCAGATTGTCCTGGACCAGGCGCTCGAAGCGTTCGGCAAAGTCGACATTCTTGTTAACTCCGCCGGCCGCACCAAGCGTGCGCCAACTATCGATTTCTCCGACGATGACTGGAACAGCATTATCGACACGAATCTCACCGGGACCTTGCGCGCGTGCCAGGTGTTCGGCAGGCACATGCTGGAACGAGAGTCGGGCAGCATCATCAACATCGCTTCACTTTCAACTTTTGTCGCGCTGCACGAGGTCGCAGCCTACTCGGCGAGTAAAGCGGCGGTGGGTTCGCTTACTAAGTCGTTAGCCGTCGAATGGTCCAGCCGGGGCGTGCGCGTGAATGCGATCGCTCCCGGCGTGTTTCGCACCGCCCTAAATCAAAAGTTGTTGGACGAAACAGAACGCGGACGTGAGTTCCTGTTGCGCACGCCGATGAAACGGTTTGGCAAGGTCGAGGAACTCGCCGGCGCGGCTGTGTTTTTGGCGTCGGATGCGGCCAGCTTTGTGACCGGCGAGATTCTCGCTGTTGACGGTGGATTTCTGGCGAGTGGTGTAAATCAATAGATCTGAGGACTCGTGAAAACATGAACGATGCATCCGAGATCGCTGCTGCGCTCCCTAAGACAACGCAAGCTTCAGCCGGCACCGCAGCAACTGCTCCAGCATTGGCCCAGGAAACTCTTGGCGAGAAGGTAGGGCGCTATCGCTGGGTCATTTGTGGTCTGTTGTTCTTCGCCACCACCGTCAACTACATCGATCGCCAGGTGCTCGGCCTGCTTGCGAAAGATCTAAAGGAAGCGATCCATTGGACCGAGGTCGACTACGGAAACATCGTCGCTGCTTTCAACGCGGCATATGCGTTCGGACTGCTGCTTGCCGGCCGATTGATGGACCGGGTCGGAACGCGAATTGGTTATGCAGTTGCGATCGTCTGGTGGAGCTTGGCGGCGATGGCCCATGCGTTGGCCCGCACGCCGTTTGGTTTTGGTGTTGCGCGCGCGGCACTTGGATTTGGTGAAGCCGGGAACTTTCCCGCCGCGATCAAGACAATCGCTGAATGGTTTCCGAAGAAAGAACGAGCATTCGCAACGGGACTCTTCAATGCTGGTTCAAACGTTGGGGCGATTGTCGCGCCATTGACGGTGCCCTGGATCGCATTTCATCTCGGTTGGTACTGGGCGTTTATTTTAACTGGCGCGATCGGTTTCTTGTGGCTTCTGTTCTGGTGGCCAATCTATCGCCGCCCGGAAGAACACGCGAGAGTTTCCGCCGCTGAACTGGCCCACATTCAAAGCGATCCACCGGATCCGCCGGCGGCAAAGATTCCCTGGGTGCGTCTGATCCCGCATCGTCAAACTTCCGCCTTCGCGATCGGCAAATACCTGACGGATCCGATCTGGTGGTTTTATCTTTACTGGATCCCCACCTTCTTCCGCGATCACTACAAGCTGGACCTGCTCGCAGTTGGTCCTCCATTGATCGTGATCTACTTGATAGCCGACATCGGCAGCATTGGCGGCGGTTGGCTTTCTTCGTCTTTGATCAAACGCGGTTGGACCATCAATCGCGCGCGCAAGACAGCAATGCTGATCTGCGCGGTGGCAGTTACTCCGATCATCTTTGCTTCGAGTGTGCAGAACCTGTGGGTAGCGGTTGGGCTCGTCGGACTTGCTGCTGCCGCGCATCAAGGCTGGTCTTGCAATCTGTTTACTACGACGTCCGACATGTTTCCGCGACGGGCAGTCGGCTCGGTGGTGGGAATTGGGGGCATGGCCGGCGCGTTGGGTGGCGCGACGATGGCTGTGGCGACCGGTTACATTCTTCAAAGCACCGGTCAAAACTATTCGATCGTTTTCATGATCGCCGGCACTGCCTATCTGGTTGCACTCGCACTCATTCACCTGCTGGCTCCGCAACTCGCGCCCGTTGATGACGTCGAAGGCGGTCCGGCGCAACAGTTTTCAGCCGGAATGTTTATCGGCTTTGGTTTTGTGGGTCTGATCTTTGGTTCGTTTGTCGGTTGGTGCACGGGATTGTTGATGCGCGTTGCAGGTCAGACACTTTTTGAGTACATGATGATCGCGGGCGGCATCGGCATTGTCGTCGGAGTCCTTGGCGGTTTGTTGATCAGTTATTCGAGCGCGAAACGATGACGGACCTGAAGATCAAGGACAAGCAGCAGTGTCGTTGGGACGTCGTTTCGCTCGGCGAGGTCATGCTGCGGCTCGATCCAGGTGACGGCCGTGTTCACACCACGCGCAGTTTTCAAGTTTGGGAAGGCGGCGGTGAATACAATGTCGCGCGTGGTTTGAAGCGATGTTTTGGCATGGACGCGGCGCTCGTCACGGCGTTTGCCGACAACGCAGTTGGAAGGTTAATTCAGGATCTCATTTACCAGGGCGGCGTAGATCAGTCGCACGTGAAGTGGGTGAAGTTTGACGGTGTCGGACGAACGGTTCGCAACGGATTGAACTTCACGGAGCGTGGGTTTGGCGTGCGTGCGGCGGCGGGTTGTTCGGATCGTGGCCACACCGCAGTGTCGCAGTTAAAGCCGGGCGACATCGATTGGGAAAAGATATTCGCCGATGAAGGAGCGCGCTGGTTTCACACTGGCGGCATCTTCTGCGCATTGTCAGAAACGACGCCCGCGGTCGCGCGCGAAGCCATGGAAGCAGCGAAGAAGCACGGCACGCTTGTTTCTTACGACCTCAATTATCGCGACTCGTTATGGCGGTCAATCGGCGGCCGCGAGCGGGCGGTTGCGGTCAATCGCGAGCTGGCGCCGCTCGTGGATGTAATGATCGGAAACGAAGAAGATTTCACCGCCGCACTCGGCTTTGAAGTGGAAGGACTCGACGAACATCATTCAAAACTCGACGTGGCGAACTTTCGCCGGATGATCGAGAAAGCCGTTACTGAGTTTCCGAATTTCAAAGTTGTCGCAACGACGCTGCGCCACGCAAAGACCGCGGCGATCAACGACTGGGGCGCAGTTTGTTACTCCGGCGGTGAGCTTTATCAAGCTCCGATACGCGAGAACCTCGAGATCTTCGATCGTATTGGTGGCGGTGATTCGTTTGCCTCGGGACTGATCTACGGATTGTTAGCGGGGAAAGATTTGCAATGGGCCGTTGAATGTGGCGCTGCGCATGGAGCGCTGGCAATGACGACTCCGGGCGACACAACGATGGCGACCCTGGCGGAAGTTGAACGAGTGATGAAAGGCGGAACCGCGCGGGTTGACCGCTGACAGGATCGCAGTATTTACATGAATAAGGCTGAGGTTCTCCAAACCATTCGTGACATTGGCATCATTCCGGTCGTGCGCGCGAAGTCCGCGGACGAGGCGATGATGGCGATCGACGCTATTCGCGAAGGCGGCATTTCCGTGCTGGAGATAACGATGACCGTGCCGGGCGCTGTTGCCGTCATTGAAGAAGTCTCAAAACGTTATGGCAGGGAAGCGTTGGTGGGCGCGGGCACCGTGTTGGACGGTGAGACTGCGCGTGCATGTATTCTGGCCGGCGCGCGTTTTGTCGTCAGTCCTTCTTTAGATCTCGAGACGATCGCGGTTTGTCGACGTTATGGAGTCGCAGTGATGCCTGGTGCGTTGACTCCGACGGAAGTGGTCCATGCGTGGTCTGCAGGTGCGGATTTTGTGAAAGTGTTTCCGGCGGGTGCGGTTGGAGGTGCGAGTTACATCAAGTCGCTTAAGGCGCCCTTGCCGCAAATAGAGTTGGTTCCCACTGGCGGCGTATCACTGAAGACGGCCGCGGATTTTATAAAAGCGGGAGCGAGCGCACTAGGTGTGGGAGCAGATCTTGTGGACTTGAAAGCGATTCGCGAGGGCCAGCAAAGTCTCATCACTGAACGCGCGCGCGAGTTTGTGCGGATCGTGAAAGAGGCTCGATCCTGCCCCGCGTAAGAGTAGGTGGTCCAACCGCCGGGCAGGGACTAATCGTAATTGCTCAGGAAGGGAATGAAATGAAGACTGGCTGTCACACCTGCGCCTTATTGATCCTTCTCGGAAGTTCATTGGCTCTGAGTAGTGCCTCAGCGCAAACAAGCAAACAAGGACCGACGAAGTTTGATGACTTTGGGTACCTGAATCATGAGAACTATTCCGCACGCTTGGATAATATCGCCGCTGCACTAGGGGATGCGCCCAACGCTCAGGGCTACTTCATTTTTTATAACGGCGCCCGGTCGCTTCCGGGTGCAGCCCTGAGATATGTGAAGCGGCTGCAAAACTACCTGGTGAGGCCCAGAGGCATCGACCCATCACGCATAATCCTTTTGCCAGGTGGACAACGCGAAGAGATAATCGTTGAGTTCTGGATCTCTCCGCCCGGGAGTCCCGCGCCCAGTCCCAACCCAACCGTTTCGGTTAAGCCTGCGAAGGCCAGGTCATACCTGTATGACAGCTACAGCTATGACTGCGATCCTTTATTTCGACCAAGGGCGAAAGCCCCCGACTATATCGACGAGTGTGTTTACTCCGGGGCGGGCTATGAGGATCAGGCCGCGCGCCTCGATGGCTTTATTAAAGCAATCAGCCAAACGCCTGGAGTGACAGCGCACCTTCGTGTGTATTTTCTGCGGAGCGACTCCCGCCAAAAGGTGCAAAACTTCATTCGCCAGGAGAAAGCCTACTTGCTGAGTGAAGGCGGACTACGCGCCTCCAGTATCGCGGTTACGTCTCGCACAAGTCCCCGCCGCTCGGTGCAGTTGTGGATCGATTCTGGTTCAGACTACTAAACCAAACGATGGCCAGCGCCAGCACCAAAGAACTGTGGAAAGTCATACCGTTGTGTCTTTCCCAGCCGGAGAGATGGCCCAACCGCAAATCGGATTAGCTTACGGAAAGAAGGAAATGAAAAAGGGCCGGATCTTTAAGTGGAAGCAAGCGATTCTTACGGGGCAACAGACGATGTTCGGATCGATCAAAAGATGATTAAGGTCGCCGATCCGCAATTCATCGCGGTAAACTTCTTCATCGCTCTGGACGGCACACTAGCCCATTGCCTCCGGACTCTCCAACGGAAATGATGGCCCTCGCTTTCTGAGAACGGCGGTGAGCATATACAATTCCTATTTCCAATTTCTGTACGATCAGCTGCTCAATTACGAGGGTGAAAGAGCGTATCGTGAAGTGCTCGTGCCCGAGCTTGGTCTGGCCCAGCGAACCATGGATTCGCTAAAGGCATGCGGAGACATTCAAGCCCGGCACCTGCTTACAGAGAACATCCTCACGGACCTGTGGGAGTTGTATGCTCTCTCTCGGGTCAGTGATATTTTGCTACTGCCCTTTCAGCAGGGCGACTATGACGGCAGTGAGTGGCCGGGACCAAATCTTACGAGTGATGAGCGGGAATCGTATTTCGTCGCTCTGGGGATGCGGGTTATCGAGCGGAATACCTTCCATCCCTTCTTCCATGAAATCGTGAAGGTCGAGCAATCAACCGACCCAGCCGAACCAATTTCAATCCATGAAGTCTTCTGGTCCGGCTTTATGCTGGGAAGTCTGCTGGTTTGCCGAGCCGGCGTTGGCGTGCGCGGCGGCCAAAACTACATCAACAAGGAGATTGCCGAAACGTCAACCATGTATTTCACCTTCCGGCGCAGGAACCGTCCAGTCGATGATCTCTCTCACGGATGGGGAAGTAATTCTCAATGGCGAACTAAATTTAGACGTGACTACACGGATGAATACAACTTCTACTACAACGTGGACGCGGGAATCCACGCCAACCGCCATCCAATTGAAGACTTCCCAAACACTTCTGCCAGAGACTTAAGTGGCGAAGAAAAGGTCGAGTTGCTGGTAAATAGATGCTTCATAGTTAGTGAAATCCCGCAAGGGCGTCAGTGGCCGTATGGCGAGACGTTTTCTGAGACGATGCCAGCTGTTGACCTTACCGAATCTCACCATCTCGAACACAATTCTTGAAAGGCGGTCTTGAGATTCCGCATTGGTATCTCAAGGTGCGTGCCCCTTAATCTAGCGTGCACTGCCTATTGCGGCTAGAATGACGCGCTTAGTCGCTACAATTCTGAATCCTTCGCCGTCCCATCGATATGACCAGTCCTTACGGCACAAGACTCGGTCGTTACGAAATCCGCTCGAAGATTGGAGCAGGTGGAATGGGAGAGGTGTATCTGGCCCGGGACACAAAGCTGGATCGCAAAGTGGCGCTGAAGATTCTGCCTGCAAAAGTTGCGCAGCGCCGCGATCGGATGGCGCGTTTTGTGCGCGAAGCGAAAGCGGCCGCTGCGCTCAATCACCCAAACATTGCCCACATTTACGAAATTGGTGAAGACCAAGGCGCGCACTTCATCGCGATGGAGTTCGTCGACGGCGTGACGCTGCGCGAAAAGATTCATCGCGAGCACGCGGAGTTTAGAAAACTTCTCCGATATCTACAGCAAGTTGCCGAAGCTTTAGCTAAAGCTCACACTGCGGGCATCGTACATCGCGATCTCAAGCCCGAGAACATCATGATCACGCGCGATGATTACGCGAAGATTCTTGATTTCGGTCTGGCAAAGTTGATTGAAGCGCGTGGGTCATCGGACCGCGACACGTTTTCGAGCGAGATTACGACGGTACTGGCGGAACAGTCGCTGCCTGGTAGCGTGATTGGCACTGTCGGTTACATGTCCCCTGAGCAGGCGCAAGGACGACTGAATGAGATCGATCATCGCTCAGATATCTTTTCCTTTGGCTGCATCTTGTACGAAGCCGCAAGCGGGCAGAAAGCATTCGAAGGAGTGGATGCTCTCGACTCGCTCCACAAGATCGTCCACGCGCCTACTCCCCAAATTAGCGAGATCAATCCTGCAGCACCTGCCGAATTACAGAGAATAGTCCGACGATGCCTGGCGAAAGATCGCGAAGACCGCTACCAAACGATCAAAGATGTCGCGATTGAGCTGAGGGAACTGCGGCGCGAGCTGGCGAGCGGTGCTGGGATCGAGGACACCGCGGCGTCGAAGAGGTTTGGCGTACTGCCCGCAGTCGCTCAGGCGGATGACGCAGGAAGCTTTCCAACTCAAGGCAGTACTCCAAGCTTGACGCATCCGTCATCGAGCGTGGAATACATGCTCGCCGGCATCAAGCAGCATAAATTAGCGATGGTCATTGTTGCGCTCGTGCTCGCCTCCGGCGTTGTTGGTCTCGTTGCTTATCTGCACGCGCGCAATACAGAAGTGGCCATCGAGTCAATCGCTGTCTTGCCATTTGCCAATCAGAACCACGACCCTGATTCCGAGTATCTCTCGGATGGTTTGACTGAGAGCATCATCAATAGCCTGACGCAGCTGCCCAATTTGAAAGTGATCGCGCGCAGTTCTGTCTTTCGCTACAAGGGGAAAGAGACGGACCCGATGGCGATCGGAAACGAATTAGGAGTGCGCACGGTGTTGACGGGGCGCATCCTTCAGCGTGGGGACAATCTCATGATCAGCACTGAGTTGTTGGATGTGCGCGATAACAAGCAACTCTGGGGCGAGCAGTACAGCGAAAAAATCTCCGATCTGCTTTCGGTGCAGCGCGAGATTGCGAAAGAGATTACTGGCAATCTGCGGCTTAAGCTTTCAGGAGCGGAGCAGAACCGGGTAGCCAAGCATTACACCGAGAACCCCGAGGCTTACCAGCTTTACCTGAAGGGGCGCTTTTACTGGAACAAGAGAACTGAAGAGGGAGTAGAGAAAGGCATTGAGTATTTTCAGCAGGCCGTTGAAAAGGACCCGAAGTATGCTCTTGCCTATACCGGATTAGCCGACAGCTACTCCCTGCTCACAATGGCAATTGATGTGGGCTCACTCTCGCCCACTCAAGCAATACCAAAGGCACGGGCAGCGGCGATGAAAGCTCTCGAGCTGGATGACACGCTGGCTGAAGCACATACCTCATTGGCTTTCATCAAATTGAATTACGATTGGGATTGGTCAGCCTCCGAGAAAGAGTTCAAGCGAGCCATCGAATTGGACCCGAACTCTGCCAGTGCTCACCACTGGTACTCGCATTACTTGATGGCGATGGGCCGGATCGACGAATCTCTAGCTGAGAGCAAACGCGCCCTGGAGCTTGATCAATTCTCGTTAATTATTAACACGCATCTGGGGTGGCACTACATCTACGCGCACCAATACGACCTGGCGATAGAGCAACTCAGAAAGACGATCGACATGGATCCCAATTATGGTATGGCACACTGGTACCTGGGACTAGCGTATGAACAAAGCCCAATGTATGCCCAGGCGGGAGCGGAAATACGAACAGCGAAAGATCTTCTCAAGAATAATGTAGGAGTCGAGGCAGGAATCGGACGCGTCGATGCACTTTCTGGAAAGAGAGCCGAAGCGCAGAAAGTAATCGATGAGCTGAAGGACATGTCAAAGCAAATCTATGTCTCCTCGTATCATGTTGCATCAATCTACGCCAGCCTGGGCGATAAAGAGCGGGCCTTCGAATGGCTCGAAAACGCCTATAAGGAACGCTCTGATTCACTGGTTTATCTGAAGGTCGATCCGAAGGTGGACAGCCTGCGCTCGGACCCGCGGTTCACTAATCTCGTGCGGCGTGTCGGGCTGCCGCCGTAGCGTGACGGGAAAGTAAAATGGGGTTCAAGAGTTAATGGTGCTTCGTCCACTCCTGGCTCAACGTGGCTGAGAACTAAGTTGCCGTCGTTATAACGCTTTTGCTTCGCTTTTCGCTTTGCATTGTTCTCAGGGGCACCTTATACGCTTGCGTCCTACTCACGGGCCTTCGAAAGCCTTTGTACTTCTTGTGCCTTTTTGCGGCGTGACTGCTCAAACTACTTCTTCTTGTTCCTGGGCTTTTTGAGCGAGGATGAGATGGTCGCGCATGGCGTTACGCGCGGCTTCCGAATTCCGATCGCGAATCGCTCGATAAATCGTGCGATGCATCTCGGCAGACTCCTTCAAATCACGCGCCCGCTTCACAGTCTTGCTGCGCACTTCAAAGAGGATCGTCGCGACCATGTTCATCAACGCGGTCAGAATTCTGTTGCCTGACGCGGCCGCGACTGTTTGATGAAAGCGCATGTCGTGAACGAGAAACTGCTCCGGTTCGTCGAGTGAAGCAAACATGCCGGTGATCTCTTCCGACATTTCGGCCATCTGTTCGCCCGTCGCACGTTCCGCGGCTAACGCCGCTATCGACATCTCGAGTGATCTTCGTGCTTCAAACATCTCTGCCGGCGTGAATCTTTGCAGCGAGGCCATCAATCGCAGCGCACTGCTGTCAAGCGTTGGTGGCCCTTCGGATTCAACCACGAAAGTTCCCGCGCCGCGTCGCGGTTGCAACACACCGACGGCCGCGAGCGAACTGATGCCTGCGCGCAACGTTGGACGGCTGACGCCAAGACGTTTCGCGAGATCTCTTTCCGGCGGTAGTCGATCGCCCGGCCGCAATTCGCCTCGATGAATCATTTCGCGAAGCTGCGTGACAACTTCTTCGAACGATGTGCCGCGGCGTTCAACGTCGATTGCCTTGAAGATATTTGCGTTCGATTCGCCCATATTATTGCTTGATTAGCTTACCTTTTTCTTTCTTGTTGTACGAGCTTTCTGCTCCATCTCGGTCGCAGCGAGAAGCAATGCGCCAACGCCTTTCGGATCGTTCGCGATCACTTTCTCGCTGAGGTAGTACTCATAGCTGCCGTCGCGATAAGGATTTCCCCCGAGACCGCCAACACTGACAGTGCCTTCGAGGTTCGTTTGGCCGCCGGCGTCTGTCTTCACAAACTCTCGCAAGATTCCTCGATAGCCGCGCTCGGCGACTTGCGTGTAGTTCGCGGGCAGATAGCCTTTGCGCACGCCTTTCGCCAGCGCATAGACAAACATGCAGGCCGCTGACGACTCGAGATAGTTTCCTTTCGCGTCGCCTTTGTCGACGACCTGATACCAGAGTCCCGACTGCGGCTCCTGATATTTCGCGATTGCTCGGGCGAGTCGATTGAGAATCGCGATGAGCTCTGCACGTTGCGGATGGTTGCGTGGGAAATAGTCGAGCGTGTCGACGAGCGCCATTGCGTACCAACCGATTGCGCGAGCCCAGAAATTTGGCGAACGTCCGGTTTGCGGGTTGGACCAGCGTTGCTTTCGCGATTCATCCCAACCGTGAAAGAGAAGTCCCGTTTTGTTGTCGCGCGAATGGCGTTCCATGAGGATGAACTGCTTCGCAATATCGTCAAACGCGCTGTCTTCATGAAACGTGGCCGCGTATTCAGCATAGAACGGCTCGCCCATGTAAAGACCGTCGAGCCACATCTGCGACGGATAGATCTTTTTGTGCCAGAAGCCGCCTTCGGATGTGCGCGGGTGCGTCTTCAACTGCTCGCGCAAGAGCGCCGCGGCCTTTCGGTATTTCTCCTGCCCGGTCACTTTGTACAGAAAAAGCAGATTTCGTCCTGGCAGAATGTTGTCGATGTTGTATTCGTCAAGCGAATACGTGCGGATCGAACCATCGTCGTTGACGAAGTGGTCCATGCTGGGCTGAATGAAGTCGAGGTACTGTTTGTCGCGAGTGTTTTCCCAAACGCGTTCGATGCCCTTTAACACAAGGCCATGGTCGTAAGTCCACTTCGCGGGATAACCCGATTCTTTTCTTGTCGCATCGCGCCACAGGGCCGTCATCGCGGTGAAAGCAATCTGTTCTGAAATCTGTTTTTGTTCAATCCCCCTGCCGTTGACCTTTACATTAGCGAACGACACGTCTTTGACGTGCTTGAGGATGTTTCCTTCAGCCACATTCTCGAACGTACAGTTCGTCAGCCGCAGGTTAGTGATTGGCGCGGCCGGCAAACCTTGAACGTCGAGTGCGTGTTTGCTTCTTCCGCTACGGAGATTTTGAACGGTGTAATCGCGAACAACGGGCGTGAACGAGCCTTTCGCGCCTTCCTCGTAATTGAAGTCGATCGTGATGACCGCATGAGCCACTTGCCCGACTTCGATGTTTCGGAAGTGCAAGTGTTCGAGTAATCCACCCCGCATGGCATTGTTCTTCACGCGCAACGCGTGGTCCAGATTCTGACTGTCGAGCCGGCAGTTTTCCGCAAACAGGTTGCGGACACCGCCGGAGATCTCGCTGCCGATAGTAATGCCGCCGTGCCCGTCCTTCATTTGGCAACCCTGCACGATGATGTTCTCGGTCGGAGCGTTCAGTCGCCGTCCATCGGCATTGCGCCCGGATTTAATTGCGATGCAGTCGTCGCCCGTGTCGAAGTAACAGTCCTTGATCAATACGTCAGTACACGACTCCGGATCGCAGCCGTCATTGTTTGGCCCATGACTGCTGACACGCACGTTCTGCACGATCACGTTTCGGCAGAGCACTGGATGAATCTCCCACATCGGCGAGTTTTGGATAGTTACGCCGTCGATCAGCACGTTTTGACAACGGTAGGGTTGAATGAATTGCGGTCTCAGGTAGTGACCTTCGCCGAAGACTCGGTCCTGCACCGGAACACCTTTTTCCGCCATCGCGAACAATGCCACGCGATCCTGACGCTGTTGACTCATGCCTTCTTTCCAGCCGTACTGCGGGCGCCCGTTCCATGGCCACCAATGTTCGTTGTCACTCTGGCCGTCGAGCGTGCCTTCGCCGGTGATCGCGATGTTTCGTTGTTCGAAGGCGTAGATGAAAGGCGAGTAGTTGAAGAGTTCGACACCTTCCCAACGCGAGAAGACGACCGGTAAGTAGTCTTTCGGATCCTGGCTGAACTTAATAACGGCGCCGCGTGAGACTTCGAGATTGACGTTGCTCTTCAAGTGGATCGCGCCAGTGAGATAGGTTCCAGCCGGCACAACGACTTTGCCGCCGCCCGCTTTGCTGCATTCGTCGATCGCGCGACGAAACGCGGTAGTGCAGTCTGTTCTTCCGTCTGCTCTGGCGCCAAAGCGATCGAGATAGAGTGTGCGCTTCGGAAAACGTGGTGGCTTGATGCGGTCGAGTATCGACGGCATCACTGTTTGCCATGGATTCTCCTCGGCCCAGGCGATTGCCAGTCGTGGTGCAATAGCAACTGCTACACCACCAGCGAACAAACTCTTAATGAAGACACGTCTACTCGTCATCTGTGTCTCTGCCGCCACGCAGGATAATCTGTCTTCAACAACGTCGCCGCTTCATCGACGTACCAACGGTAACCGTTCCGTCGCTCCTCATCGATCTCGGCGATGTTGTACTTCACCACGCCATCACGACCAACAAAGATCGGACGGTTGGTACCCATTTCATAAAAGCGCGCCCAGACCGGAGCACCAGCGGAATCTTTAAGTTCGGATTCCCTGAACCACGTAACCGCAGCTTCAATCGCTTCAACTACTGCAGTCGATGGATTCTTGATCGACATCAGGAACCGTACGACGTCAACGCTCTCGCCGCCGCTCAACGAAACGACTTCATACTTTCGCGCAGGTGCAGGCGCAAACGTGACTTCATCGTGCTGTGCACACCACACCGTGCGGCGTCCTTTTATAACGACCTGCGTCTTTAGAATACAGTCGATACCTTTTTCAACTGCCTTCGCCGCACTAGCGCGACGCGCTTCGCCGACAAACGTATAGCTGCGCTTTGCGGACGCGACGTCGCGCATCAGTTTCATCACGCCGATCATCGCGCCGTCATTGAACGTGATGTGTTTGTAGTAGCCACTCAGGTTCGGATAAAACTGCGGCCAACCGCCATTCGGATACTGCGCCTTTATCAGGTAGTCGAACCCTTTGAAAAACGACTCGCGATGGCGTTCCTGATGTTGCGCTGTGTAAACGCGCGCCAGAAAGTTCAACTGCGTGTAGGTCGCGCCGTTGTCTATTGTGGAGTCCGTCTCACTTTTCTCACGTAGAAGAGTAGCTTGGTTCGACTCGCTCAGCGGCTTGGCCATGTCGATGTCCTTGGGCCAACCGCCGGAATTGCGTTGATACAACAGCAGGTTGTCGGCGATACGGAGTGCTTCGGCGCCGGCGAACCATTCGTCAGGCTTCTTTTGGGCATCGGCGGAAACAACGAACCACAGAAAGCACAAGAGGAGTAAAAAGCGACTCGACCGTCTGACTAAACTCATCTGTGCTTTCTGTGTCTATCCGTGGCCTAAAACACGAACTTGGCGCCGAACTGAATGTCGCGCGGGTTATTGCGCTGCGTAGTTACGAGACCAAACGCCGCGTTTGGCGCTGCGGCTGTTCCGGGGTTCAAGCCCATTCCGGCTCCGAAGTATGGATGGTTGAAAGCATTCAACGCTTCGGCGCGAATCTGAATTCGGCGCGTCTCACCCATCCTGAAATTCTTCGTGACTGACAGGTTCGCAACGGAGTAAGGCTGGTTCCGCAGGCTGTCCAGCGTGGTTGGAACGTTGCGGAGGCTGGACGCAGTCAGTGTCACCAGGCCGGGCGCGTCGATCGCGGATCGGTCGATGCCGAATTTGCCACCCTGACCGTCGCCATCACCGAGCCGGCTCGCGATCGTGTTCACATCGCCGGGGAAATAAAGATTGTTGCCCGTTAGCAGAAAGGGCTCACCGCTTTGCCATTCGTACGTCCCATTCAACTGCCAGCCGCCGATGAACGCATCGAGCACGCGATTCATGTTGTTGCCCACTGCGCGTCCGCGGCCAATCGGCAGTTCATACACACCGGCGAAGGTGAAACGATGCGGCCGATCGAAGGGCGAAATGCGATCTTCGAGCACCGTGTCGCCCGGATTCAGATAATTCAGCTTCTCGCGCAGATTCGAATAGGTGTAGGTCATCGTGAAAGAAACGTCTTTTGCGAAACGCTTGTCGACCTGCAACTGAAGCGAGTTGTAACGGTTGGTCCCGTTGTATTCCTGTCCCCACAAGGCGTTGAATTGCGGAAACTGGAACAACGACTGCGCCCGCGTGATGTTGGCAGCAGTATTCAAGGCACTCCCACCCGGAACCAGATTGCGGAATGGATTCGGAATGTTTGCAGTCAGGAACGTGTTAGCCGCCGCGTCGCTCACGGGATCCGTGCCGAGGAACTGGCGCGGAACAAAGTTCAAGTTTCTGCTGACGGCAAGATCGTAGCCGTTCGCGCGGATGAAGTTTGCCTCTACAACGATCTGACCCGGCAGTTCGCGTTGAATACCAAACACAAAACGCGCGAACTTCGAATTCTTTCTTAACAGACCAATGATTGGCGCTGTGTCGGCTCCTACGTCTGCGCCGATTCCGGTCAAGAGTCCCAGACTCGACCCGAACGAAGGCTGCAATCCGCTCAAGCCATTCGGAAATGGATTCGTCAATGTCGCAACGAACGTCAAGCCGTTGTTGTTGGACGGCACGAACGGCGTGGTGCCCGCGAATCCGATCTGTTGCGGAGTTTCGATCTGAAACGGCGCCATAAAGATACCGAACCCTGCGCGCAACACGGTCTTATCGTTCAACTGATAAGAAAGACCGAGACGCGGTTGGAAGTTACTGCGATCCGCTTCCCAAACGTTTCGGTTGTCTTCATTGGCGAAAGTGTAGCCACCGACCACGTGGAAGTTGGCTGGCGGAACGACAAAGTTCGCCGGATTCGCATTGAACGCTGCCGTGTACGCCGCACGCACCTGGGCTTCAATCGGACTCGGCGTGCCGAAATCGAAACCACGCAGGATGCGATTGTAACGTTCGGTCAAACCCTGCTCGACGTCGAAACGAAGACCGACGTTCAGCGTGAGGTTTCGCGTTACGCGCCAATCGTCCTGGAAAAACATTCCGTGATAGAGCGACTGGACCGAATAGT
>Ga0207675_100002680_pt1 | contig 17563 bp, 9 predicted proteins | sample KBSSwiS42_FD_184305 | JGI IMG/M metagenome (GOLD analysis project Ga0207675, IMG submission 184305) | Switchgrass rhizosphere microbial communities from Kellogg Biological Station, Michigan, USA - KBS Switchgrass S4-2 (SPAdes) (version 2) | ecosystem: Host-associated > Plants > Roots >... | reverse complement strand
GATCGCGCCAGCGTGCTGCAGCGGCGCGATGAGCTGAGCGCGCAGGTCCACGCCGCCTACGACCAGGCGTTCTCGCTCGATCAGAAAGCGTACGAAGGCGCGCGCCTCGCCGGCGATGCGATCGTCGCAGACCAGGTTCGCGGCGACTCGGCTGACACCGACGTGCTGCCGTCGTCGATCGCGGAGGGCGAGGAAACACTCGGCAACCGTCCCGCGCACTGATCGTCCGTCCGCCTGACCATTGATCGACGATCAGCAGCGAACGCGCGCCAGCTACTGGCGCGTGAAGTCGATGTGCAGCGCAAACGGGTTCGCGGTCACGATGATCGTGAGCTTGCGCTCGCCGCCCGCCGCGCGCCTCACCAGGAGATCGTGGGTGCCGATCCGCACCGGAACGCCGTTGAGCGGCGTTTCCCCGATCCGTTCGCCGTCGAGCCACACGGCCACCGGCTCGCTCGACGTCAACGTCAACGACGAAGGCGCCGGCGTGATGGTGAGGTTGGTCGCCTCGCCCGGCTTCAACTCCACCTGATGAACCGCATCGTAGGCGAGCGCCTTGTTGACGACGCGCACCTGATGGGGCCCGGGCGGCAGCATCACCTGGCCGCGATCGTCGAGTGTCAGCGCGCGGCTCCCTTCGCTGAGGACGACGTCGAACGGCGCGCGGACGGTGAGGAAGCCCGAGAAGATCGACTCCTCCAGCTGCGCCGTCTGGTCTGCGGCAATGGTGATCGTCCGCTGCACGCTGCCGGCATCGCTCTTGAGCTCGACCGCATGACGACCGGTGGCAAGGTCGGAGATGGTCAACGGCGTGACGCCGCGCGACTTGCCGTCGACGAACACCTGCGCGCCGGAAGGGCTCGAGCTCACGGCGAGGCTTCCGGTCGCGCGGCGCCTGCCCGTTGCCGGCGCGGCTGCGGCGGGCTTCGGGGCGGGCGCCGGCGCCGCCGGTTTTTCTGCGGCCGGCCGCGGCACCGACGGCAGTTGTTTGGGGATTTTGCTCCAGAGGTACGGGCCGCCGTAGACGACGGCGCCGCCGACCGCCGCGACGGCAGCGATGCGCGGCAGCCATTCGAGCAGCGGCCCGCCAATCGCGCGGGCGCCCTCGGCAGCTCGCGCGGCCAATGACGGCCCTTCGGCGCGGGGCGGGGCCGGCGCCGCGCTCGCCGCAGGCACCGGGATCGGTTCGATCGCCGGCAGCGGCGGCGGTTCCTGCGCCTGGCGCAGGAGTTCCTCGATCGGCGGCGGCATGTCCGCCGGCGGTTCGGGACGACCGCGACGGCGCCGGCCCTTGGCAACAGCGGGCAGAGGGGCGCTGGTCCACGTCGCGCGTCGCGCGCGCGCCCAGCTTGCGACGGCGCGGGCCGCGGCGACGACATCCTCGCGTTCTTCCGGCAATGTGTCGTTCGGCGCCACTGACAAAAACTATAATCGCTCCCGGGCCGACGAGATGAGTAAACCCCAAGCCGCTCCTCCCGGAGCCGAGGTCTCACCGGGCGCTCGGCGGCGGGCTCTGGCCGAGGCCGCCCGCCGCGAGCTCGATGGCCTTCGTGCGTCGCTCGATACCAAGCTGGCCGAGCTGGAGGACGCGCTCGTCAATCCCGATCCCAACACCTCGCTCGAAGAGCTTGTGCTGGAGCTGGCGCGGGTCGCCACCTCCGAAGCTGATGCGGCCGCCGCGCGCGCCGTGCTCGAGGCTCAGCTCGAAGCGCAGGAGCGCGCCGAGGCGACCACCGCTGACGCGACGCGGCAGGCGGAAACCGAGCGCGCGAACGCCGCGGCGCTGCGGCGCGAGCTCGAGCAGGCGCAGGCCGCAATCGAAGCCGAGCGCGAAGGGGCGGCGCGAACGCGCAAGGAAGTCGCCGAAATTCGCAAGGGGGTCGAGGCCGAACGCGCCGCTGCGGTGGCCCGCGATCGCGAGCTCGAACGTGCCCGGGCCGCGCTCGCCTCGGAGCAGGACGCCGCGGCCGCGCGCGGCCGCGACCTCCAGCAGATCGAGCGCGAGGTGGAAGCCGCCCGCGCCCAGGCCGAGCAGTACGCGGGCGAGCTCACCGAGCACCGCAACGCGCGCAACGAGCTGGCGAAGAAAGTCACGGCGCTGCAGCGCGACCTGACCGCGGCGCAGGCGGCGGGCGAGAAGGCGCAGAAGACGGCGGCAGAAGCGGCCGAGAAAAAGCGCGCGGAGCTCGATCGCGCGCGCGCCGATGCGGTGTCGCGCGCCGACACCGCGGTTCGCGAGCGCGATGCGCTCGCCTCGCAGCTGAAAGCCGCCCACCAGGCGTCGGAGGCGGCGCAGCGGCAGGTGCAGGCGTCGCAGGCCGAGCTCAAGGCGGCGCGTGAAGAAGCGGAAACCGCTCGCGCGACGGTGAAAGCCTCTCGCGGCGAGTTGCAAGCCGCGCGCGACGACGCCGAAACCGCGCGCGAGGAACTGGCGGCCGCGCGCGGCGAGGCCGAGTCGGTGCGCGAGGAACTGGCCGCGGCGCGCAGCCAGGCCGACGCCGTGCGCGGTGAAGCGGACGCGGCACGCGGCGAAGCCGCCGCCGCGCGCAAAGAGCTCGACGCGCAGCGCCACGCGGTCGCGGCGCTTCAGCAGGAACTGGAGACCGCGAAAAACGAGGCGCTCGCGGCCCAGGTCGCCGCCGACGCCGCGCAGGCCGTGGCCGACGACCTGCAGGCGGCGGCCGACGCCGCCCGTGCGGCCGCCGAATCGGCGACCGCCGCGACCAGCAGCGCGCGCGGCGAAGTCGATCGCGCGCTTCACGAGGCCCAGGCTCGCGCCCAGGAGGCGATCGCCGAACGCGACCGCCTCGCCGCGGAACTCGAGGAAACGCGCCACGTCGCCGCCGATCACGATCGCCTGCTCGAGGAGCTCGATCGGCTGAAGCACGAGGTGCAGGGTGCCGGCGGCGAGATCGATGCGCGGCTGCAGGAGCTCGAGGCGGCGCGCGCCGAGGCCGAGCGCCTGCGCGAGGAAGCCGAGGCGCGCGCCGAAGAAGCGCTCGACGAACGCGACGCGCTGATCGAGCAGCTCGAGGCGGCGAAGAAGGCCGTGCAGGGGATGCAGGCGGCGGTTGACCAGCGGCTCCAGGCGATCGACGCCAAGCGCGGCAAGTCGACGCAGGCGTTGAAGGACGCCGAAGCGCGCGTCGCCGAGTTGACGCGCGAGCGTGACGGCTTGATGGAGGAGGTCGCCAACGCCCGCCGCCTCACCGACGATGCCGCGCAGTACCGGCACTGGCTCGAGGCAGCCGAATCCCGCGTCCGCGCCCTGGAGCTGCAGCTGTTCGGACGCGAGCGCGACCCGCAGGAACGCGACATCGAGTTGTCGTCGCTGCTCGACGCGCCGGGGGCGCCCACCGAGAAGGCGATGCGCCGCGCCACGCGCCATCGCTTCGGCAAGACGATCAAGGTGCAGCTCGATGGCAACGCCGGCGAGCTGGTCGATCTGTCGATTGGCGGCGCGCAAGTGCTGTGCGCGAAACAACCGGACGTCAACGCCAACGTCACGCTCGCCGTTTCCGCCGACACGCCGCTCTCGTGCCAGGGGCGCATCGTCTGGGCGATGCTCGAACCGCACTCGAAGGGAAAGCCGCTCCGCTACCGCACCGGCATGCTGTTTACCGGCGCCGACGAGGCGGCGATCGAGGCGTTCATCGCGAAAAATCCGGCCGGCTGAACCCGGCGCGGCTTTTGCCTCGTTCCGGCCCGGTAGCTGGAAATGGCGGCAATGCCGAGCCCCTCGCCCTCTGTCGATTACGAACGTGATCCCCGGCCGGACAAGACTGCACGTCCGTCGGCGGCCGGCGCCAGGGGGGGCGACGGCCGGGTGAAGGCCAAGGCGGCCCCGGCCAGGCCGGACCAGGTCGGCCTGCGGGGGCCCGATTTCGCGGCGGTCGAAGAGTTTCTGCAGCTGCTGGCGCGCGCCGTGCGCCAGTTCCACACCTATCCCGCGACCAGCCCGTTGTGCACCGAGGCGATTGCCGCCTGCCACAAGGTGCTGGCCTCGCTCGAGACGCGCGACCGGCTGTCGCTCCGCGTCACGCCGAGCGAGCTCGTCGTCGACCATGTCGCCACCGGCGCCGCCACCGTTGTCGAGCACGAGATCGTGCGGCGGCTGCACCGCGGGCACGTCGCCTCGATCGACATCGACCGCGGCGCGTCGCAGCGCGACCTCTCTCGCTTCTGCAGCGCGATGCTCGGCTGCGACGATCAAGCGACCACCAAGACGACGCTGGCCGAGCTCCTGGTCGAGCACGGCGTCGAGACCATCGTGGCGCAGATGGCGCTGCGGCCGGAGGTGCTGCACGTCGGCGCGCCGCAGGCGGTGCGCAGCGATCTCATGGTCCGCGAGCGGCGCCGCCGCCAGTCGGCCGCGGTCAGCGGTCCGCCGAGCTATCTGTATCCGCCCGACAAGGGCTGGGTCCGCCTCGATCCGTCGGCGTCGCTCGACACCGTGTCGCTCGTCGATCTGGCGATTCTCGTCGACGACCCGGGAGAGATCGCGTCGATGCTGCTGCGGCTCACCGACGACGAGGCCGCAGCGGAGTCGCGCGACAAGGCACTGCAGCAGAAGTTCAGCGACGTTGCGACGCTGCTCGGATCGCTCGATCCGCAGCTGGCGCGGGTGATGTTCTCCAAGCTGGCGCGCGCGGTGCTGGATCTCAGCGCCGACCGCCGCACCGATCTCCTGCGCCGCACCATCCTGCCGGGCCTGCTCGACGGTCGCGCCGAGGGCACCGTGCTGCGCGACTTTCCCAACGTCGACCTGGCCGAGTCGCTCTGCCTGCTGATGGACCTCGAGACCGCCGCGCCGGAGCTGCTGACGACGGCGATGGACCGGCTGGAGCTGACGCCGGAGCGGCGCGAGCAGGTGGCGCCGCTGATGGAAGCGCGGCTGCGCGAGGGCGCCGAGGGGCGGAAGGCCGGCGCCGACGGGCGCGGCACCGACATCGATCGCCACGCGCGGCGCCTGATCCAGGTGACCGCCACGCAGGGCAAGAGCTTCGCTGAATTCTCCGCCTTCGACCTGTCGATCGACAGCCAGACGACGGCCGCGCTCGACCAGGCGCGCGACGCGGTGGGCGCCACCGACCTGCCGGTCGTGCAGCTGCACTTCCTGCTCAATCTGGTCCGGCTCGAACCAAACCCTGCGCTGGTCGAGGCGTTCCTGCGGCGCAGCGTGATGGCGCTCGTCGAGCTCGATCGTGCGCGCCGTCCCGAAGCGGTGGCCGCGTGGGCGGGCGAGTACCGCCGGCTCGCCGAGACGCTGCGCGAGCCGCGGCCCGACGTCGCCGGAACGATCGTCGCCGCCCTGGCGTCGTTCTGCACGCCCGCGCGCGCCCAGGCGCTGTCGGAGGTCCACGCGACCGGCGCCGCCGGCCGGACGCGGGCCAACGCGGTGGTCGAGGCGTTCGGCGACGCGATGGCGCCGGCGTTCGTCGCGCTGCTCGACGATCCGGCGGCGCGGAACAACGCGCGCGCGCTGGTGCCGATGATGTGCGAACACGGGCGCCAGCTCGCGCCGGCGCTGGTCGCGCGCCTCGCCCAGGCGGGCCCGGGCGCCAACCGCGCGATCATCAAGGTGCTCGGCTTCGCCGGCCCCGGCTACGAAGGCGTGCTCGCCGAGCAGCTCGAACATGGCGACGAGCACACCGGGCGCGAAGCGGTGCAGGCGCTGGCGCACATCGGCAGCTCGAAAGCGGCCGCCATCGTCGGCATCCACCTGCGCAAGGGGAACAACGCCGTGCGCGCGGCGGCCGAAGAAGCGCTGCGCCACTTTTCGCCGGCGGCGGCGTCGGTGGCGATGCGCGACCTGCTCGGCAACCGTGAGTTCGTTCTGCGGCACCCGCAGATTGCGGTGCGGCTGATCGAGCGGGCGGATCAGGCGGGCATGACACAGCTCGAGCCGGCGCTGCGCGCGCTGGTGCCGTTCCGCTATCGCTTCTGGAACCCGGCGCTGGTTCGCGTCGCGCGCCGCGCCAGCACCATGGTGGGACGCCGATGAGTGCCTCGACCCCCGCGCCGTCCACCACGCCCGGCCCGTCGCTCGATCCGGTGAACGTGCTGAAGGCGTTCGCCAGCCTGCGGCGCCTGCTCGGCACCTATCCGTCAGGCCACCCGATGATCGCGCAGAAGCTGCACGAGCTCGACGATCTGGTGCGGCTGCACCTGCGCCGCGGCCCCGCGCTCGAGATCGACGTCATCGACGGCGACGTGCGGCTCGACGGCGTGTCGTTCGGCGGCGATCGCCAGGCCAACGCCCAGGCGGTGCGCGAGCTGTCCGATCTCGGCATCGACAGCATTCACATCCGCGAAGGGGTCGAGATCGAGGAGCTGCGCGCGACCGCCGAGTTCCTCTGGCAGTTCAAGGACACGGCGTCGGGCGACTCGCTCGAATCGCAGCTGGCGCGGCGCGGCGTCCACCATATCAGCCTGGCGCGGCTGGTGCGGCTCGACACGCGCTGGCGTTCGCATCAATGGCCCGACGCGCCGACCGGCCCGCTCGATCCGGCCTATGCCGAGTCGCTGGCGCTGGCCGAGCAGACCTTCGACACGGTCGCTTCAGGGCGCAAGCTCGACGCGATGACCGTGCGCGGTCTGGTGGAGCTGTTGATCTACCGCGTGGCGCGCAGCAACGCGGCGCTGGGCCAGATTCTCGCGGTGAAGCAGTACGAGAACCTGACCTACTGCCACTCGGTGAACGTGTCGATGCTCAGCCTGCTCATCGGCAAGCAGATCGGCCTCGACGACGGGGCGATTGCCTCGCTGGTCGAAGCGGCGCTGCTGCACGACATCGGCAAGACCAAGATCCCGCTGGACGTGGTGAAGAAGCCGGGGGCGCTCGAGAAGCGCGAGCGCAAGATGATGGAGGCGCACACCACCTTCGGCGCCGAGATCCTGGTGCAGACCGAGGGGCTGCGCCCGATGACGCCGATTGTCGCGCTCGAGCATCATCGCAGCGTCAAGGGGACCGGTTATCCCGACCTCGGCGACGCGATCCCGCACATCATGAGCCAGATCGTCTCGGTGGCCGACATCTACGAGGCGATCACCGGCGCGCGCACCTATCAGGCGCCGACGCTGCCCGAACGCGCCTGCCTGGTGCTGGCGCGGCTGGCGGGCGAGAAGTTGAACAGCGCGATCGTCAAGGCGTTCGTCAACGCGATCACCTTCTTCCCGCTCGGATCGATGGTGCGGACGACGCTCGACGAGGTCGCGGTCGTGGTCGGCATCAACCCGTGCGATCCGCTGCACCCGCAGCTGGCGCTGGTCGACGAAGCTGGCACCGGTCCCGGCACGCGCATCGACAGCAGCGCGCGCGACGCGAGCGGCGCCTACCTCCGGCACATCGTGGAGACGGTGCTGCCGCAGGGCAACAGCCCCGACATGACGAGCTTCTTCGCGGCCGCGCCTGCATAACGAGCGCGTCCACACAGAGACTCTGAGAATCTGAGAATCTGAGACTCTGAGTCTCGCTTACCTCTGAGCCTCCGTGCCCGTCGGCGTGACTACTCCATCCAGATCCAGCACCGAGAACCCGTCCGAGCGCAGGCGGTCGACGAAGTCGTCGATGTAGCCGTACTCGACCACCAGCGCGCGCCCGAACCAGTGCGCTTCGGGATCGGTGTGCGCCACCAGCCAGTCGTAGGCCTTCGCGTTCGAGCTGCGCAGCAGCAGCAGCGTCCCCTTGTTCTCGACCGTGTAGTCGGCGGCGGCCATCGCCTGGCGTTGACCCGGATCCGGCATCGGCTGGACCGGGCGGCCGTGCAGCATGGCGGCGGTGGACCGGGTCGACGACTGGCGCGGCACGAAGGGAAGGACTTTGGACATGGTTCACTCGGCCAGCAGGGAATGCGCCCATAACGCCCGCGAGGCGGAATGCCACACGAGGCTCTCGAACAGATTGGTCGCGTACGGTCCGCCGCGCTGGAACACCAGCGCCGGCAGGAAGGTGACAAACGCCAGGCCCGACTCGGGGCGGTGACACCAGGCGCCGAGCTGATGGCAGTCGGGCGACACGGTCTCGGCGACGTTGAGAAAGTTGGCGGTGCGCGCGTCGAACTCGCCCGGCAGGTGCAGCAGCATCAGCGCGCCGGTGCCGAAGATCGGGCTCGGCTTGTCGGTCCACGTCTGGAAGCGCGCGCGCGGGTAGTCGTCGCCGTGGCGGCCGAAGTCGTCGGGCGTGAACGGCAGCTCGGCGGTGAACGAATGCGTGCCTGCGGTCGCGGCCAGCCAGCAGCGGTTCGGCGAGGTGGCGACGGCAATGAAATCGATCGGCGGTGACCAGACGCCCTCTTCGCGCTTGCGTTTGTAGAGCAGCGCGACGCCGAGCATCTCGTCGGGCGCGCGGCGCGGCCCGCTGACCGGATGCTCCGACACGTCTTCTTCCGCCGAGAGATGCTCGCTCAGCCACCGCGCGACGCGCGGGGCGTCGGCCGCCTGCAGCGACATCGCGTGAATCGCCAGCTCCTTGGCGAACGGCAGGTTGTTCTCGGTGACGCTGACGCTCGCGTGCAGCCGCACGTAGCCGTTCTCGAGCAGGCAGGCGCTGAAGGTCGCGAGCCGGTTCAATTCCGCCAGCACCGGAAAAGGGTCTGGCTGCAGCCGCACCTCCTTCACCAGGTCGGTCTCGATGTGCACCTGCCACACCGCGTCGCCGCAGCGCTGCTCGCCGGCCGACGCCCAGACGCGCTGCGCCAGCCGATCGCCCCACCACGTGAACCCGCGCTCGCGGCGCACACTCCACAGCGGATCGATCTGCATCTGATCGAACAGGTGCGCGACGACGGCGAGACCTGGGTCACGGACCGATAGCCGTGCCTTGGAAATATCGGTCATGGGTATTGGGCGTTGGCCCTCCTTCCCGCAAGCGCTGAGCCCACTTGGCGCAAATGGCGTTAGTTGATGACGTGGTGGGACTTAGTGGGAGATGGCAGTCGGCGGGCCCCTCGAGTAGTCGCCGCCGGGGCAGACTTAATCGACGCGCGGGTTTGACTTTCACGCCGCGCCGGATTCGTCAGCGCGATGCCAAAAGCGAGGGCACCGACACAGTTGAGTTCCGGGTGTGAGGTCGCGTCGATCGCGAGAACTCTTTGACGAGATTCACGTTCGATGATCGCCAACCGCGCGGTCGCGCGTGGCGGGGGCTTTGCGATTTCCCGCGGTTATGGCTACTTCGCGATTGGTTGGGACCCTTGGGTTCGTCAGCGTCCAGGCCCGGGTGAAGTGGATGAGCGCGCTGCTCGTGATCGCAGCCGCGATCGGCGCGGCGCCTGCGCACGCGACCACCCTCCCCGAGAGCATTCCCGACTTTTCACTCGACGCCACTCGACCCGCCGTGCGCTCCGCGCAGAGCGGCGCGTGGTCGAACCCGGCAACCTGGGTTGGCGGCCAGGTGCCGACCTCTGGCGACGTGGTGCGAATCGCGGCCGGCCATTTCGTCACCATCGATGACACGTCGGCTGTCGCTTACACCGTCGCCATCGACGGCAAGCTCGCTTTCTCGCCCAGCGTCAACACCCGCCTGAAGGTGACCAACCTTCAGGTGATGGCCGGCGACATGGGCATGGGCACGCCGGGCGTGCTCGAGATCGGCACCGCCGCGGCGCCGATTGCCGCCGGCGTGACCGCGGAAATCGTCATCGCCAACACGCCAATCGGCGGCAGCGTCGCCGATCCGCTCGGCTTCGGCACCGGCATCATGATCATCGGCAAGGCGACGATGCACGGCACGCTGCGGACGCCGACCTTCGTGCGCCTCGCCGCCGAGCCGCGCATCGGCCACACGACGCTGACGCTGTCCCAGGCGGCGTCGGGCTGGCAGGTTGGCGATCGACTGGTGCTGCCGGACACGCGCCACATCAAGGAGACCGAGGTCACCGGCAGCGGCTGGGTGAACGCCGTCAACCAGTGGGAAGAGCGCACGGTCACCGCGATCTCGGCTGACGGCCGCACGGTGACGCTGAACAGCGCGCTCACCTACGACCACCTCGGCGCGCGCGATCTGAACGGCGTCGTCGACTTCCTGCCGCACGCCGGCAACCTGACGCGAAACGTCATCATCCGCTCGGAGAGCGCGACCGGCACCCGCGGCCACGTCATCGCCACGCACATGGCCGACGTCGATATCCGCTACGCGCTCTTCCGCGATCTCGGACGCACCACCTACCTGCCGCTGAACACGACGACCAACCTGATCGGCCGCTACCCGGTGCACATGCATCACCTGAGCGGTCCGATGGCGACGCCGTCCAACGGCTATCAGTTCACGCTCATCGGCAACGCCGTCGACGGCGGTTCGGTCGAGACCAAGTTCAAGTGGGGCGTCACCGTCCACGCCAGCCACTACGGGCTGGTGCAGGACAACGTCGTCTACAACTACAACGGCGCCGGCTTCGCGACCGAGGACGGGTCGGAGAGCTTCAACGTCTTCGATCACAACTTCGCGCTGCGCGGCATCGGCGAGCCGAACGACTCGGTGTCGGAAGCGCGCATGGCGATGGGCACCGAAGGCGTCGGCTTCTGGTTCCGCGGGCCGAACAACTACGTTCGCAACAACGTCGCCGCCAACTACCAGAACCCGACGACCGAAGGCGCCTACGGCTTTGCCTACCAGTTCCGCTTCCTCGGCAACATCGCGGTGCCGAACTTCAAGGGCGCGATGGACTCGACGCAGTTCACGACCAGGAACGGCAACAACATGCCGATCCTGCAGTTCGAGAACAACGAGGCCTATGGCGCGATGCAGGGCGGCTTCACGCTGTGGTGGGCGAGCTCGCAGGATCCCCAGCCGGCCGCCAACGCGCAGGAATCGGTGATCCGGAACCTGAAGCTCTGGAACATCTACAACAAGACCGTCTACATGTACCCGAGCCAGAAGGTGACCTTCGACGGCTTGAAGATCCGCGGCAGCTTCAGCTCGGCGAGCCGCTGCTGCGGCAACGGCGTCTACTTCGCCGACTACTCGTCGAAGGGCATCGTCATCCGCAACTCCGACATCCAGGGGATGGAGGAGGGGATCACCGCGCCTGAAGCGGGATTCGGTCCCGAGCCGAACCTGACGATCGAGAACACCTATCTTCGCAACTACGTGAACCTCGCCGTGCCGACCAACGGCTCGGTGAACGGCTGCTGGATGCAGAACAAGCTGGTGGTGGCGACGAACACGCGGTTCGACGCGCCGCCGGGACGCAGCCTGAGCGCCATCTCGATGGTGCGCGACGTCGCCTACGCGCCGGAGTGTCTCGCCAAGCTCGACGAGATGCGCGTCTACGCCTACAACGGCGTCGCGACCGACAACTTCCAGGTCTATCACTCGAACACGTCGGTGCTGCCGCGGCCGCCGGCGAGCTGCACGCCGACGACGCGCGCCGGCATCAACGGCCTGCTGTGCCCGATCGATCCGCTCGCCGGTCCGCCGCCGACCCCTGTGCCGGCGCCGACGGCGAGCTTCAGCGCCGCGCCGACATCGGTCGCCGCGGGCCAGGCAGCGGTGTTGAGCTGGAATACGAGCAACGCGGCCTCGGTCTCGATCGATCAGGGCGTCGGCGCCGTGTCGGTGTCCGGGACGAAGAGCGTCAGCCCGACGGCGACCACGACTTACACGCTGACGGCGACGAACGCGACGGGATCGACGACGGCGATCGCGACGGTGACGGTCACGGCCTCCACCAAGACCACGCCGGTCATCACGTGGCCCGCCCCCGCCAGCATCGTTTACGGAACGGCGCTGAGCGCGACGCAGCTCAACGCGGCGACGGCGGTGCCCGGCTCGTGGGCATATTCACCGGCGGCCGGCACGGTGCTGCCTGCCGGCGGCCAGACACTTTCGGTGATCTTCACCCCGACCGACAGCGCCGCCTACAACACGGCGACCGCCACCGTGGCGATCAGCGTGCTGAAGGCGACGCCGCTGATTACGTGGGCGACGCCGGCTGACATCGCGTCGGGCACGCCGCTCGGCGCCACGCAGCTGAACGCGGTGGCCAACGTGCCGGGCAGCTTCGTGTACTCGCCGGCCAGCGGCACGGTGCTTCCGGTTGGCGCGGGCCAGCAGCTGTCGGCTTCGTTCACGCCGACGTCGACCGCGAACTACAACACCGCCAGCAAGGCGGTGCTGATCAACGTCACCGGGACGCCGACAACCGCGCACAACGCCGCACGGGCCAACTCGTACGACGATGCGTGGCAGGACGGGGCCAGCGGCTGGGTCGCCAACGCCAAGGCGATTCTCGCCGGTGGTTCGGGGCAGACCGGCATGGTGATGTGGATCGGCGACTCGCTGACGCGCGATGCCGCTCTCGGCGCCTGGGCGCAGAGCGGCGCCGGCAAGACCGCCGACGATCAGATGATCACCAGCTGGATGCACGCCGGCCTGTCGCCGCAGAGCATCGACAGCGTGGACGGCTTCGCGCTGGCGGCGCCGTACTTCTGCTCGGCGCGCAGCTTCACCGTCGGCGACAGCCTCGGCTCGTGGGATTTCATGGGCGGCAGCATGCCGGCCGACACCAACCCGGCGACGGCGCGGCAGAAGCTGCTCGACTGCACGACCTATCCGCGCGCGCTGAACCTCTACACGATGCTCGCCGGCCTGGCGAAACCGCAGTTCGCCATCCCCGAGGTCAACCTCGAGGCGAGTCAGCCCGAGGTGTTCACCGATCTCGAGCGGATGGTCGACCTGATGATCGCCAACCACATCGTGCCGGTGATCATCACCTACACCTATCGCACCGATGCGGCGTTCAACCTGCTGGTCGATCGCTACAACACCTCGCTGGTGCAGTACGCGCAGCAGAAGAAGCTGCCGCTGATCGACTTGAACAAGGAGATGCTGGCGCGGCTGCCGTTCTCGCAGTGGCCCGGCCGCTTCCTCTCCGACGGCGTGCACTACACGCACGGCACGACGCAGTATCCGGCGACCAGCGATCCCTACGCGAACGGCGGCGATCCGGCGACGCACACGACCGGGCTGGCGCTGACCTACAACGGCTACGGCTTGAAGGGCTGGCTTGGCGTCCAGAAGATGAAGGAGATCAAGCAGCTCGTCGTCGACGGCGTGGTGACGCCGCCGCCGGCGCCGGTGACCGTGCCGAACGTGATCGGGATGACCGAGGCCGCCGCGCGGAGCGCGATCGCGGGCGCGCAGCTGGTGGTCGGGTCGGTGACGACCGCGTCGAGCACCACCGTCCCGGCCGGCACGACGATGAGCCAGACCCCGGCGGCAGGAGCCTCGGTGGCAACCGGCAGCATCGTCGACCTGGTGACCTCGTCCGGCGCTCCCGCGGATACGACGCCGCCAACGCTGACCGGCATGTCGCCGGCCGCCGGGGCGACCAACGTCAACACCGGCGCGACGGTGTCGGCGACCTTCAGCGAGGCGATGAACGCCGCGTCGATCACCGCCTCCACCTTCGTGCTGCGCAACGCGGCGAACGCAACCGTGGCGGCGACCGTGTCGTACAACGCGACGACCCGGGTGGCGACGCTCAGGCCGTCGCAGGCGCTCGCCGCGTCGACCAACTACACGGCGACGGTCGTCGGCGGCACGAGCGGCGTCAAGGATGCGGCCGGCAACGCGATGATCGGCAACTATGCGGCGTCGTTCACGACCGCCGCCGCGCCGGCGCCTGTGCCGTCGACGTCGATCAGCATCTGGCCGGCGACGGCGGCGCCCTCCACGTTCGCGACCTCGGACACGAGCTCCGTCGAGCTCGGCGTGAAGTTCCGCTCCGATGTCGCCGGCTACGTGACCGGGGTCCGCTTCTATAAGGGAACGGGCGCGACCGGCACGCACACCGGCACGCTCTGGAGCAGCACGGGCACGAAGCTGGCCACGGTGACCTTCACCGGCGAGACCGCCTCGGGCTGGCAGCAGGCGCTGTTCTCGACGCCGGTGGCGATCGCGGCGAACACCGTCTACGTGGTGTCGTATCACTCCAGCGTCGGGCGCTACGCCTACACGCACAACACGTTCGCCACCGCCGGCGTCGACAACGGTCCGCTGCACGCGCTCAAGGCGGGCGTCAGCGGCGGCAACGGCGTCTACCGGTACGGCACGACCGTGGTGTTCCCGACCTCGAGCTACAACTCCAGCAACTACTGGGTGGACGTCGTCTTCGTCGCCCAATAGCCGCAGAGGCGGCGGCCGGCGCGGGCCGGCCGCCACCGCCGTGTCGTTCGCTTGCGCGTTGCGTGAGGCTGCGGCCGATTTCGCTCTTGAACTGCGGCCGCGAGTCGGCGAGGATACGCCGCATTACGAGTCGCCAGGAGGCGAACGATGCCGTTCCACAGCCCGCGCGCCGAGCGTCTGACCTTCCCGATACCAATCATGTATCGACGCCGCGGCGACGACGACTGGTTCCCGAGCCGCGTGCTGAACATGAGCGACTCGGGCGTGCTGTTCGGCCCCAGCGAGCTCGAGGCAGGCACACCGGTCGAGATCATCCTCACCACGCCGACGCAGATTGCATGGTTCAGCCCCGGCAAGCAGGTCTGCACCGCCGAGGTGGTACGGTCAACCGAGGACGGCGCGGTCGCCGCGCGCTTCGTCGGTGGCCGCAAGTGCTTCGAGTCGTGACCGCCTGACGGTCAGCTTCCTTCAGTCCACTTCCGCTGCTGCTCGGCCGAGAACGCGAGCGCTTCCTCGCTCGACGCGAAGGTGCGTCCGATGTGGGGCGTGTTGTCGATCAGAATCTCGATGTCGATGCCCGACACGAGCAGCCGGACGATGCACTCGATCTGACGGCCCTGGTTGCGGGTCGTCCAGAGCGTCGACGGCGGATGCGGGTCCACGATCCCAGCGTAACATTGCCCAGTCGCACCACCGTGGTCCAAGCAGACGAAGCTCGCACTGCGTTCATCAAGGCCGCCTGCGTGCCGCGTGAAGGCAGTCATGCCTCGGGGACGCTCGAGGCGGCGGCGGCGATTCTCGCCGCTCATCCGGACATTGCGGCTGGCGACATTCACGTCGCGGCGATCCTCGGCGACGACGCCGCAGTCGATCGCTTCGTTGTTGCTGATGGCGCCGCCGCAACCGCGAAGGGCGGGCCATACGGATGGGACGCGCTGACGCATCTGTGCTTCTCGCGCTACCTGCGGCTGGATCCGGCGCGCTCGTCCGGCTTCGTGCGCGCGGCTGAATCGCTGCTCCGCGCCGGCGCGAGCGCCAACACCGGCTTCTTCGAGCCCGATCATCGACCCGACGCGACCTGGGAGAGCGCGCTGTATGGCGCGGCCGGCGTGGCGCATCACGCCGGCGTCACGCGCGTCCTGCTCGGCCACGGCGCCGATCCGAACGACGACGAGGTGCCGTACCACGCGCCGGAAAGTTTCGACAACAGCGTTGTGCAACTGCTTGCCGCGAGCGGCCGCCTCAGCGCTGACAGCCTGGCGACGATGCTGCTGCGGAAGGCGGACTGGCACGACCACAGCGGGATGGAGCTGCTGCTCGATCACGGCGCCGATCCGAACTACGTGACGCGATGGCGTCGAACCGCGCTGCACCACGCGATCCTCCGCGACAACGTGCTGCAGAACATCGACCTGCTGCTCGATCGCGGCGGCGACGCGACGATCGCGGCGGATGGTGTCACCGCCGTCGCGCTGGCGGCGCGGCGCGGCCGCGGCGACGTGCTGGCGTCGTTGGCGCGCCGCGGTGTCGCGATCGATCTGCACGGCCTCGACCGCCTCGCCGCCGCCTGTGCGATCGACGATGCCGCGACGGTCCGTTCGATTGTCGAGCGCGAGCCGGCGCTGCTCGACGAGCTACGCACGCGCGGCGGCCAGGTGCTCGCGGAATTCGCCGGCAACGGCAACACGGTTGGCGTCCGGCACCTCCTCGACCTTGGCGTGCCGGTCGACGCGCCGTTCACGAACGGCGACCCCTATTACGGCGTTCCGGTCAACAGCACCGCGCTGCAGGTTGCGGCATGGCGCGCACGCCACGGCACGGTGAAACTGCTGATCGAGCGCGGCGCCGCGGTCGACGTCGCCGATGCGAACGGCCGCACGCCGCTCGCGCTCGCCGTGCGGGCGGCGGTCGATTCGTATTGGATCGGGTGGCGTTCGCCGGAGTCGGTTGCCGCGCTGCTCGCGGCGGGCGCATCGGCTGCGGGCATACACGTGCCAACCGGCTACGCCGACATCGATCGCCTGCTGGCCGAGCGCGGGTGAAACGCCGGGGTCGCAGACCGTCTCCGACCCCGGCTCGCAGACCGTCTCCGACCCTGTCTCGCAGACCGTCTCCGACCCCGACTCGCAGACCGTCTCCGACCCCGGCTCGCAGACGGTCTGCGACCCTGTCTCGCAGACGGTCTGCGGCACCCGAACCGCCGGGACGTTGCGCGGCATCTGGGCCCGCGGAACCCGGCACCGCGCGGCCGGGGGCTAGAATGGCGGCAATCGCGCCCTCCGCGCTCCAACATGCTTGTATCGGCCGTTTTCGCCGCTCTTCTTCTTGCTCAAGCTCCGGCTCGCGTGCCCGCCGCGGCCGACGTCGAGCTGCTCGAGGCGGCGAAGCTCGGACAACTGCCCCGGGTGAGGCAGCTGGTCTCGACCGGCGTCGCCGTCGACGCCACCGACCGCCGCGGCTTCACGCCGCTGATGTGGGCGGCGGCGTTCGGGCAGGCGGAGATGGTGCGCTTCCTGCTGGAGAGCGGCGCCGCCGCCGACCGCCGCGCGAGCGACGGCACCTCCGCGCTGATGCTCGCCGCTGCCAACGGGTTCACGGACGTGGTGCGGGCGCTCATCGGGCGCGGCGCCAACGTCGCCGCCGCGCGCGGCGGCGTTACGCCGCGGCAGCTCGCCGAATCGCGCGGTCATGCGGCGACCGCCGCGCTCCTGGCTCAGGCCGAGACGCTCGCCACCCGCCTGATCCAGGCGGCCAACGAAGGGCACGACGCCGCCGTCCGCCAGCTGCTCGCGCTCGGCGCGCCCGCCAATGTCACCGACGATCGCGGCATGACCCCGCTGATGCACGCCGCCCGCAACGGCGATCTGGGCATGCTGCAATTCCTGCTCTCGCGCGGCGCCGATGCCTCGCTGCGCGACGCCCAGGGCCTGTCGCTCTTCGACTGGGCCGAGCGCTCCCCCGAAACCGGCAGGCACGTCATTGTCTTTCTGAACGATCGCGGCCTGACGCGCGCCGCGGCGCGGCCGCCCGGCCCTGTCACCCCGCAAGTGACGGCGACGCTGCAGGCGATCGAGGTCACGCTCGCGCGCGTGCCGCCGGCGTCGAACGCGATCCGCCTCGCACAGCGTCGTGCGAACGCCGCGCTGTCGCAGCTGCGGGCCCTGTCGGCCAACTGGCCGGCAGAATCGCCCGAGGATTACCGCGTGAACCTCGCCACCGATCTCGGCGCGCTCGAGGCGGCGCTGCGCGCGGGCCAGGCGGAGGCCCTCGCCGCGACCGTGCAGGCGCTGGCCGAGGATCTGGAGGTCAAGCTCGAACACTGCACCCGCAGCGGCGGCAAGCTTGGCGGCGCCGTCACCGTGCGCGTGCGCACGCTGCACGGCAGCGAGGAGATCAAGAGCTGGCAGGTCTTCTACATGCAGAAGGTGCTCGAGG
>Ga0207675_100002679_pt1 | contig 17566 bp, 16 predicted proteins | sample KBSSwiS42_FD_184305 | JGI IMG/M metagenome (GOLD analysis project Ga0207675, IMG submission 184305) | Switchgrass rhizosphere microbial communities from Kellogg Biological Station, Michigan, USA - KBS Switchgrass S4-2 (SPAdes) (version 2) | ecosystem: Host-associated > Plants > Roots >... | reverse complement strand
CGACCGTCTCGGCCACGCCGCCGCGATCGTCGCGTCCGCCGGACCTGTGACCGCCCGTTCCGTTACCCCCGATCGCCGAGCCGAAGACGACGTCGCGTGCGACGCCGTCGGCGCTGCCGGCGCTCGAGAGCTCGGCGAAGATCGGAAGCCCGATCGTCAGCCACATCAGGGTGACCAGGGGCAGCGCAAGCGCAACGGGCGCCAAACGGGTCCGTCGCAGCAGCACGGCGCGAGGCGCCGGCAGCCGCCGGGGTCGATCGATGTATCGCCGCATGTCCTTCCTTTGCCGCAGTTACGCCTACGGAGGCTAGGTCGGTTTCGGCGGCCGAAAGTCCCCCGGAAAGGTGATCCGTTCGACCCCCTTTCGGGGATTTCCCCCGGCACGGCCGGCGGTCGCGGCGTTACGCTCGGCGCGTGTCGACCGAGATGGACTCGACCGAGGCGAAGCTCCACCGGCTGGGTGAGCTGCGCGAGCAGGCGGCGCACGCGGGCAGCGACAGCGCCGTCGAGCGGCAGCGATCCCAGGGAAAGCTCCTCGCCCGCGAGCGCGTGGAGAAGCTGCTCGACCCGGGCTCCTTCGTCGAGCTCGACCGCTACGTGCGCCATCGCGAGGCCGAGTTCGGGATGCGCGAGAAGCGACCGTACGGCGACGCGGTGGTAACCGGCTACGGGACGATCTTCGGCCGCCGAGTCTTCGTGTTCTCACAGGACTTCACGGTCTTCGGCGGCAGCCTCTCCGAGGTCTTCGCCGAGAAGATCTGCAAGGTGATGGACTTGGCCGCGAAGCTGGGGTGCCCGGTGATCGGAATCAACGATTCCGGCGGCGCGCGGATCCAGGAGGGTGTCGTCTCGCTGGCGGGCTACGCGGAGATCTTCTGGCGCAACGTGCAGGCCTCGGGCGTGATCCCGCAGATCAGCCTGATCATGGGCCCGTGCGCGGGCGGCGCCGTCTACTCGCCTGCGATCACCGACTTCGTCCTGATGGTCGAAGGGAGCTCGTACATGTTCATCACCGGCCCCGATGTGGTGAAGACCGTCACCGGCGAAGAGGTCAGCTTCGAGGAGCTCGGCGGAGCGATGACCCACGCGACCAAGTCGGGCGTTGCCCACTTCGTCGCTCCCGACGAGGACGCCTGTCTGGAGGACGCGCGCTACCTGCTCTCGTTCCTGCCGCAGAACAACGTCGACCCCCCGCCGTACTCGGAGCCAGCCGATCCGCCGAGCCGCGAGGATCTCGAGCTCGACACGCTCGTGCCCGACGACCCCGCCAAGCCCTACGACATGAAGGAGGTCGTCAAGCGGGTCTTCGACGACGGCGAGTTCCTGGAGGTGCACGAGCGCTGGGCCGAGAACATCGTCTGCGGCTTCGCCCGCCTGAACGGCCATCCCGTCGGAGTGGTCGGCAACCAGCCGCGCTCGCTGGCCGGGGTCCTCGACATCGACTCATCGGTCAAGGCAGCCCGCTTCGTGCGCACCTGCGACGCGTTCAACATCCCGCTGGTCACGTTCGTCGACGTGCCGGGCTTCCTGCCGGGGACGGCGCAGGAGTGGGGCGGGATCATCCGGCACGGGGCGAAGCTGCTCTACGCCTACGCCGAGGCGACGGTGCCGAAGCTGGCGGTGATCACGCGCAAGGCGTACGGCGGCGCGTACGACGTGATGAGCTCGAAGCACATCCGGGCCGACTTCAACTTCGCCTGGCCGACCGCCGAGGTGGCAGTGATGGGGCCCGAGGGGGCCGTCAACATCGTCTTCCGCAAGGAGCTCGAGGGCGCCGACGACGCGGAGGCTCGGCGGGCGGAGCTGATCGACGACTACCGAGAGCGGTTCGCCAACCCGTACGTGGCCGCCGAGCGCGGCTACGTCGACGACGTGATCGAGCCGCGCCGTACTCGCGCGGTGCTGGCCGACGCGCTCGAGACGACGCTGACCAAGCGCGAGCGCCGGCCGCCGCGCAAGCACGGCAACATCCCGCTTTAGCCGGGCTCGAGGCTCAAATCGCTCAGGAAGCCAGAGCCGCAGTCGCGGCAGGCTCGACGTCGAGTTCGAGCTCGACGGCGAACGCGGCCACGATCTCGGGGTCGAACTGCGAGCCTGAGCAGCGCTTGAGCTCGGCGATCGCCTGGTCGGGCGCGACTCTGCGGCGGTAGACCCGCTCCGAGGTCATCGCGTCGTAGGCATCCGCGACGAAGATGATGCGCGCGCCGAGGGGAATGGTCTCGCCGGGCAGCCCGTCTGGATACCCGCTCCCGTCCCAGCGCTCGTGGTGGTGGAGCACCCAATCGGCGACGGGGTCCACCCCGAGGCTCTCGAGCATCCGGAATCCGATCTGCGGATGGCGCTCGAGCACCAGCCGCTCGGGGTCGGTGAGCGGGCCGGGCTTGCGCAAGATCTCCTCGGGGATCGCGAGCTTGCCGAGGTCGTGCAGGCTCGCGGCGAGCCGGGTGAGCTCGATCTCCTCGTCGGGGAGGCCCAGCCGCCGCGCAGTGCGCGCTGCGAGCTCGGCGACACGCTGGGAGTGGCTGCCCGTATAGACGTCGCGGGCGTCCACGGCCCGGGCGAGGCTGGCGGCTGCGCGGAAACGGGCGGCGCGGTCGGGGCCGCCGGCCAGCCGCTTGAGCTCGGCGAGCTCGATCACGTCGGGCCGGTAGGCGCGGACGCGGTTCTTGCCGTACTCCTTGGCCCAGTAGAGGGCGCTGTCGGCGAGTCGCACCAGCTCGTCGCGCTCGTCGGCGTGCTGAGGCGAGATGGCGACGCCGACGCTGACGGTGACCAGCTCCACCTGCTCGAACTTCAGCGCCGCGATCCGCTCGACGATCGACGATGCGGCGATGAGCGCTGCGTCCTCGTCGTAGCCGGGAAGGAGGAGCGCGAACTCGTCGCCGCCGAGCCGGAAGGCCTCGCCGGTCTGGCGCAGCCGCGACGCCACTTGCGAGAGGACGCGGTCGCCGGCCGGGTGGCCGAAGCGGTCGTTGATGCGCTTGAAGTCGTCGACGTCGACGAGACAGAGCGAGAGCGGGAGACGACGCTCGTGCGCGTACCGCAGCTCCCGCTCGAGGCATTCGTGGAAGTGACGGTGATTCCCCAACCCTGTCAAGGGGTCGGTCAGCGCGAGGCGCATGGCGCGCAACGCGCGGACGATCGCGCGCTGGTAGAGCTGGATCGCGAGCAGCGGGCCGACGAGCGCCACCGAGAGGAAGGGCGAGCGCTGCCAGAGCACGACCAGCATCAGCGCCGCCGAGGCCATCAAGGAGAACGGAACGATCGTCCAGCGGACGTTTGTGCGGGCGAGCGCGAAGAGCGAGCGGCGCGAGCTCACGGCCACGACGGCGGTGATCAAGATCAGGTTGACCGTGTACTGGGCGGACGCGGCCGCGCCGACGCGGGCGAGCACCCCATCGGCGCCTTCTCCATGTAGCGGCGCCGAGACCGCTCCAGCGGCCGTGGCTGCCAGCGCGAGGACGGAGACGTTGTACGCGATCCTGATCGGCGGACGGTGCTCGATCAGCTGCGTGATCGCGGGCGCCAGGAACACGACGAGCAGGCCCGCCGCCCAGCCGAAGAGCACGATCGAAGCGACTCCGAAGACGAAGGACAGTGACACGCCGCCGGTGTCGACCCCTTCGACGGGCACCGGGAACCGATCGGCGAGCGTCGAGGCGCAAAGGAGCGCGGCGAGCCCGACGAGCGTCGTCGTCTTGTGCGGCGTGACCGCGAAGGCCGCGGCCGCGGCGCACGCGACGCCGAGGCCCGCGGCGCACACGGGCACGATGACTGCCAAGAGCCGCGGCGGCGGCAAGGCGCGGCGAGTCACTCCGGCGCTACCAGTACAGGTTGTAGCTACCTAGAGATTCTTCATAGCCAAGACCGCCGAGCGCCAAGAGGATCAGCGCGAGGATGGCGGCAATGACGACGAGACGGTGGTTCCAGTGCAACATCGTCAACCTCCCCACGACATGTATCAGGTCGGCCTCGATTGTCGAATGCCCGGGACCGCTCGGCATCCCCCGGAAGGGGGAGTTGCCCTGCAATTCGCCGATTAGGCTCTAGCTCGAAAGGGCCAGGCCGGCCTCTGCCAGAGGCCGTCGTCCCCAGGCGAACTGCTGCCGGTACCAGCCGGTGAGCGGGCTGAGCGACACGCCCTGCCCGGAGGAGTGGATCATCCAGCCGCCGCCGAGAGCGATCCCCATGTGGCCGACGGAGCCGGGCTTCGAGCGCGGCCCGTTCGGCCCGAAGAAGACGAGGTCTCCAGGAGCCAGCTTCGGGAACGCGATGCGCTTGCTCTTCGGCACCTCGCCGCTCATCTGGTAGGTCGTGCGGCCTTTGAGCGTCGCAGCGAGAGCCGCGCCGCCCGGGTAGGCCTGAAGCTTGTACACGCGCCAGACGAAGCCGGAGCAGTCGAAGCCGCCCGGCGCGCTCACACCGAATGGAGACTCCGGCGCTTCGCTCGTGCCGCCCCAGACGTAGGGGAAGCCGATCAGCTTGACGGCCGTGTTGAGCACGCGCTTCTGCCAGGCGGTGAGCTGCGGAAGGACGAACGAGGCGGCCGCGGTTTCGGCGTAGTCGTGCTCCCAGCCGGCGAAGTGGAGGATCCTCGAGACCGAGTAGGCGGTCTCCGCCCGCGTGATCGGGTCGCTGGGCAGGAGCTCGAGATCGTCCTGCTTGACGGGATGGTCGGTACGAAGGCCGAGCAGGCGCGCGACGGTCTCGGTGCCGAACCGAGACGGGGCTGCCAGACCAGCGGCCTTCGCCCCGGCGGCGAATGCGGCGGCCGCATCGGAGAGCTGCAACGTCCGCACGAGCTTCGCGTCGAGCTGCGTCACCGTCACCGGCGCCGCGGGGCTTGCGGGCACGGTCGCAGGCTGCTTGGTGAGGCCGGAGACGAGAGACGCGAGCTCGCCCTGGGTCAGGTCGTCGCCGCCGCGAAAGGCCGCCACGGTCTTCGCCATCAGCCCGTGGGCGACCACGTACCGAATGTGGGTCTGGGCCCACGAGACCGTGGGAGCAGGGCCGGTCGCGCCGCGGCTCTTCCCCGGATCGGCGATCTTCGAGGCCGAGGCGGAGGAGGCGGCGAACAGCGCGCAGCAGGTGACGAGGGCGAGGAAACGGCTCATCCCGCCGTTCGTATCGTCCGTCGGCGCGCACGGCTTTAGGCTCTTGGGCCGTGGATGCGGAGATCAGGCCCGAGCCAAGCAGCGAGGAGCGCGAGCTCATCCTCCGCGCTCTCGAGGAGCAGCTCGCGCGAGACGGCCGTCCGGCCGCCTACCGGAGCGCTTGGCGCGAGCTGGGGATCCGCGAGAACACGGACGACGAGGAGCCCGACTAGGGGGAGACCGGCCGGCCGCGCAGGAGGCCCGGCGCAACCCGGGCGTAGTCCAGCCCCGAGAGCCACGTGAGCACGAGGGCGACGAGCAGCGCCCACCAGGCAACCTGGTCGTCCCAGGCTCCTGCGGCCGCGAACCCGCCGATCGCCGCAGCGGTCGCCTGCGACCACGTCTTCAGCTTGCCCAGGTCGCGGGCCTGCATCACGACTCCGCGCTCGAGCGCCGCGAGACGCAGGCCCGAGACGAGGAACTCGCGGGCGACGATCGCCGCGACCATCCACCCTGGGAAGACGTCCTGGTCGATGAGCACGATCAGCACAGTCAGCACGAGCAGCTTGTCCGCGACCGGGTCGAGCAACGAGCCGAGCGGCGAGGTGTGACCGGTCCGCCGGGCGATACGGCCGTCGAGCCAGTCGGTGCTCATCGCGGCGATGAAGACGCCCGTCGCCCACCAGTCGTGGTTGGGGAAGTTCCAGACGAACAGGACGACCACGAGCGGCACCGCCGCGGCGCGGGCGAGCGTCAACTGATCCGCCAGGCTCATGTGCGGGGAGAATACGGCCGTGCCGCCCTTCTCGAAAGTACTCGTGGCCAATCGCGGCGAGATCGCGATCCGCGTCTTCCGTTCCCTGCGCGAGCTCGGCATCGGCACGGTTGCCGTCTACTCGGAGGCCGACCGTAGCTCGCTCCACGCCGCCTCGGCCGACGAGGCCTACCTGGTCGGCGCCGGACCGCCCGCCGAGAGCTATCTCAACCAGGAACGGCTGCTCCAGGTCGCAAGTCGCGCCGGCGCGGAAGCCGTTCACCCGGGCTACGGATTCCTGGCCGAGAACGCCGGGTTCGCGCGGGCCGTCGCTCGAGCCGGGCTCGTGTGGATCGGGCCGCCGGCGGACGCCATCGAGGTGATGGGCTCGAAGACCGCGGCGCGTGAGCGGATGGCCGCTGCGGGTGTTCCCGTCGTCCCCGGCACGACCGAGCCGGTGACCTCCGCCGACGAGGTGATCCGCCTCGGGGACGAGCTGGGTTGGCCGATCGCGATCAAGGCTGTGGCCGGGGGCGGCGGAAAGGGGCTCAAGGTCGTGCTCGCTGCCGCCGAGGCCGAGCGCGCCTTCGAGTCGGCCCGGCGCGAAGGCGAGGCGTACTTCGCCGACCCGACGGTCTACGTCGAGCGCTACCTCGAGGACCCACGCCACGTCGAGGTGCAGGTCCTCGCGGACGCCCACGGCAACGTGATCCATCTCGGCGAGCGGGACTGCACGATTCAGCGCCGCCACCAGAAGCTCGTCGAGGAGACGCCCTCGCCGGCGGTCGACGACGAGCTGCGCGCGCGGATCGGCGAGATCGCAGTCGAGGCGGCCCGCGCGGTCCGATACCGCAGCGCCGGGACGATCGAGGGTCTTCTGTCGGCCGAGGGCGAGTACTTCTTCCTCGAGATGAACACCCGCATCCAGGTGGAGCACACGGTCACCGAGATGGCCACGGGACTGGACCTCGTCCGCGAGCAGGTGCTCATCGCCGCAGGAGAGCCGCTCGGCATTCGCCAGGAGGACGTTCGCCTGGTGGGACACGCGATCGAATGCCGGATCAACGCGGAGGATCCCGCCAACGGCTTTCTCCCGAGCCCGGGCCGGATCACGAGCTACCGCGAGCCGGCCGGGCCCGGCGTCCGAGTCGACTCGGGCGTGATCGCCGGCTCCGAGGTCCCGGCGCTCTACGACCCGTTGGTCGCGAAGCTGATCGTCCACGGCGTCGACCGTGAGCACGCGAGGCGGAGAATGCTCCGCGCGCTCGGCGAGTTCGAGATCGGCGGCATCACTACGCTGCTCGGTTTTCACCGTGCGCTGCTCGAGCACCCGTGCTTCGCCGAGGGGGCCACGTGTCACGGCGTCGTCGACTCGGAGGAGCTGGCGGAGCGTGCCGAGGAGCTCTCTCGGGGAAAGGCCACGGCACCGGCGGCGCTGGACGGGTCGGCGCCCAGGGCCCGGCTCACGACTGTCGAGCTCGACGGGCAACGGTACGAGGTGACGAGCCTTGTGCCGGAGCCTCCTTACGCGGAGCTCGCCAGACGCCGTCGAGAACGGTCCGCCGGCACGGGTCACGGGGGTGTGAGAGACGCGGTCGTGACACCGATGCAGGGCACCGTGCTCGCGGTCGAGGTCGCGGAAGGCGACGAGGTCGAGGCCGGTCAGGTGATCTGCATCGTCGAGGCGATGAAGATGGAGAACGAGATCACGGCCCATCGTGCGGGCGTCGTCACCGAGCTCGCGATCGAGCCGGGTCAAACGGTGAGCAGCGGACAGGTGCTCTGCGTGGTCGCCGAGCCGGACGGCTGAGACCCACGCCCTTCGACTAGCATCCGCCGCCGTGGATCTCTACGAGTACCAGGGCAAGGAGCTGTTCCGGCGCTTCGGAATCCCCGTCTCCGAAGGCCGGCTCGCGACGACGCCGGCCGAGGCGCGCGCCGCGGCCGAGGAGCTCGGCGGGCCGGTCGTCGTCAAGGCCCAGGTGCTCACCGGCGGGCGCGGAAAGGCGGGCGGAATCAAGCTCGCCGACGGACCGGAGGACGCCGAGGGCAAGGCCGAGGAGATTCTCGGCCTCGACATCAACGGCCACGTCGTGCGCAAGCTCTGGATCGAGCAGGCCTCGGAGATCGACAGGGAGTACTACCTCTCGATCACCTTCGACCGCGGCGCGAAGCAGTCGCTGTTCATGCTTACGACCGAGGGCGGGGTCGAGATCGAGGAGGTCGCCGAGAACAACCCGGACGCGCTTTCACGCCTGCACGTCGATCCGCTCGAGGGCTTCCAGCCCTACCAGGCTCGTCGCCTGATCTACGGCGCCGGGATCGGCGACCCCGACGAGCAGAAGCAGATCCTCGACATCGTCGGGAAGCTCTACACGTGCTTCGTCGAAACGGATGCCATGCTCTGTGAGATCAACCCGCTGATCGTGACGCCGGGCGGAGAGGTGCGCGCGCTCGACTCGAAGTTCACGGTGGACGACAACGCCCTCTACAAGCATCCCGACATCGCAGAGATGCGTGATCTCGAGGCGTATCCCGCCGAGGAGCGTGCGGCGCGCGAGCGCGGCGTCACCTACGTCAAGTTGGACGGGGACGTCGGAATCCTCGGCAACGGCGCCGGCCTGGTCATGTCCACCCTGGACGTGATCGCGCTGGTCGGGGGCCGGCCGGCCAACTTCTGCGACCTCGGCGGCGGCGGGGACGCCCAGGGCGTCGTCGACGCGCTCGAGATCATCACCGCCGACCCGCAGGTGAAGTCGATCCTGTTCAACATCTTCGCCGGGATTACGCGCTGCGACGTCGTCGCGCAGGGCATCCTCCAGGCGCTCTCGCAGACCACGATCGAGCACCCGATCGTCGTCCGCTTCGACGGGACCAACGCCGAGGAGGGACGCGAGATCCTGGCGGAGGCCGCGCCTCCCAACCTCCACGTCGAGTCGACGATGCTCGACGCCGCCAGGCGTGCGGTGGAGCTCGCGGCATGAGCAGCTGGTCCGACCGCGCCCAGGCCTACCGGGAGAGCCCGACGCACCGCGAAGGGCCCGACCTCGACCTGGTCGTCGCGTGGTGCGAGCCGGGAGAAGGCGTCAAGGCCCTCGACGTGGCGACCGGAGGCGGACACGTCGCTCGGCGGCTGCGAGAAGAGGGCGCGGACGTCGTCACGCTCGATCCGTCGCCCGGCATGCAGGCCGACGTGGTCGCGAGCGCCGAGGACGTGCCGTTCGCCGACGGGAGCTTCGACGTCGTGGTCTCGCGGATCGCACCGCACCATTTCGCCGACATCCGCGTCGCCGTCGCCGAGATGGCGCGCGTCAGCAGCCTGCTGGTCGTGATCGAGGACACGCTCTTCTCGAGCGAACGGCACGATCAGGCAGAGAAGCTTCGCGATCCGACCCACGTGCGCAACTACACCGAGGACGAGTGGCGCGACTTCCTCACCGGCGCCGGGCTCGAGGTCGAGCAGGTGGAGCGCTTCGAGAAGACGCATCCGCTGGAGCCGTGGCTCGCGCGTACGGGCTGCGAGGGCGACGAGGCCGAGCGCGTGAAGGAGTTGCTCGCCGACAGGATGACCGAGGACGGCAGCGCCTGGACCGACACCAAGATCGTCATCCGCGCGAGGAAGTCCGAATCCTGATGGCGATCATCGTCGACAGCGGCACGCGGCTCGTCGTCCAGGGCGCCACCGGGCGCGAGGGGTCGTTCCACACCCTGCGCAATCGCGATTACGGAACCAACGTCGTCGCCGGGGTCACGCCCGGCAAGGGCGGCACGGAGCTGCAGGGCATCCCGGTCTTCGACACCGTCGCCGAGGCGGTCGAGGAGGCGGGTGCCAACACGACGATGGTCTTCGTCCCCGCGCGGTTCGCCGCCGATGCGATCTACGAGGCGGTCGACGCGGGAATCGGCACCGTGATCTGCATAGCCGAGGGCCTTCCGGCGCACGAGATGCTCCGGATCTACAACTACATCCGGTCGAAGGAGATCACGATGCTCGGCCCCAACTGCCCGGGAGCGCTCTCGCCGGGCAAGGCGAACGTCGGGATTATCCCGGCCGAGATCTTCCGCGAGGGGCCGATTGGCGTCGTCTCGCGCTCCGGCACGCTCACATACCAAATCGGGCACGAGCTGACCCAGCGGGGACTCGGCAACTCGACGATCGCCGGCATCGGGGGAGATCCCGTCGTCGGGTCGTCGTTCATCGATGTGCTCGCGAGGTTCGAGGCCGACGTGCAAACGGAGGCGATCGTGATGGTCGGCGAGATCGGCGGTGACGAGGAGGAGAAGGCAGCGGCGTTCATCGAGGCCGAGGTGACGAAGCCGGTCGTCGCCTACATCGCGGGCTTCACCGCGCCGCCCGGGAAGACGATGGGGCACGCCGGCGCGATCATCTCCGGGTCCTCGGGGACAGCACAGGCGAAGAAGGAAGCGCTCGAGGAGCGGGGCGTTCGCGTCGGAACCACGCCGACAGAGGTCGCGGAGCTCGCGGCCGAGGTCGCCGGGGCGCGCGCCTAGCGGACGCGAACAGCCGCGCAGACCAGGGGGCTGCGGTTCTTCGCAGCATCCGTCGCGCGGACGCAGAAGCGGTACGAGCCCGCTTTCGCCGGTCGCCAGGACACCCAGTACTGAACAGCGCTGTCCGTCGGGCGCAGCGGGCGCGTCACGGTCTTGAGCGCCCTGATCCTGCGGTAGACGGTGATTCGCTCGGTCGTCTGGCCCTTGTCGTCGCTGACGAGGTAGCGCAGGCGCAGTGTCTTCCGATGCTTTCCACGGGCTCCGAAGACGCGCAAGACGGGCGCCTTCTTGTCGACGCTGGACACGATCGGCGGAGGAGGCGGTGGGGGCGGCGGTGGAGGCGGCGGTGGCGGAGGAGGCGGCGGCGGAGGGGGAGGGACGGCGGTCGCGAGGGCCCGGGCGACGTTGATCCGGCCGTAGCCGTAGTCCTGCTCCCACGTGCAACCCGTGCAGGTGCCGTACGGGTCGGTGCCGTACGGGAACGGGCCGACCTTGTCGGAGCTCGTGGCCAGCATCTGTCGCACGGCCGACGGCGAGGCCTCCGGGTGGAGGCTCACGATCAGCGCTGCGACCGCGGACACGAACGGAGCCGCCATCGAGGTTCCGTCGAGGCGGCAATAGCCGACCGGGTCGGTGGGACAATCGGTCGGGGAAACGGCCGCCGGGTAGGTCGAGAGGATGTCGACGCCCGGGGCGGAGACGAAGACGTCGGGGCTGCCGTAGTTGGAGAACCACGCTGGCTGGTCGGCACTGTCGGTCGCGGCCACCCCGATCGCGCCGGGGCACGCAGCCGGGTAGTCGGGCGTCGCCACTCCCGCGTTGCCTGCCGCCACGACCACCGCGGCGTGGTAGGCGTTCATCGCCAGCTCGACCGCGTTGCAGAGCGTCAGTGAGTAGCCGGGGCCGCCCAGGCTGAGGTTGATCACTCGCGCGCCGTGCTGCGACGCCCAGGCGATTCCATCGGCGATATCGGAGTCGTCAGCGATCCAGCCGTCGTCGGGGTCGTCGTGGAAGACGCGCACGGCGATCAGGGACGACGCAAAGTCGAGCCCGGCGACGCCGACCGCGTTGTTGGTGGCAGCTCCGGCGATGCCCGCCACGTGAGTCCCGTGGCCGACCGGGTCGGTCGGCGCGCCGGCCGTGCAACCCCCGCTGAGGCAAACGGCACTGTCGGCCGAAAGGCGGCCCGAGAGATCGGCGTGCGAGCCGTCGACGCCGGTGTCGACGATCCCGATCGGAACGCCGGCCGCGGGCGTGAAGGTGCCCGGGAAGACCGACCAGCCGCCGAGGGCATCGATCGTGGAGAGCGCCCATTGCTGCGAGTAGTCGGGGTCGTCCGGTGTTCCGAGCACAAGGAGGTGTCGGACGCGATTCGGCTCGGCATAGGCGACGTCAGGCCTGGCGCGGTATGCAGCCACCGCGTCGGCGACCGACTCCCCGGGGCCCGGGTGGACAACCACGACCTTGCCGGCGGTCTCCCGCACGAAGCCGTCGCCGGATGCGGCCACCCTGGCAGCGCCGTTTGCCGGCTGTTTGAACTTGACCAGGATCGTCGGTCCGGTGGCAGCCGCCGCGGGGGCAGCGAGGGCGAGTGCGAGCAGGGCAGTGAGGGCGGCGCAGCGGAGACCCACGTTCATGAAGGTCGGCACGAAAGGCAACTTTCTTCTCACCCGTTTGCGTGAACGATCAGGAGATCCCAGGATGGGTCGGACGGCGGCCGGTGCGCACCGAGCCTACCCCTACACTGGCGGCGTGAGCGCCGGAACGATCTCCTTCGCTCGCGGCGTCCCCGCGCCCGAATGCCTGCCCGTCTCGGACCTCGCGGACTGCGCCAAGACCGCGATCGAGCACGACGGAGCCGGGGCGCTCCTGTACGGGCACACCCTCGGGTACGAGCCGCTGCGCGAATGGATCGGCGAGCACCACGGCGTCGACGCTTCGCGCGTGGTCGTGACGAACGGCTCCCTGCAGGTCTTCCACTTCGTGCTCTCCACGTTCGCGACGGACCGCAGGCTGATCGTCGAGCGGCCGACGTACGACCGGCCTCGGAAGATCCTCGCGGCGATGCCCGGCGGCTTCGACGAGGTCGCGATCGACGAACACGGCCTCGACGTCGACGAGCTCGAGGGCCTGTCAGGCGGACCCCGGTTCCTCTACACGATCCCGACCTTTCAGAACCCGGCCGGCGTGACGCTGTCCGGCGAGCGCCGGCGGCGGCTGGTCGCGCTGGCGCTCGACGGTGACCTGCGCATCCTCGAGGACGACCCCTACGGCCTCGTCCGCTACGACGGCGACCCGTCGCCGACGCTCTTCGAGCTGGAGGGAGGGAGGAAGGTGTTGTACAGCTCCTCCTTCTCCAAGACGATCGCGCCGGGGCTTCGCGTCGGTTACGCGATCGTGCCGGACGAGCACGCGGGAGGGCTCGAGGACCTCGTTGCCTCGACGTACATCTCACCGGCGCTCGTGGCCCAGGCGACCGTGCTCGAGTTTCTGCGCCGCGGGTTGTTCGAGCCGAACCTCGAGCGCGTCCGCGACCTGTTGCGCGCTCGACGCGACGCGATGCTCGGGGCCCTGGAGCGCGAGCTCGATGGCCGCGTGCGCTGGAGCCGGCCCGAGGGCGGCTACTTCCTCTGGCTCGAGCTCCCCGAGTCGCTGGATGCGGGCGAGCTGCTCGCACGCGCGACCGAGACCGGAGTCACGTTCGTGCCCGGGGTCGACTTCGGCGGGCCTCCGAACAGCGCCCGCCTGGCCTTCAGCTTCGCCTCGCCCGCCGAAATCGAGGAGGGCGTCAAGCGCCTTGCAAAGCTCGTCGCGGCGACTCCCGCGGCGGTATAGCCGGCTAGGCGGCCGACTGGCCCGCCAGCGGAGCGAGCGGCCGTGGCACGAGGCGGGGCTGGCGCGGTGGGACGAGCGAGCCCCGGCTATGGAGACGGAAAGTGGGGCATGGAGCCTCGAGGACAAGGGCGCAGAGGCCGGCCCGATGGAAGTAGCAATCCTCGCAGGTTGGTTTAGTTATCTTGCTCATACCCCAGTTTGCTCCTCTAGGTCGCCTGCCCGAACAAGGCGGGATGATAGGCGCCAGGCACCGCGAATCAAGACTTGTCTGTGGAGAAAACATTGCAATTTCCGGCGGTTTCGAAACTGCCGAAAACTAGGTGTTCTTTACGCTTTCGGGGCCAGCGTTGCCAGTGCCCGCAACGCCTGTTGAAAGTTGTGCACAGGGACGATGGGAAGGTCCTTCGCATACCGCCTGGCCTCGCGCGCGTTCTCCCCGGCGGGCACGAGGAAGACGTCCACACCTGCTTCGCGCGCACCGAGAGTCTTTTGCTTCACGCCGCCGATCGGGCCGACGGTTCCGTCCAGGGAGAGCTCGCCGGTCGCGGCGACCTTCTTCCCGTGGGCCACGTTGCGACCGAGCTCTTGGAGGATGTCGAGCGCGAAGGCGAGACCCGCCGACGGGCCACCGACGCCACCGGCATCGAACCTGATCCGGACCGGCAGCTTGACCGTGAGGTCGTCAGTGGCCGAGACGCCGATGATCGCCCGCTTCGGGTTCTCGGGATCCGCGACCGTCTCGATCGCCGCCGTTCGCACCTTGCCGTTCCGCCGGTAGCCGATCCGGACCGTCGTGCCCGGCCTCTTGGTGGCGAGGGCGTTCCGTAGCGCGAGCACCGAGGCGACCTTCTTGCCGTTCAGGGAGACGATCACGTCATCGGGCTGCAGCACCTTGGCAGCGGGCGATCCTTGTTGGACGAGGAGGACGGTGACGCCTCCGCTGCGCGCCCGCACGTCGTAGCCCAGGCGGTTGAGGGCGACGACCGCGGCGACCTTCTGCGAGTCGGTCATGTCGAGCTGCCCCAGCCGTCGCTCGAGCGTCTGCGAGATCTTGGGTGCGGGCACGAGATCGGATCCGTCCGCCCGAACCCAGGGAAGGATTCGCTCGAGCAAGCGCGCCTGGCGCTCGCGAACGTCGACGAAGTAGATCGAGCCGTTCGAGTTGCCCGGCTTCTCGCCCGGGACGCTGATCACCGGGTCGACGGGGTGAGCCGGGTCGACGAGCCTGATGTCGTACCCGTTCGCGGGCGCGAGCCAGAGCACGAACGCCGCGGCGCCGAGGAAAAAGAGCCCGGCCGTAGCCAGGCGCGCCGGCGTGAGCCACCGCATCCCGACGAGAGTACCTAGCTGGCTAGAGAAGAAAGCGCGTCAGGCCGCCATCGACGGGGATGACGGCCCCCGTGACGTAGCTCGCCGCGTCGGAGGCCAGGAAGCTCACGACCTGCGCGACCTCCCGGGGCTGTCCCAAGCGCCCAAGCGGAATCGCCTCGACATTTTCGGGCACCTCCGCCTGTCGGGCGGTCTTGATTCGCCCGGGCGCGATCGAGTTGACGGTGATCTTCTTCGGGCCGACCTCGCGGGCCAGCGTCTTGGCCCAGCCGATCACGCCCGGGCGCACGGCATTCGAAAGCGCCAGCGAGTCGATCGGCTCCCGGACGGAGCTCGACTCGATGTTGATCACGCGGCCGTGCCCGCTGCGTTCGAGCTCTGGCAGGCAGAGGCTCGTGAGCCGGATCGCCGAGAGGAGCAACAGCTCGACGGCCTCCTCGACCTGCTCGTCCGTCAGGCCGATCGCGGGCGTGCGGGGCGGGCCGCCGCTGTTGTTGACCAGGATGTCGACCCCGCCGAAGGCCTTCAGCGTCCGGTCGACCAGCCGCTCGAGATCGGCCGGGTTCGTCACGTCGCCACGCACAGCGAGCGCGCCGAGCCGCTCGGCCTCCTGCTCCAGCAGGTCGCGCCGCCGAGCGAACATGGCGACGTTCGCGCCTTCGCCGGCCAGCGATTCGGCGATCGCGAGTCCGATGCCCGAGGAGGCCCCGCAGACGATCGCGGTGCGTGCCTTCAATCCGAGCTCCATGCCGCCCAGGCCTCGACTCAGGCGGCGCTGCCGAGGACGCTCACGACCTCGCGCACGGCCTCGGCGGAGGCATCGAGGGCCTCACGCTCGTCCTCGCCGAGGTCGAGCTCCAGGATCTGCTCGATCCCGCCGGCGCCCAGCTTGACGGGCACGCCCATGTACAGGCCGTCGATCCCGTACTCGCCCTCGAGGTAGGCGGTGCAGGGCAAGACCCGGTGCTCGTCGAGAACGACGGCGTCGACCATCTGCGCGGCCGCCGCCCCTGGCGCGTACCAGGCCGAGGTGCCGAGGAGCTCGACGATCTCGCCACCGCCCTTGGCCGTCCGCTCGACCATCGCCTGAATCCGATCCTCGGGCACGAGCTTTCGCAGCGGCACGCCGCCGACGCTCGTGGCCGAGACCACCGGCACCATCTGGTCGCCGTGGCCCCCCAGCACCATCGCGGTCACGTCCTTCAGGGAAGCGCCCGTCTCCCAGGCGATGAACGTCGAGAACCGCGCGGTGTCGAGAATGCCGGCCATCCCGAAGACCCGCTCCTTCGGCCAGCCGGAGACGTTCTTGGCCACGTGGCACATCGCGTCGAGCGGGTTCGAGACCACGATCAACACGGCATCGGGAGACTGGGTGACGACCTGCTCGGTGACCGAGCCGACGATCTTCTCGTTCGTGGTCACGAGGTCGTCGCGGCTCATCCCGGGCGACCGCGGAAGGCCGGCCGTGATCACGACGACCTCGGAGGCCGCGGTCTCCTCGTACCCGTTCGACCCGGCGACGCTTGGCTCGTAGCCGAGAACCGCGCCCATCTGGTCGATATCGAGTGCCTTGCCCTGGGGCAGGTTCTCCTTGATGTCGACGAGCACGACGTCGGCGTAATCGCGTACCGCGAGCACCTGTGCGCAGGTCGCGCCGACGTTGCCCGCCCCCACCACCGTGACCTTGCTGCGTGCGCTCAGACCCGCGCTCCCATGGCGTCGATGATCGCGTCGGCGACGTCGCTGGTGCCGACAGCCGTCGGGTCGTCGCGCGAGGGCTTCATGTCGTAGGTGACCTTCTCGCCGGAGCGGATCACGTCGGCGATCGCGCTCTCGAGCCGGTCCGCCGCGTCGGTCTCCTCGAGGTGGCGGAGCATGAGCATGCCGGAGAGCATCATCGCCATGGGATTGACCTTGTTCTGACCCGTGTACTTCGGCGCCGAGCCGTGCGTGGGCTCGAAGACCGCCGCGTGGGTGCCGAAGTTCGCGCCCGGGGCGAGGCCGAGGCCGCCGACGAGACCCGCGGCGAGGTCGGAGACGATGTCTCCGTAGAGGTTCGGCAGGACGAGCACGTCGTACTCCTCCGGGCGCTGGACGAGCTGCATGCAGAGGTTGTCCACGATTCGGTCTTCGAACTCGAGATCCGAGTTCTCCTCGGCGACTTCGCGCGCAACGCGGAGGAAGAGGCCGTCCGAGAACTTCATGATGTTGGCCTTGTGGACGGCGGTCACCTTGCGTCGCCCGTTGCGGCGCGCGTAGTCGAAGGCGAACTCCACGATGCGGCGACTGCCGTCGATCGACAGCGGCTTGATCGAGATCCCTGAACCGGCCGGTACCTGACCGCCGTGCGCCTCCAGCCAGGCAGCGAGCTCGGTGGCGTGATTGGAGCCCTCTTCGAACTCGATGCCCGCGTACAGATCCTCGGTCGCCTCGCGGACGATGATCAGGTCGACGTTCTCGTACCGTGAGCGCACGCCCTCGTAGCTCTTGCAGGGACGCACCTGGCCGTAGAGGTCGAGCGTCTTGCGCAGGGTCACGTTGACCGACCGGAAACCGCCGCCGACAGGCGTGGTGATCGGCCCCTTGAGCGCCACCCCCGTGCGCGTAATCGAGTCCAGCACCTGATCCGGGAGCGGGTTGCCGCCGTAGGCCTCCATCACGTCCGCGCCGGCCTCCTGGACGTCCCAGTCGAAGTCCACGCCGGTGGCCTCGAGCACTCGGCGCGTCGCCTCGGCGAGCTCCGGGCCGGTGCCGTCTCCGGGGATCAATGTCACCGCATGGGCCACGGCGCAGGACTCTAGCGGAGGCCGTTCGCCGTCTGCGGTCGGCGTCGCAAGCGGCGCCTTGGCCTGTAGATTTCGGCCCGTGAACGAGTTCAAGCCTGGGCTCGAAGGGGTCGTCGCCTTTCAGACGCAGATCGCGGAGCCGGACCGTGAGGGCGGCGCGCTTCGCTATCGCGGCGTCGACATCGAGGAGCTGGTGGGGAGCTACCACTACGAGCAGGTCTGGGGCCTGCTCGTGGACGAGAGCTTCGAGCCGGGGA
>Ga0207675_100002677_pt1 | contig 17572 bp, 13 predicted proteins | sample KBSSwiS42_FD_184305 | JGI IMG/M metagenome (GOLD analysis project Ga0207675, IMG submission 184305) | Switchgrass rhizosphere microbial communities from Kellogg Biological Station, Michigan, USA - KBS Switchgrass S4-2 (SPAdes) (version 2) | ecosystem: Host-associated > Plants > Roots >... | reverse complement strand
CGCTCGATCGAGCGCGGCGTGCTCGAGGATCCCTGGCAGGAATCGCCCGAGGACATCTACGCGCTCACGCGCTCGCCGCAGACGTGTCCCAACGAGCCGGCCTACGTCGAAGTCGAATTCGAGCGCGGCGTGCCGGTCCGGGCCAACGGCATCGAGATGCCGCTCATCGAGCTGATCGAGTCGGTCGAGACGATCGCCGGCGCGCACGGCGTCGGCCGCATCGACATGGTGGAGAACGCCACGTCAGGCGTGAAGTCACGCGAGATCTACGAAGCGCCGGCCGCGGTCGTGCTGCACACCGCGCACAGCGAGCTCGAGAAGCTCGTCATCCCGCGCGATCTCGAGCGGCTCGCGCACGACATGGGGCGCGCCTACGCCGACCTCGCCTACAACGGCCGCTGGTTCTCGCCGACGCGCGAGGCGATCGACGCGTTCATGCGGACGATCCAGCCGCGGATCACGGGCGCGGTCCGCCTCAAGCTGTTCAAGGGGGACTGCCGCATCGTCGGCCGCCGCTCGCCGCTGGCGCTGGAATCGAAGCCAGCCTCCAGCCTCCAGCCTCCAACCTCAGAACCGGCAGTGCACTGATGGCGCACCTGTGGTCCGGACGGTTCGCGGGAGATCCCGACGCGGAGCTGTTCGCGTGGGGATCGTCCTTTCGCTTCGATCGGCGCCTGTTCGAAGACGACGTGACGGGGAGCCGTGCGTGGGCCGCCGGTCTGGCGCGCGCGGGCGTGCTGACGCCGGCCGATGCCGGCGCGATCGAGCGCGGGCTGCGCGACATCCTGGACAAGGGCACGGCCGATCCGTCGTTCGTCACCGACGTGCACGGCGACGAGGACGTGCACGCGTTCGTCGAGCGCGAGCTGGTCGCGCGGATCGGCGACGCGGGCCGCCGGCTGCACACCGGACGATCGCGCAACGAGCAGGTCGCCGTCGATCTGCGCCTGTACCTGAAGCGGCGCATCCCGGACGTCCAGCGCGCGATTGCCGCCACGATCCAGCAGTTCGTGGATCTGGCGGATCGCGCCGGCGACGCGTTGATGCCGTCCTACACGCACCTGCGGCGCGCGCAGCCGGTGCTCGTCGCGCACTTCCTGCTGTCGCACTGTGCCGCGTTGCGGCGCGACGTGGCGCGTCTCGACGGGGTGCTGCAGGAAGTGGATGAGCTCCCGCTCGGCTCGGGTGCGATCGCCGGGACGGCGTATGCGATCGACGTCGAGGCGCTGGCCCGGGACCTCGGCTTTACCCGCATCGCGCGCAACAGCATCGACGTCAGCGGCGATCGCGACTTCGTCGCGGCGTTTCTCCACGCCGCCGCGCTCGGCATGGTGCACCTCAGCCGCATCGCGGAAGATTTCATCCTCTTCACATCCGAGGAATTCCGCTTCTTCGATCTCGCCGATCGCACGGCCACGGGCAGCAGCCTGATGCCGCAGAAGAAGAACCCCGACCCGCTCGAGCTGGTGCGCGGCAAGAGCGGCCGGGTCATCGGCCACCTGACGGGCTGGCTGGCGACGATGAAGGGGCTGGCCGCCGGATACAACAAGGATCTGCAGGAAGACAAGGAAGCGCTCTTCGACGCCGAAGACACCTGGACGGGCTGCCTTCGCGCCGTGGAGAGCGTCGTCGGCGGGCTCACGCCGAACGCCGCGGTCTCGACGCGCGCCGCGGCCGGGCTGCTGCTTGCGACCGATGTCGCGGACTACCTCGTCGCGAAGGGGTTGCCGTTCCGTGACGCGCACGAGGTCGTCGGCGCGCTCGTCCGGCGGCTGGTCGCCGAGAGTCGCTCCTTCGAAGACCTCGGCATCGCCGAGTGGCGCCAGCATTCGCCGCTCTTCGACGTGGACGTGAAGAGCGCGGTCACGCCGCTCGCGTCGGTGCTGAAAAAACAAACGCCGCAGTCGACCGGCCCGAAGGCGGTCGCCGCGGCGCTTGCCGAAATCCGCGAATGGCTGCGCGCTAAAACTTGAACGCGAGCCCGACCGATCCCCTCCAGTAGTGGAAGTTCGACAGCGCGAGCCCGGTGACGCTGTCGGATTCCGATCCGCGGAAGCTGCGGAAGTACCGGAAGTCTCCGCGCAGTCCGACGTTCTGCGTGAAGAAGCCCATCACGCCGCCGCCGACGTCGAAGCCGAAGTCGTTCTTCGTCGTCACGTCGAACGTCTGACCGAAGTCCTGCACGTTGCTGCGGATGAGGCCGACGCCGCCGACCACGTAGGGACGAATCGACGGCCCGTGTCCACCCACCGGAATGCCGACGATCGCATTGCCCGTGAGCGTGACGACGTTGCTGTCGTTCGTGAACGCGAAGTTATTGTTGGACGCGGTGCCGGTCTCGAAGAAATTCGGCGAATAGCCGAAGTCCAGCTCGAACCCGACGACGCCGGCGCCCATGCCGGTCAGGGACACGCCGTAGTCAATCTTCTTCTCGAACTGGTTTTCCAGGCTCGACCCGCCGGTTCCGCTGACGTCGGCAGAGCCGCTGAAGTTCCAGCCGACAAAGGGCGTAATCGTCCAGTCGGCGGATGCCGTTCTTGGGGCCGCGGCCAGCGCGGCCGTGAAGATCGTTGCAGTAACAAGCCACTTGCGCACAGACATTCCTCAACACTCCTCTAAATACGTCCGTGCGAATGGCTGCAAGCGATGTGCCCTAAGGCACTGTGATGGGAATGCTTTAGCTCGAGTTCAGCAGTTCCCAGGCTCGCGCGACGTGCCGCTCGGTGGTCTGGAGGTTGCCGATGGCGAGACGCAGCACGAAGCGGCCATCCAGCTTGGTGTGCGAGAGGAAGACGTCACCCGACGCGTTCACCGCGTCGAGCAGGCGCACGTGCTCGTCATCCGAGCCGTTGCGCAGGCGGAAGCAGACGACGCTGAAGGGGACCGGCGCGACGCGCTCGAAGCGATCGCTGGCGTCGACCCATGCGGCGAACTGTTTCGCGAGCCGCATGTGTTCGGCGAGATGCGCGCGCAGGCCTTCCGCGCCGAAGTGGCGGAGGATCATCCACAGCTTCAGCGCGCGGAACCGGCGTCCGAGCTGGATGCCCGTGTCCATCAGATTGCGCACGCCCGCTTCGCCTTCCGACGTTCGCAAGTACTCCGGCACGAGCGAGAACGCCTGGCGCAGCAGGTCCATCCGGCGGCAGTAGAGCACGCTGAGATCGAACGGCGTGAACAGCCACTTGTGAGGATTGACGACGAGCGAGTCGGCGCGCTCGGCGCCGCGCAGGATCCATTCGTAGCCGGGCACCATCGCGGCGACCCCCGCATAGGCGGCATCGACGTGCAGCCAGGCCTGCTCGCGCGCGCACACGTCGGCGATCTCCGCGACGGGATCGACGCTGGTGCTCGACGTGCTGCCGACCGTGGCGACGACGGCGACGGGAATGACGCCGGCCTGGCGGTCGGTGCGCATCCGCTGCGCGAGCACATCCGGACGCATGCGGTACTCCGCGTCTGCGGGAATGCGCAGCAGCGCGTCGTGGCCGAGACCGAGGAGGATCACGGCCTTGTCCACCGACGAGTGCGCGTGCTCGCTGCAGTAGACGCGGACGCCGCGGATGTCATCGCGCGCGGCAAGCCCGGCGCGGCGGACGTCCGGCACCGCCGCTTCTCGCGCGGCGGCGAGAGCGTGCAGCGTCGAGACCGACGCCGTGTCGTAGATGACACCGTCGAAGGCGTCCGGCAGGCCGATCAACCGCTGCAGCCAGCGCAGTGCGACCTCCTCGAGCTCGGTTGCCGCCGGCGACGTGCGCCACAGCATCGCCTGCTGGTTGAGCGCCGCCGAGAGAAACTCGCCGAGGATGCCGGGGGCGCTGCTGGTGATGGCGAAGTAGGCGAAGAAGCCGGGATGGTTCCAGTGCGTGACGCCGGGAAGGATGACGCGCTCGAAGTCGGCGAAGATCGTGTCGAAGTCTTCGCCGCGCTCCGGCGCGTGCGAGGGGAGCGCGTCGCGGATCGCGCCGGGCCGTACACGAGAAAGGACCGGATAGCGGGACGGATCCTCGAGGTAATCCGCTATCCAGTCCGCGAGTCTGTGCGCCTGCTGGCGGAAGTCGTCCAACCAGCCGATTCTACTGTTCCCGCCGCTCCACCGTGATGGTCGCCGGCGAGGTGAGCCGCGCGTTGATGATCTCCCCCTGGCGAAGCGTGGCCGCGTTGCGATCGCCGGCCATCACTGCCGCCGAGCCGCCGGCCGCGCCGGCGCCGGCGCCGATCGCCGCACCCTTGCCGCCGCCGAGGATCGCGCCGAGGATCGCGCCGCCGACCGCCGCGCCGCCGATCTTCTTTGCGCTGCTGCCCGCGGGGGACTCACCGTTGCGCGTGATCTGATCGGTGTTGAGCGCCACTTCGCTGCCGTCGGCGAGGATGAGCGTATGGAAGCGCACGCCGAGGCGCGCCTGTTCCTTCACCTTGCCGCCGCGGTCCACGAGCGTGACCGAACCAATCACGCGCGAGCCGGCCGGAATCGCCACGCGCCCGGCCGACAGCACATCACGCGTGACGCGCGCCTCGACCCGATCTTCGATGCGCGCGCGCTCCGACGACAGCGACGACTCCATCTGCAGGCCGATGACCGAGGCGGCCGGCAGGATCACGTCCTCGAACTGCGGCGCCTTCGGCGGCTCGGGCTGTACCTCGAACGGCTTTGCCGGCTCCGGCGCGGGCGCGGGCGGCGGCGCGGCGACGGGTGCCGGCTGCGGATCGGGCTGCGAGACCGGCGCGCTCTTCGCCGGCGCCGTCCTGGCGGGTGCCGCCGGTTCCGCGTGCGTATTGCGCGCGGTCGTCGTTGCGGCGGTCGCGGGGTGCGAAGGCGTGCGCTCCGGCCGCCGGGCGGATGAGGTCGCCGCCGGCTTGCCCGCGGATGGATCCGGCCGTTCCGCGGACGTTGGGACGGCGGGCGCCGCGGCCGTTGATGCGGCGGGCGCGGCGGACGGGCTGGTCACCGCGGATTCGGTTTCGGCCACCGGTTGCGGCGTGGTCGGGTTGCTCGCGGCCGCGGCGGGCTCTGTGGCCGGCGGGGCCGTGGCCGCGATCGGCGCGGTCTCGGCCGCGTTATGACGGGCGGCCACGTACGCGCCCCCGGCGGCAGCCGTCACGCATCCGAGCCCCAGCAGAAGGAACGCCAGCGGTCTGGAGAACATTGGAAAAACTCCCTGTGCCCCGTGGTCGAGCAAGGGGCGTACCCTCGAAAGCGCGGTAATTCTAAGGGTTTTTGGCCCCGCCGCGCCACGTCCGGGGGACAGTCCTGTCCTCCTGACAGGACCCGGCGGCGGGCTTCGCGGAGGCGATTGAGAGTATCATCCGCAACGACGGGCCCAACCGCGCGGCACTGTCGTTGCACTAAAGGGGAAGACCGGGAGGTCCACGTGCCGTTCCGCCGCACACTGCTCACCCTGCTCGCCGTGCTGGCCCTCGTTCTTGGTGGGGCCGGCCGCGCCGAAGCCCTCAACATTCGCGACATCATCGAGCTGTCGAAGGCGGGCCTCAGCGACCAGGTGCTGATCGCGCTCATCGAGGTCGATCGCGGCGTGTTCAGCGTCGACACCGACACGCTCAAGAAACTCAAGAACGAGGGGGTGAGCGATCCGGTGATCGTCGCCATGATCCGCAGCGGCCGCATGCCGGCGCCCGCCGTCCAACCGGCGCCGGTGCAGAATACCGATCCCGCGCCGGCGGAGGAGACCTCGCGCGAACGCGAACCGCAGGTGATCGTCATCGACCATCACGATCAGCAGCCCGCCGCGCCGCAGGTGATGTACCCGGTCGGCTACGTGGTCCCGGGTCTGTATCCCGGTTATGCGCGCCCCGGCTTCATCGGCACCAGCAGCGGCGCCGGGATCACCGGGTTCGGCAACAGCGGCTTCAACAATCCCGCGGTGAGCTCAGGCTTCAACGGCAACGGCAGCAACATCGGGTTCAACGGCATGGGCAACAACGTGATCGTGGCCACGCCGCGGCGCCACGACCAGAGCGTGACGGCGGTCGTGCCGACGGATCAGGGCCTGGTGAAGGCGAGGGTGCCGGTGCCGGCGAACTGCGTGGCGGCGCAGCCGGTGTTCTGGGGCTTCGGCGGCAAGCTGCGCCCCGGGTCGTGGCAGCCGCCGCCGACGGTGCTCTGCCGCTAGGCCGCGGTCTTCTTCGCGCCGTTCTTCTTCAGATCGTCCTTCACTTCGTCGCGGACTTTCTTGGCCGCGACGAAGGCGGCCGGCGCGAGCACGATCGCGCCGATGATCAGATCGCTCGTCTTCGCCGGCGCGGGCTCGACGGCGGGCTTGCGATCGATGTCGCAGTTGACGCCCTCGGGCATCGGCTTGATCGGGATCTCACCGCTCGCGCGCTTCTCCTCGTAGATCCGCTGCGCGCGCGCCCCGACGATCTTCTTCTCGCCCGCCACGCGCTCCCCCGGATCCTTGCCGTACGGCGACGCGTGCTCGATCTCCGCGTTCATCTCCGCGCCGAGCAGCAGCGCGATGCCCGAGCAGTAGAACCAGAGCATCAGCACCATGATGCCCCCGATGGCGCCGTACGACGCGCTCGCGCTCGGCACGAGCTGGTAATAGAACTTCAGTGCGAGCGAGATGATGATCCAGAGCACCGTGGCCAGCACCGAGCCGGGTGTGATCCACACCCAGTCCTGCTCGACGTCGGGCGCGAAGTAGTAGATCAGGCCGACCGCGGAGGCGACCAGCGCGAGGACGAGGGGCCATTGCAGCACCATCCACGTCCACTTGAAGACCGGGCCGAGGTGCATGCGCACCGCCATCGTCTCGGCGACGGTCGGTCCGGCGATGACCAGGAACATCGACGCCAGGATGAAGAAGCCGATGCCCATCGTCAGCGCGATCGCGATGAACCGCGTCTTCCACCACGGGCGCGACTCGGTCACGTCGTAGGCGGCGTTGAGGGTCGTGATGATCGAGACCATCGCGCCCGAGCTCGACCAGATGGTCACCAGGAAGGCGAAGGTGAGAATGCCGCCGCTGTTCTGGTTCGACATCTCCTTCATCTGCTCGGTGATGATCTGGATGACGGCCTGCGGCGCGAACCGGCTCATCATCGCGATCGTGTCGTTGATCAGCGATTCGAGCGGGAAGAAGCTCGCGACGGCGAAGGCAAAGAGAATCGCCGGGAACAGGGCGAAGAAGAAGTAATAGGCCTGCTGCGCGGCCAGATCGAGGATGTTGTCATCCCACGCCCCCTTGGCGGCTCGCTTCAGCAGGTCGGTCCAGCTCAGTGGCACTCGCAGGTAGGCCAGCATGCCGGACGGTATAGCAAACCGCCGGCCAGCCGAACAGGCTCAACAGCTTACGGGTCCCTCAAACTTTGCCTTGCAAAGTTGAATTGCGTTAAACTATTCTTTCGTAAGGATGGCAGCTACTCCAGTCGAGGTGACCCTCGAGCTGACGCCGCGGGCCCGATTCGACATCATCGACGTCCGAGAGCGGCTTCGGTCGGCGCACGGCGATCTCCTCGACGCCTACCCGCGCCACCTGTATCACTCTTTCCACACCACGGCCGGCTACCTGGAACAGAGCCTCGCGGCGCGTCTCACGCGCCAGCGCGCCACCGTTGCGCCGTACGTCGAAGTATTCAGGACGATGTTTCCGGAAGGAGCGGGGTACGAGCACGATCAGCTCGACCGCCGTCAGGACCTGACGTCCGCCGAGCGCGCCGTGGAGCCGCGCAACGCCGATTCGCACCTGGCCTTCATGGCCGCCGGCCTCAGCACCTGCGTCAGCTACGTGAACCGGCCGCAGGAGCCGGTGTGCTTCGTGGATCTCGACGGCGTCACCGACGGCCGTCCGCGCCGCCGCCTCACCAGCATCGTCGGCTTCACGCGCGAGCGTGAGATCGCGCGGCTGAAGATCGGCGTGCCGATGTCGGATCATCCGATCGACTCGATCAACCTGAAGGATCCGAAGCTCGGGATCTACGAGCAGATCGTCCAGACGGTGAAGCAGAACGGCGTCACCAGCGGCCGCGTGCGGCTCGAGCTTGGCGGGGCGGAGCGGCAGGCCGGGCTGACGGTCAACGAGTACGAGACGCTGCTGATGCGGCACGATCTCGTGGACGTGCTGCGCAACCCGTTCCGCTTCGCCGCCGAGAAGGGGCGCCACATGCTGGCGCACCCGCGCTCGATCCCGGCCAAGGCGCTCGACTACGCGAAGTACGACATGGTGCGCGCGCTCAACCAGGCGCTCGATCTCACCGGCCTCCGCGCGTCGCTGCTCGAACGGCTGTTCGCCCGCGCCATCGCGGTGCCCGCGGGCCGCTTCCTGCGCATGAAGCGCGCGGTCAACCTCCGCGTCCGCGAAAGCGACGGCCACGGCGTCATCGCCGACGGCCGCTACCAGAGTCCCATCCTCGTGCAGTGGAACCGCGCCGACAAGCGCGTCCGCACCGTCGAGGCCATAATTACGCGCTTCGAGTAGCGCCACCGACAGCCTGGACAGCCACAGATAAACAGGGATCAACACAGATTACAGATGGGTTGTTGACCATCTGTAGCCTTCCATCCGTGTTCTTCTGTGTTTATCTGTGGCCTTCATCTGTAGCCCCGCTTGGTGGGCCGCGATATCCTCATTCGCGTGGATGACGTCGACAGCGTGGTGATCGTCGGCGCCGGGATCATCGGCACCGCGATCGCGCGCGATCTGGCGGTGCGGGGCGTGGCGTGCACCGTGGTCGACGATCGGCCGGTCGGCGGCGGCGCGACGCGGGCGTCGGCGGGGATGCTGGCGCCGTACGTCGAGGCGCACGAGCGCGGGCCGCTCCTCGATCTCGCCATCCGCAGCCTCGAGCTCTACGACCCGTGGATCGACGCCGTGCGCCGAGAGTCGGGTGTCAACGTCGAGTACCGGCGCATCGGCACGCTCGAAGTCGCGCTCGACTTCGACGGCGCGACCCGTTTGCAGCGGGCGGCCGGGTCGCACGCGCCCGCCGGCTCGACGTGGCTCGGGTCTGACGAGGCGCACCGCGCCCATCCCGCGCTCGGCGCCGTGGCCGGCGCGCTCTACACAGCCGTCCATGGCTACGTGTCGGCGCCGCAGCTCGCGGGAGCGTTGGCGCTGAGCGCCGAACGCCGCGGCGTCACCGTGGTGCGCGCGCACGTGCGGCGCATCGCGCGGACGGCACAGGAATTCGACCTCGAGACGTCAGGCGGGACGCTGCGCGCGTCGCGCGTCGTGCTGGCCGCCGGCGCGTGGACCAACGCGATCGCCGGCATCCGCACGCCGCCGCTCCGCCCCGTTCGTGGGCAGCTCCTGCATCTGGGCTGGCGCGGCCGGCCGCTCTCCTCGATTGTCTGGGGGCCGGAGTGCTACATCGTGCCGTGGACGGACGGGTCGCTGCTGGTTGGCGCGACGGTGGAAGAGGCGGGGTTCGACGAACGCACCACCGCGGTCGGCGTCCGCGATCTGCTGGAAGCGGCGTGCGAGCTGCTGCCGGAAGGCTGGGGCGCGACGTTCCTCGAGGCGCGCGCCGGACTGCGTCCAGCCACCCCCGACGAACTGCCGGCCCTCGGCGAAGACCCGGCGGAGCCGGGCATCATCCACGCGTCCGGCCACTACCGCAACGGCGTCCTGCTCGCGCCGATCACGGCGTCGCTCGTCGCGGATCTGCTCGTAGAGGGAAAAAGCGATCCGGCCCTGGACCGCTTCCGGCCGGATCGCTTTGCTTCCGGTCAACCCATAAAGGGCTGACCCACAGACCTGGCTCGCGGAAGATCTTCCGGCTGAAGCCGGAAGCCCCAAATCACTGGCCACCGCCGCCACCGCCCGCGGGAGCAACGGTCGTTGTCGTCGTCACGGGCGCCGCGCCCGCCGTGGCGCCGCCCGTCGTCGACGCGCCGCCTGTCGTGGTCGTGGTCGCGTCGAGGCCGCCGGTGCTGATCTTCTGCGATGCCACGAAATTGATCAGCGCGAGCTGGTAGTCGAGCTGCACCTGCAGCTCGTTGTTGCGCGCGACGGCGAGGTCGCGCTGCGCCTGGATCACGTTGAAGTTGGTCGACATGCCGACTTCGTAGCGCTTCTGTTCCGCGTCGAGCCGCTGCTCGGACAGCTCGCGCCCCAGGCGCGCCGTGTCGATCCGCTCGCGGTTCTGATCGAGCTGCATCGCGGCGCGGCGCACGTCGCGCACGGCCTTCAGCTCGGCGCTGCGCAGGCGCTCGACGCCCTGTTCGCGCTCGAGCCCCGAGCGCGTCACCGCGACCTGCTCGACGCTGCGGCCGAGCGGATAGCTGAAGCTGAGGCCGACGTTCCACGACGGATAGTCGGCGACGAACAACTGCCGCAGCACGTCGCCGAAGGCCGTCCCCGGGCCCGGGCTGACGATACCCGGAAACCCGCCCGTGCGCAGCAGCTCGGTGCCGCCGAGCGCGTTCGTGGCGTAGCTCGCCTGCACGCGCAGGTCCGGCAGCGCCGAGTTCTTCGCGAGCGACAGCGCCGTCTCGCTGTTCTTGATCTGCTCGCGCGCGCGGCGCAGATCGGTGCGCTGATCGAGCGCGTTGTGGACGGCGGCGTCGATGTCCGGAGCGGGCCCGATCGGCGGCACCAGGTCCGCCGGCTGGATGCGCACGAACCAGAAGTCGGGGCGCCTGGGATCGACGATCAGCACGCGGAGCTGATCCTCGGCCTGCCGCGCCAGCGTCTGCGCGACGATCAGGTTCTCGCGCCGCTGCGCCACTTCGGCGCGCGCCGCGACGAGGTCGAGCGGCGGCGACTGCCCGACGTCCACCCGCGCCTTGTTCGTCCGCTCCAGCTCCAGCGAGAGGTCCAGCGAACGCTGCTGCACCGCGACAGCGGCGTTGGTGAGGACCAGCGCCCAGTAGGCCCGCTCGGCGGCCGCGCCGATCGTGGTCCCCAGCTCCTCGAGCCCGATCTCGGCGATCGTTTCGTTGCGCCGCGAGGTCTCGACCTGCGCGCGGAACGGATCGATCTTGAAGTTGCGCAGCAGCGGCTGCGAGACGAAAGCCTGGAGCTGCGCGGTCACGGCCGGATTGAAGTTCGAGATCGTGCTGGTGGCGTTGGTACGGAGCGAGTTCCAGCCGAAGCTGTACGCTCCGCCGCCCCAGGGCAGCTGCTGCTGCAGGCCGATGTTGCCCGACCACAGGTCGGTGCGGACGCCGCTGGTGCCGAGGAAGATGCTCGACGGCGGCGACTGCTGCACGTTGCGCGTGAAGGCGCTCGTCAGCGTCGGGAGGAACACGGCGCGCGCCTCGGCGACGCGCTCCGCGCTGACCCGCGGCTCGTACCCGCCGGCGACGAGATCCGGGTTGTTCGCCGTCGCCATCCGGACGACGTCGTCGGCCGTGATGTTCAGCGTTTCACCGGTTTGCCTGCCCTGAGCGGAGGGCGTTGACGTCGACGGCCGCGTGCCGGGCGCAGCCTGCGCCCGCGCGGGCGCCGGCAAGAGCGCCAGCAGCAGCGCGCCGGCCGCGGTCGCCGCGGCCAGGCGGCGGCCCCTCAGCCGGGCGAACAGCCGCGAGAAGATCCGCGCGTTGGCCAGGTCGTCGAGCAGCGAGTAGGCCACCGGCGTCACCAGCAGCGACAGCACCAGCACCATCGACTGCCCGCCGATGATGACGAAGCCGATCGCGCGGTTGGTCCCCGCGCCGATGCCGCTCGAGAGGACCAGCGGGATCATGCCGGCGACGAACGCCAGCGTGGTCATGAGAATCGGGCGGAGCCGATCGCGGCTCGCCTGGAGGATCGCGGTGTCTCGTTCCATGCCTTTCTCTCTCAGTTGGTTCGCGTGGTCGATCTGCAGGATCGAATTCTTCTTCACGACGCCGAACAGCACCAGCAGCCCGAGCGCCGAGAAGATGTTCAGCGACTGCCGCGAGATGATGATGGACAGCAGCGCGAACGGCAAGGTCAGCGGCAGCGAGAGCAGGATCGTGACCGGGTGCAGCCACGACTCGAACTGCGCCGCCAGGATCAGATACATGAAGACGAGCGACAGCACGAACGCGATCAGGAAGTTCTGCGCCGCGCGTCCGAGCTCGCGGGACCGCCCCGCGAACCGCGTGCTGTAGCCGGGCCCCATGTTCAGCGACTCCGCCGCCTGCGTCATCGCGTCCATTGCCGGCGTCTGCGACACGCCGGGCAGCAACCCCGCGTAGATGGTCACCTGGCGCTGCCGGTTCAGGCGATCGATGTTGCTCGGCGCGCTGCCGATCTTCAGCTCGGCGATGTTCTCGAGCGGCACGCTGCCGATACGCGTGGACGGCACCGTCAACTGGCCGATCCCGGCGGCCGTCCCGCGGTCGGCGGCCAGGGCGCGCACGTGCACCTCGTACTGCTCGCCGCCTTCGTTGTAGGTGGTGACCTGGTCGCCGCCGACCAGCAGCCGCAGCGCTTCCGCCGCGTCCGCCACCTGGACCCCGAGGTCGGCCGCCTTCAGCCGGTCCACGTGCACCGACAGTTCCGGCTTCCCCACATTCAGCGACGTGTCGACGTCGACCACGCCCTTCACCTGGCGTGCCTTGGCGACGATGGCGTTGGCGGACTGTTCCAGCTTGGCCAGGTCCGGCCCGTTGATGGTGAACTGGATCTCGGCGTTCTGGTTGCCGCCGCCGCCGATCGTCGCCACCGGGCGGACGCCGGTGCGCAGGCTCGCCGAGGCGAAGCGCGGCATGACGTGGTCGCGGACGTCGTTCATGACGATGAACTGGTCGCGCGTCCGCTCGCCGAGCGGCTTCAGCCTGACGTAGATCGTCCCCGAGTTCTGCGTCTGCGCCGGATCGTCGGCGATCGTCACCAGCGTGTAGGCGACTTCGGGCAGCTCGCGGATCCCCGTGGCAATGCGGTTGGCGATCAGCTCGGTCGAGTCGATGCTGGTCCCCTCCGGCGCGCGCACCCCGACTTCGAACTCGGACTGGTCGTCGTTGGGCAGGAAGTTCTTGTTCGCCACCATGAAGAGCGGCACGCTGCTCAACAGGATCAACACCGCTCCCACCGCCACGACGGCGCGGTGCGCGAGCGACCACGACAGCAGCCTGGAATAGCCGCCGTCGAGCAGCGAGAAGAGGCGCGAATCCTTCGACGATTTCTCCTTCGTTTCCTTCTTCGCTTTAATCCATCGGGCTGAAAGCATCGGCGTCAACGTGAAGCTGACCAGCAGCGACACCATGATCGCGAACGACATCGTCAGGCCGAAGGACTTCATGAAGCGGCCGACGATGCCGCCCATGAACCCGACCGGGACGAAGATCGCGACCAGCGACAGCGTCGTCGCCAGCACCGCGAGGCCGATTTCCCTGGTCGCCTCGATCGCCGCCTGGAACGGCGGAATCCCCTTCTCCTCGACGAACCGGTAGATGTTCTCGAGCACGACGATGGCGTCGTCGATGACGATGCCGACCGCCAGCGTCAGCGCCAGCATGGTCATCGAGTTGAGGGTGAAGCCCTCGTACCAGATCAGGCCGAAGGTGGCGATGATCGACGTCGGGATGGCGATCGCCGCGATCAGCGTCGAGCGCCAGTTCCAGAGGAACACGAGCACCACCAGGGCCGCCAGGACGGAGCCGAGGATCAGGTGCTCTTCGACCGTGTCGATCGAGGCGCGGATGAACTCCGACAGGTCGCGCACGATCACGACCTTGTATCCCGGCGGCGTCACCTGGGCGATGTCGGCGAGGCGCTCCTTGACCGCGTCGACCATCTGCACCGTGTTCACGCCGGACTGGCGGCGGATCGAGAGCAGCACGGTCGGCTTGCCGCTGACGTTGGCGCGCGTCGTCGGATCGGCCATGCCGTCCTCGACCCTGGCGACGTCGCGCAGCAGGATGGGATGGCCGTCGCGCTCGCGCACGACGACGTCGCCGAACTCGGCGACCGACTGCACGCGCCCGCGCGTCCGCAGCGTCATCTGGGTCGAGCCCGCCTCGACGCGGCCGCCCGGAATCTCGGTGTTCTGCGCCTGCAGCGCGTGCGACACGTCGGTGACCGTCAGGTTGTAGGCCTGCAGGCGCGCCGGGTCGAGCGTCAGGTTCACCTGGCGCTGCCGGCCGCCGATCACCAGAACCTGGCCGACGCCGTTGACGCTTTCGAGCTGGCGGCGCAGCGTCTTGTCGGCGTACTCGGTGATGTCGCGGATCGGCTTGTCGGCCGAGACCGCGAGCGTCATCACCGGCGCCGAGTCGGGATCGAACTTCTCGACCGTCGGCTGCTGGATGTTCTTGGGCAGCAGCGGCAGGACGCGGTTGACGCGGTCGCGCACTTCCTGCGCCGCGATGTCGCCGTCCTTCTCGAGCAGGAAGGCGATGATGACGGTCGAGACCCCTTCAGACGAGGTCGAGCGCAGCTCGTCGATGCCGCTGATGGTGTTGACCGCTTCCTCGATCTTGTCCGAGATCTCGGTCTCCACTTCCTCGGGCGCCGCGCCGGGCAGGCGCGTCGTCACGACGACGGTGGGGAAGTCGACCTTGGGGAAGCGATCCAGCCCGAGCCGCGTGAACGAGAACGCGCCGATGACGGTCAGCGCGAGGATGAGGACGCTCGCGAAGACCGGGCGCTTGACGGAGATTGCTGCTAACCACTGCATGACGACTTCAACCTTCGATCTGCACGCGGACGCCGTCCGCCAGCTTTCCGCGCGGATTGGCCGCGACCTTCTCGCCCGGCTTGACGCCGCTGGCGAGCTCGATGCGGTCGCCGACTTTTTCCCCGAGCGTCACGATCCGCTCTTCCACCTTGTTGCTGCCGCCGATCACGTAGACGCGGCTGGTTCCCGCCACCGTCTCGACCGACTCGGCCGGCACGAGCAGCGCCGGCACCGGCGCCGGCTGCTGCAGCAGCGCCGTCGCGAACAGCCCCGGCTTCAACCGCCCGTCGGCGTTCGGCGCCACCGCCTCGACCGTCAGCGCGCGCTGATCCGACTTGAGCGCCGGCGAGACGAAGCGCACCTTACCGGTGAACACCTCGTTCGGATACGCATCCACCGACAGGCGCACCGGCTGGCCGTCACGCACCTGCGACAGGTACTGCTCCGGCACCGTCAGCTCGACGCGGACGGGATCGATCCGGACCACCGTGGCCACCTTCATGCCGCGCGAGACGTAGTCGCCCGTGCTCACGAGGCGCTCGGCGACGATGCCGGAAAAGGGGGCGCGGACGACGGTGTCGGCCGACGTCTTGCGGGCGAGATCGACGCGCGCGCGCGCCGCCTGCAGCGATCGAAACGACTGCTGCGCCGCGTTCTGCGCCACCTGGTACTGCTGCCGCGCGGCCTGCACCTGCGTCAGCTTCTGGTCGTACTCGGCCTGCGAGACCACTTTCTGATCGAGCAGCGCCTTGATGCGGTTGAAGTCCGCTTCGGCCCAGTCGAGCGACGCCCTGGCGTTGAGCACCTCCGGGACGCGGTTCGGATCGAACGGCTGTCCCTGGACGAGCCCGAGACGCGCCTCGAGCTGCGCGGCATTGGCTTCGGCCTCGCGCAGCGACGCATCCGCCTCGGTTGCCGAGATGCGCACGAGCACCGCGCCGGCGGCGACACGCGTGCCGCGCTCGACCGGCGTGCCGATCACGCGGCCGGCGGTTTCGGCGGCGACGTCGGCCTGCTCGTCCGCGGCGAGAGAGCCGGTGACGCGGAGGAAGCGATCGATGGGCTGACTCTGGACCTGGGCCACGCGGATCGCCACCGGCGTCGGCTCGGGCGGAGCCGCGGCGCTGGTGCGTTCGCCGCTGCAGGCGGCGCTGAAGAGCGCGGTGGCGAGCACCGCGGCGGTCAACACGGACGGACGGAACGAACGACTCATGACTGCTTGTCCTCTGTATCGCTATGAACGCACGGGGCGAACGAGTTGTGACCGACGGCTGCCCCCGCGCGCAGCCCGGCCAGTGAGGTGTCGAGCGTCAGGCTCGCCAGGGCGTCGGCGTCTTCGCCGTGCTCGAGCCGATCGCACAGATTCATCGTGGCGGCGCCGTGGACCGCGGCGAGGGCCACGCGGAACACGCATTCCGGCGCCGTTCCCGCCGGGAACGCGCCGGCGTCGATCGCGCGCTGGATGCGCTCGATGAGCTCGTGGCGCATCTCGCCGACGAATCCGAAACGGTTCCAGTTCTGGCTGATGCGCGGGACGGTGCGGTCCAGGAACATCAGCGCGAAGTACTCCGGGTGCCTCTTGCTGAACTCGTAATAGCGCCAGAACATGCCGCGGACCGCTTCCAGCGGGTCGGCCGACGGCTTCTCGCGTGCCTCCGCGCCATAGGAAAAGAGCAGCCGGAATCCGTCCTCCGCGAGCGCGAAGAAGATGTCGTCCTTGCTCGGGAAGTAGCCGTAGATGGCGGCCGGGGAATACTCGATCCGCTCGGCGATCTTGCGGATGGAGACCTCCTGGTAGCCGTGGGTGACGAAGAGTTCCCGCGCGGCATCCAGAATGGCCCGGCTGACCGTGGCCCGGTCACGTTCCTGTCGTTCTTTTACGCCCAAGTGATTGACACCTTATGGTTTAGCTGGATTTGGCGCGGCCGTGGTGAACAGTGTTCACTAGTCTAACACCGTTAGACGTGCGGTCAAGCGGAGCGGTTCCGGCCACGGACCCGCGAGAGGGAAAAGGCCACAGATGAACACGGATGAACACGGATACGACGAGTGATGGAGATAAGCTCTTGGGCTTATGGCCAAGCTCGATGACGCAGGAATACAGAAGGCAATGGCGGCGGTGCCCGAGTGGCGCCGCGAGGGGAACGCGATCCGTCGCCAGTTCACGCTGGGGTCGTTCCCGGACGCGATTGCGTTCGTGACGCGGATCGCGTTCGACGCGGAGGCAGCCGACCACCACCCCGACATCCTGATCAACTACAAGCGCGTCACCCTGACCTTCTCGACGCACAGCGAAGGGGGGCTGACCGAGAAGGATTTCGAGGGCGCGCGAAAAGTGGACGCGGTGGCGTCGTGACGTAGCGTCCGGGAGCCTCGCCGAGACAGCGATGGAGCTGAAGAACACCTACTCGTCGCGCGAGGTCGCGGCGATGACCGGGTTGAGCGCGCGCCAGCTGCAGTGGTGGGACGCGCGGCGCCTCTTCGCCTCGCACATCGCGTCGAAGAAGACCGAGCGCGGCGGCTACACCGAGCGCCGCTACACTCCCGTCGATCTGTTGGAGCTGCTCGTGCTCGCCGAGCTGCGCCGCCAGGGCCTGTCGGTGGCCGACCTGCGTCGTCTTCTGGAAACGCTGCGCGACCGCTTCGGCGTGCGACTCTTCGAGACCATCGGCGGCGGCGGCCCGCTGACCCTGCTCACCGACGGCCACGACGTCTACGGCCGCAGCGAACGGGGTGAGCTGTTCAACCTGCTGCGCGATCCGCTGCAGCCGCTGCTGATGCTCGCGGAAGTCGACGGCCTGCGCGAACTCAGCGCCCGCGCCGCCCGCGTCCGCAAGCCCAGGCGTCCAGGCGCCGCCCGCCCGCGCCCCGTCGCCCCGCCGCGCAAGCGCCGCGGCGAAGACATTTGACGGGGAGAGCTCACTTCGCCGATCAGGAGAGAAAAAAACAAAGGCCGCAGAGCGTAGAGGGCCGCTGGATGCTGCTCGTGGTGCCGCGCTCCGCGCGGCAGGGCGAGTCAGGATCC
>Ga0207675_100002676_pt1 | contig 17573 bp, 19 predicted proteins | sample KBSSwiS42_FD_184305 | JGI IMG/M metagenome (GOLD analysis project Ga0207675, IMG submission 184305) | Switchgrass rhizosphere microbial communities from Kellogg Biological Station, Michigan, USA - KBS Switchgrass S4-2 (SPAdes) (version 2) | ecosystem: Host-associated > Plants > Roots >... | reverse complement strand
GGCCGCGGCGCCCGCCCACTCGGCAGCCTCAGCACGCACCGCCTCGGGCGTCTCGCCGGTCGCCTTGGCGCGCTCGGCCACCCACCGCGCCTCGGCGAGCCCGTCGAGCGTGTTGCCCGGATCGTCAAGCCTGCACAGCGACTGGTACGTCAGGCACGCGAGCGGCGCGTCCGGCGTAGCGCCCGCCAGCGCCTCCGCCGCGGCGCCGTCGGGACAGAAGCGCGCCACCCCCTGAAACCAGACCTCCTGGATCGCCGAGTTCGGCGCCAGCACAACGGCGCGGCGGCCGAGACGACGCACCATCTCGATGCCCATGAGCGTCTTGCCCGACCCCGGCGGCGCGACGACGTGCGTGCGCCGGCGGCCGTGGGAGCGGTCGAGCTCGAAGGCATCGAGAGCCAGCCGCTGGTAGTGGCGCCACTCGCCGCCGAAGCCGAGTGATTCGAACGGGTTGCCGTCCGCGGAGGGCACTCGGGGCGCACGATACGACCCACGCGCTAGTCCGAGCTCCGGTGGTCCACCTGCGGAGTACGCACAAGTGTCACCTGCACGCCGATGACGTGCGCGAGCGCGAGCGCGAGCATGAGCGCGATGAGGATCGTGGTGATCGGCTCCGGTCGGATCGGCGGGACGCTCACCCGTCGGCTTGCGCGGCTCGGCCATGACGTCGTGGTCGCGGGCGCCCGCGGTCCAGAGGCACTCGAGGACCTCGCCCGCGAGACCGGCGCGACGGCGACCCGGGCGTCCGACCTCCCGGCAGACGCCGACGTCGTCATGCTCGCGATCCCACTCGGCGCGATCCCCAGCCTTTCGCCACTCCCGCGCGGCGCCGTCGTGGTCGATGTGGCCAACTACGTCCCCGGCATGCGCGACCCCGAAATCCCCGCGATCGAGGCGGGCGAACCGGAGAGCGCGTGGACCGCCGAGCAGGTTGGGCGGCCCGTCATCAAAGCGCTCAACACCATCACCGCTCGCAGCCAGCAGGAGAACGGCCGCCCCAGTGGCGCGGCCGACCGGATCGCTGCGCCAGTCTCCGGCGACGACGACGCGGCCAAGCAGCGGGTCATCGAACTCGTGGACGGGCTCGGGTTCGAGGCGTTCGACGCTGGCACCCTGGCGGACTCGTGGCGTCAGCAGCCCGGCACGCCGGTCTACGGCGCCGACCTCCCGCTCGACGCCGCCCGGGCCGCGATCGCCGCGGCCAGGCCGGAGCAGAGCACCGTCTGGCGCGACGCCGTCCGCGCCAGGACGGGGTGATCGCCCTACCCGATCCGCTCCGCCAGCTCGATGATGATTCCCTCCGGGCCGCGGATATAGCAGAGCCGGTAGACGTCCTCGTAGCGCTCCAGCTCGCCGACGAGCTCGGCGCCGCGGGCTTGCAGGCGGGCAACGACGTCGTCGATGTCCTCGACGGCGAATGTGACGTGGCGGATACCCGGCGCGTTCGCCGGCGCCTGCCGGTCGTCGCCCTGGGGTGCCGGCGAGTGGAACTTCACCAGCTCGAGTCGTCCGTTGCCGTCCGGAGTTTGCATCATCGCGAAGTCCGCCTGTACGCCCTCGAGCCCCACGATGCGGTCCACCGAGCGCCCTTCGACGGACCCCTGGCCCTGCATCTCGAGTCCGAGCTCGACGAAGAAATCAGTTGCGCCCGCGAGGTCGTCGACCACGATGCCCACGTGGTCCATCCGTTGGATAGCCATCTGCTCGATGCTAAGGAACCGACTGCAGCGCTTCCCTGATCGCAGTCAGCGATCGCATGATGGGTTGTCGCTCCTGCCGTGGCGGTCGGCTCCCGTAACTTCGAGCAGGTGCTGGTCAACGCCCGCCTGGTCGCGATCGCCGCGCTGGTGCTCGCCGCCGGATATCTGCTTGGGACGCGCGGCTCCAACCTCACGGCGGACAAGGCCTCCGCGCCCACCGGCAGCGTTACCGCTCCCGCCGCGGGCGTACCGAGCGACCCCGCCGCCGCGGCGCAGCCGGCGATGAACGGGGCGGCGTTCTGGGGACTGATCGAAAGAGCGCGTGCCGACGCCGACAATGACACCGAGCGACAGAGCGAGCTGCTCGAGGAGCGCCTCAGCAAGCTCCCGCCACGGCAGATCGTCCGGTTTCAGCAGATCCGCAGGCAGATGGACGAGCGGGCCTACACCTGGGACATCTGGGGGGCGGCCTACGTCATCGACGACGGCTGCTCGGACGACTGCTTCCGCGACTTCCGCGCCTATCTGATCTCCCTGGGTCCCCGCGCGTTCGCCGCGGCCATGCGCAACCCGGACTCGCTCGCCCCGGTCGTCCAGGACGCCGAGGAGGGCGACTGGGAGAACGCCGACGACGTCGCACCCGACGCGTACCAGACCGCGAGCGGGGACGACTTCCCCGCCGATTCCTCGGACCTCTCGGGCAGCCCCCGCGGCGAGCCCTGGGACGACGAGTCCCAGGAGACGCTCGCGCAGCGCTACCCCGCGCTGGCAGCGCGCTTCCGCTAGTCGTACTCGGACGCGAACAGGTAGCTCACGGCCAGGCTCCGGTACGGCCGCCAGCGATCTGAGACCTCAGCCACCTCGTCGTCGGTCGGAAGGTCGTCGAAGCCATACGCTCGCTGGATCGCGCGCCGGAGCGCGAGGTCGCCGGAGAGAAAGACATCCGGCCGGTCGAGAGCCACCAGCAGGAACCCGCGCGCGGTCCACGGCCCGATTCCGGAAATCTCGGTCAGAGTCGCCTCGACCTCGTCGTCGGTCATGCGCGAGAGCGCCTCGTCGCTCAGACGTCCGTCGACGAACCGCTCCGCGAGCGCGCGCAGCGTCTCGCCCTTTCGAGCCGAGAAGCCGCTGTCGCGCAGCACCTGCGGATCAGCTGCGAGCAGCTCGGCCGCCGAAGGCATCTTCCCTCCGAATCGCTCCTGCAGATGCGAGATGATCGCCCGGGTCGAGCTGACCGACAGCTGCTGGCCTGCGACCTGGAAGACGAGCGTCGCGAAGGCATCGAGCGGAGGAAGCTCGTCCAGCCAGGCTCGCGGACGGAAGTCCGGCCGCGCGTCGATCAGCCGCGCAAGCACCGGGTCCGCCTTCCGAAGGAACTCGCGCGCCTCAGGATCGGCAATCGCGGCTCGCTTGGAGGGTCGAGCCTCCATGCTGCGGCCCTAACGGGCCGCCAGCCAGTCGGCGACGTAGTCCGGCGGGTCGCCATGCCACTGATTCCGGACTGCCAGCTGAATCAGCTCATCCGGGTCCCGGTCGTAATCGGGCTGCCCGCCCCTGTGCGCGAGATAGAGCACGACCGCCGTCGCGACGGCGACACCGGGCTCATCCGCGTCGTAGTCGGCGCCCTCGGCCGCCAGCGCCAGACGCTCCTCGAGGTTGTCCACGGCGGTCACCGGCTCGTCGTCGTCCTCCAGCTGCACCTGCAGACGCGCGACGGAGGGATCGGTCCCGGCAGGGTCTGCCGTCTCCGCCGCGCGGCGAACCAGCTCGGCGACCGTGGGCGTATGGCGGTCCATCGCAAGGATGCTAAGGAAATGCGCGTTAGGCAGGTGCCGCGGCCGCGCGCTCGAGCGCCGACATCAGCTCCTCGACTCGGATCGGTTTGCCGACGTAGTCGTTCATCCCGGCAGCGAGGCACTCGTCGCGGTCCTCGGCCATCGCGCTGGCGGTCATCGCGACGATGTGCGGGCCGCGGGAGCCCTGCCGGGCGCGGATCTCGCGAGTGGCCTCCAGGCCGTCCATGTCAGGCATGTGGACGTCCATCAGGACGAGGTCGTACTGACCGGCGTCGACGGCATCCACCGCCTCGACGCCGGTGCCGGCCACGTCCGCCGTGTAGCCCAGGCCGCGGAGGAGCCGGACTGCCAGCATCTGGTTGACCGAGTTGTCCTCGGCGAGCAGGATCCGCATCGGCAACCGCTCGCCCATCCCCGGATCCAGTGCCGGCCGGGTGTCGGCCGTGTCCGTCCGGTCCTCCCTCCCGGTCACAGCCGCGAGCAGCGCGGCATAGAGACGCGCCGGCTTGAGCGGCGTGGTGAGGCGGCCGCCGCCGCCCATGGTCGAGACGGTCAGCAGTGCGTGCGGCCCGATGCGCTCGCGCAGCGCCGCGTCCAGGCCGGCCTCGCCGGCCAGATCCACTTCGACCACCGCCACGTCGACCCGCTCCGCCTCGCGCAGGCGCCCGCGCAGCTCGGCCGGCGAGCCCGCCTCGCGCACCTCGAGCCCCCAGTCGCGTGCGAGCGCGGCCACCAGCCGCCGCGATGTCTCGTGGCGAAGCATGACCAGGAGCGCCTTCCCCGCCAGCTCGGCCTGCTCCCCGGCGGGCACCGCCGCGCCGTCGCCCTCGGGCGCGGGCGCGGCCTCGATCGTGAAACGGAAGACGCTGCCCTCGCCAGGCACCCCTGAGCTCTCCACCCACATCGTGCCGCCCATCAGCTCGGCGAGCCGCTTCGAAATCGCAAGGCCAAGGCCCGTGCCGCCGTAGCGGCGAGTCGTCGAGGCGTCGACCTGGGAGAACGACCGGAACAGGCGATCCGCCCGCTCCGGGGGAATCCCGATGCCGGTGTCGCTGACCGACAGCCGCAGGCGGTCGTCGCCCTCGCGCTCGACGTCGAGCACGATCTCGCCCGCGTCGGTGAACTTGAGGGCATTGTTGAAGAGGTTCAGCAGGATCTGCCGCAGGCGCGTCGTGTCGCCGCGCACGCCATCCGGGACCCCCGGCCCAAACCGGTAGGCGAGGTCGATTCCCTTCCCTGCCGCCAGGGGCGCCAGCAGGTCCAGCACCGCCTCCGCGCACTCGCGCAGCGAGAAGGGCGCCACCTCGAGCTCCATCTTCCCCGCCTCGATCTTCGAGAAGTCGAGGATGTCGTTGATGATGCCCAGCAGGGCGTCGCCGCTCGAGCGGATGATCTCCGTGAACTCGCGCTGCTCGTCGCTGAGCCCGGTCTCCCTGAGCAGACCGCTCATGCCGATGATCGCGTTCATCGGCGTGCGGATCTCGTGGCTCATCGTGGCCAGGAACGCGCCCTTCGCGGCGTTGGCGGAGTCAGCCGCCGCGCGAGCCTCCTGCGCCGCGCCGTACAGGCGAGCGTTGTCCAGCGCGATTGACGCGAGCTGTGCGAGACGCTGGAGCAATTCGATGTCCGAGTCGCCGAAGCCGCGCTCGTCGTCAATGCCCCGGCCGATGCCGATCGCGCCGACGGTCAGGCCGCCCGAAGAAAGCGGAACGCCCATCATGGCCCGTAGGTGGCCGCGCTCGACCGTCTCGTCGCGCCCGTCCCAGGAGTCGTAGTCGCCGACGACCAGCGGCTCCCCGGATTGCCAGACTCGCCCCGCGAGGCCCTGCCCGGGCACCATCCGCTTGCCGAGCTCGCGCTGGAAGAAACCCGTCGCGAGCCGGCATTCGATCTCGGTGCGACCGGGCTCCCCCAGGTACACGTAGCCGTGTGGAGTCTCGAGCAGCCCGCCAGCCCGCTCGATCAGCTCGTGCAGCAGATCGTCGAGGTCCAGCCGATGCATCACGCCGAGCGTCGTGTCGTGCAGGGCCTCGAGCTCGACGTTTTGCTTGCGGAGCTCCTCCGTGCGTTCCTCGACGCGTTGCTCGAGCCCCTCGAGTGTCTCCCGCAACTGCGAGGTCATGTCGTTGAAGGTGCCTGCGAGAGCCCCGACCTCGTCGTCGGTCATGACGGGCGCCTCCCGCGTGAGGTCGCCGGCCGCGACCGCGCTCGCCGTGTCGGTGATCGCCAGGATGGGCCGGGCGATGCGGCGCGACGCCGCGTAGATGCCGAAGCCCAGAAGTGCGACGACGCCGAGGCCGATGGCGCCGATGGTCAGCGCGAGCCGGCGCGCGGGAGCGAAGGCCTCCTCCTGGCTCTGCTCCGCGACCAGTGTGGCGCCGATCTCCGGGAGCCATCGGTAGACGCCGATTACGGGCACTCCCGCGTAGTTCTCGTAGAGCCCCCTGCCACCCACGCCGTCGAGCCCGCGGTCGATGCCGGTCGAGGACACGCCCTTCGCAAACGCTCCGCGATTGAGGCTGGCGTGCACGAAGCGATGGTCCCGTCCGACGACGTATGTCTCGCCGGTGTCGCCCAGCCCGGTGCTCTGGAGCACGATCCGGTCGATCCGCTGCGGGTTGAGGTTTGCCGCGATCACCCCGATCCGCGCCCCGTCCGGATCGAACAGAGGCGTCGAGATCGTGATCGTCGGCTCGCCGGTCAGGCCAAACGCTCCAACCGGCTGCACCGCGGTCTTGGAGCTGCCGCGCCGGAAGTACGCCTCGGTCGACTGCGGGCGGGACACGTGTGCCGGCACCGTCGCGGCCGCCACCCGGCCGCCGAGATCGAGCACGAGGAGCTCTTGCGCGTCCGCTGTCTGGTCGACGCTGTAGCTCAGCACCGCCGCCACGCGCTCGTGCGCCCTGCGGCCGGCCGCGCCTCCGCGGCCCGCCAGCACCGCTTGGAGGTCGCGGCCGAGCTCGACGGAGCCGGACTTGTAGCCCCCGAGCAGGCCGCCCGCGAACACGACGCTGCGCTGCTGCTCGTCGATCCAGCGGTCGAGCGAATCGGCCTTCTGCTCGGCGGCCGTGTCGAGCCGGTCGAACACCGACGCCTTGAGCGCGTCCCGGGCCCGCAGGTACGACACGGTGCCCACGATGCCCACCATCAGGACGGACAGGGCCAGGAAGGTGAGGACCAGCCGTGCGACCAAGCTGCGTCGCCCCAGCAGCAACCGCACGCGGTCCTTCACTTAACCGTCTGGCCGATCGCGTCGATGTCGTAGTTCGCTGCTTCCGAGGCGTAGTCCTTGCCGAACCACTTCATCGACAGCCGCTTCAGCGTGCCGTCGGCCTGGAAGCCCTGGACTATCTCGTTCACCCGCTGCACGAAGGCCTTGGCGTCCAACCCGGAGCTCTTGTCCACGAATCCCGAGGGGTAGTAGGTGAAGGCCACGTCGGGGATCTCCCTCAGCGGCTCGCCCTCTTTGATGCGCGCGCGACCGACGGGATCAGCCGCCAGGAACGCGTCGATCTTCCCCTTCGCGGCCGCAGCCAGCCCTGGCTCCTCGGTCTCGAAGGTGACCACCTTCGGGTGCTTGACGTCCAGCTTGACGTCCACGGTCGGAATCTCGAGCTCGCCGTTCAGATAGAGCTCGTGCGAGCAGTCGGCACAGGCGCCGATCTCCTTGCCGTCGAGGTCAGCCGGCTTTCGGTACGCCGAGTCCTTCGCGACGAAGTACATGTTGGGCACGGCGTAGTAGGGCTGGGTCATGTAGAGCCGCTGCATCCGGTCCGCGTTGATCGAGCCGGAGCCGTAGGCGATGTCCCAGCGGTCGCCCCAGTTCCCGGCGGTCACCTCGGTCCAGGTCGGCGCGACGAAACAGGGCTCGACGCCGAGCTTCTTCGCGACGAGCTTCGGGACCTCGTTGTCGTAGCCCGTGACCTCGGCGGCCGTGAGCTGGTTGTCTGCGCACTTGGTCCCCGCAGGCCGGGTCGCGCCCTTCACGCTGATCGACTGGGGCGGATAGTCGTCCTCGAAGTATTCGACGAGCGTGCCGCGCGCCTGAATCTGCGCGAGCTTGTCCTTCGCCGGATCGCCCTTGGCGGCGCTCTCGCCAGAGGACTGGCCATCGTCCGAGTCACTCGAACCGCACGCGCCGACGGCCATCGCGACGAGCGATGCCAACACCAGCATCGTCAATGCCTGGGCCAGGCGAGCAGGGATGCGAGATGCTCCCATACTTGGAGATGCGATGAAAGGGCCAGCCGGACGCAGCGGTCAGAGCTGGTTGATCGCGGCAACGCGCCCGGCGGACCATGCCACGAAGCCCACCACCGCCAGCCCGGCCAGTGGGTCCGTGAACAGCGTGACGTAGAAGACCGGCGGGATGTCGGGCTCGCCGTAGAGGAAGTGGGCGGGCGTGAGGAGCCCCAGCGGGGCGTAGAGGAGCAGGCAGATGTGGGCGTCGCGGTATCTGCCCTGGGTGTAGAGCCGATACCCGTAGAGCCCGATCGCAGTCAGCGCGGGCCACGACACCACGATGGCGGCCTGGATCCCCGCCCCGCCGCCCGGGTAGTCCTCGATCGCGACGAAGTTGTGGGTGTAGTGCAGCGCCGTCGAGAGGATGCTGAAGCCCAAGATCAGACGGAGCGCGGTCAGGCCTGGCACGGACGACAGGATTTCAAAGCCCAATCCCGGGGGGCGCTCCAGTGATCCCACGGGCGCTTTTGGTGGCCGGTGGGATGATGCTGCGGAGACACGACTCCACGAAGGAGCAGCCATGGCAACCCTCCACTTCCACGAGGCGACGACCGCGACGCCGGAGCAGTACGTCGCCGGCCTGACCGACTTCGGGCCGGGCCGCTCGGAGCTGTTCGGCAACAGCGCCGACGCGGACCTCGAGGTCCACTCCCAGGGCACCACCGAGGCCGACGTCACCGAGGGCTCGGGCGGCGTCTGGGAGCGCGAGCACTACGACTGGTCCGACCCCAACCGCGTCGTCATCAAGACGACCGACTCGAACACCTGGGGCGGCAACTCAGGCCACACCTACACCTTCAAGCGCAACCCCGACGGCACCACCGAAATCGACTACGTCGTCGTCCGCGAAGGCAAGAACCTCAAGGGACGATTCCTCGGGCTCGTCCTCGGGAGCGTAGGCAAGGGCCGCCTCGAGACGGCGTTCGTCAACAGCATCAAGGCCGTCGAAGCCAGGAACGGCGGCCCGGCGGTGGCCGAGCCCACGTAGACGCCGCACGGTCGGCCGTGCCGATCGCGCGCCCCCCGTCGCCCTACCCCGGGACGCTCTCGGCGAATCGGCCGAGGTAGAGCGGCCAGCCCTGGTCGCCGGCGACGCCCTCGCGCATGCCTTCCCAACCGTCGCCGTGGCGGTCGAGGTTGCGGTGCTCGAGCTCCACGCGGGTGCGCTCGGGCGACTCGGCGATGAAGCGGACCTCCACCTCGCTTGTCCTGTCGTGGTCGGTCTCGACCTGCCAGGTCGGACTGATGTCCCAGCTGAACACGACTCGGTTCGGCGGCTCGTAGGCGAGCACGCGGGCCCAGCGACACTCACTGCCGTCGACGCCGCGGTCGTAGATGTGCCCGCCGGCGCGCGGCTCGAACACGGACTCGGCGATGTCGACGTCGAGCAGGTTGTGCTCCCGCGGCTTGGTGCGGTCGAAGTCCTCGATGAAGACGGAGAATGCGATCTCGATCGGCGCGTCCACAACGATCGAGTGCCGGATGGACGTCGCTGCTGCCTGCGTGCTCATGAGCTCTCCTTCATTCGCTGGTCCACAGCCGACCGGTAGCCGGCCAGCGCCTGGTCCCAGAAGTGGTCGAGGTACGCGCGCAGCCTTTCGAGCCCGTCGGGATCAACCTGATAGATGCGCCTGGTCCCGACCTGCTGATCGACGACCAGCCGAGCCTCCTTAAGCACCTTCAGGTGCTGCGAGACGGCCGGGCGGCTGACCGGCAGCTCACTGGCGAGCTCGCCCACGGCACGCGGCCGGCCGGCGAGCCGCTCGAAGATCTCCCGCCGCGTGGGGTCGCCGAGCGCCGTCAACCCATCCGTTCGGTAAGTCTGCACGAACGGTAAGTTCGCACTTACCCATCCACATGTCAAGCGATGTCGTCCGTCCGGGCGGAAAGGTCATCCCCGGGCAGAGATCTGCTGCACCGCCCACCCGTTGCCGTCGGGGTCGCTGAAGAAAACGAAGCCGACGTTGTCGAGCGGGTCCTGCTGTGGGCGAGGGTTTTCGCCGACCACCCGGACTTCGCTCACGTCCACCCCGCTCTCCACCAGCTCGTTCCGCGCCGCCCTGATGTCTGGCACCACGAGCTGGAGCCCCTTCAGCGAGCCAGGTGGCATGTCGGGCCTCGCTGATCTTCGTGTCGTGGTCGACCGCGAAGCCGAGCTGCCGGGCGTAGAAATCCTTGGCGCGCTCCACGTCTGACACGGGCACCACCACGACCTCGAGCGTCCAGTTCATCCGGCCTCCATGTCAGTAGTCGTCCAGCTCCGCCAGCACCTGTGCGTTGTGGCGGTGGCCCACCAGCTCGTAGCCGACCACCGTGATCCAGGGCACGAGTGAGAGCACGAGCAGGCACCACTCGATCGACACGCCGGCCGCGGCCATCGCCACCGCCGCGCCGAACACTGCGGCCGACATCCCCATGAGCAGGAAGTGGAACGGGTCCGTGGCCTGGGTCAGGTACGCGTAGAGGAGGAACAGGCCGACGACGTAGATCGCGACCGGGATCGCCGTCGTGAGCAGCGTGTCGAGCACGTCGAGCTCGGTCTTGCCCTCCACCAGGTAGGCGGCCACGTGCAGGCCGGCGCCGGCAGCGACCACCGAGGCGAACAGCGGGATGTGGCCGTAGCCCCAGCCGAACGAGCGCTCGCGCCGCCGCGTGAGGATCTCCCCGCCCGGCATCACGAAGTAGATCCACCACATACCGAAGGTGAGCGACACTCCGGCGACGCCCACCACGGCCGCCTCGACCGACCACCCCTCCCCCTCCGGACCCACGATCGCTCCCAGCGCGGCGATGGTGCCCAGGATCGCCTCGCCGAGCGCGATGATCACCATCAGCCCGTAGCGCTCGGCGATGTGATGCGGGTGCCAGGGCGTCCCCCCCTTGCGCCTCTCTGCCAGAAACGGCCCACCCAGCTCGATCAGGATGAGGACCGCCGCCCACGCGAACATCGTGCCGACCGAGGTCTTCGCGATCGCGAGCGCCACCCAGCCCGCCTGGGCGACGAGGATCGTCACCACGTAGGTCATTGCCACGCGCCGCCGCGCCGGGTCCTGCCGCGCCGCTCGCGTCCACTGAGCGACCATCGCCACCCGCATCACGACGTAGCCGGCGACCATCACGCCGTTGTCCACGTACGCGCCCTCGTCGATCGAGGCGAACACGTCGGCGATCCCCAGCGCGAGCACCAGCACGCCCACCATCTGCAGAAGGGTCAGCAGGCGGAACACCCAGTCGTCGGTGTCGTACGCCGAGGCGAACCAGGAGAAGTTGATCCAGGCCCAGCTGATCGCGAAGGCGACGAAGCTGAAGCCGAGCAGGCTCGTCCTGATGTGGTCCTCGGCAAGGTAGTGCGCGAGCTGGTCGGCGGCGGTGCCGAACGCCACCACGAAGGTCAGGTCGAAGAGGAGCTCAAGCGGCGTTGCCGTCCGGTGGCTCTCGCCGGGGTCCCGCCCCGTCATCCGTGCCACACGGTGGGTGAGCGGGGATGCCATGAGGACGGAGTATCCCGGCGCGAACGGGGAGACTTGTTCTTCGGTGTACCCCCCTGATCACACCGAGGCTCCGGTCGGGCCGCCCCAGGGCGGCGTGCTGGGCCGCTTCCTCGCGAGCCACCTCGACTCGCACCAGGTCTCGCGCGTCATCTACGGGTCGATCATCGGCCTGGCGCTGGTTGTGGCGCTCGAGGCGCATCCACCCAGCTTGGCGGCCGTCATCGCGACGCTGATCGGGACGGCCATCGCCGTGGCCCTCGCGGAGCTCTACAGCGAGCTGGTCGGCCTCCAGGTGCGGGGACACCGCAGGGCCAGAGGCGCCGAGCGACGAGAGCTCCTGGCCGACATCGCCGCCGTGACCTTCGGCGTGGCCTTCCCGTCGGTGTTCTTCATCCTGGCGGCGGCAGGCGCCCTGGAGCAGGACACGGCCTTCACGGTCGCCAAGTGGACCGGCCTAGGGCTGATTGCCCTCTACGGCATCCTGGGCGCGCGCGTATCCGGCGCGGGCGTGCTCGCCTCGCTGATCCAGGGGTCCGCCGTCGCGCTGATCGGCGGCGCGCTGATCGCGCTCAAGGCGCTGGTGCATTAGCGCGGGCCCGGATCGTCAGTGGACGGTCTGAACCGGCACCTCGTAGAACTCGACCGACGTGCGCTGCTCGCTCGCACCGGGACTCATGGCGTTGAGCGCCTCGTCGCCGCGGCGCATCGCGTCCTCGCTTTCGAAGAGCGTGACGCCAAGGCCCTTGCCGGTCTCGCGGTTGACCAGCATCAGCATCTTCGCCCCCTCGAGCCCCTGCGGCGTCTCGCCGGACTCCACCTCCCCGCGGACCATGCTGATCGCGTCGTCGACCGTCGACGGATCGCTCTCGAACGTCGCTACTCGCGCGTACATGTCGTGCCTCCTTTCAGGCCCTGCGTAGGGTAATCAGCGCCGCCCCTCGAGAACCGCCTCCAGCGGGCGCGTGTTCAGCACGTCGGCGGCCGTCGCCAAGCCGCGGCGCGCCGTCGCGACCGAGAAGACCATGTTGTCGAGTCCGCGCACCGAGTGAGAGTCGGTCGAGCAGACGATCGGAAGGCCCGCCTTCAGCGCCTCGCGCACGTGCTCGCCGCTCAGGTCGAGGCGGTCGGGCAGCCCGTTCACCTCGACCGCGACCCGCTGCTCCAGCGCGACCTCGAAGATCCGCTCCAGGTCGAGTGCGTTCTCGGGGCGCCGGTTGATGTAGCGGCCCTTCGGATGGCTGAGGCAGCGCACGTACGGGTTGAGGAGCGCCTCCTCGACGCGCTTGGTCATCTCGCGCCGCGGCATTCGCTGGCCGCCGTGCACGCTCGCCTGCACCCAGTCGAGCTCGGCGAGCGCGTCGTCGGGGAGGTCGAGCCGGCCGTCGGGGAGGATGTCGCACTCGATTCCGCGCAGCACGCGGAACGGCGCCAGGACCTCGTTCGCCGCGGCGATCTCCTCGCCCTGACGACGGACGTCGTCGGCGGTCAGCCCCTGGACCGCGCCCACGGCCGGGGTGTGGTCGCAGATCGCGAGGTACTCGTAGCCGTGGTCGCGCGCCGCGCGGCCCATCTCCTCGACGCTGGCGCGCCCGTCGGACCATGTGGTGTGGCTGTGGAGGTCGCCGCGGATGTCGGCGAGCTCGAGGAGCGGCGGCGGCTCGCCGCGGAAGGGCTGCTCGCGCAGCTCCGGCGGGCACCAGGGAATCGCGAGCGCCCGGTAGACGCCCTCCTCGTCGGGCGCGTCCGGCAGCGGCTCCAGCGCCTCGACGTATGAGGCCGACCCGGTCGCTCGCACGAGCGCGGTCCCGAACCGCTCAGGCTCGGCGGCGACCAGCTCGACCGGCACGCCCTCGACGGTCACGCCGACCGCATGCCGCTCGGCCTCCTCTATCACCGCGACGATCTGAGGGAGCTCTGCGAAGCGCGCGAGCGCCGGCGCCGGGTTCTCGGCCGCGCAGACCACGGCGAGTTGCTCGCACGAGTCGCGCCAGCGCCTCACGTCGCCCGCCGCCTCGCCCTCGACCGCCGCGGCAAGGCCGCCCACCAAGTCCCTCGCGCGGTTCAGCAGCAGTCCGTGCCGCGCCCGCGGCTCGGCCCCGCTCGCGAGCGCCTCGAGCAGCCTCGCCTCCGTCTTCGGCCCGACACCAGGCACGGCGGCGAGGCGCCCAGCGGCAGCGGCCTCCCGGAACTCGTCCGCGGTCCGCACCCCGAGCGCCCGCGCCACCTCCACCGAGCGCTTCGCGCCGAGCCCGAGGTAGCGCCCGAGCCCGACGAGGTCCGGTGCGATGTCGCGCTCCAGCTCCTCGAGCTCGGCGATCGTGCCCGTATCGACCAGCTCGCGCAGCCGAGCCTCGATCCCCGGGCCGATGCCGCGGAGGTCGCGCACCCGCCGCGACTTGACCAGCTCCGCCACGGGAGCCGCCGAGCCACGGATCGTCTCGGCCGCGCGGCGGTAGGCGCGCACGGTGTAGGGGTTCGCGTCGGCGAGCTCGAGCAGCGCCGCGAACGCCTCCAGGCGATCGGCGATCTCCGCGTTCTTCACGCCGTGACCGTACGGCACGAGCGGGAGCTGGCCGCACGATCGGGCGAATGCAGGCCCCAACGCGCAGGTCCCGCCGGCGAACGACGGGCATCGAAGGGTAGCTCGCCGTCGATCTACCACCCTCACCGCTGCCGTTCGTCCCTGGTCCCCGGTTTGGAGGACAGGCGCGCCAGCGGCGATACTTCGCCAATGGCCCAGGAACACGTCGACGTCCTCATCGTCGGCGCCGGACTCTCAGGTGTCGGCGCGGCGTGCCATCTCACGCGGAACTGCCCGGGCAAGACGTTCGCGATCCTCGAGGCGCGCGACGCCATCGGCGGCACCTGGGACCTGTTCCGTTACCCCGGCATCCGCTCGGACTCGGACATGTTCACGCTCGGCTACTCGTTCCGGCCCTGGAACGAGGGCCAGGCGATCGCCGACGGGCCGGCGATCCGGAACTACGTCCGCGCGACGGCGAGCGACCACGGCGTGGAGGACAGGATCCGCTTCAACCACCGGGTCGCGCGGGCCGACTGGTCGTCCGAGGACGCCCGCTGGACGGTCCACGCCGAGCGCACCGACACGGGTGAGGCCGTCACGCTCACGTGCTCGTTCCTGTTCGGCTGCACGGGCTACTACCGCTACGACGAGGGCTACCTGCCTCACTTCGAGGGCCGCGAGCGCTTCCCGGGCCCGATCATCCACCCGCAGCACTGGCCCGAGGACCTCGACTACGACGGGAAGCGCGTGGTCGTGATCGGCAGCGGCGCGACGGCCGTGACGCTCGTGCCCGCAATGGCGGAGCGAGCGGCTCACGTGACGATGCTCCAGCGCTCGCCGAGCTACGTCGTGACGCTCCCAGCCGAGGATCCGATCGCCAGGTTCCTCCAGCGCGTGCTTCCCCCGAAGGCCGCCTACGCGCTCGTCCGCTGGAAGAACGTCCTGCTGATGATGGGCAGCTTCAACCTCAGCCGCTGGAAGCCGGACTTCATGCGCAGGGTGATCCGCAGGGGCGTCGTGAAGAACCTCCCCGAGGGCTACGACGTCGACACCCACTTCAACCCCCGTTACAACCCCTGGCAGCAGCGCATGTGCCTCGTGCCGGACAGCGACCTCTTCGAGGCGCTCGCGGACGGCAGCGCCTCGGTAGTCACCGACGCCGTGGAGACCTTCACCGAGACCGGCATCAGGCTCGCCTCGGGTGAGGAGCTCGAGGCCGACGTCGTCGTCACAGCCACCGGGCTCAACCTGCTGCTGCTCGGCGGGATCGAGGTGTCGCTCGACGGCGAGCCGGTCGACTTCTCGAGGGCGGTCGCCTACAAGGGAATGATGATCTGCGGCGTGCCGAACCTGGCGGTGACGCTCGGCTACACGAACGCCTCGTGGACGCTCAAGTGCGACCTCGTCTCGCACTACGTCTGCCGCCTTCTGAACCACATGGACGAACAGGGGCACACCGTGTGCACGCCCGCGGCGCCGGACTCCTCCGTCCCGCTCGAGCCGTTCATCGACTTCAACTCGGGCTATGTGCTGCGCGCGGTCGACACGCTGCCGCGCCAGGGCGCGACCTCGCCCTGGCGGCTCCACCAGAACTACTTCCGTGACGTGCGGCTCCTGAAGCGCGGCCCGGTGGACGACTCCATGGAGTTCGCGGCGTGAGCTAGCCTCGAAGTATGTGCCGCAACATTCGAACGCTCCACAACTTCGAGCCGCAGGCGACCGACGAGGAGATCCGCGCGTCGTCGCTTCAGTACGTGCGGAAGATCAGCGGGTTCACGAAGCCCTCGCAGGCCAACGCCGAAGCGTTCGAGCGCGCGGTGGACGACGTGGCCGCCGCGACGGCGCGCCTCCTGGGTGAGCTGGTGACGAACGCGCCGCCGAAGGACCGCGAGGTCGAGGCGGCGAAGGCCAAGGCGCGCAGCGCGGCCCGCTACGCGGCGTAGGCGCTCGCGGAAACTCGCGCGGCGGTCAGCCCTTCCCCGCCGCGTTCCGCAGCTCGCGCTCGAGCTCGTCCGCCCAGTCGACCGTCTCGCCGTGCTGGGCCCGGGACTCGCGGATCAGCGCCAGGTTGTTCGCGGTGCTCTCAGGCTCCCAGCTCTCGCGCACGGCCGCAAGCGCAGCGCGCGCGCCGGCCACCGCCTCGACGCGATCCCGGGCGATGACCCCGAGCTCGAGCCTGGTGGTGTGATCCCAGTAGTCGGGGCCACCGGCGTCCAAGCGGCGGCGATTCGCGTACGCGACGACCGGCACCAGGGCCTGCTGCTCCGCGCCGCCCGGATCGCGGATCTCCATCAGCGTCACCGCGTTGATCCCGGGATAGGCGTCCCGCCAGTCGGCCTGGAAGCCGCGCCGGTAGGCGTCGATGGCCTGGTCGAGGTGGCCCCCGGCCAGCAGCGCCGAGCCCTCTCTGGTGGCCTCCCAGCGATCCTTGTAGACCCGACCCAGCAGGCCGAGCGTCTCGCTGCTCTCGCCGTGCTCCTCGATGACCTTCAAGAGCACGCGCTCGGCGTCCTCGCTGCGGTCGTCGCGGTTGAGCGCGAAGCCGTATTGCTCGCGCACGAGCACCGTCCGGCGCACCGGCTCGGGCATTGCCTCCACGAGCCGGATCATGTCCTTCCACTCCTTCACGGCCCGGTAGGAGAGAAGCAGGTCGACCTGGACGCCGGCCTCGACGTCCTCGAGCGAGCCGAGATCGTGCTCGACCGCGCGCAGCGCCTCGGCCCCCTGGCCCCGCGCCTCGGCCAAGCGCTGTTTCAGCTCGGCTGAGTACGCCGCCTGCTCGCGGAACACGTCCGTCTTCAGGCGATCGATCTGCGGCTGCGGCAGGTCCGAGATGAGCTGGAAGACCGGGCTGTCCGTCGTCGCCGCGCGCGCCGCGTCGAGCGCGGTCGCGATCGCCCCGCGGTCGTCGTCCGGCTGGGCCGGGCATCCCTGCGAGTCCAGCTTGTACGGGAGCACGCGGTCGGGTGCGAGGTCGAAGGGCGCCTTCTTCACGTCGGCGCTGACGAGCACCGTCGAGTAGGGCCGCGCCGCGTGTCGCACCCCGAGCTCGTAGAAGACGTTCGCGTTGGCCGTCGTGAGGTCGGCGATCGCGTAGTCCGCGAGAATCAGCCGCTCGAACATAGGCTTGTGGATGAGCCCGCCGACCAGCTCCTGGTCGGCGCGCAGCGGCTCAAGCCCGGCGTCGCGGATGGCCGGCGCGAGCAGCTTCTCGTACACCGCGTCGAAGTTGACCGACCCGCCCTGGCCGTCCGGCTTGGTCCCGAACGGCATCACCACGAAGCACAGTGGCAGCCTCCCCAGCCGGGAGCGATCATTGGCGTCCGACTCCCGCGGCACCGCCCAAGTCTATGGCGGGCAGTTCGTGTCCACCGTCCGCGTCTTCGTCGCGGTATTGCCCTGCGTGTCCGTCACGGTCGCGGTGAGCTTGTGCGGGCGGCTGTCGTCGAGGGGGAATCCGCGGCTGTGGCCCTCGCAGGTGTCCCACTCGTTCCGGTTGCCGCGGTTGTTGCACTGCCAGGGCGCGCTCGTCTGCTCCTCGAGCGAATTGCGCTCGTCGCCGTCCACGACGAAGCGCGCCCGGCTGACCCGGTAGTCGGACTGCACCCGCACGACGCATTTCCGGGCCACCGACTCGTTCGGGCCCGGCGGCGTGTACTCGAACGAGCTGACCCGGAGCAGCGGCGAGTCGAAGTAGCCGGTCGCCGCGAGGATCACGCCCATCACGACGACGGCCGTGAGGGCGCCCAGCGCGAAGCCCGCGCGCCCGCGATAGCGGTGGATCAGCCGCCGGACGCGCTCGCCCGAACGGCGCGCCCGC
>Ga0207675_100002670_pt1 | contig 17602 bp, 9 predicted proteins | sample KBSSwiS42_FD_184305 | JGI IMG/M metagenome (GOLD analysis project Ga0207675, IMG submission 184305) | Switchgrass rhizosphere microbial communities from Kellogg Biological Station, Michigan, USA - KBS Switchgrass S4-2 (SPAdes) (version 2) | ecosystem: Host-associated > Plants > Roots >... | reverse complement strand
GAACGCGTTCGTAGTACGGAACGAGGAACGCCCGCACGTCCTCGGGGTCGAGCTTCTCGGCGCGGGAGGTGAACCCAACGAGATCGACGAACAGCACGGAGACGACCCGCCGCTCCTCGCCTGCGGGCGTGAGAGCGGTCAGCGGCGCGCCGCACGCGTTGCAGTGGAACGCGGCCGGTAGCTCGCGCGGCTTCGCCGCCGCCGCGGCGAGCTCCGCGGGAAAGGACTCGGCGAGGGCCGACAGCGGCGAGAGCCCCGGGCAGCCCGCGCTGCAGCGCACGTAGGCGATGTTGCCGTGGATCTCGTAGGTCTGCTCGGCAGGGCTACCCGCGCGTCGATGCAGACCGTCCACATTTTGCGTGATCAGCAGGAAGCGCTCGCCGAGCAGCCGAGCGGCTTCCACCAGAGCGTGGTGCGCGGGGTTTGGCTGCGCCTGCGTGCAGGTTCGGTAGCGATGCAGGTACCAGCCCCAGACGGCCGCCGGCATGGCCTCGAAGGCCGCGCGCGTCGCCAGCTCCTGCGGGTGAAAGTTGCGCGAGCCCACCAGCCAGTAGCCCTCGGGGCCCCGGAAGGTCGGAACGCCGCTCTCGGCAGAGATGCCGGCGCCAGTGAGAAAGAGGCATCGCCCCGGACGACCGAGGGCGGCCTTCAGCAGGGGCGCGAGCGCGGGAACCGAGTGTGCGGGATCTGAAAACATGGGCCTGCCTACATACGACACGTGCGCGGCGCCGGGGGGCGCCGTCGAGCGCGGGAGGTGCGCGTTCCCTTCCGAGACAAAGGCGGCGGCCGGCGCGACTGGGCTGGACGGATTCGACTATGGGAAGGCGCCCACCAGCCGTCCACTGAAACGTGAGACTCGGGTATCCAATCAGCAACGTGTGGACAATTCCGGGGTGGGGTCGGACGGTGGCGTCGTGCACCGTAGGCCTGCTCGCCCTGTTCTCGAAACCCTCGGAGGCTCAGGCGCAGACGCCGCAGACCTCGGTGGCGCCGCCAGCGACTCCGCTGCAACAACCAGCCTCTGCGGGCGTGCTCAGCGCGCCGCCGGTAGCCTATGACGCCAGCACCGGGGAAGCCGAGGGTCGTGCCCAGGCGCAACCCCGCAAGTACGGCGCCATGCTCGACGTGGGTGTGCCGGACGGCGTGATCGCCTCCTTCGTGTTCCGCCCGATCAAGATGGCGCGCGTGCACGCGGGCCTCGGCTACAACGGCATCAGCCCCGGGCTGCGCCTCGGCGCGGCGTTTCTGCCCTTCGGCTGGGGTCCTTCGCTCGACCTCGCCTACGGTCACTACTTCGAGGGCGACGCCAATGGCCTGGTCGGGATGATCGCCGGCCCGACCAAGGACGGCCGCGAGATGCTCACCGACTTCGGCTACGACTACGTCAACCTGCGCGCCGGCATGGAGCTCGGCGGGGACCGCTTCACGTTCTTCGTACGCGGCGGCCTGACCTGGGTGCACACCACCATCCACAACATCGACAGCTTGCTCACGCCCAAAGATGGGGCGACCAACGGCACCGTGACCATCACCGTCCCGCAAGATCCGGTGCTGAACGCCTTCGCTCCCTCCCTTCAACTCGGATTCATCGTACAGCTGTGACCAACTCCCTCGCTTCCCTCCTCGCCCGCCCCCTTTCCCACACGCTCGGCGGCGCCTGCGCGCTGCTCGGCTGCCTCGCGAGCCTCGGCTGCTCGGCGAGCGCCGACCTCCCGGAAGTCCGGGTCACGCAGAGCGACGTGGCCTTCGACGGTGTACCCCGCTTTCCGGGCATCAGCGACGTGACCACCACGCTGGAGACCGAGTTCGACCATCCGAAGGACGCGAGCTTGCCCGAGATGCTCGATCCCGAGCTGCATCCGCTCTCGGGGCAGGTGCTGGCGCGCGGCTCCATGTCGGACCTCTCCTTCATTCAGGAGCTGAAGCTCACGCTCGCGTCGCGCTCGGCGAACGCGCCGCCGCCCCGCGTCGTGGCGAGCTACAAGCGGGCGGCCTCGCAGCGAGCAGGCAAAGTCATCGAGCTGAAGACCGACAACGACTCGGAGGTGATCCAGTACTGGGACACCAAGAACGCCTTCTACGACCTGGAGATCTCCGGTGTGCTGCCGGAAGACGCCTGGGCCGTGGACGTCGTGGTGTCGTTCTCCGGCAAGCTGTCGATTTCGTCCAACTGACGGAGAAGGGGTCGAGGGAGAGGAAGGGGCCAAGGGGTCGAGAGGCCTCTGCCTCACTGGCAATCGCGCAGGGCGTGATAAATCCGAACGTCGCCGTCGCGCGTCGACGTGAAAAAGATCTCTCCGCCGTTGCGCGAGAGCCCGGGATCGAGCTCGTCCAATGAGCCATTGAGCTCGATGATGGGCGTGAGGGGCCCAAAGTCCGCGTTCGGCCCGGCGCGCGTGGCCAGGAAGAGATCCATGCTGTCCCCGCCGCGGCTGCTGGAGAGCACAATCGTCAGCTGATCCCCACTGAGCGAGAAGCCCTCTTCGCGCTCGGGGGTGTTCAGATCCGCGCGTGGCCGAGGCGCTCCAAACGCTCCGCTCGGGGTCGAGCGCTCTGCCGCCCAGATGTCGCTGCTGCCGCTGCCGCCGGCGCGCGTCGACTCAAACATCAGCGTCAGGCCGTCTGCGCTCGAGCGCGGCAACAGGTCGCTGGCGCTGGAGTTGACAGCGGGCACGATCTCGGGCGCGGAGAACGCATCTGCCGCGCTCGCGCGCGTGGCCGCCCAGAGGTCTCGACCGCCCAGCCCACCCGCGCGATCGGAAGAGAAATAGAGCGTGAGCTGGTCGGCAGTCAGGAACGGGGTGCTGTCGAGCGTGCTGCCGTTCACGTTGGCCACGGCCTGCGCATTGGAGAACACCGTCGCCGTGCCGCTGCGGCTGGCGCGGAAGATCTCCTGGCCCCTGGTGGCGGTCTGCACCGAGTAGTACAGCCAGGCTCCGTCGGCGGCGAGCATCGGCCCCCAGCGATCGTCGGTGCCCAGTCCGTCCACCTGCACGATGTCGTGAAAGGGTCCGTACTGGCAGTTGCACGGGGTACACATGCTGCCGCCGCAGTCGACGGCTGTTTCGTCTTGATTGCGCGTGCCGTCGTTGCAGTTGGGCAGACCGTTGTTTCGCCCGCCGGCACCGGACGAGCCAAGGAGCCCGGCGTCCCATTCGCCCCCGCTGCTCGAGGCCCCCGCCCCACCGGCAGCGCCAGAGCCGCCGTCGCGGCCGCTCAGCAAGCCGGCGTCTGGAAGCTCCAGATCACGGCTCATCAGAAAATCGTCGCCGAGCAACTGCGGACAGCCGGTGAGAACGAGTGCCACACAGCAGCACCCAATGTACCCCGAGCGGCGGTGGGCCCACGCGACTACCACGGCATCCTGCCCTAGCAAACGACCATGCTGGCGGCGTCTTGACTCCGATCCCCCCACCCCGGCCGGGCAAACGCATGCCAATGCGGCGAATCTTCCGGCGCCGAGCCGACAGCCGCACCGCCCAGCGCACCTGGCCGCTCGGGCGCTTACCTGGACGTGGCGCGCGCCGTAGCCTTTCTCGAGGCCCGAGCAGACCCGCTCTGGCCGCGTCCTGCCGAAACGCATCTCCCAGGCGGGGAGCGGCTCTCGCCTCTGGCAGCCGCGGCCCGCCGCTTGCCCGCTCTCGATAAATCTAGTCTCTTCCCTTCTTGCACATGAGTCATCTGGTCTGGCTGATGACGGTGGCCGTCGGGCTCGTGGTCGTAGCCACACTGCTCCGCGTCATCCCCGACGTACCGAGGTCTCGAGTCCGGATGCGGCTGCGGCGGACGGTGATCCTGTTCGTCCCGTACCTGGTCCTGGCGCTCGTCGCCACGTACGGCGGACGACTCGGTTCCGGGCTGTGGCTGTCGGTGGCAATGATCGCCACCGACTTCCTGGCCATCTTGCTCACCATCAACCTCGCCGCAGCCTTCATCTTCGATTTTGGGCTGCGCGTGGTGCGCCTCAAGGCACCCGACATCCTGCACGACCTGACGTTGGGCACCACCTACGTGGTGGCCCTGGTGTGGCTGATGCATCGCTCGGGAGTCAACCTGGCGAGCATCGTCGCCACCAGCGCCGTCGCCACCGCCGTGATCGGTCTCTCCCTGCAGTCCACCCTGGGCAGCGTGATCGGCGGCCTGGCGTTGCAGATCGACGACTCGCTCAACGAGGGCGACTGGATCGAGCTCGAAAATAAGGTGCAGGGCCAGGTCAAACAGATCCGCTGGCGGCATACCGTGCTGGAGACGCGGGACTGGGATACGCTGATCGTTCCCAACAGTCAGCTGCTCAATCAGACGATACGGGTGCTGGGCAAACGCGAAGGGCAAGCGCTGCAGCGCCGCATGTGGGTGCACTTCAACGTGGACTACCGCACGGCGCCGCGCGAGGTGGTCCGCGTGGTGGACCACGCGCTCTCCGCACCCATTCCCGGCGTGGCGAAGGAGCCTAGCCCCAATACGGTGTGTCTCGATCTGGTTCAGGAGCACAACCAGAGCAGCGCGCGCTATGCCGCACGCTACTGGCTGACGGATATCGCGCGCGATGATCCGACCAGCTCGGCCGTACGCGAGCGCATCCATGCCGCGCTGCGCCGCGCGCAGATCCCGCTGGCGATCCCGGCCGCGACCCTGTTCGTCTCGCACGAGGACCTGGCCCGCGTCGAACGCAAGCAGCGCCAGGTCGTGGCGCACGTTCGCGACGGCCTGATGCGCATCGAGCTGTTCAAGAGCTTGTCGGATGAGGAGCTGGATCGCCTGGCGAAGTCGGTCAAGATCGCCCCCTTCGCGGCGGGAGAGGTCGTGACGCGCCAGGACGCCAAGGCCAACTGGCTGTACGTGCTCACCAACGGTCAGGTGGAGATCCGCGTCAACATGCCCGATGGCTCGACCAACCGGGTACACAGCCTCAACGCCCCGGACTTCTTCGGTGAGATGGCGTTGATCACGGGCGGCCGCCGGGAAGCCTCCGTGATCGCGCTCAGCGATTGCGAGTGCCTGCGTGTCGACCGTGCCGCGTTCGGCGCTCTGCTCGAGCGCCGTCCGGAAATTGCGCGAGAGGTCGCAGAAGTGCTGGCGCAACGGCGCGTCGCGCTCGACGCTGCACGCGAGCACCTCGACGCCGAGAGCCGTAACATGCGTGTCGAAGGGGAACGCAGCCGGATTCTGACTGCAGTACAAGACTTCTTTGGACTGCGAGACTGACGCATGCCCTGCCGAGCGTGTGCGCGCGTGTGGCCAGTGCCGGAAGCGGCACATAAAGTTAACCGCTCTAAATCAACCTGCCCGTCATACTTAAGTATTACACGCGCCGGCACCCGGCTGTTGCTTGCTCTGGCTCCGCCGGAGCGCACAGCAAGTCGCGGATCGAGTACGAAGAGACTCGAGCCGCGCAATGATTGGCCAGCGCTCGCGCTCGTGTGCAGGACGAGCGCTCCAGGAGTCTAGCATGCAGGCATCCCGTCGTCGGCTCACGCGCAATAGAACACTAGGTCGGGGGCCGCTACGCGGCGCCTGGCCCGCCCTGATCAGCTTGGCCGTCGCCGCGTGCAGCACTCGCGAACCGGATGCCGCGTCCACCCGCACGATGGCGCCACCGGCGACGCTCGGGGTGGCGCGCCAGCGCCTGATCGAGGCCAGCGGTGAAGTCACCGGCAGCCGCATCTTGCGCGTGGCTCGCGACACGTTCGTCAGCGAGGCGGAGCCCAACCGCAACTTCGGCGCGGACTCCCGGCTGCGCATCGTCGGCTCGGCGCGCAGCCGCACGCTCGTCGCGGTCGACTCGAGCGCGCTCGCCCTGGCCCTCGAGGGCCAGCTGGTCCGGGCTCGCCTGGAGATGCCGATCGTCGAAGCGTCCGAGGACTGGGGTCTCGATCAAGCGGTCGAGGCGCACCGGCTGCGCCACGGCTGGGAGGAAGGCGCGGCGACCTGGAATTGCGCTGCCGACGGCGACCCCGAGAACTCCAGCGCAGATTGCTCGGGCGATTCCGCCTGGCTCATGCAGGGCTCGCTCTCGCAGATCCCCTGGCTGGAGCCGGCCACCGCCACGGCGCTGGTGGGCAGCGGCCAGGCCGGCACGCTGGAGCTCGACGTGACCCGAGACGTCGCTTGCGCCCTCAGCGGCCTCGCTCCGCTCGACGGTTGGTTGATCAAGAAGGGCACCGAGGCCGGCACGGGCGTGCTCGATCTCGGCGCGCTCGAGAGCTTCGACGGCGCGGCGCTGTTGATCGAATGGACGGACGCCGGCGGCGTGATCGTGAACGAGGCGGACTGCAGCGCGCAAAACCCGCCCGACCCCTGCGTCCCGAGCGCATCCGTCGACACGACCTGCGACGGCCTGGACGACGACTGTGACGGCTCCATCGACGAAGACTTCTCTGCCCTGACCACCGGCTGCGGCATCGGTGCCTGCTCGGCGAGCGGCGCCACGAGCTGCGTGGCGGGCCAGCTGCTGGACAGCTGTCAACCCGGCGCCCCTGCGGCCTCCGACGCGAGCTGTGACGGCGTCGATGACGACTGTGACGGCTCCGTCGACGAAGACTACTCTCCCCTGACCACCGGTTGCGGCATCGGCGCCTGCGGCGCCACCGGCTCGACCCGCTGCGAGCTGGGTCAGGTCCTCGATAGCTGTCAGCCCGGCACCCCTGCGGCCTCCGACGCCAATTGTGACGGCTTCGATGACGACTGCAACGGCTCCGTCGACGAAGACTACTCTCCCCTGACCACCAGCTGCGGCATCGGCAGCTGCGGCGCCGCCGGCTCGACCCGCTGCGAGCTGGGCCAGGTCCTCGACAGCTGTCAGCCCGGCGCCCCTGCGGCCTCCGACGCCAATTGTGACGGCATCGATGACGACTGCGACGGCTCCGCCGACGAAGACTACTCTCCCCTGACCACCAGCTGCGGCATCGGCGCCTGCGGCGCGATTGGCGCAACCAGCTGCGTCCTCGCTCAGGTGCAAGACAGCTGTCAGCCGGGCGCCCCTGCACCGGCAGACGCGAGCTGTGACGGCATCGATGACGACTGCGACGGCGTGGCCGACGAGGACTACGCCCCGGTTTGCTCCGGCAGCAACGTGCTGCACTGCGTGGCGGGAGCCCTGCAGCCCACGAACTGCTCCGATGCCAACGCCTGCAACGGCGCAGAGTCCTGCGCCAATGCCACCTGCTTTGCTGGCACGCCCCCCGAGCTCGACGACGCCAACCCGTGCACGGCCGACAGCTGTGATCCCGCCGTGGGCGCGCTACACGCGCCGCTCGCCGCGCACACGGTCTGCGACGATTTCTTCGAGTGCGACGGCGCCGGCCAGTGCGTGAGCCTGCTTCCGCCCGACCCGGCGGCGGTCGCGCCCGTGCTGCCGTCGGGCTACGTCTCGCTGCTCGAGCGCATGCGCTTCCTGTTCGCAGGCGAGGACCCGATCCAGACGGGCGTGGCGCCCGGTACGATCCTGGCGCGTTCGGCGGCCGTGTTGCGCGGCCGCGTGCTCACGCGCACGAGCCAGCCCTTGCGCGGGGTCAGCGTCCGAGTGCACGGCCACCCCGAGTTTGGCGAGACGCTCTCGCGCCTGGACGGTCGCTTTGACCTGGTCGTCAACGGCGGCGCGCCGCTCACGCTCGACTATGCGCGCGAGGGCTTCCTCGAGGCGCAGCGGACGCTGCGAGCTGCAGCGCAGGACTATGCCTTCGCCAGCGACGTGGTGCTCGTGCATCCCGACGAAGTCGTGACACAGCTGACGTTCCCGGGCGCTGAGCCGCAGCTGCACGTCGCCTCCACCAGCAGCGACGAGGACGGCGCCCGCAGCGCGGTGCTGCACGTCAACTCCGGCACGGATGCGCACTGGCTCATGCCCGACGGTTCGACGCAGCCAGTTGCCGAGGTGTCGATTCGTGCCACGGAGCTCAGCGTCGGGGCCCTGGGCAAGAGTGCGCAGCCCGCCGAGCCGCCTACGACCTCCGGCTATACCTACGCGCTGGAATTGTCGCTGGACGAGCAGGCGGCAGCGGGCGCACAGGCCCTCGAGTTCAGCCAGCCCATCACGCTCCTGGTGGAGAACTTCCTGCACTTCCCCACCGGCCGCAGCGTGCCGGTCGGCGCCTACGATCGCAGCCGAGCGAGCTGGAACGGCGAGCTCAACGGGCGAGTGATTCAGGTGCTCGGAGCGCAGTCGGGGCTGGCGACGCTGGATCTCGACGGTACGGGCGCACCCGCGAGCCAGGCTCAGCTGGACGCGCTCGGCATCACGGGCGAGGAGCGGCTGACCATCGCGCAGCGCTATGCGGCCGGGACTTCGCTGTGGCGGGCCGCGCTCTCGCGCGCAGCGGCGTTCGATTTGAACGAGCCCGTCACGGTACTGCGAGGTACGGGCGGAGTCGACGCGGACGTGCCGCGCAACGAATCGCCGCTCGATCGTGCCAAGCTCGCCCCGGGCTCGAGCGTCGAGCTCGACAACCAGCTGCTGGCAGAGCACCTGCCGCTCTCGGGGACCGAGCTCAGCCTGAGCTACCAGAGCGATCGCGTGCCGGCCGCCGCCACGCAGCGTAGCCTCGACATCCCGGTCACGGGCCCGAGCGTGAGCAGCACGCTCGCGGGAGAGGTCGTCGAGATCCAGGTCGCCGGGCAGCGTCACGTCTTCGACTTCCCGGCGCAGCCGAACCAATCGCTCAGCTTCACCTGGGATGGGCTCGACGGCGAGCAGCGACCGGTGCAGGGCCGTCAGCCCGTGTTCGTGAACGTGGGCCGCAAGTTCCCGGCGCGCTACACGCGCCCGAGCACCTCTGCCCGCGCCTTCGGGCTCACCGGCACCAGCAGCGCCACCGACCTGCCTGCGCGGCAGCCGGGGCAGGTCACTGTGTTCCAGAGCTACCAGCTGCAGCTGGGTCAGAACGACCAGCTCGATCACGGGCTCGGCGCCTGGTCGCTCAGTGTTCACCACCGCTATGACCCGATCGGGCACATCCTGTATCGCGGCGACGGCAGCCGGCGCAGCGCGAGCTCGATCGCCGACACCATCGAGCGCTTCGCAGGCGTGCCTCACTCGGCCGCCGCGAGCGACCTGGGCGATGGCGGGCTCGCCGGCAACGCGACCCTGAACGACCCGCGCGCCATCGCGGTCGGCCCGGACGGCGCCGTGTACATCGGCACCCGCCTCGGCATCCGGCGCGTCGACCCCAGCACCCAGATCATCACCACGGTGGCGGGCGGCAAGGCGGCCGGCAGCTGCGATCCGAACCTGCTGGACGGCGCGGCGCTCAACGTGTGCCTGTTCCCGCGCAAGCTCGATTTTGGCCCGGATGGTGCGCTCTACGTCTCGGACAACCCGATCGGCGGCGGCAGCGTGGATCGGATCCGCCGGCTCGATCTGCAGACGGGGCTGATTCGCCACATCGCGGGCGCCCCGACCGGCATCGCTTGCGCCAATCGTGGCGACGGTGGTCCGGCGCGCACGGCCGCGCTGTGCACCCTGATCTCGCACGCGACGGGCCCGGATGGCTCCGTCTACGTGGTCGACCGCGGCAGCGGTGCAAACGACGGGGGGATTCGCAAGATCTCGCCCAACGGCTTCATCGAGACCATCGCCGCGGGCAGCTGGGCCGCCAACGACGACTCGGGCGATATCACCGTGGGCCCGGATGGCAGCCTCTACGTCACGGGCGACCGCGTCCTGCGCCGCATTCTACCGACGGGTGAAGAGCGAGCCTTCGCGGGCATCGCGAGCGTCAGTGGCTTCACCGGCGACGGTGGGCCGGCGACCAGCGCGACCTTCGGCAACCTCGGCCCCTGGAGCGTGATGGCCACGCCCGACGGTCGGGTGCTCGTGAGCGACAACGGCAACCTGGTGCTGCGCCTGATCGATCAGAACGGCATCATCCGCCGCTTTGCCGGCGCAGGCACCAGCGTCAGCGGCGTTGCGGGTGACGGCGGCGCGCCACTGCCTGCGGGCCTCGGCTCGGGCAACCTGCGCTCGGCTCTCGGCCAGGATGGCAGCCTGTACTTCACCAGCCGAACCAACCAGACCGTCCGCAGGATTCGCCCGACGCTGGGCGGCAACTTCGCCGGCGACCTGCTCGTACCTGCCGAGGATGGCCGCGAGGTGTACCGCTTCGATGCCAATGGCCGGCACCTGCAGACGCTGCACGCCCTCACCGCTGGGCTGCTCTACTCGTTCCAGTACGATAGCGCGGGCCGCCTCAGCCAGATCGTCGACGGCGACGGCAACCAGACGGTGATCGAGCGCGGCGCCCAGGGCGAGCCGGTCGGTATCTTGGCTCCCTTCGGTCAGCACACGCTGCTCGATAGCGACGACAACGGCTACCTCTCCAGCGTCACCGACCCCTCGGGCGCGCAGACCCAGCTCAGCTACGACGCGCTCGGCTTGCTGCAGACCAAGCTGAACCCGCGCGGCGCACAGGCCGCTTACAGCTACGACGCTCAGGGCCGCCTGACGCTAGCGCAGAACGCGGCCGACGGCTCGCTCCAGCTCAACCGCACCGGCAAGCCCCCGCTCGCCACCGTCACGCGCCACAGCGCCGAGGGGTTGCAGGCGAGCTACACCACCCAGACGCTCTCCACCGACATCGAGCGGCGCACCACGCTGCGCGAGGACGGTCGCAGCGAGCGGCTCGACACGCGCCCCGATCAGCTGCGGACGCTCACGCAGTTCGACGGCACGCTGCTCACCAGCACGGCTGGCCCCGACCCGGTCTGGGGCATGGCTCAGCCGCTCTCGAGCAGCGTCACCGAGCGCCTGCCCTCGGGCTCCACCCGCACCATCAGCGAAACGCGCACGGCCGTGCTCGGTACGCCGTCGCAGCCGCTCACGCTGCGCAGCTCCGTCCAGAGCGTCAGCATCAACGGCAAGACCGCGACCACCAGCTTCGACGCCTTGGCGCGCAGCCTCACCTTCCGCTCGCCGCGCGGCCGGCAGAGCGTGGGGCTGCTCGACGCACAGGGGCGCCTCACTCAGCTGAGCGCGACCGGCCTGTTGCCGTCGACGTTCAGCTACGACGCCGGCCGCCTGCTGAGCTTCGTCCAGGGCAGTCGCAGCCTCGAGAACGGCTACGACAGCTCCGGTCAACTCAGCGACACCACGGACAACCTCGGCAATACCGAGCTCTTCGTGCGCGACGCGAACGGCCGCGTCGTCGAGCACCAGCGCGCCGACGGCAGCCTGGTCGGTCTGGGCTACGATGCGTCCGGCAACCTGACGTCACTGGTGCCGCCAGGCCGCCCCGCCCACGTGCTGGCTTACGGCGCGACCGATCGCCTGGAGAGCTATAGCGCTCCCGACGTCGGCAGCGGCGACGACATCACCAGCTACATTTACGATGACGACGATCGCCTGACGCAGATCTTCCGTCCGGATGGCTCCTTGGTGCAACTCGGCTACGACGCCGCCGGCAGACTGGGCAGCATCGGCACCGCCCTGGGCAGCCTCACGCTCGGCTACTTCCCGACCGGTCACCTGCAGACAGTGACGGGCCCGGCGGGCGTCAACCTCAGCTTCGTGCGCGACGGCGCGCTGCTCACCAACGCCACCTGGAGCGGTGCCGTGGCGGGTAGCGTGGCACAGACCTACGACACCTTCCGGCGCTTGAGCAGCGAGTCGGTCAACGGCGCCAACCCGGTCACGTTCGGCTACGACGACGACGGGCTGGTCACGAGCGCCGGGGCGCTGTCTCTGGTCTACGATGCGAACTTGCCGCTGATCACCAGCACCAGCTGTGGTCAGGTCAGCGACGCGCGCGGCTACGACGGCTACGGCCAGCTCGCCAGCTACTCCGCCCGCTTCGGGGGCAGCGAGTTCCTCGGCTTGGGTTTCGAGCGCGATGAGCTCGGTCGCGTCGAGCAAAAGCTCGAGACCGTATCGGCGGTGACCACCACGTACGGCTACGGCTACGACGCGCTCGGGCAGCTCGTCAGCGTCACGATCGACGGCACGCTCGCGCGCCAGTACGTCTACGACGCCAACGGCAACCGCCTGAGCGCCGGCGCCGGCGCCGTGCTCACGAGCGCCAGCTACGACGCCCAGGACCGGCTGCTCAGCTACGGCGACTTTGAATACACCTACACCCGAGACGGGGCGCTGCACAGCAAGACGAACCTGGTGACGGGCGACATCACGACCTACGACTACGATGCGCTCGGCAATCTGCTGTCCGTCGATCTGCCGGATGGGCGCTTCATCGAGTACGTCCTGGACGGTCTGGGCCGCCGCGTCGGCAAGAAGGTCGACGGCGTGTTCGCACAGAAGTGGCTGTACCGGGACGGACAGAGCCCCGTCGCCGAGTTGAATGCGGCGGGCGCCCTGGTCCAGCGCTTCGTGTATGGCAGCCGCGCCAACGTGCCGGAATACCTGCTGCGCGGCGCTGCCACCTATCGCGTACTGGTAGACGACGTCGGCAGCGTCCGGCGCATCGTCAACGTCGCGAATGCCGCCGACGTGCTCAGCAGCGCGAGCTACGACGAGTTCGGCACGCCCGCGGGCACCGGCCTCGCCGCGACGCCGTTCGGCTTTGCCGGGGCGCTGTACGACGCGGACACGGGCCTGGCACGGCTCGGGGCGCGCGACTATGATGCGGCGACGGGCCGCTGGCTCGAGACGGAGCCGCTGCACTGGCAGAGCGGGCAAGCCAACCGCTACAGCTACCTGCACAACAACCCCGTGAACGCTCCGGACCCCGAGGAAGGCCCGCTGGCTCTGGCCCAGCGCAAGCTGGCCCCCGCCGAATGGCGTGCCCAGCCGACAGCGATTGCGCAGCGCCAGGCGCCCGGTTCGCTGCGCCTCGCGCTCGAGCTGGAGCGGCTCGACCCGGCTGCGCTGCGCAAGACGCCCTGAGCTTCAGCCCCCCTGCCCCGCGTCGCGCCCGAGCGCGTGATCCAGCTGTACGCGCGCCACGCGCAGCGCAATGTGCGCGTTGATCAAGTTCAAGCGGGCCTGCACTTGCGCCGTCTGCGCCTGCAGCAGCTCGAGCGTCGTGGCCAGGCCTTGCTCGGCGAGCCGCGTGCGGGCGTCGAGCGCGGCGACCGCGGCACGCTCGCCCTGTTCGGCCGTGACCACGTTCACGCGGGCCTGCGCCAGAGCCCGATACGAGCTCGTGATGTCCAGCTGCATGCCCTCGAGCGCCAGGGTGCGCTGGTGCAACAGCTGCTGGCGCTGGGAACGCGCGGACTCTGCCGAGGTGATCGAAGTGCCGAGGTCGGCGCTCGACCAGGTCAACGCCAGGCCGATCTGCCAGGAGTCTTGCCACTGATTCGTCTGGGGGAACGCGCGCTGATTGGGGTTGGCGTACGTGTAGGTGCCGAAGCCGTCGAGGCGCGGCAAGGCGCGCGTCTTTTCGACCGAGTGCAGCCGGTCGAGCGCTGCGCTGCCCTTGTCGAAGGCCTTCAGCTCGAGCCGCTGGCTCTGCGCCTCGCGATACAGATCGTCCAGATTGCCGCCCTCGTCCGCGCCGGGAAACGGCGCCAGCACATTTTCCCCCACGCTGAGCTGCTCTTCTGGGGGCGCATGTACCGCGCTGCGCAGCCGCTGCTCGGCGATGGCCTGTAAGGTGTCCGCCTGTGACACTCCGAGCTCCGCGTCTGCCTGAAAGGCGCGCGCTTGCTGCAGGTCCGCCTCTGCCGCGCGCCCCGCCGAATGCAGGGCCTCCACGCGCTGCAGCTGGCCCTTGGCCTGATCGCGCGCCTGTTCGGCCAGCACCCGCTGCAGACGCGCGCGCACCCAATCGTAGTAGGCGAGCTTGGCGCCCGCCGCCGCCGCGGCGCGAGTGGCGCGCTCGGTGAGCGCGGCCGCCTCTTCGTTTTCGCCGGCGCCGCGCAGCGCCGTCGCCATGCGCAGCAGATACTCCGTGAAGGGCACGGTCAGGTTCGCGCTGAGCAAGTAGTTGTCGAGCGGCCCAGTCGGCAAGACCGTCGGTGGGTTGGCGCCGGTCGGATCGGGAAAGCTGGCCGCGCCGATGGGCGACAGGCGCGTGTACTGGGCGGTCAAGGAGAGCTTGGGCAGCGCATCCCAGACCACGCGCGCGCGGTCGTTCTGTGTGCTCAGGACTTTCTCGCGCTCCACCGCGGCCTGCACACTGGTCTCCGCCGCGCGGCGCCCAGCGTCCTCGGCCGTCATTCCGCCGCTCTGGCCGAGCACCTCTTCCAGACGGCCAGGGCTATTGCGCGTGCTGCCAGCGGGGTCGGAGCTGCTGGTGGGGCCCGGCACGGTGTTGCTCGGCGCAACGCTGCCCGCGGCAGGGCCGCCGGGCGCGGCCGGAGCCTGAGCCCGCGCCGAGACCACGAAGCACAGCGCCGCCGCGGCCGAGAGAAGAGAGCTTCGCCCCGGGCGCGCGCTGCGCCGGGTTCGAGACGGCGATGGAGTAAGCACCTGACTTTCCCTTTCCTTGCTTCTAGACAGTTGGAGTACGCGCGGAGCGGCAGCTCGGGCGCGCGCGAGCTCGCGACGAGGCCGTTTCTACCGGGCCAACGGCCGCCCTGGCGCTCCCTCCGCTTCCGATTCAGCCCCCGGTGACCGGCGGGATCAACGCCACGACGTCTCCGCTGGCGAGCGGCGCGGCAGCATCCACGAACGTTTCATTGACGGCGAAGCGCACGCTGCCCAGATGCGGCGCGAGCTCGGGGTGGAGCCGGGTGAGGTGCTGCGCCAGATCGCGCACGCAGGCCCCCGGCGCCGGCAAGTCGATCTGCTCTTGGCTGCGCGCGAGCAGCTCGCGCAGAGCCGCAAAGTAGTAGATCACGAGCTTCATTCGCGCTGGCGTAGCATAAAGGTTGGCCGGGCCTCCTCCTAGCGAAAGCGCGCGGCATATCGGGGCGCGCAGCGGCGCCCGATTCGCTGTCACCTGGCGCCGCTATTTGGCCGGACTGGCGGCGCTGACGCCGGCGGGCGCGAGGTAGCCGCTATCCTTCAGCCAATCTGCCATACGGTCGGGCCAGCTGCGGACCGAGACGAAGCTCGAGCGGTCACCCATGTTGAAGGCGTGTTTGCCGCGCGCCAGAAAATGCGCCTCCACCGGCACGTGTGCGGCGTGCAACTTGCTGAAGAGCTCGAGCGTGGTCTTGTCGCAGCCGTACTCGTCGTCGCTCGCAACCAGCAAGAAGGCGGGCGGAGCATCGGCGGGGATGCTGTCGGGCACCTTGCCGCCCGGATAGATCAAGATCTGAAAGTCGGGTCTGGCGTTCTGCCGATCGATGACATCGGGCGCCTTCGGATCGCCGGCACCGGGTGCATATGCGATCTGACCCACCAGATCGCCGCCGGCGGAGAATCCGAGCATACCCACGCGATGCTCGTCGAGGTGCCATTGCTGGGCGCGGCTGCGCACCAGCCGCATCGCCCGCACTGCGTCCTGCCGGACGTGCTCCATCTTGTAGGGTGAGCCCGCCTCGTTCGGCAGACGGTACTTGAGCACGAAGGCGGCGACGCCGAGCTTGTTCAGGAACTCGGCGGTCTGCTTGCCTTCCGCGTTGAACACGAGCTCGCGGTAGCCGCCTCCCGGCGCCACCACGACGGCGGCTCCCGTGGCCCGCTCGGGCGGCGGGAGAAATACCGTGAGCGATGGATTGTGCACGTTGCGCACCCACCAGTCCTTGGCGAGCTCCGGCTCGTTGCGGCGATTCTCGAAGCCGGGCGCGCCCTTCTCCCAGAGCGGGACCACGGCAGGCAGCGAATCGGCAGAGCTCGACATGGAGAGACCGATCAGGAATATCAGCAAGAGCCGCGCGTGAAGCCGACGAACTGCCCCCGGGCAGCCCGGAAACCGACGAGAGGGAAAGGCCATGCCCCGGTCTGCCCCAGTGGATCGACGATGGGAAGGCCGTGCGTGAGCGGCTGGAACGCTCCGCGCGCGCCCGCGACGAGTCGGGCGGAAGGGCTCGAACGGTGGGGCAGATTGGCTATTGACTTCCAGGCGCTCGGGTGGGCGAATGTCGGCCAAATCGTTCTGGTTCTTACGGAGGTAGCGATGCAAAAGCTTGGGTTCCGGGTGCTGGGTGTCTCGTCCCTCTGTTTCTCCCCCCTTTATGTCTCATCCGCCTTGCTGGCATTGACGGCCTGCGGTGGCTCCAAGGACAGCGCTCCGCCGCCGGCCACGCCCGCGGCCGAGGCAGCGCCCGGAGCAGCCTCAGCCGGAGCGGAGAGCGCCGCTGGCAAGACGATCGAGGTCACGTTCCAGCCCAAGAGTGGCTCGACGCTCTCCGGCAAGGCGACGCTCAGCGAAACGCCCGACGGCGTGAAGGTGGCGCTGGCCCTCGAGGGCTTGCCGCCCGGTGAGCACGGCGCGCACGTGCACGAAAAGGGCGATTGCAGTTCGCCCGACGGCGCGAGCGCAGGCGGCCACTTCAACCCCGCGGGCAATCCGCACGCGCTGCCGACCGGCACTCCCCGGCACCTCGGTGATCTCGGCAACATCGCCATCAGCCCGGACGGCAAGGGCACGCTGGACATCGTGGCCACGGGCGCCAACCTGAAGGACGGCGATCCGAACTCCTTCCTCGGCCGCGCCATCATCGTGCACGAGAAGCAGGACGACGGCGGGCAGCCCACGGGCAACGCGGGCGGCCGCATCGGCTGCGCCGAGATCAAATAGGGGTGCCTCAGGGCCCGCAGGGTAGCGGCTCGCGGCCGACCGCCACGTCGTCGTGCCAGAGTGACCCGCGGGCGCTCAGCCCATACGCTGCGCGCCCCACCTTGAAGTACCAATGCTGGTCGTTCCAGGCGGCGCCGAGCCGCAGGTCGCTCGCGCTGAGCACGCTCGCACCATCCACCGAGAGCTCGTAGTCCAGGCCGCGCGTCAGGCGTTTGACGTGGACCTGCAAGCAGTACCAGCGCTCGGGCTCCAGCGTAAAACCGGAGCAGCTGGTGGCCGAACCGCTCGGCAGCCCGCTCACGCTCACGTCCAGGCCGGGCGTGGTTGTGCACAGATCACTGCCTTGCGGGCGCAGCCCGATGCGCAGCTCCGGCTCGTCTTGAGCCGCGCGCGGCCCGAACTCCAGCAGGCTCGAGTACTGCGCGCGCAAATCCGGCTCCGGCCCGAGCCGCACCCAGGAGCGCACGTAGACCTCTTCTTCCGTGTCCAGATCCGCGTGCAACATGCACTCGGGGTACCCGCCCGCGTCCGCGCGCAGTGACTTTACACCGGACGTACTGACGCCGGCGTCGTCCACGCGGTGCGTGCCGCAGCCCGATAGCTCAGGCAACCAGCGCGCGGTAGCGGGGAAAGTGCCAGGCGCTGCGTCTTCGAACGTGTCGCACAGCAGTAGCCCCGCGCTGCCGCAAGGTTCGAACGCCGGCACGGGCTCGGGCTCGGGCTCGGGTGCGTCGGCCCCAGCCTCTACGGGAGCCACGGGCGCGACCTCGGGAGAGGGGGGCGCCAATACCAGCTGGACCGGCTCCGCTTCCGCGCTGCTGGCCAGCATGCCAGCCGCTGGCTCCATGGCGGCCGCCGGCGCGGCGCTCTGCGCGGTGCTTTCGACACGATCGTCGGAGCGCAATTCCGGAACAGCTACCCCGTCAAACAACGGCTCATCGGTGGAGACACAGCCCAGCGCGAGCCCACTAGCAATGACACCGCCACCGATTACCCTGCCGCCGAGGACCCTGCCACCGAGG
>Ga0207675_100002669_pt1 | contig 17604 bp, 18 predicted proteins | sample KBSSwiS42_FD_184305 | JGI IMG/M metagenome (GOLD analysis project Ga0207675, IMG submission 184305) | Switchgrass rhizosphere microbial communities from Kellogg Biological Station, Michigan, USA - KBS Switchgrass S4-2 (SPAdes) (version 2) | ecosystem: Host-associated > Plants > Roots >... | reverse complement strand
CAACAACGCGATCCATGGGCTCGTGCGCTGGTCGAGCTGGAGCGTCTCGGAGCGGGGCGCGGACCGCGCCGTGGTCGAGCACGTTCTCCGGCCGCGGCCCGGCTACCCGTTCACGCTCGGGCTGCGGGTCGAGTACTCACTCTCAACCGAGGGGCTCACGGTCGTCACCACCGCAACGAACGCCGGTGAGAAGACGTGTCCGTATGGGGCAGGGGCGCATCCCTACCTCACGGTCCGGGGCGAGACAGTCGATGAGGCGGTGCTCCGCGTCCCCGCGCGCTCGGTCTTGGAGGCAGACGAGCGCGGGATCCCGGTCGGCTCCGGGCCGGTCGAGGCGACCGAGCTCGACTTCCGCGACCCGCGGCCGGTCGGGCCGACGCGGCTCGACCACTGCTTCACCGACCTCGACCGCGACGAGGACGGGCGCGTCAGGGTCGCGATCGGCGAGACGACGCTGTGGGCAGACGAGAGTTACCCGTACCTGATGATCTTCACCGGCGACGGCCTGCCCGACGTCGAGCGCCGGAGCCTCGCGGTCGAGCCCATGACCTGCGCCCCGAACGCCTTCGTGAGCGGTGACGGGCTGATCCTGCTCGAGCCCGGAGAATCGCACGCGGCCGCCTGGGGCATCGTGCCGCCCAGCTGATCACATCGGTAGACGCCGCGCAGTCCATGTCGCACGCAGCGTCGAGGCGTCCACCGGCTCGTGCGTGTACTCCTCGCCTACCGCGGTCACCGCGAAGCCTCCGGCCTGGAGGGAGGCACGGACATCCGCATCGGTGTGGAAGTACTGCCTGTGCTGCTCGCTGAAGGAGTCACCGGCACGGCGCCGCATGAGCTCGATCGTGGTGTCGCAGGTGCGGGCGTCGGGATCCACGGTACTGCTGATCACGAAGCCGGTACCGGCCGATTCACCCGCGACGACGGGGTTGGAGATGGTGAAGTCCATCATCCCGTCGGTGTGGAGGTCGAAGACGAGCCACCCGGCGGGCCGAAGCCGGAGCGCGACCGCGGCCATCGTCAATCGCAACTCGTCCGGAGTGAGGTAGTTGAGACCGTCGAACGTGCAGACCGCGGCGTCGAAGACACCGTCGCCCACGAGTTCCGGGAGAGTCATCCGGCCCAACTCCACCTCGGGGCCGAGGCGCTCACGGGCAAGCGCCAGCATCGCGTCGGATGCGTCGACGCCGACGACCCGGTAGCCCCTTGCGATCAGCTCGCCCGCGAGCAGGCCGGTGCCGCAGCACAGGTCGAGCACGGAGTGCACGCCCGCCGGGTCGGCGCTCCAGAGATCGTCGAGGAACGAGGCCCAGCGGTCATGGCAGGGGTCGATGACAAGCTCGTCGTAGACCCCTGCCAGCCGCGAGTACGCCTCGGCGTGTCTCACAGCCCGTGCGTCATCCGCTCAGATTCCGAGGAGCTTGGCCTTGGCCGCAGCGAACTCCTCGTCGGTGAGCACACCCTGGGTGTGAAGCTGCGCCAGGTTCTGGAGCTGTGCGGTTGAATCGTCCTCCGCCTCCGGTGGCGGTGCCTCCTGCTGGTACTGCTGCGCGTCTTGCTCATCCCACTTGGCGGCCTGACGACGCTGCACGCGCCCTGACACAGCGGTGGCGGTTCCCGCGACGACGGCGGTGCGGGCTGCCATACGTAGAAGTCCCATGTCGTTCCTTTCGATCTCGAAAATGGACGGGTCTAGCCTGCGTCGACCGCGGCCGCCACGACCTCGGCGGGAATCCGGATCGAGTCGATCAACACGGCGTCGGCAGCCTGGAGGGCGTCGACCACCTTCGCCGCCCAGAGGTTCTCGAATGCGACCAGGAGGGCCGAGCTGTTGGACGGGAGGTCGTCGCTGACCTCTTCGGCATCCTCGGGCCCCAGGGCGCCCGGCTGCGCGACGTCGATGGAGAGGAAGCCCGCGCCTTCCTCGTCGAGGTCCGCAGCCTCGAGTGTCGTCACGACGCCGTCTGCATCCTTCATCACGAAGAGCAGATCGAGGACTCGAATGGTGCCGTTATCAACGAGCTCCATGATCGCCGGGGCGATTCGCCCGGTGAACTTGTTGCCCGGAAAGCCAATGATGTAGACGTCGACGGGGCCGACTGCCATAACCTCTCCTTGTTCGGGTGGGCTGAAGAATACGCGTGCAGGGGCCGCCGCAAGCATCCTCCCGATGGGATGAACGAGCCGCTCCGTCCCTGCTCTAGTCTCGACGGCGGTGGCGCTGCTCGTTTCGATCATCCTCGCGTTCTTCATCCCGCTTCCCTGGAATGCGCTCGTGGTGATCGGCGGGATCTCGGTCGAGGTCGTCGAGATCACCTGGGGCCTCCGGCTGGCCCGCCGCTGGCGCCCGCAGACAGGTGCCGAGGCGATGATCGGCCTCGAGGCCGAGGTCGTCAGCGCGTGCCGACCGACCGGCCAGGTCCGCGTGAAAGGTGAGCTCTGGGAGGCGACCTGCGCCGAGGGCGCCGATGCCGGCGACACCGTGATCGTCAAGCGGGTGGAAGCCTTGACGTTGATCGTCGACCCGGCGCCTGTCCCGGACGCCGATCCGATCCGGACGACATAAGAAACTTGACCTGAATGCGTCAAGCAGGGCGGGGTGCCGGGCTGCCACCCTGAGTGCATGAACTTGCGCTCCGGACCACTCGCCTACTCAGCGCCCTCGGAAATCCGCCGGTTTCGACTCGAGCACGCGCTGAACGCGATCGAGAACGCACTCATCCTGCTGGACACGAAGCCCGCCGAGGCAATCGAGCTCGCAGCGCTCGAGCGGGTGCGCGACGACCTCGCCATCCTGCTCCGAGCAGCCGCGGTGGCCGCATGAGCTGTGAGCCCGGCCGCTCGGTGCGCTTCGAGATCCCCGATCTCGCCTCCGCGGCGCGTCTCACCCGTCAACTGGGGGGACGCTGGCACGTCTCGCTCCAGGAGGGCCTGAGCGTCAACGTCGTCGCGGCCGTGATCCAGCCGAACCGGAAGGGCGACCTCGCCGTGCTCCTCCGTAGCGTCGAGGCGTGGGTCGAGAAGGAGTCGCTCGTCGCGATCCGCTACGCGCTGGACGGGCGCGAGTACGTGCTCACCGCCGGCGAGGCCGACTGGGCAGCGCTCACCGCGCCGTTCGTCGCCGAGCCCGCCGCGGCCTAGGCTTCTCCGGCCACCACCTTGCCGGGCCCCGCCGCCGCGCGGGGCCTCGCAAGATCCGAGGGCGTGCAGGCGGCTCGAGGCTCGGCGCCTCGACGGCAGGGCGGAACCGCGCCCAGTCGACACCTGCCGCCCAGGCGCGCTCGAGGGCGAGTCGGCGCCTGCGAGCTCCGAGTTCGTCCTCCTGCAGCGCGTGAGCGCGGCCGGCCGCCTCGAGAGCGCCTGCCGCCCGACCGAGCGCGCGGCCCCACTGCTGTTCCAAATCGTCCATGGCAAGAGCAAACCGCGTCCGGCGATGCCCGCCATCGGCGACGGCGCTGACCCGGATCCGTAGTTCTCCGCGCGCCGGATCGGCGCAAGACCGGATGCCGCTCGGCCCCGCCGCCCGGACGATTGCGGCATGGAACGAATTGCAATCACCGCGCAACTAAAGGAAGGCTGCAAGGCCCGCGCCATGGAGCTGGTGAAGGCGGGGCCGCCGTTCGACCCACGCGAGGCCGGCCTAGACCACCACGGCGTGTTCATCGGCCCCGAGCTGGTCGTCTTCGTCTTCGAGGGAGACAGCGTTGAACAAAAGGTCTCCCGGCTCTTGAACGACCGCCTCAGCTCGGCGGCGTTCAGCGTCTGGGGGCCACTCCTTGCCGAGCAGCCTCGCATGGCGCACGAGGCATTTCACTGGGACCAGGAGGACACCATGGAGAAGATCGTGATCGCAACAGACGGTTCGGAGTCTGCGCACGAGGCGATCGAGCTCGGCCTCGAGCTCGCCACGGAACAGGGCGCGGAGCCGATCTTCGTGCATGTCGTCCCGCAGATCGACGTGATGCCGACCTCCGGGTTCAGCATGGCGATGCCACCGGCCATCCCCGACGAGCCCACGGAGGACGACCGGGCCCCACTGGAGGCAGCCCTCGAGCTCGCTGCCGAGCACGGGATCGAGGCGCGGACCGAGCTACTCGCAGGCAATCCGGCCGCGGAGATCGTCGCCTATGCCGACACGGTCGACGCCGACCTGATCGTGGTCGGCTCGCGTGGCCACGGCCGAATCGCGAGCGCGCTACTCGGCAGCGTGTCCCGCGGAGTGCTGTGCGACAGCAAGCGCCCGGTCCTCGTCGTCCGCGGCGTCCACGCCGCGGCGGAGATGGCGGTCGTGCGATGAGCGAACCGGTCACAACCGGCGAGCTGCTGGCCAGGGATGTGATGTCCCGCCACTTCGTCTCCGCCGCACCGGAGGACACGCTCGGCGAGCTGGCGGAGCGGTTGGCGGAGGCCGACGCGGGCTCGGCGCTCGTGGTCGAGTTCGGGCGGCTGATCGGAATCCTGACCTCGCGCGACATCGTGCGCGCGGTCGGGGAACGAGTTCATCCCAGCGAGGCGCGAGTACGCCACTGGATGAGCGCCGAACCGGTCGCGGCCTCTCCCGGGCTCGCCGTGGAAGAGGCGGCCCGATTGATGGTGACCGGCGGGTTTCACCACCTGCCGGTCACCGAGGACGAGCGTCCGGTCGGCGTCGTCGGGCTACGGACGGTGGTCGGCTCGCTCCAACACGCGGCTCCCGGGTGGTGACGATGACGCTGCTCGTCGCCTACGGAAGCAAGCACGGATCGACCCAAGAGGTCGCCGAAGCCGTTGCCGAGCGGCTGCGCGCGGGCGGACAAGAGGTCGATCTCCGCCGCGCGGCCGATGTCGATGACCTGACGCCCTACGGCGGCGTCGTCCTCGGAGGCTCGCTGTACGTCGGGCGCTGGCACGAGGACGCGAGGCGCTTCCTTTCGAGGTACCGCAAGGAGCTGTCGGCGCGCCCGCTTGCTGTCTTCGCGCTCGGGCCGAAGACCGCGGAGCAGAAGGACCTCGCCGACGCTCGCCACCAGCTCGACAAGGCGCTGAGCAAAACCCCTGAACTCGAGCCGAGCTCAGTCGCGGTCTTCGGCGGCGTGATCGATCCGTCGAAGCTCCGCTTTCCTCTGAACAGACTGCCGGCAAGCGACGCTCGAGACTGGGACGCGATCGACGCCTGGGTGGACGAGATCGCGGCGACATGACCGTCGAGGAACGCAGGAGGCTTCAGGAGGTCGACGTGCAGGCGCTCGACGCGGCCAGGCTCGAGCCCCTGATCGGTCCGGACCGCACCGCTCGTTACGAGGCGGTCGCCGAGGCGACCGAGTCGCTAATGCGAGGCAGATCGGTGCTGAACGTCAACTCGACCGCAACCGGCGGCGGCGTTGCCGAGATGCTGCAGACACTGCTCGCCTACGGCCGCGGAGCGGGCCTCGACATCCGCTGGCTCGTGATCAGAGGCGATCCCGAGTTCTTCGAGATCACCAAGCGAATTCACAACGGTCTCTACGGCTCGCCCGGCGACGGAGGCGACCTCGGTGAAGCCGAGCGGAGGCACTACGAGCGGACTCTGCGAACGAATGCCGACGAGCTGCGCGCGCTCGTTCGGCCGTCCGACGTCGTCCTGATCCACGATCCCCAGCCGGCCGGTCTCGCCGCAGCGATTGCCACTGCCGGCGCCAAGGTCGTCTGGCGCTGCCACGTCGGCGCCGACGAGCCGAACGAGTGGACCGAGCGCTCCTGGTCGTTCCTGCGCCCGTACCTCGACGGGGTCGACGCGTTCGTGTTCTCGAGGCGGGCCTTCGCGCCTTCCTGGGCCGACGACTCGCGCCTGCACGTGATTCCCCCGTCGATCGACCCCTTCTCGGCCAAGAACGAGCCGATCTCGCAGAGGAACGTCCGCTTGATCCTCGGGTACACGGGCCTGATCGGCGGCGACGGCGCCACTCCCTCCGTGCCCTTCGCGCGCCGAGACGGCTCACCGGGCAGGATCAACCGGCGCGTCGACATCATGCAGACCGGCCCGCCGCCTCCGGTGGATGCGCCGACCGTCGTACAGGTCTCACGCTGGGACCACCAGAAGGACATGCAGGGCGTGATGGACGGGTTTGCCGAGCACGTCGATCCTTCTCTCGAGGCGCACCTGCTGCTAGCCGGCCCCGCCGTGACGGGGGTCGCTGACGATCCCGAAGCGGCCGAGGTGCTCGAGGAATGCACAGAGCGCTGGCGTGCTCTCCCCCACGCGGCGCGCAGCCGCATCCACCTGGCCTGCACGCCGATGGCCGACCCGGACGAGGCGGCGGCGATCGTAAACGCGCTGCAGCGAAACGCGGCGGTGGTGGTCCAGAAGAGTATTGCCGAGGGCTTCGGCCTGACCGTGGCGGAGGCGATGTGGAAGGCGCGGCCGATCGTGGCCAGCGCGGTAGGCGGGATCGGCGACCAGATCATGAGCGGAGCGCACGGCCTGCTCGTGAGCGATCCGCGGGATCTCGCGTCCTTCGGTACGGCGGTGGAGACGCTTCTCCGCGACCGAACGGAGGCAGCCCGCCTTGGAGCGAACGCCCGGGCCCGCGCAAACGCGGAGTTTCTCGGCGACCGTCACCTCGAGCAGTACGGCCGTCTTCTCGCTCAGCTCGGCTGACGCCTTCGGGAAACCCGCAAATAGGGCGGGGCGTTCCCGCAGCAAGCATGCGGCTGCGCCCGATGGCACGAAGCGCCGCTCGACCGAGACTTCGAGAAATGGTCGAGGCATACGCAAGAGCCCCGGCGCGACGGAAGGAGAAAGTCATGAGGAAGGCATTCGAGATCGGAGGAGTGGTCGCAGCCGCCGTCCTGATCGCGTTCGGAATCGCCGCGATCTTCATGGGCTTCAACGGCCGCTCGACGGTGACCGACAGCTTGAAGCAGGAGAAGATCGTCGGCACGCCCGACATGACGCCGGCGGCCATCAAGACCGAGGCGGCGAAGGCGGGCCTACCGAGCAACATCAGCTTCCCGACGATGGCGGTCGCCGGGCAGAAGATCGACACCGGGGCGAAGGCGCACGCGTTCGCCGGCTACATGCGCATCCACGCGCTGGAGGCGTCGGGTGGCCTGACCTACGCCGAGATGGGCCGCTTCATGGCGAAGCCCGGAACGCCGGCGAAGCTCACGGACGGCAACGGCGGGACGAGCGTCGAGCAGTACGCGCTCGTCGACCCGAAGACCAAGCAGCCCGTCGACAACGGCGCCCGCAACGTCTGGGTGACGGAGACGGCGCTCACGACCGCGCTGAACGCCAGCTACATGGCCGACCGACTCTCGCTCTTTGGAGTGGTGGTCGGGATCGCGCTGCTACTGAGCGGCATCGGTTTCGGGATCCTCGCCATCGGCGGCGCCCTCCGGAATCCGGCAACGGCGCTGACCTTCCGGCGCAAGCCGGAGCCTGCGACCGGACGAACCACCGCACACGCATAGACGGACTTCTCCGTCGCAACGACGGGCCGCCGCAAGGCGGCCCGTCGGCCGTTCTCAGGACGATTCGAGCAGGCCCTCGGAGAGGGCGTAGCGCACCAGTTCGGCGCGGCTGGAGAGCCGCAGCTTCTGCATGATGTGGGCACGGTGCGTCTCGGCCGTCCGGACCGAGATGTACAGCTCCTTCGCGATCTCCTGGTTCGTATGCCCGAGTGCCAGCAGGCGGAGGACCTCGCGCTCGCGGTCCGAGAGCGGGTCATCCTCGGCCCGGCGCCGCTCGGCCGTCTCCGCTGCGACCAGCCGCGCTCCGAGCTCCGGATGGACGTATCGCCCACCGGCCGCGACGTCCCGGATGGCGGCGACGAGCTCCGCGTCCGCGGCTTCCTTCAAGACGTAGCCGCTCGCCCCGGCCTCGAAGGCCTCGCGAACGTAGCGCGGGTCGTCCTGCATCGAGAGCACCAGCACCGTTGCCTCCGGATGCTCTTTCACGAGCTGCGGAACGACCTTCAGGCCACTCTGCTCCGGCATCATCACGTCCATCAGCACGACGTCCGGTTTCGTGGTCCGGGCCTCGAAGACCGCCTCGCGGGCGCTCCCTGCCTCGCCGACCGCTTCCAGGTCCTCCTCCGCGTCCACGAGCAGCTTGAGCCCCGCCCGCACGACCGCGTGGTCGTCCACGATCAAGACGCGGATGCTCACGGGACGGGCACCTCGGCGGCGATCGTCGTGCCGGTGTCTCCGCTCGACTCGACCTCGAGCCGGCCGCCGAGCAACGCGAGCCGCTCGCGCATCCCCACGAGGCCGAACCCCGCGGAGGGGCTTGCCGCCGGGTCGAACCCCTGGCCGTCGTCCTCGATCACGGCCTTGATCGCGCCGTTCCTCCGTGCGAGCAGGATGCTGACCCGCCGCGCGCGCGCGTGCTTGACGACGTTGGTAAGCGACTCCTGGACTATCCGGTAGAGGGCCGTCTCGACCTCCGCCGGGAGGCGCTCGTCGCCGAGCGCCGTCTCGAAGTCGATCTCGATGCCGGTCTGGTCGGTGAAGGAGGCACTCAATCGCTCGAGCGCCGCGACCAGCCCGAAGTCGTCCAGCGCGCTCGGGCGGAGCTCGACGGCCAGTCGCCGCACGTCTTGCAGCGTCGTGACCACGAGCTCGCGGAGCTCCGCCGCCGCCGCGCGCGAGCCCTCGTCGTCGAGCTTCTCCTCGAGCGCCTTGAGGCCGAGCAGGATCGAGGTCAGCGCCTGGCCCGTCTCGTCGTGCAACTCCCTCGCCAGCCGCCGGCGTTCCAGCTCCTGGGCTTCGACGACCCTGCGCAGCGAGTCGCTCGCGATCCGCTCGGACAGGTCGACCGCCAGCGCTCCCCTGGTCGCAAAGGTCTCGGCCAGGCGGAGGTCGGTATCGGAGAAGCGCAAGTCGGGGCCGAGCTTGTCGTGGGCGGCGAGGACGCCGATCGCGCGACCACGGACGACCAGTGGAACCCAGAGGCCGCTGCGCGCGCCGATCAGACGCATGGCCTCGTTGTCGACGTCGGGATCGTCCAGCACCGAATCGACCCGCTCGCTGCGACCGCGCTCGAGCACGCGGCCGCTCTTCGAGCTCGTGCGGGTGATCCTCGAGCCGAGGATCCGGCCGCCACCTTCCCCCGCGACCGCGGCGAAGCGAAGCTCGTCGGCACCGCTGGGCAGCAAGACGGTCACGAGCCGCGCGTCCAGCAGCTCGCACAAGCGCCGGGCGATCAGATCGAGCAGGCGGTCGAGGTCCGTCTCGGTGGCGAGCGCGTTGCCGACCTCGTTGAGCGACTCGAGCTGCTTCGACCAACCGGTCGCGGCCTCGTAGAGGCGGGCGTTCTCGATCGCGACCGCGGCCTGGCTCGCGAGCAGCGTCACGAGCTCCTCGTCCTCGTCGGTGAAATCCTCGCCGCCCTCCTTCTCGGTGAGGTAGAGGTTCCCGTAGGCGACACCACGCAGATGGATCGGCACGCCGAGGAACGTCCGCATCGGCGGGTGGTTTGGCGGAAACCCGACCGCCCGCGGGTCCTCGGCGAGGTCGTGAAGCCGGAGCGCCACGGCGTCGCGGATCAAGACCCCGAGGATCCCTCTTCCCCGAGGGAGATCGCCGATGGCTTCCTGTGTTTCCGCGTCCATTCCCGTGGTGAGGAAGCGCTCGAGCCCGGATCGCTCGCGATCGATCACACCGAGCGCGGCGAAGCGCGCTCCAGTCAGGGCGGCCGCAGCCTCCACGAGCCGCTGCAGGAGCGCATCGAGTGACAGCTCGGCCGTGATCGCGACGCCGGCCTCGACCAGTGCCCGCAGGCGATTCTCGTCCGACAACGTCGAGCCCACGAGTCCAGCGTATCCCGGTCGGGTGCGGGAAACCCGCATGCGGGTTCCGTGACCCTGCCGATGCCCCGAAGACGAGCGTCGGCCAAGCTCGAGACGACCGAAAGGAGGAGCCATGAAGGCACTCGTCTACCACGGGCCGGGGCTTCGCAGCTGGGAAGAGAAGCCCGACCCGACCATCCAGGCTCCGACCGACGCAGTCGTCCGCATCGACTCGGCCACGATCTGCGGCACGGACCTCCACATCCTCAGGGGGGACGTCCCCGAGGTCGAGCCGGGAACGATCCTCGGCCACGAGGCCGTCGGCACGGTCGTCGAGATCGGCGACGCGGTCACGACCCTCGAGCCGGGCGACCGCGTGCTGGTGTCATGCATCACGTCGTGCGGACGCTGCTCGTCCTGCAAGGAAGGGCGATACGGCCTCTGCACCGGAGGAGGCGGCTGGATCTTCGGGCACCTGATCGACGGCCTTCAGGCCGAGTACGCACGTGTCCCCTTCGCCGACACATCCGTGTACAAGGTGCCGGAGGAGTTGAGCGACGAACAGGTGCTGTTCCTCGCAGACATCCTTCCCACGGCCTACGAGGTCGGTGTGCTCAACGGCGGCCTTGGCCCCGGCGACACCATCGCGATCGTCGGCGCCGGCCCGATCGGGCTCGCGACCGTCCTGACTGCAAAGCTCTACACGCCTGGCCGGATCATCGCGATCGACCTCGCCGACTCGCGCCTCGCCAAGGCACGCGAGCTCGGCGCAGACGTGACAATCAACAGTGGCGCAGAGGACGTGCGAGAGCGTGTGCTCGAGCTGACCGGGGGCCTCGGAGTCGACGTGGCGGTCGAGGCAGTCGGAATTCCCGAGACGTTCGAGCTCTGCGCCGAGCTCGTCTGCCCAGGAGGGCGGGTCGCCAACGTTGGAGTCCACGGCCATCCCGCAACGCTTCACCTCGAGAAGCTGTGGATCCGGGGCGTGACCATCACGACGGGCCTCGTCGACACGTTCACCACTCCGCGGCTGTTGAAGCTGATCGCCGAGGGCCGGCTGGACGCGACGCCGTTCGCCACGCACAGGTTCCCGCTCGATGAGACGATGTCGGCGTACGACACGTTCGCCGCGGCCGCCGAGACCGACGCGTTGAAGGTCGTGCTCGAGGCCGCACCCGTCACTGCCGAGCGGACAGAAAGGGACGTTGCGCTTGTCGGTCACGACACCTGACCGAGGATCCGCCGCCGCGGTCGACGTCATCCTCCGCGACGGCTCGACCCTCCGGCTGAGGGCGCCCGCACGCGAGGACGCGGACGCCCTCTCCTCGTTCTTCGGAGGGCTTTCCGAACGGAGCTTTTACCAACGCTTCCATGGCATCCGCTCGATTGACGAGGAGCTCATCGAGCACTTCCTCGAGCCCGACTGGTGGGACCGCGGCGTCCTCGTCGGCACGCTGGCAGGAGGGGGCGGAAAGGAGGAGATCGTTGCGGTCGGCGAGTACGACCGCCTACGCAATCCCGCCGCCGCCGAAGCTGCGTTCGCAGTCGCGGACGATCTCCAGGGCCGGGGGATCGGCACCCGGCTCCTCGAGCGGCTCGCGGCCCTCGCCGCCGGACAGGGCATCGAGCGCTTCGTCGCGAACGTCGAGCTGGACAACCCGGCGATGCTGGGCGTTTTCGAGAGCGCCGGACTCGAGGTGACGCGGGAGCTGGACGGCGGCGAGTTCGAGGTCAGTTTTCCGATCGAGGCGACCGAGCAGTACCGGACGCGCGTCGACGAGCGCGACCACCTCGCGGTGACCGCCTCGCTCCGGCCGTTCTTCGAGCCGGGCTCGATCGCCGTGATCGGCGCGTCTCGGCGGCGCGGCTCGATTGGCGGCGAGCTCTTCCGGAACGTGCTGGCAGCCGACTTCATCGGCTCGGCGTACCCGGTCAACCGCGACGGCGAGCCGGTCGGGGGCGTACGTGCGTATTCGTCGATCGCCGAGGTGCCCGCTGTGGTCGACCTTGCGGTGATCTGCCTGCCGGGTCCACTGGTTCTCGATGCTGCCGAGGCGGCGCTGTCGCGAGGGGTAAAAGCCCTTTGTGTGATCTCGTCGGGGTTCGCCGAGGTCGGGGCTGAAGGCCTCGACCGACAAGAGCGCCTGCTTGCGCTCGTTCGGGCGCACGGCGGCCGGCTCGTCGGGCCGAATTGCCTCGGCATCGCCGTCCCCGACCTCGGCCTGAACGCCACCTTCGGGCCCCGGCCGCTGCCGCCCGGTCCGATCGCGTTCTCCTCGCAGAGCGGCGCGCTAGGTCTCGCGCTCCTGGAGAAGGCCTCGGAGCGGAACCTCGGCTTCTCGGCCTTCGTATCGATCGGGAACAAGGCTGACGTCTCGTCGAACGACCTGCTCGAGTGGTGGGAGGACGACGACAAGACCGAGGTCGTCCTGCTGTACCTCGAGTCGTTCGGCAATCCGCACAAGTTCGCGCGGCTCGCGCGGCGCATCGCTCGCCGCAAGCCCGTGCTCGCGCTCAAGGCGGGCTCGACTGAGGCCGGCGCCCGAGCGGCGAGCTCGCACACAGCAGCGCTGGCAAGCTCGGATACCGCGGTCGAGGCGCTCTTCCGCCAGGCCGGCGTCATCCGCGCGGACACCCTCGAGGAACTGGTCGACGCAGCGGCGCTGCTCTCGAGCCAGCCTCTGCCACGAGGCCGCCGCGTCGGCGTGCTGACAAATGCCGGCGGTCTCGGAATCCTGTGCGCAGACGCCTGTGCGCGAGCAGGGCTCGAGCTGCCGGAGCTGGGCGCGGAAACGCAGGCCGCGCTGCGACCGCTGGTACCCGACGACGCAAGCCTCGCCAACCCGGTCGACCTGCTCGGCTCCGCGACGGGGCCGACGTTCGAGTCGGTCATACCGGCGCTGCTCGAGGACAGGCGTCTCGATGCCCTGATCGTCCTCTTCGTCCCTCCCGTCGTCGCCGGAGCAGACGAGGTGGCCGCTGCGATTCACGACGCGGTCGCTCGCGCCGGTACGGACAAGCCCGTGCTGGCGGTGCTGATCAGCCGGGACGGAACTCCAGCTGCCCTCCTCGACGGGGACGCCGCCGTCGCCTCCTTCGCGTATCCCGAGTCGGCCGCCCGCGCGCTCGGCCTCGCGGCGGCTCGCGCGGAATGGCTTCGCCGACCGGCCGGAACGGTTTCTCCGGCCCGCGACGTCGACGCGCCGAGGTCGCGAGAACTGATCGAAGCCGCCCTCGAGGGGCGTGACGAGAAGTGGCTGGATGCAGGCGAAACGCGCGACTTCCTCACGTCGTACGGCATTCCCGTCGTCCCGGAGCGATCGGCGCAGACCGCCGACGAGGCGGTCGAGGCGGCGGGTGAGCTCGGATACCCGGTCGTCCTGAAGACGGCGACAGCGGGAGCGCACAAGACCGAGCAGGGGGGCGTCGCCCTCGATCTTGGCGACGAGCAGCAGGTTCGGGCTGCAGCCGAGCGCATCGGCCCCCCGCTGCTCGTGCAGCCGATGATCGGCGGCGGGTCAGAGCTGCTCGCAGGCGTCGTTCAGGATCCGGTCTTTGGCCCTCTGGTCGCATTCGGTCCCGGTGGCGTCTTCGCAGAGCTGATCGGCGACGCGGCGTTCAGAATCGCACCGCTTACCGACGTCGACGCCGAAGAGCTGGTGCACGACGGCAAGGCGGGCCGGCTCGTCGCCGGCTTCCGCGGCGCACCCGCTGCGGACGCTGCCTCGCTGGTCGATCTGCTGCATCGCCTTTCATGGCTCGCCGAGGACTTTCCGGAAGTCGCCGAGCTCGACCTCAACCCGGTGATCGCATTGCCGAGCGGATGCATCGCGGTCGACGCGCGTGTGCGGATTGCGGCCCGGTCGCTCCGCCCGACTCTCAAGAGCTGGTAGCGGCTCCTACGCACAAAGCCGCAACCGCGACGCGGCCTACGACCGATGCCGCGCGAGGCCGGGGGCCGGAGACTGCGCGAAGGGAAGAAAGGAGCTCTCAGATGAAGCGACTACTCATCATTCTGGCCGGCCTGAGCCTTGCCGTTGGTCTCATGGCCGGCGCCGCGATGACCGGCACGACGAAGACCCAGCAAGGCACGAAGGCGCCGACGAAAGCGACGATCACGATCCGGCACCAGATGCACGGCTGCCATTCCTGGTCTGTCAACAGCGGCGTCTCCCGCGCCTCGCTGAAGCTGACGCTCGCCCGAGGCGGCACGATCCGCTTCGTGGACAACGACATCATGTCCCACACGCTGGTTCAGACCAGCGGCCCGGCGACCCGCTTTCTCGGCGGGAAGGCGATGCGCCACATGAGCGCATCCGTCCTTGCAACCTTCACCAAATCCGGCACCTACCGGTTCACCACGAAGCCCGGCGAGGACTATCCCGGGATGGCGATGAAGACGACCGGCGAGGACAACGTCCTGCACCTGACGGTCAAGGTCTCATGAAATCGGTCGGAGCCAGAAGCGACGGGCAGTGTTCTTCTCGCTTCGGGCAGGGCGGAGTTGCCTCCAGCGAGAAGCCACTCGTATCCTCGGACATCGTGGCCTCAGCGTTCTCCGCGATCGTAAGAGGCGAACCGCGACCATCTCTCCGAGTGAGATCTGGTTACACGAGCCCGAAAGAGAGGAATGGCATGAACGTGCCTGGCGAGCCGGAGCAACGAGGCGCTCTTCGCGCCGCTCACCCCTTCGACGTCAAAGCCGTCAAGGACCGGCTCGCCGCCGGATCGGGCGGTTACGAGATCGTGCACTGGTCTCCGGGGCTCGAGCTCGGGGTGTACGTGCTCGTGGCGCCGGAGCCGGACAAGCAGCAGCCCCACGACGACGACGAGGTCTACGTCGTGCTCGAGGGCAGCGGCGTCCTCGAGGTCGCGGGGGAGCAGGTCGAGCTCCGGGAGGGACACGCCGTCTTCGTCCCGGCCGGAGCCGAGCACCGCTTCGTCGGCTACGAGCGGCTCAGCGTCCTCGTGATCTTCGAGAAGGCGACGGCGCCCTGAGCCTCCCTTCGGCGATGACGGGCACCCTCGCGGCGGAGGAGCTGCGGCTGATCGACGCCTACTGGCGCGCCGCCAACTACCTCTCGGTGGGTCAGATCTACCTGCTGGCAAACCCGCTCCTGCGCGAGCCGCTTCGGCCCGAGCACATCAAGCCGAGGCTGCTCGGCCACTTCGGGACGACGCCGGGGCTCAACCTGATCTATGCCCATCTGAACCGCACAATCCGTGCGCGCGACCTGAATGCCATCTACATCGCCGGCCCGGGACACGGCGGGCCCGGCCTCGTGGCGAACGCCTACCTCGAGGGCACCTACACCGAGCGCTACCCGCACGTGACGCTGGACGAGAACGGCCTGCGGGAGCTCTTCCGACAGTTCTCCTTCCCGGGCGGGATCCCGAGCCACGTTGCGCCCGAGACGCCGGGGTCGATCCACGAGGGCGGCGAGCTCGGCTACTCCCTCGCGCATGCGGTCGGCGCCGCGTTCGACAATCCGGACCTGCTCGTTGCCTGCGTCGTCGGCGACGGCGAGGCCGAGACAGGACCGCTGGCGACGAGCTGGCACGGGAACAAGTTCCTGAACCCGCTCGGCGACGGTGCCGTCCTGCCCGTGCTCCACCTCAACGGCTACAAGATCGCGAACCCGACTGTGCTCGCCCGGATACCTGAACGCGAGCTCGTCTCGCTGCTCGAGGGCTACGGCTGGCGGCCGATCGTCGTGGCGGGTGACGAGCCGATGAGGGTGCACCAGGCGTTCGCGGCAGCTCTCGACGAGGCCCTCGACGAGATCGCCGAAATCCAGCGGGCAGCTCGCGAGGACGGTCTGACCGAGCGTCCGCAGTGGCCGATGCTCGTCCTGCGCACGCCGAAAGGCTGGACGTGTCCGAAGGAAGTGGACGGCCTGCCGGTCGAGGGCACCTGGCGGGCGCATCAGTTGCCGGTGACGGATGTCCGGGACAACCCCGATCACCTGCGCCTCCTGGAGGACTGGCTGCGGAGCTATCGCCCGGAGGAGCTCTTCGACGACGCGGGTCGGCCGATTCCGGAGCTCGTCGAGCTCCCTCCGCGCGGCGAGATGCGCATGAGCGCGAACCCCAACGCGAACGGCGGAGAGCTGCTGCGCGATCTCGTACTCCCCGACTTCCGCGAGTACGCGGTCGAGGTCGCGGCGCCCGGGACGACGTTCAGCGAGGCGACCCGCGTGCTCGGCGGCTTCCTGCGGGACGTCGTCGCCGTCAATGAGGACGATTTCCGGCTTTTCGGACCCGACGAGACCGCCTCGAACCGCCTCGACGACGTCCTGACGGCGACGAACAAGGTCTGGGAAGCCGAGATCGAGCCGACCGACGAGCACCTGGGCCGTCAAGGCCGCGTCGTCGAGGTGCTGTCCGAGCACCTCTGCCAGGGCTGGCTCGAGGGCTATCTGCTGACCGGCCGGCACGGCCTCTTCAACTGCTACGAGGCCTTCATCCACATCGTCGATTCGATGTTCAACCAGCATGCGAAGTGGCTGAAGGTGACGCGGCAGATCCCGTGGCGCCGCCCGATCGCCTCCCTCAACTACCTCCTCAGCTCGCACGTCTGGCGCCAGGACCACAACGGCTTCACGCACCAGGATCCCGGCTTCATCGACCACGTCGTGAACAAGAAGGCGGAGGTGATCCGCGTCTACCTCCCGCCGGATGCGAACACGCTCCTCTCGGTGGCAGACCATTGCCTGCGGAGCCGCGACTACGTGAACGTGATCGTGGCCGGCAAGCAGCCGGCGCTGAACTACCTCTCGATGGAAGAGGCGATCATCCACTGCACGCGGGGCGCCGGCATCTGGGAATGGGCCTCGAACGACGAGGGCGTCCCCGACGTCGTGCTCGCGTGTTGCGGTGACGTTCCCACGCTCGAGACCCTCGCGGCCGCCGCGCTGCTACGACAGCATCTCCCCGAGCTCGGCGTCCGGGTCGTGAACGTGGTCGACCTGATGCGCCTCCAGGCCGAGAGCGAGCATCCGCACGGGCTCTCGGACCAGGAGTTCGACGCCCTCTTCACGACCGACCGCCCGGTCGTGTTCGCCTACCACGGATACCCCACGCTGATCCACCGGCTCACCTACCGCCGCGCGAACCACCGCAACCTGCACGTACGCGGCTACAAGGAAGAGGGAACGACCACGACGCCGTTCGACATGGTCATGCTGAACGACCTCGATCGCTTTCACCTCGTGATGGACGTCGTCGACCGCGTGCCGGGCCTGTCCGAATCGTGCGGTCGGTTGCGCCAGGAGATGAGCGACCGGCGCCTCCGCGCGCGCGCGTACACGCGAGAGCATGGAGAGGACGAACCGGACATCCGGGACTGGGTCTGGCCGTACTGACGCGTGGCCGCGGTCCTCGTCGTCAACGCCGGCTCGGTCAGTCTCAAGCTTTCCGTCGTCGGGCCCGATGGCGAGACCACGAAGGTGTCGTCACTCGCCGAGGCGCCTGATGACGTCGCGGCGGTCGCCCATCGTGTGGTGCACGGCGGTTCGCGCTTCCGCGCGCCGGTGCTGGTCGACGACGCGGTCGAGCTCGAGCTAGCGGGCTTGACCGAGCTCGCGCCGCTGCACAACACACCGGCGCTCGCGGCTATCCGCGAGGCCCGGCATGCGTTCCCGCAGCTCCCCCAGGTCGCGGTCTTCGACACCGCCTTCCACCAGACGATCCCTGATCGGGCGTCGACCTATGCCCTCCCACTCGAGCTTCGCGAGCTAGGAATCCGCCGCTTCGGCTTCCACGGGCTCTCGGTCCAGTGGGCGAGCGAGCAGGTACCCGTCCCGCGCCTCGTGGTCTGCCACCTGGGCGGCGGCTGCTCGGTCACGGCCGTTCG
>Ga0207675_100002666_pt1 | contig 17607 bp, 16 predicted proteins | sample KBSSwiS42_FD_184305 | JGI IMG/M metagenome (GOLD analysis project Ga0207675, IMG submission 184305) | Switchgrass rhizosphere microbial communities from Kellogg Biological Station, Michigan, USA - KBS Switchgrass S4-2 (SPAdes) (version 2) | ecosystem: Host-associated > Plants > Roots >... | reverse complement strand
ACGACGATCCGGCCCAGGCCCGCGCGCTGCTCGACGAGGCAATGAGGCAGTCACAAGACGCACTGGCCGAGATCCGCACCCTCTCCCGAGGCATCGCTCCTCCGATCCTGGCCGAACAGGGCTTACCCGCCGCGATCACCGCGCTGGCTGCCCGCGGCACTATCCCCACCTCGGTGGAGGTCGATGAGGTACAGCTCTCCGATGCGGCGCAGAATGCGGCTTACTTCGTGGTAGCCGAAGCCCTTGCCAACATGGAAAAGCACAGCCAGGCGCACTCCGCATCCGTCGAAGTACGACGCCTAGGAGCCCTTGCAGTGATCAACATCACCGACGACGGCGTCGGCGGCGCCTCGCTGGCGAAGGGTCACGGCCTTTCCGGACTGGTCGACCGGCTGGCCGGTGTAGATGGGACCCTAACGCTCTCATCACCGGCAGGTGGTCCCACCTTGCTTACGGCGACGATCCCACAACAGAGCTAACTCCCCTATTTCCGACTTGTCAGAATCTCAGCACCGCATTTGGTGCTGAGATTCTGACAACTCGGTAATGGGGTGGCAGCGTAAGGGGCGTGCGTGTGGTGGTGGCCGACGACTCCGTCCTGCTTCGTGAGGGTCTCGTACGGCTGCTGACGGAGGTCGACACGGAGGTCCTGGCTGCGGTTGACGACGCTCCAAGCTTCCTGCGAGCCGTGAGTGAGCATCGGCCGGACGTCGCGATCGTGGATGTACGGATGCCGCCCGGCATGACCGATGACGGGCTGCGGGCTGCCGTCGAGGCCCGTGCCTCGCAGCCCGACTTGGGAATCTTGATGCTGTCGGCGTACGTCGAGCTCTCCTATGCCGACGTACTGCTCTCCGACGGCCGCGGTCGGGTGGGCTACCTGCTCAAGGACCGAGTCACCTCGCTCGACACGCTGGTTGACGCCCTGCGAACCATTTCTGCCGGTGGCACTGTTCTCGACCCCGAGGTCGTCGCCCAGCTGCTGGTGGCACGACGACGGACCGACCCGCTCGGCACGCTCAGCCCCCGGGAGCGGGACGTGCTGGCACTGATGGCTGAGGGACGCAGCAATGCCGCCATTGCCGAACGCCTGGTGGTCACGGGCGGCGCGGTCGAGAAGCACGTATCCAACATCTTCGCCAAGATCAACTTGCCGGATGTCGGCTCGGACAACCGCCGGGTACTCGCCGTCCTCGCCTGGCTCCGCGCCCGCTAGCTCGCCGTTGGCCGGGGGAGCCAGACGTTAGTGTGGCGGACATGGCTACGGAGCGCATCGAGATGGAGGTCGGAGACCGAGTCGTCAAGATCAGCAACCCGGACCGGGTCTATTTCTCGGCTCGCGGGGAGACCAAACTTGATCTTGCTCGCTACTACCTCTCGGTTGCCGACGGCATTGTCAACGCGCTCTACCACCGGCCCTGCATGCTGCACCGCTTCCCTGATGGCGTGGACGGCGAGAAGGTGCATCAGAAAAGGCTGCCGCATGGCGCACCGCCGTGGATCGAGACCGTACGGGTGCACTTTCCGCGCTTCAATCGCGACGCTGACGAGCTGTGCGTGACTCATCCGGCAGACGTGATCTGGGCGGTTCAGATGTCGACGGTCGAGTTCCACCCCTGGAATTCCCGGCGCGACGACGTCGAATCTCCCGACGAGTGGCGGATCGATCTTGATCCGATGCCGGTAGCGACCTACGACGACGTCCGGCGAGTGTCAGTGATCGTGCAGGAACTGCTGACCGAGCTGGGAGCGGTGGGATACCCGAAGACCTCCGGTGGCAAGGGCCTGCACATCTACGTACGGATCGTTCCTGATCATGGACACCCCGACGTACGCCGGGCAGCTTGGGCATTTGCCCGGGAGGTCGAGCGCCGCGCCGGCGACCTGGTGGACCTCACCTGGTGGCGTAAAGATCGAGATCCTGGCTCAGTCTTCGTCGACTACAACCAGAATGCGCGCGACCACACCATCGCCAGCGCTTATTCCGTACGCGGCACGCCCGAGGGCATCGTCTCGGCACCCTTACGTTGGGACGAGATCGCCGAGGCGAACCCCAAGGATTTCACGATCGCCACCATGCCAGCGCGCTACGCCGCGGTCGGTGATCTTCACGCGGACATCGACGACCACATCTATCGGCTCGATCAGCTCCTAGAGTGGGCCGATCGGGACGAGCGCGACAACAAGGCCGCACCGCCCGATCCTGAATGACCCGTAGGCCGTGGGTGAATGTGCGCTGAGCTTGTCGAAGCGCTGAGGGGGCACCCTTCGACAAGCGCCGTCCTGAGCTTGTCGAAGGGCTCAGGGCGCATCTGCTACGCCAGTCCCTTGCTCTTCAGCCACTCGCCGGCTACCTGGGCAGGATCCTGCCGCTCGCTGTCAACCTTCTTGTCGAGTTGGACAAGATCATCAGTGGTCAGCGCAGCCTGCACAGCATCCAAGGCCGCGACCGCATCCGCATTGTCGGCAACGTCGGAACGAACCAGCGGAATGACGTTCTGCGGCAAGATCATCGACTGGGGATCTTCGAGCTGGACGTAGCCCTTCTCAGAGATCACGGCGTCGGTGGTGAAGAACGTCGCCACCTGAATCTTGTTCGAATCCAAGTCGCTGATCTTGGGCGGATACTTCGCGTACGGCACGAAGGCCTTGAACTTGGCGCCGTAGATCTTCTCTAGTCCGGGAGGTCCGTACGCCCGCTTCTCCAGCTCGGGCGGCCCGCCCAGCGTCGAGGTGCTGGCGATCTTCTTCAGATCTTCCAGCGAGGTAATCCCGTTCTTCGCTGAGAAATCCTTGGTCACGACGTAGACATCTTGATCAACAGCGGGCGAGGCCTTCAGCACCTTGATGCCCTGTGGTAGCACGGCCGGCAGCGACTTCTCGACCTCGTCGGCAGTGGTCGCTGTCGCATTGGCGTCGAAGTTGAGCAGCAGGTTGCCGGTGTATTCGGGGACGGCCGAGATCGAGCCATCTTGCAGGGCTTTGATGTAAATCTCTCGCGACCCGATGCCGAGCTTGGTTGACGAGTCGACACCCTTTGCCTTCAAGGCTTGGGAGTAGATCTCAGCCAGGATCTTGGATTCGGTGAAATCAGCCGAGCCGACGACCACCGGTGCCCCTTGCGCACCGCTCGCCGAGCCCGATTGGGAGGGCTGCGGCGAGCTGGCATCGCTCAGCGGATTGCTACTGCCGCCGCACGCCGCGAGGAGCAGGCCAGCAATGCCCAAGCTGACACCGAGGAGTGATTGCTTGATCTTCATTCGTGAACTCTCTCCTATCGCTGCCGGACAGAATCGAACCGTCCGACTAGGTTAAGTGGGGATTACGCGGGCTGGTCGATCGTCTCGCCTCTCGGGCTGGCTCCACGACTACGGCTCGTGCGACGGCCGGGGCTTGCATGGCGGCTGGCCAGCCATCCGACCCCGCCCAGCAAAATGTCCAGGACGACAGCCAGCACCGCAACCATGAAGGCGCCCGCAAACATTTGGGGATAGTCACGCGTCGCATTGCCCGTGATCAGCAGCCGACCAAGGCCTTCCCCCGAGCTGTAGGCGGCGACCGTCGCCGTTGCCACGACCTGCAGAGTCGAACTCCGTAGCCCGGAGATCACCAGTGGCAGGGCCAGTGGCCACTCGACCTTGGAGACGACCTGCCGCTCCGACAGGCCAAGTGCCCGGCCCGCGTGAACGGCCTCAGGATCGGCGCCATGTATGCCCGCCGCGGTTGCGGTGAGAATGGGTGGCAACGCGAGCACCGCCAGGACGCCGATGATCGGCCCTACGCCCGTTCCCAGCAACAGAACGACAAGAACCAGCAGACCCAACGTAGGGATAGCCCGAGCAGCATTACTCACACCGATGACGAGGAACGAACCACGGCCGGTGTGACCAATGAAAATGCCGAGCGGGATGGCGATAACCGCGGCAATCGCGACCGACGCAGCGGTATACGCAAGCTGCTGAAGCAGCAGATTCCAAATCCCAGCCGGGCCTTCCCAGTTGGCCGGATCAGTCAGGTAAGAAAAAATGTTCATGCCGTGCGCCGCTTCCTGAACCAGGGCAGCGTGCCACGCTGAATGAGCAAGATCAACGCATCCGCTACCAGCGCCAATGCCAACATCAGCACCAGACCGACAATGATCGGCGTGTAGAAAAAGCTCCCGAAACCAAGGTCGAACAGCTTGCCCAGCGCTCCACTGCCAATCAGGACTGCCACACTCACCAGGGCGATACTCGAGACCGTGACGACGCGAAGACCGGCGTAGATCACCGGCATGGCGAGCGGCAGCTCGACCCGGAAAAGCCGGCGCAGCCAGCCATACCCGACTGCTGTGGCGGACTGCTTCACTGAGGCTGGCACCGAGCGCAGGCCGTCCACGACGCTACGCACGAGCAATGCAATCGAGTAGATCGCCAACGCCACGACGATATTGACTGGATTGAGGATCTTTGTGCCGAGGATCAACGGCATCATCACGAAGAGGGCCAGAGACGGAATCGAGTAGATCACGCCAAGAAAGGCGAGGATGACGTTGGCGACCCGCTTGGTCTTGAAGACAAGAAAGCCGAGCGGCAGCGAAATGACCAGGGCAATGAGAACGGGCAGCACGGAAAGGATGATGTGATCGACCAACAAATTGCCGATCATCGCCAGGTTGCGCTGAATCCACGCCCAGTCGAGGTTCACCGTGCGACGCCCGACCCCCGGCGATACCGAGCCTCGCCGTTGGCTTCCTGGCCCTCCCGATGCCCATCGTCGGTTGGACGACCTTCGCTATGCGGCGGCTGATCTGCTGCTGACTCGTCGCTGCTCGACTCCGCCTGCTCAATGTTGATTGTGTCGTCGTTGATTGTGTCGTCGCTGACCGTGTCATCCCTGACGGTGTCGTCGGCAGGCTGGTCGGACTGGGCCTCAGGAGCCGAAGCAGCGGCAGCTTGGGCGTCCTCGACGCTGGCCTCTCCGGCCTCTCTGGCCTCCTCGACTTCCCAAGTTTCGGTCGCGCTGGGCGCCGCCTCGTCCAAGGGTGGCGCGTACGCATCCGCGGGGTCTGGCTGCACCGACTTGGCTTGTTCAGGCTGCTCGGAGTCGGTCGCTGGCTCCCCCTGCTCGGACTCACCCGCTGCCTCGGCGGCGTAATCAGGCTCACCCACGTCGTCATATTCCGCGTCGGATTCAGCCGCCGGCTCATACTCGAAGGCAGCTTCGGCATCGCGAATCGAGATCGATTCTGCAACCGATGTGCGGACGTCCCTGACCTTGTCCAAGATCGCGTCGGCGCTGACCACGCCGGCATATCTGCCGGTATCGGCCGTCACCGCGACCGCAAGACCGAATGGCGAGGTCAGAGCGGAATCCAGCGCACCGCGCAAGGAGTCGGTTTCTGGGCTGAAGGTCGCTCCGAGCTGGAAGACCTGACCCGGCCGCTCCAGATCCGCCCAGCCGACTGGCCGAGCGTCGCCGTCCACCACCAGAGTCGGCCCCGGCCCGCTCGCCGTCTCCACATCTCGGACCACCTTGACTCGATCAAGGGTGAGCGCAGTCGCCGGCTGAAATGAGAGGGACCGGAAACCGCGGTCGCGGCCGACGAATCCCTCCACGAACGCGTCGGCGGGCTCGTCGAGCACCTGCTGCGGCGTACCCACCTGGGCGAGATGTCCACCTACCCGCATGATCGCGACCCGGTCGCCCAGCTTGATGGCCTCGTCGATGTCGTGGGTGATCATGATGATGGTCTTGCTCAGCTTGCGTTGCAGACCGAGGAAAAATTCATGCAGCTCGCTGCGAACGACCGGATCCACCGCCGAGAACGGCTCATCCATGAGCATGACCAGCGGGTCGGCCGCGAGCGCGCGTGCCACGCCAACCCGTTGCTGCTGCCCGCCGGACAGCTGAACGGGATAGCGCTCCCCGAGCTTCCGCTCCAAGCCGACGCTGTCGAGCAGCTCCAAAGCCCGTTTCTCGATCTTCTTCTTGGGCCAGTGGAGAAGGCCTGGAACGGTACCGATGTTGTCGAGCACGGTGCGATGCGGGAACAACCCACCGCTCTGAATCACATAACCCATCTGGCGGCGCAACGTGGTCTTGCGCTTGGAGCGAAGCGGCGTGCCGTCCCAGGTGATACGGCCGGTCGTCGGCTCCAACATTCGGTTGACCATGCGTAATGTCGTCGTCTTACCGCAGCCGGAGGGGCCGACAATCACCGTGATTTGGTCGGAGGGCACAGTCAGCGTGAGGTCGACGACTGCCGCCGTGCCATCCCGGAAAGTCTTGCCGACTGACTCGAACTCAATCACGCTCAAACTCCAGAGGTCTCGAAGGACACAAAAACCCTAGTCGCCAGCGCTGACAATTTACGTACGCCGCTCGGCGCGCCCCGGTTACGCTCAGCCAACGTGAGCTAGTCCTCGCCGGAATCACGATCCGGGGGTGGGCTTGTGCAAGTTCGCTGTGCGGTCGTTGAGCTCGGCGAGGTCGTCGTCGCCGAGGTGGACGTCGACTACTCCTAGGTTTTCCTCGAGGTGGGCCAGCGACGACGTGCCAGGAATGAGCAGGATGTTGTCCGCTCTGGCCAGCAGCCAGGCAAGCCCGACCTGCGCCGGCGTCGCACCACGACGTTTGGCGACGCTGCGCACAGCGGGATCGTCGACGACCTTGGGCATCCGGGAGAACGCTGAGCCGAGCGGGAAATACGGGACGAATGCGATCCCGGCGGCGATGCAGTGGTCGAGTACGCCGCCGTCGTCCTGACTCAGCAGGCTATAGGGATCCTGAACACAGGTGATCTCGCTGGATACGGCTTTCACCTCGGCCAGCGGCGCGGTCGAGATTCCCACACCGGCGATCTTGCCCTCTTCGCGGAGGGCGACCATCTCAGCCAATTGATCCTCGACCGAAACATTCTGGCTAGGCGGCAGTCCGTCGTGCCTTTCCATCCGGCGGATGTTGACGGCACCGAGCTGCTCGATGCCGAGAGTCGCCAGGTTCTCCTCCACACCGGCCCGCAGTTCCTCAGGCCGCTGCGCGGGAATCCAGCCGCCCCGGTCGTCGCGCAAAGCTCCGACCTTGGAGACGATCACCAGGTCTTGGGGATAGGGGTACAGCGCTTCCCTGATCAGCTCATTGGACACCTTCGGTCCGTAGTACTGGGCCGTGTCGATGTGGTTGACTCCGGCCTCGACCGCTCGGCGCAAGACTGCGACCGCCTGCTCATGGTCCTTGGGCGGTCCCGTCACGCCCGGACCGGGGAGCTGCATCGCTCCGAATCCGACGCGCCGTACGGCCTTGCCGGAGATTTCAAATGTCGTTGCCATCTCGCCTCATTCATGATCTGCAGATGGCTAACAAGCTACGCGCGGTCGCGCTGCCCCCGTACATGCCGGGTTTACGGCGCGATCACCGGCGGTACGGAAGGTCGCAAAGGCTCAATCTCGTATCGAATTAGGCTGATGGCGCAACGAGGAGGAGTGACAGGTGAAGGTTGTCGCGATTGTCGTGGCATTGGCCGTCTCGATCGTCGGTGTTGTGCTCTTTGCCCGTGCCGTGGCATCGATCGTCGCTGTCGTCAAGCTCGGCAAACCCGCTCCCGGCCGGGGTGATCATCGTGGCCAGCGGTGGCGACACATGCTCGCTGAAACCCTCGGGCATACCCGGATGCTGCAGTGGACGAAGGTTGGCATCGCGCATTGGTTCGTGTTCATCGCCTTCGGCGCCTTGTTCTTTACACTGATCACCGCGTACGGACAGCTCTTCGATCCGCGCTTCGCGCTGCCGATCATCGGGCACTGGCCGCCGTACGAGTGGGCCAGCGAGATCATCGCGTGGGCGGGACTGATCTCGATCGGCTTCTTGATCATCGTGCGGCTGCTGACCGGTCGCGGCCGGGAATCTCGATTTTTCGGTTCACGATCATGGCAGGGCTTCTACGTCGAGCTGACCGTGCTAGGGATCGTGCTGTGCGTTCTTGCTCTGCACGCCATGGAATATCGGCTGCTCGGCGCTGAAACCTCGCGACTACATTTCCCTCTGACCTGGTTCTTGCTGCCCTCCGGGCTCAGCCCCGGGGCGCTCGAAACCGGCATCGTTATTGTCGCAGCGATCAAGATCATCATCTCGATGGCGTGGTTCATCGTGATCGGTCTCAACACGACGATGGGCGTCGCCTGGCATCGATTCACCAGTTGGCCGAACATCTGGTTCAAGCGGGAGGGCTCTGGCAAGCCGGCACTCGGTGCGCTGCAACCGATCGTGGTCGACAACAAACCGCTCGATTTCGCTGACATCGAAGATCTGGACGAGGACACCTCGCTGGGTGTTGGCAAGGTGGAGGACTTCACCTGGAAGGGATTACTCGACTTCACCTCCTGCACCGAGTGTGGTCGCTGCCAATCCCAGTGCCCGGCCTGGAATACCGGCAAGCCGCTATCCCCGAAGCTGCTGATCATGGATCTACGGGAGCACGGGTACGCCAAGGCGCCCTATCTGCAGGCAGCCGAAGCAGCACGCGAAACCTTGCCCGACGCGACTCGCCAGGAGGCCGCCCGGCCACTGGTAGGGCCTATCGAGGTCACGGACGGGGTGCCTGGGGTCATCGACCCTGATGTCCTGTGGTCCTGCACCACATGCGGCGCGTGTGTCCAGCAGTGCCCGGTGGACATCGAGCATGTTGATCACATCCTCGATATGCGCCGCTTCGAGGTGATGATGTCCGCGGAGTTTCCAAGCGAGCTCAACGGCCTGTTCAAAGGCCTGGAGAGCAAGGGAAATCCCTGGAACATGAGTCCGCGCGGACGCCTGGACTGGGCCAAGGATCTGCCCTTTTCGGTGCCAGTAGTCGGTGAGGACGTCGAGGATCTCACCGCGGTGGAGTACCTGTTCTGGGTCGGCTGCGCCGGAGCGTATGAGGACCGCGCCAAGAAGACCACGCGTGCGGTCGCGGAATTGCTGCATCTCGCCGGCGTGAGCTACGCCGTACTCGGCAATGGTGAGACGTGTACAGGTGATCCGGCTCGACGCGCCGGAAATGAGTTCGTCTACCAGCAGCTCGCTTTGCAGAATGCCGACACCTTGCAGGAGGCGAAGGCGACCAAGATCATCGCGACATGCGCACACTGCCTGAATGCATTGAAGAACGAGTATCCGCAACTCGGCGTCAACTGCGAGGTCGTGCATCACACTCAGCTGCTCAACCGGCTGGTACGCGACGGTCGGCTGACCCCGATCGCGCCACCCGAGGGCTCCGTCGCCGGCCGGACGATCACCTATCACGACCCCTGCTATCTCGGCCGACACAACGAGATCTACGATCCGCCGCGCGATCTGCTCGGATCCTTGCCTGGCGCCACGATCGCCGAAATGCCGCGTACCCGCGAGCGTTCGTTCTGTTGCGGCGCCGGCGGTGCGCGGATGTGGATGGAGGAACGGCTCGGCACCAGGATCAACAACAATCGGACGGAGGAGGCGCTGCGTACGCTCGCTAGCTCGAGTAGCAACGGCCACGATGCGATTGCGACCGGATGTCCGTTCTGTCGGGTGATGTTGACCGACGGACTGACCGAGAAACAAGCTGACGGGGCTGCACCAGAAACCACGGAGGTTCTCGATGTTGCGCAGCTACTCCTCGAGTCTGTGAAGCGCGCCTAGTGCCACTCGCTTGGCCGCTGGACGAGGCAAGGAGCACTCCGATGCGCCTCAGCTGGCTGTCCTCCATACGGTCCGCTGCTGATACGACCGAAATGGATATCTCTTTCGGGATGCGGATATTTGACCAATTGACGTCTATTCCTCTTGCTTTGACGTCACTTTGACGTCATAGTGGCGTCATGGATCTTTCACCGTACATCGAGTCGGTCCGGGCAGGCGTTGTCAGCGCCTCCTCGCTGGCCGACGAGCCAACCCAACACGTGGCGGCACGGCTCGGAACAGCAATCGAGTCCTCAACCCGACTCGCGCTCATTCGAGCGTTGTCCGACGCCGCAGGGACGATCAGCGCCGAACTTGCTCCTTCTTCAGTTGAGGTGCGGATGGTCGGCAGCGAGCCAGAATTCGTCGTCTCAATCCAGACGGCCGATGCCGAACCCACCTTGCTGATGCCCGAGTCCGAACATGCGGGTGAGGACGCAGCGGCAACTTCTGATGTTGAGGACGAGCCGGTAGCTCGCATCAGCCTGCGGCTTCCGCAGTCGGTCAAGACGCGAGTCGACGAGATCGCGTCGGCAGAGGGAATCTCCACCAATGCCTGGTTGATTCGCGCGGTCATGGATGCCCTCTCCGAGCGCAGCAGCGGTCCAGCGAGTGAGTGGCCGCAGCCGCCGCGTCCACCGATGCCGCCGGCACCGGGTGCGGTGTTCGGTCCGTATGGCCCATTCGGAGAGCATGGCGTCTTCAGCCCAGAGGGTCCGTTCGGACCGGCCGGGATGTTGCGGGATCGCCTCAGGAGAGCCGCGCGGGAGGATCGGCGTTCCCGCGGGAACGTTCAGGGATGGGTGCGATGAGCATCACACGCTCCTACGAGGGGGTACGTCACGTTGTGGTGGACGACCTCGGCGACGGATCGATCACCGTAATGCCTGGGGCGCGGCCGGATGTGGTCGAAGCCTCTATCGAGGGTGCCGACGATGCGTACCTGGAGCAGATCCAGATCCGCCATGATCGCGACTGGCTTCGGATCAGTTTTCCGCAGCAGTTCTTGCGGTACACCAAAGCCGAGCTACGCCTCGACGTACCTGACGGGCTGGACTATACGATCAAGACCGGTTCGGCAGACATCTCGATCAGTGCCGAAATCGGTCGCGCCAAGATCGTCAGCGGCTCGGGCGACATCACGCTGGGCGACGCGACGGATCTTGACTGCAGTGCCGGCTCGGGCAGTATCTCGGTTGCTCGAATGGACGGCAATGGCAGCCGGGTCCGGACAGGCTCAGGCGACGTGTCATTGGGCGAAGTGAACGGCCCCATCACCGCAAAGTCGGGGTCCGGCTCAGTCATCGTGAAATCACTGCGCGGTGCAACGTTGCAGGCGAACTCGGGATCCGGCGACATTTCGGTCGCTGCGACAAGCGGCTCGGTCGACCTGCGCTCGGCTTCAGGCTCCTTGACGGTCGGGATTGCCGACAATCTGCCCGCTTGGCTCGACCTCAACTCGGTGTCCGGCGACATTCGTCTTGGATTGGAGCCGACCGCCCAGCCGGAGCCCGGCGAGCCGTACCTCACGCTGCGAGCGCGTACGGCTTCTGGCGACATCTCCATTTACCGCGCTTGAGTCCAGCTGCTGCGCGGAAGTCCATGTACCCGGCCTGAGCGGTGTCGGAAACGCACGTGCACGTGCGGTCCTGTCGCGATGCATCCGTTGCAAGGTATGCATCGCGACGGAAGCGGACGTGCACGTGCGTTTTTAACAGAGGCACCGGCAGACTGTTTTCGGCAGACTTAGCCCATGAGCGACTCCGTAGCTGATCTTGAAGCGGGGAACGATGACGCCGGGCCGGTGACCATTTACGACATTCAGGGTCCTGACGAGAACAAGGTCCGGTTCAGGGCACTTCCCCGGTTGACTCGGCAAGCGATACACATCGCGTGGGCGTCCGGCCGCAGTGAGTTCGTCGTCGCGACGTTGCTGCAGGTCATTGCGGGTGGCGGCATCGCGCTGCTGCTGCTCCTTGGACAACAAGGTCTGCAAGCACTCCTCGAGCTGCAAAGCGGCCAATCGCTCGCGCCAATTGCGCCTTGGGCAATTGCGATCGCTGGGGTTGCTGGAATTCAGTCATTTGTCACAGCAGTCCAACGGGAGCGTCAAGAAGTCCTCGGCGAAATGATGCAACGACACGTCGAGGAACACATCCTGGAAGTTGCCGCAGCGGTCGACCTGCTTGGCTTCGAGACTCCTGCCTTGCACAACCGGGTGCAACGCATGCGGCACAGCGGACCGCAGTCACTCAACGTGGTCTTCGGCTTGTTTGGCCTGATCGCCGCCGCCATCGGTGTTATCGCGGTGCTGGTGACCCTGATCACGATTCAGCCTCTCCTGATCATCATGGTATCGATCGTTTTGGTTCCGGCCTGGCTATCGGCTTCCCGCCGCGGCGAGGCATTCTGGCGCTTCTTCTGGCGCATGACGCCGCGAGACCGCGAACGGCAATACCTTGTCGGGCTGCTCTCTGATCGCGATGCTGCCAAGGAGATCCGCGCGTTCAATCTTGGGGAGTTCTTGCGTGCTCGGCATCGTTATCTGTACGACGACCGCGTCGCTGAACTCCAACGAGTAGCGGCGAAGCAGACGTGGCGTGAGCTCTTTGCCAATCTGGGCATCGCCGTGGTGCTCGCCATAACGCTCCTCGTTGTGGGTTGGCTTGCCGTCAGCGGCACGGTTCCGCTAGCAGAGGCGGGCATCGCTGTGGCCGGAATCGCGATCGTCGGTCAACGTCTCACTATGGCGGGTTATGCCGCCGGCACGCTCTCCGAATCAGCGCGATACGTCGATGACTACCTTGCGTTCGTGGAGCTGCTGCCTCAGGTACGGCGCGCAGAGCGGCACGATCCGGCACCGAGTTCCTTCGCTGAGATATCGGTTAACGGTGTGAGCTTCACTTACCCAACAGCCACGGAACCTGCTCTTCGTGACGTGAAGCTCAACATTCGCCGCGGAGAGATCGTGGCATTGGTTGGAGAGAACGGTTCCGGCAAGACCACGCTCGCGAAGCTCCTGGCTGGGCTCTACCGGCCGGATACGGGAACGATCACCTGGGACGGCCTTGACATCAACGGTGTTGATGCCGCGCAGCTGAGCGCCGGGATAGCAGCGATCTTCCAAGACTTCGTACGCTTCCATCTGCGTGCCCGGGACAACGTCGGACTCGGGCGCGTCGAGGCCATCGATGATCTTGACGACATCCGTGAGGCAGCACGGCATGCCGACGCCGATGCATTCCTCAGCTCCCTGATCGATGGCTACGAGACCGTACTCGGCCCCGAGTTCGAAGGCGGCTCAGATCTTTCCGTCGGACAGTGGCAGCGCGTCGCGCTAGCCCGCGCATTCTTTCGCCATGCTCCCTTCGTGATCTTGGACGAGCCAACGGCTGCCCTCGACCCTAGGGCCGAACACGAGCTGTTCGAGCGCATCAGATCCCTGCTCGCCGGCCGTACGGTGCTGCTGATCTCGCATCGATTCTCCAGCGTCCGCAATGCCGATCGCATCTATGTGCTGCAGGACGGCCGGGTAACCGAAGCAGGGACCCACGAGGAACTCATGGACTTGGATGGGCACTACGCCGACCTCTTCCAGCTCCAAGCTGCGGCCTATCTGGAAGGGAGTCACGACGCCCCCTAATGCTCCGCGGCGCGGTCGGGCTGACCGCGTCAGAAACGCACGTGCACGTTGGTTTCCTGCGCGATGCATCCGTTGCAACGTGCATCGTGACTGCAACGAACGTGCACGTGCGTTCCCAACAGAGGGGCCTTAACTAGATCTTCGTACGGTGAAAGTTCAGGTGGGAGCGGCTCGGAGTCGGGCCGCGCTGGCCCTGATAGTGGGAGCCGTTCTGAGCCGACCCGTATGGATGCTCGGCGGCAGTCGTCAGGCGAAAGAAGCACAACTGGCCGATCTTCATCCCCGGCCAGAGTTTGATTGGCAAGGTCGCCACATTCGATAGTTCGAGCGTTACGTGACCGCTAAAGCCTGGGTCGATGAACCCCGCTGTGGCGTGGGTGAGTAGGCCGAGTCTCCCAAGCGATGACTTCCCCTCAACACGTGCGGCGATGTCATCGGGAAGCGTAACGACCTCATAGATCGAGCCAAGCGCGAACTCACCCGGATGCAAGATGAACGGCTCCTCGCCCACCGGCTCAACGGCCCGAGTCAACTCGGACTGGTCAGCCGCCGGGTCGATGTGCGGGTACCGATGGTTCTCAAAAACGCGGAAATATCGATCGAGACGGACGTCAATGCTCGACGGCTGAACCATGTCGACGGCGTACGGCTCGAGCCCGATGCGGCCAGCATCGACCTCGGCCTTGATGTCGCGGTCCGAGAGCAGCATGCCGGGACACTATCGCGGGAGGCAGCAGTTAGCTGCCACGCGTGATCTCAAGCCAGTGGTCACCGATGGATACGATCGCGCCCTCACCAACCCGGACCATTTCGCCCGCCTTGCAGCGCGTCGACATCCCGTTGGTCGTCGACACTGTCGAGCCGTTGGTCGATCCGCGGTCGACGACATACACCCCACCGGCGTCCAGGCCAACCGCTAGATGGGACTTCGACACGGTACGCGTCTCGTCAGCGATCTTGATCAGCTGGGCATCTTCCTCGCCGGCCTGCGGCTGCGGGTTGCGGCCCAGCAGGATGAGTCCGTCCAAGGCGATCCGCCTCCCGTCATCCAGCAAGATCGACCATTCTTGGAGGTACGGCGAACGCTCGGCGACGGAGGTTTGGTCGGCGAGATCGCCCGCCGTATCGTCCGGCAACGGCTCGTAAGGCGAAGCACCAGACGCAGCACTGGTCTGCTGCTGCGGCATCTGGCCGCTGTACTGATCTGGCGCATAGAGCTCGGGGCTAGGGTCGACCGTCTCGTATTGCTGTGGCGGGGCGTATTGCTGCGGCGGCGCATATTGCTGTTGCGGCGCGTATTGCTGCGGCGGTCCGTACGGCGCGCCTGGGTGCGGCGTCGCGTACGCATTGCCGCCGTACGGGCCGCTCGGCCCACTCTGCGGCATGGCGGCAGCCCCGGCGTACGGAGAGGCTGGATCCGTCGGGTACCCCATCCCAGGCGGTGGAGTCAGTTGGCCAGGCGGCACTGGGCTACCGGCTGAGCCGTAAGCGTCGTCGGCGCCATAGCTCGGGGACATCGAGGCGGCGGGCACTCCCGGGCGAGCACCATTGGGCTGCAGGGAACCGTTCAAGGCTTGACCCGACGGACTCTGCGTGGCAGAAGCGGCTGCCCTAGCCGGTTGGGCAAGCGGTGCCAGAACCCGTTCCTTGATCATCACCGCAGTGGCAGCGAGATCGTGCCAGCCCTGCTTGCGTGGCTGCCGCAGTTCGAAGATCAACATGAGCAACAGGCCGATGCCAGTGATGTACAAGGCCCAGAACACCAAACCGCGGATGAAGGCCCGGCTCAATCCGATCGGCCGTCCGTCGAGGAATCCCACCACTTGCAGCTTCATCGCCCTGAGACCGGGACTCGCCGCGCGTACAGCAAGTAGGTACCACACGACGATCAGCCAGCCGATGGCGATGATTGCGCCAACAATGGCGAGCGTCATGCGCAGCGCACCCGAGGTGGCGGGAAGCAGAAAAATCAGTGCGAGGCTCACTACGACCGGAACCGACATGTTGATCAGGAACGCCACGAAGCGCCTGCCAAGAGGACCTACCTCCACCCCAGGCGGCAGGCCTGTCTCGCGATTCGGTCGACCCGTAACGGGCGATTCCATGACAAGCTCCTCGTCGTTAGTGACTTTCGCAGCACAGACGCTACTGCGGAAAGTCAATCAATACAGACACTCCATCACCGAGCTCCATGACACTGCCCACTTGCACGGGGATCGGCTCACCAGGGGCGAGCTGCTGACCATCCCCGGCTCCCGGCGGTACCAGGATCGTTCCGTTCGTGGAGTTCAGGTCGGTGACAACAACCTGCCACTCATCAGGAGATACCTCGAGATGTGTCCGGCTGATGTCGTGATTAGGACTAGGGACCGTCATCAGCCGCGGTGTCTGGCTGCTTGACCGATCGCTGGACGGCGCCCGACCGATGAGGACTGTTCGATCGACCTCGGCGCTTGTCCCATTGGACGCCCGAAGCACAGCCAGGACCGGAGGTCCGACCAGCTGCGGTCCCTGGGTGCCGACGGCGCCGCCGCACACCCGGCAGCTGGTCGCGTCGGGTGGGCTGGCGTGCCCATTGGGGCAGAGCACGGCGAGTATCGCCGGCTCGGAGGAATGAGGGGATGCGTCGGACCGCGGTGTGGCAGGCGGAACAAGTTCGGCAGCATCTTCCCCGGCAAGGCTGAGAGCCACAGCATTCTCAAGCTTCTGCGGCCCGGCGTAACCGCCTGGTACATCCGGCTCAGCAACATCCGGATCAGCAATGGCCCCCTCAGCAATGTCAGGCTCCGTGTCTGAGGCCGGCTCGTCGAACGGCGAGGACATGAGCTCGGTCTCAGCGTTCGCCAAGGCTGCGATCTCGGTTGCCGACAACTCGGCTGTTTGCGGACTCGGCGCAGCCACCTCGGCCTCCTCGGCAGACTCCGATAGAGCTTGTGTCGGCTCAGCGCCGGCTGAGGCCACGACCTCTGGCAGGGGTTCAGTGGATGGCTCGCTGGATACCTCGGGTTGGCCGTCCCCCACGTCGGCCGCGATCGGCTGCCCTTGTGGAGAGGAGACCTGAACACCTTCGGACGCATCCAGTACCACCGACGAAGCGCGTACCGCGCCGACCACTAGCGGCAGTTCGAGCAGGGTGATGTCTCCTTCGTGTGCCAGATCGACGCGTACCTGCTCAACGCCGGCGAGTCCGACCTCACTCCAGGTCTGGATTCCGTTCCCATCGGCCACGACCTTTCCGGTGGCGAGATCGATGACCGAGATCTGGCCGCGTACCAGAGAACGCATGCCATCTGCCGTCCAGAAGAAGGCACCGAAGGTTGGCAGTTGATCCATCTTGAACGTCGCCAAAAGGGACGCGAGATCGGTGATCGAGCTGGAGGCAACGACCTGATCCCACAATGTGTTGATCAAGGCGGCCCATTCCCGGCTGGGGGGTTCGAGCACGACGAGGGAAGTCGGCCCCGACAGCACCACCCACTCCCCTGGCGTGTACGTGGCGCGCCAACGTCCCAGCGCGGCAGTCATAAGTCCTCCCCTGGCCTTAATACCCCAGGCTTGGAGCAATTCTCTCTTGGCCGGGGTCTGAGACAAAGTCGGGGCTGCCTGAGAATGATTCCCCTGGTCAGCGCCAGGAGAATAGACTGCTCGAAACGCTGAGGGCCCGTATAGTTTGTATCGTGCTCGCCGAAACCCGTGCCTGGGTCATCGCAACGAGGCGCCATACGACCGCTCGTCGTACCACGATCGCTGACGTCGCGCGAGAGGCTGGCGTCAACAAAGGAACCGTTTCCCGCGCGCTGCGCGGCATTCCCGGAGTCGGCCCGTCGACCAGGGAGCGGATCATTGAGACCGCCGACCGGCTCGATTTCTCGGCATCACACCTGGCCACAGCGCTCGCCAGCGGGCAGTCCCGGACGGTGGGCATCGTCCTTCCGACGCTTCGCTCCTGGTACTTCAGCGAGTTTGCGTCGGGGGCCAGTGAAATCCTCAGCCCCGCAGGTTTCCGAGTGGAGCTGATCAATCTGGATGTCGACTCCGACTTTCTCGACGTTGAGTCGACCATGTTCCGCAAGCTGTTCCGCGAGCTCGGAGCCGGACGTGGCCGCGACGCGCTGCTCTTCGCCGGGACGATCTCGACCGAACAGGACGACGAAAACCCCGACTCGGCTCGGGTACCAGTCCTCGCCTCGGGCTCGCCGCTCACCAGCGTGCCCGGAATCTTCGTCGACAACCGAGCTGGCGGCCGGCTGGTTGCCGAGCATCTGCTGTCGCTCGGTCATCGCGAT
>Ga0207675_100002665_pt1 | contig 17610 bp, 13 predicted proteins | sample KBSSwiS42_FD_184305 | JGI IMG/M metagenome (GOLD analysis project Ga0207675, IMG submission 184305) | Switchgrass rhizosphere microbial communities from Kellogg Biological Station, Michigan, USA - KBS Switchgrass S4-2 (SPAdes) (version 2) | ecosystem: Host-associated > Plants > Roots >... | reverse complement strand
ATCAATGAGGTGACGTGGGGAGGCAGGCAAAAATAAGAGGAGGCAGACCGCAGGAAGCGGGCGAGCGTGCTCGTGCCTGCTGCCGCCTGCCTCTGCAGTCCCTTAAAAACCTCCGGTAAACAAGCGCGCAAAACTCAATATCGGCAGGAAGCTCGTCAAAGTCTGCCACTTCTTGAGCTTGTTGCCCGGCACGACGACCTGATCGCCAGGGACGAGATAAACAGAATCCGGCGCCTGACCCTTGTAGATTGCGGAAACGTTGACCGGAATCGGCTGCAAGGTTCCGTTCGCCTGTTTGCGCAATACGTAAACCTTGCTCCGGCTACCGGTTTGCAGAATGCCGCCGGCTTCAGCAATCGCCTCGGTTACCGACAATCGCCGCGTCATCAGACGAATCCCGGGCTGGCCCACGTCGCCGATCACGCTGTAGCGATATGAACCGGCACGATCGAGTGAAACGGATACCTGCGGGTCGATGATGTATTCGTTGTACTTTTTCTTGATCAGTTCGGCGACCTGATCGCACGTCTTTCCATTCACGAAGAGGCCTTCGGGAACCAACGCGAGATAAATGCGGCCACTGGGGGGAATGACGATGCCCTGCTTGGAATAACGTTCCTGACCAAACACGTTCACAGATACGACGTCTTCCGGTCCAAGCCGATACGTCGTGAAAAAGTTGTTGTAGTACGGCACGATCGCCGCTTCTTCGGAAGTCGGATCGGCGCGATTTGTCAGAGCGTCGTCAGTGACTTCGGCTGGCGGCGAAGGTTGCTCCAACGCGCTTGACTCCGTTTTTTCAATCGGAGCAATACGTCGTTGCCGCGTGCCAGTCGGCGATTGAGCCAATGTGCTGACTGCAATGGTCAACGCTGAAACCAAGACTAAGAGTTGCGTGAGCAGCTTCTTCATGGGTGAAAAACCTCCAACCGATCGTTTCTACGTTCCCCTTCCGAACAGAACCGTCTTGATTGTTTCGAACATGATCGTGGCGTCGAGCGCGAGACACTGATTCTTCATGTAGTACAAGTCGTATTGCAGTTTTTGCTTGGCGTCGTCGATGGAGGCGCCATAGGGATAGTTGATCTGCGCCCAACCCGTCAGTCCCGGTGCGATCAAGTGTCGCTGATCGTAGTATCGAATCTCCTGCGCAAGTTGCGCGACAAAGTGCGGACGCTCCGGACGCGGGCCCACAAAGTTCATGTCACCGCGAAGGATATTCCAGAACTGGGGGATCTCGTCGACGCGGATTTTGCGAATAATGCGGCCCACGCGTGTCGTCCGGTCGTCATCTGTCTTTGCCCAAACCGGTCCGTCTTTTTCGGCGTCTGTGCGCATCGAGCGAAACTTCATCAGCTTAAACGGCCGGCCGTTTTTCCCGACGCGGTCCTGCTTGTAAAGGACCGGCCCGGGCGAATCAAGCTTGATCAAAATCGCAGTGAGGATGGCAATCGGCACCGAAAGCATGGCGCCGACCAGGGCAATCGCGCGATGCATCGCGGAGCGAGTGATTTGATTGATTCGTGCGTGACGACCCCGAGTTGAAAAGATCAGCCACGACGGCCGAATCAAATCGAGCAGTACACGTCCCGTCAGCCGTTCATAAAAAGACGCGCTCTCTTCGATCGTCACATCACCGGACAGACTAAGCTTCAGCAGTTCCTGGGTCGGGAACTGGCCGCGCCGATCACTGATCGCAACCACCAAGCGATCGATGTTTTCAGTCCTGACGAGCGTGGCTAATTCAGAAGTCACACCGATAACTTTGGGATTGATTAGGCTCTTTCCGACCAGATTCGGATCATTGTCTACGAATCCAACCACGCGATAGCCCGCATCTTTTCGCTGCAAAGTCTCCTTCGCAATTTCCACCGCGAATGGGCCCGAGCCAATGATCAAAATGCGTTCGCCGAGTTCAGGATGTCCGAGGATCCAATGAATCGACAGCCGCCACGCGACCATCAGGGACAATGCCAGTGGCAAGGAAATCAAGGTGACGCCGCGGCCAATCATCGTCTGGGGCACTGCATAAAACGTCAGCGCCAGCGCCACCCACGCGAGCCCAAGCGCTTGCAAGAGCCGCAGCAGCAGCTCGCGCCGATCGCGCATGGCGACGAAATCGTAGAGATCAAAAAAATAAAATGCCGTGAGACAGAAGGCTGTGGCCAGCGCCGCTTTGAAAAACCCATTGTGGACAATCAGCGCATCCTCGGCATCAGTGGCGCCCAGCCTCGCGTACACAGCAATCACCACACCGCCGAAGAGCAACATGGCTTCGACCAGCAGCAGCAGCAGAGTGCGGGTTTTAAGACGCGATGACTTCATTTGATTAGTACGACAAGCTGTTAGCTTGTTATTCGCGACAGGCTGGCAGCCTGGCGGTGCTACGACACCACATCCTCTTCGATGTAAATCATCTCGGGATTTTGATCGTCCTCGGCGGGTAGAGCTTCATCGGCGTCAGTCGCCGAGTGATAGCGTCTTTGCGCGTAGTAATAAGCGGTTTCATCCACTTGCGTCTCAGCGCGATTCAAGACTACACCGAGCATTCGTGCGCGCGGCACGTGCTCGAGCAGACGATCGACAACTGCATAGCGAGTTTTGCCTGATCGCACAATCAGTAATGCCGCGTCGGCGCGATTAATCAAAAGGTTTGCATCAGTGAAGATGCCAAGCGGCGGCGCATCAATGATGATGTAATCGAAATGTTTGCGCGCTTCTTCGAGTAGGCGACTGAAGCGCGGGCCCGACAAGAGCTCAGCAACGTCCTCGCGCGCCGCACCTCCCGGCAGAAGGTGTAGTCCCGCTGGCTGGAGCTTTACGATTGCCTGCATCAATTTCCTGTCGCCGGTGAGGACTTCCGACAAACCAAACTCGTTTTCAATTCCGAAATAAGCGGCTGTAGCCGGACTGCGCAGATCGGCATCAATCAGCAGCGCTTTAACGCCATCCGTCTGCGCCAGGAGCCAGGCGAGGTTCACACTCATCAACGTCTTGCCTTCACCGACACCGGCGCTGGTGACGACGAACGCGTGCATGTTCTGTCGCTCGCGCGCTTCCAGGAGCTTGGTGCGCAGCGAACGAAAGTGTTCGCATTCTGGGGAGCGTGGTTCTGTTATCGCAATGAGATGTGGTTCGACGCGCGCGGCCAAGATTGCTCTTGAAGAGAACTCGGCGGCGCGCGCCGTTCCGACAGCGCCCAAGGTTGCCCCAACATCACGGTAAGCTGGCTCGCCAGGGAGTGCCGTCCCGGCGAACGCCTCGTCCGTGTGCGCAGTGGGCGCTGAATTGAAACCGACAGGGCTGGCAGTAAACGGCGAAACGTCCCACGGATGTTCCGGGCGTGGCACAAAGTACGCCACATTCTCGCCGCCGCTGTTGCGGTTGTTTGAATTTTCTGAAGTTGCTTGGCGCGGCTGAGCTTCCGCCCGCCGTAGCGCGTCATAGACTCTGCCCATTGTTTCCTCTCCCGAAAGGATCCGTGGTCCCCACGCGTGAGAGTGGGTCTGAACGGAACCTTTCAAAGCTGATTGATGCAGATGCCGGTGACGGATTTGCGAGTGGATCAGAATGTCGTGAGTAGTCGTAAACGAAGTCTCGCTCCGGGGCGGGCGAGACCAACGAAAAATTCTCATCGGTGGAACAGCTATCCTGCATGTGTCTGTTATCGAAGCCGTTGCCCTTGCCGTTGCCGTTGCCAAATGTAGCAAGAGCATTGTCGGCGTGAGTCACGTCCGAGACGCCCGCGCCACCGTTGCCGTCGCCGGCCGCCCAAAGCTCGGCGCGTGCCGAGGAGTTGAAAATGCGCGCGGTCGTTTCAGCCGAAGGTGCGACCAAGCCGGAGTCATGTTCGTTGCGCGGCAACATATCGAACGTCTTGGCGACTTGTTCAATGACGGCTCGGCTGATGACGGTCGCGCCGGAGGCAAAACCGTTCAGCAAAGCGTTGTCGCAAAGATTGTTTATGTTTCGCGGAATGCCGGCGGAACAACGAAAGATGTAGTCGACTGCGCCCGGCGAAAAGATTTCGGTCCTGGTGGAACCGGCAACTTTAAGGCGCGACGAAATATAATGTGCAGTCTCTTCGACGTTGGGCAGCGCGGTGATCTCACAGCGCAGAGCAACGCGCTGTTTCAGCTGGCGCAAGTCTGGTTGATTCAGAACGTCACGCAGCTCGGGTTGACCTGTCAAAACGATTTGCAGATGCTTCGCCGTGTCGGATTCGAAGTTGCAAAGCAGCCGAATCTCTTCCAAAACTTCAGTTGACAGGCCATGGCCCTCATCGACCACAAGGACGGTACGCAGGCCGCGGTTGTGACGGCCCTCAAGCATCCTCCTCAATCCGATCAACAAATCGGATTTACTTTCCCAACCGCCGATGTTGAAGAGCGCCGCGAGATATTGATAGAACTCAGCCACTGATAGTCGCGGATTGAAGACGTAGGCGATCATGACCGTAGGGTCGAGGCGACGCATCATCCAGCGCAGTAGCGTCGTCTTGCCGGTGCCGACTTCGCCCGTTATAACGATCAGGCCGCGGCCGCTCTCAATTCCGTAATGCAGATTCGCCATTACCTCGGTGTGCGACGGCGTGAAGTACAGGTACCGCGGGTCAGGTGTCAGCGCGAAGGGGAGTTCTTTGAGTCCGTAGAAATCTGTGTACATTGCGTTTCTCCTGTTGGAGCGCACGATCCGCGCGCCCAGATCAGCGCGCTCCTACCGGGCAATCTTTTCGAACACGTGTGTCATGGTCAGGACAAAGGCGAGCATCGGAACGGCGGCAACCGCTGCGCCGATGCCGGCAGCCAGAGCGAGATTCTTGCGTCGCGGAATTGCCAGCGCCTCCGCCGGTGTCATCAGTTCAGGTATTGAGGCTAGTACCGGCAGCGTCGTGTAGTGCTTAGCGTCGTCGACGGTTTGAATCGTGAACAGACGTCGGATTTCAACGATCAGAACCAACAGAATTCCAAGCCCGAACCCGAGGCCAAACCCACCCACCGTCAGTACGAGCCGCTTCGGCGCAACTGGCTTCTCTGGCAAGTTCGCGGAATCGATGACCTCAATTCCACCGCCCTGCTGTTCTCTCGCGGCGTCGGCGCCGACAACAATTTTCTGCTGTTGCAACAATAGGTTGTCGTAATTGGTTTTCTTCGTTTGGTATTCGCGATCCAGCGCCCCCAACCCCACTTCTGCGTTCGGAATAGCGTTGATGCGCACGTTGAGGTCGGCGATCTGTTTGTTGGTCTCTTCCAACAAGCGCGCCTGACGATCCATGTCGCCTTCAACCATCGAAATATTTGTGCGCAGAGTTAGCAGGCGTGGATCCGTAAGTCTTGTCAGTTTCTGTTTGCGGTCTTCGATGCGATCCTTCCAATCGTTGAGCATCTGGTCCTGTTGGGCCTTGATGTCTTCGATCTGTTTTTTAGTCGCGACGACGTCCGGATGCTTTTCCGTGTATTGCGTCAATAACTTTTGCAAATCGCCTTCGTATTGCGATCGACGACTCACGAGTTCTGCCCATGCCGCAGTAGTTTTCGGATCGGTAGTGTTTTCAGCGCTGAGAACGATTTCCTGTTCGTAACTTTTGGTGATATCACCAAGCTGACTGCGGTAGGCTGCCGCGAGATCGCGTAAACGGCCCTGTTCGGCAAGCAGGGCCTTCTGCTCTTCATGTAATGCGGTCAACCGCCCAATGAGAGCCTGCGATTGCGACGGCAGGTTGTTAATGTTCTGCTGAAGGTAGGCAAGCCGTTGATTGTCGACAGCGTCGAGCTCCCCTTTTAGCGAACGCACTTGCTCTTCGATGAACTGCTTTGCAGACGTGCCGGCGTTGATCGTCTCCTTCGCCTGCTCGTCCACATACTTGCTCGCGAGTTCACGAGTCACGTCTTGCGTTGTTTTCGGATCCCGGCCGCGATAGGTGATGTTGAATGCATCCGTAATATCGTTGCGACTGGTGTTGACCTCGACATTGATCCCATCCCGCATAACGTCGATGATCACTTCCATGGCTTCGCCGCGACGTCGCTCATCTTTATAAAGGTCGTATTTCTCAACCAACGGTTGCAGCGAGCTGCGGCTGGTGACGACTTGCGAAATGCTGGCGAGTTCACGCGTCAAGGTTTCTTCGGTCATCATCGGCACCACCGAATTCGGCAAAGTAGATGGCTTGACCACGATCAACGTTGACGATTCGTAGAGGTCCGGGAGGCGAAATACGACGAAGCCGATCGCCAGGCCGACAGCAAGCGTCGGCAGGATAATCATCCACTTGCGCTTCAAAGCGATGCGCCCGTACTCACTCACTTTTCGCTGTCGAAATTCGGTGCTCATGAATTGTTCTCCGTTTTGTGCGAACGCGTGCGCTCGCAGCCGCGACGGTTACCTCTGGACTTCACGATGGCTTACAAGGTCGCCAAGGCTTTGCGCGCTTCGTCGGCCTCTGGAAATGCGGTTTTCTCGCTTAACTTCAAAGCGTTTTCGATTTCACGGCGCGCCGCAGATTTTTCGCCTTTCGCGGCCAGCGCGGCGCCCAGGTGATAGTGAAAGGTTGGAGAGGGTGTCGCGTTGTTGCGACGCGCCACGGTTTCATCAACGTTGACGGCTTTCCGTAATTGTTCGGCAGCCACGCTATACAAACCCTTCTTGTAGTAAACCCAACCGAGCGTATCGACGAAGCTCGACACTTCCGGGTTCGATTGCACCGCGCTTTGGGCGAGACGCACCGCCTCATCGAGATTTCCCTTACCGTGAATTGCGTAGAGCCATGCGAGATTGTTCGCGGCAAATGTCGAGTTCTGATCGAGGGACAGGGCCTTGCGAAAGTTGTCGATTGCTCCGTCGATATTCTGTAGGTTCATTTCGAGCATGCCGATTAATGTGTAGATCGTCGGATTGTCCGGCTGCCGCTCGACGATGCGTCGGTATTCTTCGATTGCGCGCCGTTCCTGGTTCGTATTTACGAACAACGCTGCGAGCGCCGAATAGGCTGCGAGATAGTTGCCGTCGATTTCGAGCGCGCGGCGAAATTCAGCTTCCGCGGCTTGCGCGTTCATCTCAAATCCGTAGATCCGGCCCTTCAAAAAGTGCAGCGAAGCATTGTTCGGCTCCGCCGCGATTGCCTGGTCGATGCGCGCGTGTGCGTCAGACGTTTTCTTCTGCGCCGCGTAAATGTTGCTCAACCCACGCAACGCATTGAAATGCGCCCCGTCAATCGTCAGAGCATTGTTATAAAATCCGATCGCCTCACCGGCCTTGCCTTCCGCGAGTGACACCATCGCAAGATCGACGTCAATGTCGGCGCTGGTCGGCGCAATGTCGTGCGCGGCGAGAAAGTCAGCGCGGGCCGTTTTAGTGTCGCGCAGTTGGAGTGCCGCTGATCCGTGCACAATCCAAGTCTTGGCTTTCAGCTCGGCCAACATCCGCGGTGATGTGTCGCGATCAGGCGCTGCTTTCGAGAGCCGGTCCTGCAGGCTCGCCGCCAACTTCATTGCCGTTTTCGCGTCGCCGTCGGCAAGGTTGATCTGGACTTCCATCAACTTTGCCGGCAAGTAATTTGGATGGTTTTGCGTCAAATCAGCCGCAAAGGAGCGCGCCTGATCGATCTGGCCAAGCCGGAAGCTCGCTTCCGCCATGAAGAAGAGTCCGGCGCGCGAATCGGGTTCTTGCCGCAGCACCTCGCGCAGGTCCTCCATCGCGAGTTTTAGGTCACTGGTCTGGCCCGCTTGGATACCGATGCGGGCGCGGAGAATCAGTGCCTGCCGATCTTTGCTCTCGCTCTTCAAGACAGTTTCGACTTCATTTTTTGCGCCCGCGAGATCGCCGCGGTTCAGCATGATTTCAGCGAGGCGATAGTGTGCCGGCGTGTACTCAGGCGAGTGGATCAGAACTTCTTTGTAAATCGTAATCGCTTCGTCCAGACGGCCAACTGACGAGTAAAAGTCCCCGAGCACGGAGCGGCCTTCAGGCTTTTCCTTGTCGAGTTCCGCCAGCGATTTGTAGGCGGCTTCAGCTTTGTCGGATTGCTTATTGACGAGATAGAAACTGGCGAGGATGAACTGCGCTTCACGATTTTGCGGTTCCGCCTGGACTGCTCTCTGGAATTCAGTTTCAGCCTCATTCAGACGCTGCGCGCCCACCAGGAATTTTCCGTATTCGTAGTGCGCCATCGCGGAGCCGCTGCTGATGGAAATCGCGCGCTGGTAAACTGCTTCGGCGCCGGCGATGTCATTGGTCTGCACGTAAAATCGTGCCAGGCTCAGATAGGATTCGACCCGCTGCGGATTCAGCTCGACTGCGCGATTCAGCTCAGCGAGCGCTTCCTGTTTCTTGTTTTGCGCGAACAGGACGGAGCCCAGGAGGATGTGTGCCTCGATGTGGTTCGGATCTTTTTCGAGAACTTGTTTGGCGAGTCGTTCGGCTTCGCCCAGTGCGGCGGGTGACTGCTTCGCGCCGACAAGATAATAGTTGCCGAGCTTCACACGCACATCGAAATTATTGGGGTCGAGCTCGGCCGTCTGGCGCATCTCGTCAAACGATTCCTGATATCGCTGCACGCCTTCGTACGCGTTCGCCAATCCCCAGTGTGCATCGGCGAGCTTGTCGTCGATTTGCAGCGCACTGCGAAACTCCAGTATGGCTTCCTGAAACCTTTTGTCTTTCAGCAGCGCTTGTCCACGCGCGAGGTGTTGGGCTTTAGCTTTTTCGGGTGTCGTGCACGCGCCCAGGAGGCACGCGGCAATCAGAACGACGAACAGAGGAAGGACGTAAAACTTGCGGCGGCACTCTCGATTCTTCATTGCATCTCCGTGAGCGCATGGTGGCAGGCGCCAGCCTGCGACGTTCGCGCCCGGTCCAGGTCGCTTCAATGGTTGTCTTTCCGCAACGGGCAAGGTCACTGGAGAGGCCGTTTGAGCGAGTTAGTTAAGTTTCAAAAAACGTCATTCGCCGGGCACCGGCGAATCAGAGGAAAGAAAAGGTGAATCCGGAGTCGATTTCAGGAAATCGTTGGTGATGAAAGCTTGATCGGTCGCGAAGCTTTTTTGTGGTGCGGGCCGGGAAATAAAGACCGCCGGGGCGAAGGAAACAAAAACTCCTGCGGCCGTAATGTCCGGGCCCGCTACGATAAGGAAAGAAACAATCTGACCGCGGTTCCTGAGTGACGAGCGGTCGCGCATACAAGAGTTCCGCCGGATCCTTCCCCTTCGGCTCGTGGTTGGGGAGGATCGGTGCGGCTTCCCTAAAAGCAAAGAAGCGCAGGCATCCTGCGCTTCTCACTTACACTTGCTTTGGAAACAATTAACTTGGGCTAACCGATCACGGCATCTTCACCCAAGGTCACGATCACTCGCACGCGCTCACGGAGAGCCAACTCGAACATGCGCGCTTCTTCAACCTCCGCAAACGACAGCGCGCGCAATTCCTGCTCAATCCGTCGCCGATAGTCGGAGACCAAAGAATCCGAGACGCCTAAGGTGGCGGCGACTTCCAATTGCGTCGCGTGATGGGGGCTCAAGTAGCAATGCCACAGCACTCCCAGCATGCGATTGTATTGCTTGATTTTGCCCCGCACGTTGGCGTGCAGATTCGTCAAGAACTTGTCGACAGACCCGGCAGCTTCGCGTTGTGATTCGTGACGGAGGAGACTCTCTTCCGGATTTTCGCGCAGGTCGGCAGGATCATAATGCGGCCCGTCATCACCTTCGTCGCCGCCCAGCGGCACCAGGTAAATGTCCATGACGGGCAGACGCGACATCACCATACTGCGAAGACTGCGCACATCCGCCGGCGCATCGATCGCTTCAAAAACGGAGATAATCAGATCTTCGAGATCCGAATTGCTAATGACGATCTGAGCGTCGCCCGTACAACCAACCATGCGGGTATCGCGCTGACGAACGGGAATCATGTGCGCGCGCTGCTCCATCTCGTGCGAATTGCGGCCGGCCTTGGTCGCAGACCACTCGCTTAAACCGTACACACGATCGGCCAAACGGCGATGTTGGTCTTCGGTACCGTCGAAACGTCGAAAATTTGAACTAGACTGAATCAATGTCGAGATGCGCCGGGCGAGCCGATAACTTTCGGGATGGCGCTTGCGAAGTTCGGCAGTGAGCAGATTCGTCAACTCGATTTGACCGATCTCACACTCGATCTCGGCATCAGTCATGTTCGTGTCGAGATAATGTTGGAAGCGCGCTTTGGTAAGAAGCTGCACGAACAACTCCTGCGTCAAGTCGGTGTATGCGCTGCTCGCGCCTTCTTCGATCAGTAGGCCGGCGCTGCGGGATGCGCGTACGAGCGGGTGGTTGCTAACGATGCGGTGTAGTTCCGCCCATAGGCGATTGACGTCGGAGTTACGCAGACTCTCACCCCAATGCCCGGCGCGGGCTGCGCGCTCCGCGAGTCGCTTGGCCCGAAGGTCAGTGGCAACATTGACAGCAGGTTCTGAGCTGGTCTTTTGAGTTATTGATTTCACGGCTGTGATGACTGATCCCGATGGGGTATTGAGACTATCGTTGGCGACCGCCTGTCGCGGGAACCGTTGGACGTTTAGAGATGGTGGGCAGGGCAACGGCCGTCTTGACGAAAGCAAACGCCTCACTCGGCGCGAGGTCTAGCGTCTGTGTTTTTGAATCCCGGTAAGACGGTGGTTTCCGACTCTCTGCTGTCGGCCAGCGGTGAAGCTGGATTTTGGATCAGCGCCATCAAGAGCTCAACGCTGACTGAGGCCGAGCGGCGAAAAGCGGCTCGGTGACTCCAAAAGCATCTTAGCAAACGGCCCACAAAATGAGCAACAGGTTTTTACACTTGGGGGACTTGCGCACTTTTGCGGGGAAATCGACCATCTAGAAGTGGAAAACATCGTTTATTCGTTATGTCCAGTGCTTGGCCACCGTTGACGAAATGAACAACGTACTCTCACTTCCGCTGAAGATTTTTGCGAAGTCCACTACGTGTCCGTGCGCACACGAGTTGCTCGCGTTCTCGCAACTTGTCCTTCAGCCTGAGCGAGCGGAATTGATAGACGCCCACCTTGACGAGTGCGACTTCTGTCGCGCAGAACTTCAACTGCTTGAGAGATTTCCTTGCCAGCCAGAAGCAGTTCCCGTGGAAGAAATACCGCCGAGCTTGCGGGCGTTGGCCGAATCGATTCTCCGCAATCCTCAACGGGCTTTTCGCCCGCCTGAATCGCGGCGTGTGATAAGTCATTAACGAATTAATTGTCAGTGGAACGCGGCAGCCGAATCGTGAATTCAGATCCTTCCCCAAGTCGTGAGGTAACGCTCACATCGCCACCGTGCGCTCTCGCAAGGTGCTTCACTATCGCGAGACCAAGTCCAGTGCCGCCAAGATTTCGCGACCTCGCGCGATCGACCCGATAGAAGCGTTCGAACAGCCGATCCAAATGTTGGGTAGGAATTCCTTCACCGGTGTCACGCACGCGAATGATGTCAACGTTGGACCGTTCGTGATCAATCGTCACCGTTCCGCCTTCACGATTGAATTTGATCGCATTGTCGATAAGGTTGGTGAGCATCTGCATTAGACGATGCGGATCAGCGGAGACCTCGGCGTCCTTAGCGATAAGGTTTTGTAGCGTGACGTTTTTTTCCGCCGCACCAACTGAAAGACTGTTCACGATATCTTCAACTAGCGGGAAGAATCGGATCGGTTCAACATCGACCCTCACATTTTCGATCGCGCCGAGTTCAAGCAGATCGTTAATCAACCGCTGCATGCGCGCGGCGTTCTTGTGAATAATCGAAAGGAACTTCTTATCACTATCGCAGTTGCCGTTTATCGAAGATTCCAGAGTCTCGGCAGACGCCAGAATCGACGTTAACGGGGTGCGCAACTCATGAGAAACGTTCGCAAGAAACTCTTGCCGCACAATCTCAAGCCGCTCCAAACGGCTGATGTCGAAAAACACGCCTACTGCGCCGGCGATTGCAGCGTTGTCCGATGAGCGCAGTGGCACTACGCGAAGGTCGAAAATCTTGTGACCGCTGGTATACGTTTCGACCCGCACACCGTCACGTTCGATTCCTCGCACTGCGTCGAGAAATGCATCGTAAATCGCCGGATTGCGCGTAAGTTCCGTTAATCGCGACTGTCTTGGGTCGCCTATTGTGAAGAGCGTTTCCGCGGCGCGATTCGAAGCCACCACGCGCATGTCGGTGTCGATGACCACAACACCTTCGCGCATTTCGTTGAGCGCGACGTCGAGCAACTGCGGGTGAAGGGGTTGTGGGTCGGAAGTTTCCGCTCTTGAGTTGCGCTGACGCGTTGTACGTCGCATCAACAGGCCGACGCCGACTCCCAATATGAGCGCCAAACCTGAGGCGAACAATAACTGAGACCGGAGCAGCAAGCCGGCGCCTAACATCACCACCGCAGCGCCGACAAACAAGGCGAGAATTACGCGAGTCATGACGTTGCTTGTTGTGCCGCCTGTGGGCCGGCCGCGCACCCCACAAATCTATAGCCCACTCCAACTACCGTTTCGATACAATCGCCGCACGAGCCTAGCTTTTGCCGCAGCCGCCTAATGTGAACATCCAGCGTGCGCGCATCGCCGTAATAGCTGTATCCCCAAACTTGATCAAGCAGTTGCTGCCGCGTGATCACGCGGCCGCGCTTCTTCGCCAACGCGGACAGCAGCGAGAACTCTTTGTTAGTCAATTTCACCGAAGCGCCGTTGCACAAAGCTCGGACGTCTTCGAAATCGATCGTCAAACGGCCATCTTCGTATAGTTCGGGCGCTGCTTCATCTGCCCGCCTCAGCACGGCTCGCACACGGGCCAATAACTCGCGGACCGAAAACGGCTTGGCGATGTAATCATCGGCACCAACATCCAAACCTGCCACGCGATCGGATTCGGACGCCTTCGCTGTCAGCATGATCACAGGAATCCGTCGAGTGTGCTCTTCGCTGCGCAGGCGGCGACACAAATCCATGCCGTTCATGCCCGGCAACATCAAGTCGAGAACGATTAAGGAAGGAGTGTTTTTGCGATCGAGCGCGAGGGACAGCCCTTCTTCGCCCGTCAGCGCCACGCGCGTCGCGAACCCTTCGGACGCCAGGTTATATCGAACGGTCTCAGCGATGTCCGGATCATCTTCAATGATTAATGCGCGTTTCATGAACCCGCCCGTTACACGCTCCCACGTTGATGTTTGATAATTGCCGCTTCAGCCATGTACACCGTCAATTCGCTGATGTCCGTGACATAATCGCCGATTCGCTCCAGATGTTTGGCGACCAGGAGCAAACGCGCATCGCGCGTCGCCGTCGCCGGAGCAGTCACCATCATGCCGATGAGCTCGCTGAAGACATCATTGTAAAGATCGTTAATCTCAGCGTCGCGTTTGATGATTTCGCGTGCAGCGTTCGCGTCGGATTTGGTAAAGGCATCCAGCGCAGCGGCCAGCATTGACGAGGCGATCTCGCCCATCTCGCCGATCCTGATATGGTTCTTCAGTTCAGGCTCTTGTGCCAGATCGATGGCCGAGCGGGCGATATTGCAGGCGTGATCCGCGATCCGTTCGAGCAGTGGCGCGGTTTTCGCAACCGACATGACGAACCGCAAGTCACGCGCTGCGGGTTGTCGCAGGACGAAGATATCGATGCATTGCCGATCGACTTCTACTTCCAACGCATCAACCGCGTCGTCGTGTTCCAGTACTTCGCGCGCCACCGTTACGTCCCGATCAACCAGTGCGTGCATCGCCCGGCGCAAGGCCGTTTCAGCTTCGCCACCGAGACGAAGCACGGTGTCGCGCAAGGTATCGAGTTCCTCGTCGAGATGTCTATGAACTTCCATCGTCAGCCAAATCTTCCAGTAATGTAATCCTCAGTAAGTTTCTGTTCGGGAGCGGTGAACATCGTTTCGGTGGTGTTTACTTCAATCAGTTTTCCGAGCAAAAAGAACGCTGTAAAATCCGAAACGCGCGCCGCTTGCTGCATGTTGTGCGTGACGATTGCGATGGTGTACTGCTTCTTTAAATCGAAGATCAATTCTTCAATTTTTGAAGTCGCAATCGGATCCAGCGCCGACGCCGGCTCGTCCATCAGAATCACTTCCGGTCTGATCGCCAATGCGCGCGCGATGCACAGTCTCTGCTGTTGTCCACCGGAAAGTCCAAGCGCAGATGAATTTAGTCGATCCTTGACCTCCGACCAAAGTGCCGCATTTGTCAGGGCTTCCTCGACGCGTTCCGCCAATTCGGCCCGGGTGGAGGTCAACCGATTGATTCGCAAACCGTAGGCCACATTGTCGAAGATCGACTTTGGAAATGGATTCGACTTCTGAAACACCATGCCGACTTTGCGCCGCAGTTCGACCACGTCGGCGCCAGGCGCGTAGGTGCTCTCGCCATCGATCAGGACTTCGCCCTCGACGCGAGTGCCGGGAATCACATCGTTCATGCGATTGAGCGTGCGCAGAAAAGTCGTCTTGCCGCAACCGGAAGGACCGATGAACGCGGTCACCATTCGTTCGGGCAGCTCCATCGAAATATCGTGGAGCGCCTGGTTCCGTCCGTAGAAAAAGTTCAGATGGCGCACCGAAATCTTCGCCGGCCGCAGCTTGGGAACAGAGTTGTTCCTGATGTCGAACTTCGGCGTCATCTTTACGGTGGGCGTGGACATTTTCAGACTAGAACTTCTTTCTCGTAAAGAACCTCACTGTCACATTGATGCCGAGAATCAAGGTCATCAGCACAAGTGTCGCCGCCCACGCCTGCGCGTGCCACTCGTCGTACGGCGAAATCGCGTAGTTGTAAATCTGCACCGTCAGCGATGCGATGGGCCGGTCGAGACCATCTGGGAAGAAACGACTGCCGAACGCGGTAAACAGCAGTGGCGCAGTTTCCCCTGACACGCGCGCGATGGCGAGCATCACGCCGGTTGCAATTCCTGCCGCCGCCGCCGGAAGCACGACACCGAGTGTCACCCGCCATTGCGGTGCGCCGAGCGCGAGGGCGCCTTCGCGCAGACTGTGAGGCACTAGTTTGATCATTTCTTCAGTTGTGCGCGCGACGATCGGGATCATGATTAGAGCCAGGGCGATGCCACCCGCGTACGCTGAAAAGTGCTTCATGCGAAGTACGATCACGGCATAGATAAACACGCCCGTGACAATCGAAGGTATTCCCGTCAGTGTGTCGACCAGAAACCGTACCACCGACGCGAACCAGCCGCGGCCGACTTCTGACAAGTACACGCCGGTTGAAATACCAACGGGTATGCCGATGATGCACGAGAGCGCCAGCAGCAACGCTGACCCAACGATTGCATTACCGATACCGCCCCCTTCGCCGACCGGTTTTGGTGTCTCGATCAAAAAATGAAGGTTAAGCGACCTGACGCCGCTTCGCGCTATGTAAAACAGAATGATCGCCAGCACACCGATAGCCGCAACTGTGCACAGCGCGGTGAGCGAAGTCATCACAGTACTGGTCGCGCGGCGAATTCGATCTGATCGAGAAAGTTTCATGCAGCCATGCCCGCGCCCACTGTTGTGCGCGTCACTCGCCAAACCAGCAGTCGCGCGATTGCGTTAACCACAAACGTCACCAGAAACAGAATCAAGCCCAATTCAATCAGCGCACTCAAGTAAATATCTCCAGTTGCTTCAGTGAACTCGTTTGCGATCACGGACGCCAGCGTGTAAGAAGGCTGAAACAACGAGAAACTAATCTCGGCGCGATTACCGATCACCATCGTCACGGCCATCGTCTCACCAAGTGCGCGTCCTAGACCGAGAATGATGGCGCCGGCGATGCCTGGGGCGCCGTTAATCAGAACAACCCGGGTCGTCTCCCATTTTGTCGCGCCCAGCGCCAGTGCAGCTTCGCGCTGCGTGTTCGGCACGGCGGCCAGCACATCGCGCGCAACTGCGGAAATAATTGGAGTGATCATGATCGCCAGAATGATGCCGCCTGTAAGCAAGCCGATTCCCGTAATCGGCCCCTGAAAAAATGGTAGCGATCCGAACGAACGAGCCAGGGACGGCTCAACCCGTTCACGAAGAAAAGGTGCGAGTACGAATATTCCCCACACACCGTACACAACTGAAGGTATGGCAGCGAGCAACTCCACAAGAAAAGTTATTGGACGCGCAATGATCGGCGGCGCCTGTTCGACCAGAAAAATTGCGATTCCGAGCGACAACGGAACACTGATAAGCAGCGCGATCAAAGACGACGCCACCGTGCCGTAGATAAAAGCCAGCGCACCAAACTGTCCATTGACCGGATCCCAAGTGCTACTGCGGAGGAAACCGAACCCAAATTGCCTAAGCGATAGTTCTGAGTGAGTAGCCAAACCGATGATCATGCCCAGCACGATCACGACTACCAGCAACCCCGCCGCGAACATGAGCAGACGAAAAACGCCGTCGCCGACGTTTCCCGTCGGCGACAACAACCTCAGCAAGCTTTCGCTTAGTGGCGAGCCTTGCCCGTTGACACGTTTCATAGCAAAGCGCGGTGGGCTGGACCCGCCGCTTACCAGACACACGAACCTCTATCGCAGAGGCGTTCCTCCGGACGTAATCGAGTTGATCTTTGCTTCCGCGCGTTTGACGATGTCAGCGGGGAGCGGCGCATACTTCAAGTCGCCAGTAAATTTCTCGCCGTCATGGATGCACCACCAGAGATAATCGACGAGCGCTTTGCCCTTTGTCGCGTCTTTTTGATCTTTGTACGCGAGGATGTAGGTGTAGCTTGAAACCGGGTAAGCATTAGCGCCAGGAGAATCTGTAATTGAAACGCGCAAGTCATCCGGCGTGTCGGCAAGGGCACCCGCGGCCGCTGCTGATACCGAATCGAGGCTGGCCGGCACAAAGTTGCCGGATTTATTTTTGATCAGTCCGACCGGTAGGTTGTTTTGGAGCGCATAGATCAACTCAACATAACCGATCGTATTCGGTGTCTGTTTCACTTGGCCGGTAACACCTTCGTTGCCTTTGCCGCCAACACCCACCGGCCAGTTTACCGATACTCCGACGCCAACTTTTTGCTTCCACTCAGGACTGATTTTCCCCAGATAATCTGTCCATACGCCCGTAGTGCCGCTACCGTCAGAACGATGGACTATCGTAATATCCGCCGCCGGCAGATTCACGCCTGCGTTATCAGCTTTAATACGAGGGTCATCCCAACGTCTTATTTTCCCCAAGAAAATATCCGCCACCACATCCGGCGAGAATCGCAAGGGTTGCGGGAGACCTTGCAAGTTGTAGGTAAGCACTACCGCGCCCAGAACCATCGGAATGTGCAGAAGCTCTCCGGGCGCACTCTTTAGATCCTGGTCGCTCATAAACGAGTCGCTGGCGCCAAAATCGACTGTCTGTTCTCTGATCTGTTTTTGGCCGCCACCTGAGCCGATTGATTGATAGTCAATGAGCACATTCGGATGAAGCTTTTCATATTCGCTGATCCACTTTTGATATAGCGGATTGGGATAGGTCGCACCGGCGCCTTGCAATTTGACTGCGCCGCCGCCGGTCTTGTTGCCACTGCACGCGAGTGCGATAAGCGTGCATGTAGAGATGACGACGAACGCCGATAGGCGTAGTGATTTACTGGAGAGGGGCATGTTCT